>Ga0134126_10000904_pt1 | contig 37548 bp, 34 predicted proteins | sample KB31752_FD_96881 | JGI IMG/M metagenome (GOLD analysis project Ga0134126, IMG submission 96881) | Terrestrial soil microbial communities with excess Nitrogen fertilizer from Kellogg Biological Station, Michigan, USA - KB3-175-2 | ecosystem: Environmental > Terrestrial > Soil > Unclassified ...
AAGCGGTAATTCAACTCCTGAAACATATTCAGCACGAGGGCTGAATTCTCCGAGTCAAGATTGCCAGTGGGCTCATCGGCCAACACGATTGCAGGCCGGGTTACGACGGCTCTTGCCAGGGCGACTCGTTGCTGCTCTCCGCCTGATAGCTCCAGAGGCTTGTGATGCAGCTTGTCTTCAAGTCCGAGAAGCTTCAAGACCTCACGGCGACGCTGGGGATCTTCTCCGCCGTTACCGTGGATGCGTTCAGCGAGCCGTAGATTTCCCTCGGCTGTAAGAGTGGGAAAGAGATTGAATCGTTGAAATACAAACCCAATCTTGCGCCGGCGAATGTCGGTTCGCTTAGCGTCGCTCGCTGCAGTCAGATCCTCGTCATCAACAATGATGCGGCCGGTCGTCGGAGTTAGTAGACCACCAAGCAAGTGAAGCATGGTTGACTTGCCACAGCCAGACGGACCCATGATGGCCACGAATTCGCCCTCGTGAACCTCGAGCGATACTCCGCGCAGCGCCGGGACATCAACTTTGCCAACGCGATAGGTCTTTACAAGGTTCTCGGCCTTAAGAATAGTTCTCATCAGCAGGTAATCCGATTAGTTAACCAGACAGGACGCCTGATGTTAATACAGTCAGAGGTTTAATAGCTACCACGTGGAATCTGTCAGGGGGTGCCAGGAGCCTTGTTGCGTTGCCGCGCGTCAAGGTCGAGCTCCGGCAGCTGCCATCGGTTTTCCAGTACAAACGCTTCCGGTTGGAACTCTCGATCGACGTCAGCCTCGGCGGGGGATTGGTAAGCAATACTCAGCTTGTAGTGGTCATGTGGACGCGTGATCTCAACTCGAGACGGCAGGCGAAATTGTCCAGCCTGGCCAAATGGCTTCTCATCCCAGTAAGCGACGTCCGTAATAAGCAAGCCCTGCTTGTCAAAGGATTGAAGGCGCGCCAAACGAATAGCTGCTACGCGGTCAAACCAAAACCTGCGTAAGAGTCGAGCCTCGCCTGAGGTTGGCTGCGAAAACTCCTCCAGCAAGTAATAGCCTCTTACGACTCGCGTGCCGGATTTGGCCTGTGGACGAGTGTCTGGTTCGTCCTGATAAAACTCACTTCGAACATATGTAAGCCCACTTTGAGCGGAGTCCTGAATCCCACTCACCATTAGCGCTTCGGTGAGATGTTGTGGACGCAGATTTGAAAGGGCATTCACCGCCTCTTTGGCGTTCATCGCCTTCTTTGGTTTTTCAGATCCGGTAGTTGCTCCGTCGAGGTCCATTTTTTCGTAGCTGGCGTTATTCGTTCCTTTTACAAACCGGCGATACTTGTCCTCGCCCTGCAGCACCGCTACGCGAAACGATTCGCCATTTGAAGTCATCTGCGCGATGTCTTTTGCAATGAACGGTACTTGAATGATTAGATAAATATTCCCGGGCCGTTGCACCGTAATCTGTCCGTCGGCCTGTTTATACTTTTCTGCAATTCCGGACTCGGCAAACGACGTGTCTTCAAAAATTATGTCCACCTTGCCGTGGAGGGATCGGACGGCGGCCAGCCGATTTACTTCACTAATCAGTCGAGCAGTATCGGCTTCTACTAAAGGAGTAAGAAGTTGCGGCACCTGAACTTTTTTATGGGTGCCAAAGAGGCCGCAGCCACTCGCAAGCATCGAGGCTGAGATCAAAACGAGAAGGAATGTGAGCCGTGCAAGTGAGCTGGGCTGAGCAGCAGTTTGATTGGACATGAAAAGGGATCTCGAATAACTCCAAACAATCACAATGGTCCTTATAAAATAGAGGCTCAAGCTAACAAAGACGTTTTTCCTTGTCAACGCGGCGGTTTTCGTAAGTCACTCCTGCAGCGTTTGTACGTCAAAGGGAGCCACTAGACCGCATATTTCGCAATACGCCAGTTGAAATATAGCTGTGGGCGGCTCAACTGAGCTTCGCAACGTGGGTCTGCAGCTCGACAGCTTAGTCCAACACCAGACTGTCCTTGCCAAATCTGTGCCGCAGTTTATTTATTGCGTGGAGCACTCGCGGCCGGCTGACCAATCGATGTTCGAGGTCACGCTTTCCGGGGAAATCAAGCAGCATTATTCCAAGCAGGATGGTCAGGATGCCTTGCCCCGGCACCCCGGGAATTGACATCACAATACCCAGCGCGACCAGTAGTATTCCCAAAAGGTTCTTAGCGAAGATCCCAAGGAAGCGTACTACCGGCGTCTTGTCAGCCCACAAATCCCGTGGCTTGTCCTTCCGAAAGTAATCAGGCGGAATCTTCACCATGATGAACGACACGACCGCCAGACTTAACGCAAACGTCACCAGGAACAGCAGGACTCCAAGCAAGACGCTTTTCCAGGTTATTAGTCCGAACACAACTGTTTGCATCTTCACCCTTTGCTTGCTTCGCTATTCGATGTATCTCGCGCTTGCAGTAACGACTGCAAGACTTCGTTAACAACTTGACCTGCTTCCTGAGGAAGTTTGAAATCCGGCTGCTGAGCTACTATCCAGAATTCATCGAGGCCCTTTGCGCCAGAGCGTTCAAGCGCATAGGCCTGGACTAATAAATCGATAACATCCGCGGCTTTAACGAGTCGGGCTTCAAGGCTGGTGCGTTCTTCATAGTCCTTATATAGTTCCCGATATTCCGATTCTGCCGGTCCAACGCCGGCAACGATATCCGCGAAGGCCGATGTCTCGGCTTCCTTTCTCGCGTCCGCGCCAAAATAACCAGTGGCTGTCTTCGGCAGATCGCCGACGCGGGTCTCGGCCCAATCGTGAAGCAAGGCCATTCTGAGCACGCGTTCACAATTAACTTCCAGCCCGCGCGCCTTAACTTCATCTGCCAGCATCATTGCGGTCGCACAAACGCCAAAAGAGTGTGACGCTACCGACTCTGTACCATTAGGTAGACCACGCAGAGTCCAACCGGTTCTCTCGAGGCGCTTCAATCGTTGAAGCTCAATCAGTGTGGCAAGCATTTCACTACTTTAACGCGACGGCTCGTGCCAGCAAAACCTTAGATCGTGCCGCCAACACAAAAACGGCGGCACGATTGCTCGCGCCGCCGTTTCGATCCGCACTCTCCCCGGTTGGGTTTACTGATCTTTCGAGGTACCGGCATTAGTCGATTGTGTGAGCACGACATTGAAATTCGTACCCTTCTCCAATCGCAGATTACCGCCCTGAAGTGACAAGACTGAACTGCCCTCCACTGAAGTGCTGCTCGACTGAGAAATCTGGATTCCGCCGAGCGAGCTGCCAACGCCATTTGCAGTGCCGCCAACCGCCCGGGTGGTTGAATCGACGGTAGAACCCACCGCTGATGTGGTGCCTCCGACAGCGCTTCCCACCGTGGATGTCGTCGAATTGACGACTCCGCCGACCCCGCCAAGCAAGCCGCCACTGCTACTTGATGACGAACGCGCAGAACTGTTTGAACGCAAAGATCCACTTGCCATGGTGTCATTGCCAAAGGAATCATCGCTGCCCGCGCTTGCACTGGCTCTGCCACTCGTAACGGAAGTTATTGTGGCGGCGATTGGCGTCTGTAATGACCCCTGCTCGAGCCGCTCAAACAAAATGCCAATGCGTGATTCACCATTGCTCTTGCTCTTTTGGGCCACATCCGTTACATGGCCCACCAGGCGCGAGCCTTTCGCAACGACGGTGCGCCCGCCAGACTTGATGGCCTGCGTCGTTTTCAAGGTAACCTGATCGCCAACCTTAGCCTGACGCACATCAATAGTGTTTTGCAGTTGACCGGTCAAATTAGTTCCTGAGTCCAGGTTTGTGCCCGATGGTCTCGCATCAGCAGAGGTTTGATGGCTAACAGCCCCGGAGGCTTTGCTATCTGCCTTCTGGGCACTTGCGATCAGAGAACAGGCGAGGAATAGTCCAGGGAGTAGGAAAACTCTTTTCATCGTTTCACCTCTTAGTTTCTTGCGCCTTCAGTTGAAGGGCGGAATGATCTTGCTGTTTGCAGGATGAGTTGATTCTAGGAGGGATTGTCGTAACTGCCGCGATAGCTACCTTGCAAATTCATTGCAAATCGAAATCACGGTATGAGGTACGCTCGGGGGTGAAGCGAGTTGAGGATAGGAGTGCAGCGCGTTTATTTGGTCTAACAGCCCGCGTGCTGGCAATTGCAACCTATTTCCATCACATGTGACTTTTCGGCCTCTTCACAATACTCACCGCAATACTTGCTATCTTTCTCGGCCGGACAATCACACGCCGGATGCGCGCATTTGTTTTCTGCGTTCTCAGCCATAAAGCTTCCCTGCTTTCTAGTTGGTTCGTGCTTGAACCTTATCCTAAAACCCAGAACTTCACCGGTCAAGGTACGAAATCCATTTGGCGATCTACGGGGCCTCGCGCAAAACGATCGTGCGCTGGACGTCTCCTAACTTCACCACCATAGGTTTCTGCAATTGAATTGGGTGTTCCTCCCCGTCCAAGCTTATGACCAAATTCAAGCCAGTTCGACTGAGGCTTGCGCTCGGTGATCCTGGACTAATCGGAGCAACTCTGGGGATCAAATTATTCGCCACTATGCGCCAGGTGGACGGCGCACAACGGATACGAATTCCTGGCGTGTCGGTCTCAAACGCTTCATCCACACTTAACGACTCAGCTTTAAATACACCTTCGCCACAGCGTACCCCTGAGCCGTCGTAAAAAGTGACCAGGCCGGAAACGAATACATAGGGGACACCGCTGGAGTTTCGTACCACCAGATTAATGTTGGTTACTGGTGAGTCTTCCGAGCCGTTAAGCGCGGTTGTCTTTAAAGTTGCTTCCAGTACCGAGGCGCCGACTGCGTCAAGCGCCACAGCCTTCTCACTAAGGGCTACGCGCCGTTCTGAGGCAGCGGCAATCGGTTCTTGAGCCACTGCACCAATGCAACTCATCAAAAACACTGCGCCAATCAGAATCACTCTCATAGCTTTTCGTCTCCTTGAGTTGAAACTGCGAAAATCGAAACGTGGAAGGTTTGATTCTAGTGCCGCGACGCCCGGCAATCAAATATGATCTCCGCTATCAGCAAGCTAGCCGGCGGCGCGAGGTAACAACCGGGCGCCGTGCGGCATGATATACCCTTGCGACTCACCGCCGACCTCGTTAAGTGCCTCAGTCAGCGAATGTGCTGGGGTCATCTTCATATAGAGAACCTGGTCATCAGGCAAATCCGAAACAAGGACAACGCGGTAACGCTCGGATTTGGTCAGCAACGACCAGGCTGTCTGACCGTTAACTTCGTAAGCGTCATGCAAGCGTCGCTCAAGCGCTTTCGAGCTTCCTTCGTCAAACCATTTCAGAAAACTCGGATGACCTAAGCCATCGCTGCACTCGGCCAGCAGAACAATCGTACCGCCATCGCTGCAGGCATGCGCGGCCATGTCGAGAGCTTTGTGTGCCTGAATGAGATTAAGATCATAAGGTGAACCGCCACAGCTGGCGATAACAACTTCGCGCTTCTGGTCGATCGCTATTGAATGACTGGTCAGGTACTCACTACAGCCAACCTGATGCGCGGCGCGCCAGTCGCCGGCATAAACACGGGTCGCGCGCCCTCGTTCATCAACGACGCTGTTGATGCTGAAGCGAGGCTCGATCAACGCAGCGATTCGTTCGCATTCCTCGTGGAATGGGTTGCCTTCAAGGAGTCCTGTACCCACCCCCGCCCGCCGTCCGCCATTTACAAAGTCAAGCGCCAACCTGTGGGTGGCCTCGATGGTGCGCGCGGAGGCAAGTCCGGGACAGATGGATTTGCGGCCGCCGGTAAAACCAGCGAAATAATGAAAGCCAATGGCACCGGTTATGATCACCTGAGAAAAGTCCCTGAGCGCCCGATTGACTTCTACGGGTGTGTCGAGTTCGGTCGTTCCCAGGGAAATCATTTTTGAAGCATCGTAAGCGGAATGGTCAATGGTTTTGATACGTTGCACGATGAAGGGGGTCAGGAGTTCCAGCTTCTCTTCCGACGTTACTGTGCGATGGATTCCCGTAGCGAAGATGATTGCGAGATCAGCAGGCGACACGCCCGCCTGAATCAGCCGGCGCACCAGCAAGTTCAGAATTTGCGCGCTTGCAGTTGCCCGTGTGGCATCCGACACAACGATCAAAACTGAATCATTGCCGGAAAAAAGATCTTCAAGCGGGAGTGATTGAATTGGCGCACTCAAGGCCTCGCCAATTTCTGCGTCAGACAATGGCTGGGTGTCGTTTAAGTTTCCTGACAGCACATCGTAACGAGTTTCATCGAAACTGAATGCCAGGTACTTTTTGCCATAGCCTAATTGAATCTCGGTCATGCGCGGCTAGTCAGTGGACTGTTGAAGAGGAAATCAAACCCCAAAATCAACCAGCGCTCGTTCGATGACATGCAGGGAAGCCAGATCAGTGTCGCCCGCGGTGCGTGCTTCGGCGAGCCATTTGCGAAGCTGAAGCGCTTCGTCGACAGATGAAATGCGGCAGGCGCCGGTTAATGCGAGTGTAACCAACGAGTCCGGAGCACCATGGGTTACAAGCGCCGCTTGTAAGGCAGCTTGTTCACGGAGATCCAGCGTGAGCAGAAGTTTGATTTCCATCACAAATCGAAATAAGGGTTCGGCAATTAGAAGCAGGCAACCAGGACCTTAGACCGCAGGCGCTAAATCACACTCAGCGATTGCGTGACATCTGCAATTATGTCTGAAGCGGTCTCGATCCCCAGCGCAAACCGAACCGTTGCCGGAGAAACACCAGCCGCTTTAAGTTGCTCGTCGGAAAATCCTGCATGTGATGAATACATCGGATAACTCGCCAACGTCTCAACTCCGCCGAGCGAAGGGGCCGTACGGACCAGCCGTAGGGAATTAAAAAGCTTCTCGACTTCCTGCTCACCGCCAACTAGATCTATCGCAACCACTCCGCCGAAGGCCTTCATCTGAAGTTTTGCAAGCGCGTGGTCCGGATCGTCCTCCAGTCCGGGATAGTAAACTCGGGCGACTTTCGGATGGTTACGAAGCGCAGTTGCCAAAAGCAACGCGTTATCGCAAGACCTGCGGACGCGCACGTCGAGCGTCTTCATTCCCCTCGATAAGAGATACGCCGCCGCCGGATCCAGGGTGGCGCCCACCATCACCGACGTTTGTCGTACCCGGTCGATAAACTCCTTGCTTCCGACAACAGCACCAGCGGTCAAGTCAGAGTGTCCGCCGAGGTACTTCGTCGCACTGTGCATAACAGCGTCAATTCCATGAGCGATCGGCTGCTGCAAAACGGGAGATGCGAAGGTGTTGTCAACGACCGAGAACAGGCCTGCGGTCTTTGACACTTCAGCAGCCAGACTCAAATCGACGATTCGATTTAGCGGATTAGCAGGGGATTCGAACCAGAAGACTCGCGAGGTTTCTCCCGCAAGTTCTGACAGGTTGGCAATTTCATCGACGGTAATGAAGCGCGAACGAATTCCAAAGCGGCTGAGAACCTTAGTCAGGATTTTTACCGTTCCGCCATATACGGAGTCGCAAGCGATCACCTCATCTCCAGAACCGCAAAGGGTTGCCATCGTGCAAAAAGTGGCAGCTGATCCCGATGAAGTAACGACGCAGGCTTCAGCGCCTTCGAGCTCGGCGATTTTTCTTTCTGCCTCGGCCACCGTCGGATTTGCATAACGCGAGTAGAAATAGGCGTCAGGTAATTCGCCGTGCGCGTATCGACGCATCTCGTCGAAGTCTTTAAAAGCGAAAGTTGCAGAATGGAAAACGGGAGAAACCACCGCGCCGAATTCCTGCTCGTCGGTGCGTTCGCCGCCATGGACCGCAATCGTACCCGGCGATAGTTTGAGATCACGTGCTGAATCAATTGGACTCATGGAACTCTGGCTCCAGGCGTTGGAAGGTTGCGGTAGCTTATCAAATTAGAGACTTGGGCAACAGATGTGTTTGTACTCGCAGGCCGTTGAAAAATCTCTTGCACTTTTCCTCGAATGACAAGCCTGACGTATCGATGGGACGGATCCCGACAATGGCGTTATGGTATTTTGCGGATCACCTACAAAAAAAGGGCCACCTGCGTGGCCCAAAGGGAAAAACTTGAGAGTGCAAGGAGGTGATTAACTACAATGCCGTGACACCTAAAGTCTTATTATAGTCCTTGTAGAGTTCGTTGTATTCACGGACCCGACGCTCTATTAGAGACGGAAGTTCATCAAGTTCGCTAACATTGATTATGGCATTAACGTTGTTGAGGAATGCTGTGTGAGCGTCCATGGTACGCAACGATGGCGACAGTAATACAAAGAATAACCGGCGACGCTGCGCGGGCCGCAAAATATTTACCTCGCGGGTTACAAAAACAGGTCCTTGTTCCACTGGGTCAAATCTTGGATCCAACAAAACCATGTCCAGCAGATTTTCGCGCATGCGATCGACGGCTTGCCTTGCATCTTCAGCCACAAAAACTTGATACCCATTCGCTGCTAAACCGCGCGCGACCGTTTCCCGATACTCTTCCGGCACACAAACCAGCGCTTTTCTAGGGTCCCACGAGGGACGAGCGTAGGGCAGGTTGCGGCCTGGGACTGTCGGCTGACTTATCAGGCCGGACAGCAACTCAGCCAGCCTGTCCGCGGAAACTCCCGGAGGGGGTTCCGCTGGCTGACCTTCTAATTCAAAAAGAGGAGCCGGATTCGGCTGTTCAAAACGTGGGTCGTCGGTGGATGCGGATCCGCTAACAGCAGTTTGTTCCAGCGTCGCACTTGATAAGCCAGAATCAACGCTGCTATGACATTTAGGACAGCGAATGACGAAAGGCCGTGAAGGCACCCTCGCTTCGTCGACCTGCAATCGGGAATCGCATTTTTGGCAAACAATAATCATGGCAAGTTAAATAGGAGGAGAGATCTAAATTCAGAAGATAATTACTCAATCATGCTCAACATCGAGCCCGTCTCTGAGACGGTATTCAGCGGGACACCGTTACTCTCGCGACGGTTCATATAGTCTTCACCTGTTACGCCCTTCAGCTCCAATAGCAAATTATTTTGATTGGTGGCGAAGGCCAGCCCATCCTCTAAAGAGACCACGCCTCGTTCAATGAAGTCTCTAATGACGCTGTCAAAATCCTGCATGCCGTCCAGTTTTCCATCTTTCATCGCGTCAAGTAACGATTTTCCGTCAGCTTCGCCAGCTTCTATGTACTCGCGAGTTCGCGGGCTGGAACGCAAAATCTCAATAGCGGCAACGCGTCCTCGGTGGTCCGCTCGCGGAATCAGGCGTTGAGAAACAATGTAGCGGAATGTTTGTGCCAGACGAGTTCGAATTACGGGCTCTTCATTTTTCGGATAGAGACCGATTATTCGATCTACGGTTTTGGAGGCATCTATCGTGTGCAACGTTGAAAGCACAAGGTGTCCTGTCTCCGCCGCTTCGAGCGCAATCTCGGTTGTTTCAAAATCTCTCATCTCACCAATGAGGATCACTTTTGGTGCCTGGCGCAAAGCTGCTCTCAATGCTGAAGGAAAATCCTTGATGTCGTGACCAACTTCGCGTTGATTGATAGTTGAGTTCTTATGTGTATGGAGGTATTCGATCGGATCTTCGATGGTTACCACGTGGTAGTGCTTTTTTTCGTTAATGATGTCGATGATTGCAGCTTGAGTAGAGCTCTTGCCGGCGCCGGTTGGTCCGGTCATCAGTACCAGTCCATTCCTCAGCTCGGCGATTTCTGAGAGCTGATTAGGAAGGTTGAGTGTTTTCAAGGTGGGAATATCAGTGGGAATTACGCGCATGACGATGGAGTAAACGCCACGCTGCTGAAAGATGTTGACGCGAAAGCGAGCTCGTGAAGGAAGTGAGTAGCTGAGATCCGAGGTTCCCGTGTGAGCGAGTCTTTCAGCTGCATCGGGATTCCCGTGCATTAGAGCCATTGCGATGATTTCAGTCTGATAAGGAGTGAGCTTTTGCATTCCCAGAGGTTGAACGGGTGTAAGTTTCCCATTTATTTCAACCTGAGGAAGTTGTCCTACTGAGAAGTTAAGATCGCTGATCTTGTCGGATACGAGCAACATTCGCTCGATGATAGGCGGCAGATCGAAGAAACTCATTACCTGGAACTCCGTAGGGGTGGTTTGTAGTGACGAAGGGAATCGGCGGGTTGCCAGATGGCAGTTCACCCTTGGCGCAAGGATTCTCGCGCATAACGTTGCTAAACGCAAGTAAAATTTGTTGTTACGCGAAAATGAAGATTACGAGTAATTCAGAAGGCGGTTGATCTTATCGCGGGAATCTTTAGCAGGAACCCAGATATCACCAATCACCGCAACTACATCCGTTCCAGATTTTAGGACAGCCCCAAAGTTCTCGCTGGTAATCCCGCCAATAGCGACCAACGGCATCGCGCCCAGGGCTTCCCGTACGCGCGCCAATTCATAAAGACCTACCGGCGCATTTGAGGACTGCTTTGTAGTTGTCGCGAATATAGGCCCGATCGCCACATAGTCGACCGGCATTTGGGCAGCGAGTCTTGCTTGCTCGAGGGTATGGGTCGAATACCCAATGATTGCTTCACTACCGAGGGTGCGCCTGGCGGCGTCGGGTGGTAAATCTTCCTGCCCCAGGTGAACTCCATCGGCCTTCACAGCCAAAGCGATATCGACACGGTCATTGATGATGATTTTTGCGCCCAGATCACGCGCTGCTCGCATCGCTGCTTCCGCCTGCGCAAAGAAGTTGAGTGGCGAATCAATCTTTTCCCTTAACTGAATTACCTTTGCGCCGCAGTTACTCAGTAGGACAACTTGTTCCGCATGCGAGAGTCCGGAAAGAAGCTGGTCAGTGATCGGGTAGAGATGAGTACTGCCGAGGGCTTGTTTAAAGTCGGAACTCATGAGTCTGAGGTTCAACCCTCTTTTTTCTTGGGCCGCTCGTTGGATTTAAGGACTCGCTTGCGGAGACGAATATTTTGAGGGGTAACCTCGACTAGTTCATCGTCGCCGATAAACTCAATCGCCTGTTCGAGCGACAGTTCTTTTGGAGGGACAAGGCGCATCGCTTCGTCGGCAGACGAGGCACGCATGTTTGTCAATTTCTTTTCCTTGATGGCATTCACATCGAGATCAACGGCGCGTGCGTTCTCGCCTATTATCATCCCTTCGTAGACCTTAATTCCCGGACGAATGAAAAGAGTGCCCCGCTCCTGAAGGTTGAAGAGCGCATAAGTTGTGGTCTCGCCAGTGCGGTCAGCGACCAAAGATCCAGTGGCGCGTCCGCGCAACGCTCCCTGCCAGTCGCCCCAGCGAAGAAACATAGTATTGAGAAGGCCGGTTCCTTTGGTCTCAGTGAGGAATTCGTTGCGAAATCCGATCAACCCGCGAGACGGTGTCTCAAACTCCAATCGAACTCGGCCGGTGCCATGATTAACCATCTTTGTCATTTGGCCCTTGCGGCGTCCGACCGCCTCGGTAACGACGCCGATAAACTCTTCAGGACAATCGATCACAACTTGTTCGATCGGTTCGAGTATGCGTCCGTCGGTCATACGAGTTATCGCTTCCGGCTTGGACACCTGCAGCTCGTAACCTTCACGACGCATCATCTCGATTAGTATGGACAACTGCAACTCACCGCGGCCTGAAACCTTGAATAGTTCCGGGGACTCCGTTTCTTCAACGCGTATGGCCACATTGCCTAGAATTTCCTTGTCTAATCTCTCCTTAACCTGGCGCGAGGTGACATACTTGCCATCCTTTCCCGCGAAAGGAGAATTATTCACGCCGAAAATCATCGAGATTGTAGGCTCATCCACTGCGATACTCGCCAGCGGTTGAGGATTGTCAACAGAGGTAATCGTGTCGCCGATTTCGACGTTATCGACACCAGCCAGGGCTACTATCTCGCCGAATCCTGCGCGCTGAACTGACTCTCGTTTCAAACCTTCGAATGCGTAAAGTTGAGAGACGCGCACTTTCTGAAAAGAGCCATCAGGCTTCGCCACCGACACCTGATCACCCAGCGCAATCTCACCGGAGTAGATTCGTCCAATGGCCAGCCGTCCTACATATTCGCTGTAGTCGAGATTAGCTACCAGCAACTGCAAAGAATCGTCTCTCATCTGTTTCGGCGCGGGAATCGTCTTTACGATCTGTTCAAACAGAGGTTTGAGGTTTATTGATTCATCAGTCAGCAGCAGTTTGGCCATGCCCTCACGAGATACCGAATAGAGAATGGGAAACTCGATTTGTTCGTCTGTAGCATCCAAATCGAGAAACAATTCGTATATTTCATTCACCACCTCTTCAGGGCGCGCATCGTGGCGATCGATCTTATTGACGACGGCGATTGCCGGCAGGCGGGCTTCGAGAGCCTTACGTAATACAAATCGTGTTTGCGGTAGACAGCCTTCGGCGGCGTCCACCAATAACATCACACCATCTACCATTTTCAGCACGCGTTCGACCTCGCCTCCGAAATCCGCGTGCCCGGGTGTATCTACAATGTTGATTTTTACATCCCGATAGTGAACAGAGGTGTTCTTGGCCATGATGGTAATGCCACGCTCGCGCTCAAGGTCCATCGAGTCCATTATTCGATCGCGAACTTGCTCGTTATCGCGGAAAGTTCCCGACTGTCGCAACATAGCATCCACAAGTGTGGTCTTGCCGTGATCGACGTGAGCTATGATTGCGATGTTGCGTATGTCTTGTCTGTCCTGACTCATTATTGCCCTTACATGGATGTGATAGGTCTCAAATTCCTGCTAACAGCGAAACTCTTATCTTAACACCTGGAACTAAATAACTCCCGCGGTGCTTCAATGATTCATTCGAAAACCTACGCCTGAGATTTACTCAGGTAGGAACTGAATTGTGTTTAGGGGCCGAAGGCTCCGGTTTGTTGTAGGGCTTCGTAAAGGACTATGCCAACGGCCGTCGCCAGATTGAGGCTGCGAACACGCGGATTTTTTATTGGAATTGTGAGGCATCTCTCCCAATTTGAGTGCAAAACCTGTTCGGGTAAGCCATGGGTTTCTCTTCCGAAAACCAGACAGTCGTTAGGGTCAAACTCCCATTCAGCATAGTTCTTATCCGCCTTGGTAGTTAGATAGAGAAACCGGGCCTCAGGTAGTGATTCATAAAGGTGGGTGAGGTTGGGATGTTTTTGGAGCACCACCTCCGGCCAATAATCCAACCCGGCCCGGCGGACCGCTCGATCGTCCAGACGAAAACCAGTGACCCCAACGATATGAAGGGGCACCGTAGCGGCGGCGCAGAGGCGTGCAACGTTGCCGGTGTTAGGGGGGATCTCAGGTTCGACTAGGGCAACGCGAATCATAAATGAGAACGAAAGTCGAGTTGTTGATTGAACGATGGGATCTCAAATACAAAAGGAACGACGAGTTTCACTTGAAGTACTCGTCGTTCCTTTTGAAAGGCCATGCTGGCCTCAGAAATTTGTGTGCGCCAGTTGAGGGTTGCTGTTGAAACGTCCTGGTCCGAACTATCTCTTCTTGGCTGCTTTCTTCTTGGCTGCTTTCTTGGGAGCCGCCTTTTTCGCGGCCTTCTTCTTTCCACCTTTTTTAGTTGCCATTCTTAGTTACTCCTTCTTTTCAAGTTTTTAGGTTTCGAGTCATGACCACAAGATATTGCGCTAGCTTGGCTCTTGTGGGCTAGTGTAAACGGCGCACAACATCTTGCTATATAAACGCAAACGCCCACGATGTCAACAACTTATTACTCTGAGACTGAAAAATATTTCGCCCGGGATTGCAGCGCAGGGAGACAATTGAGTGATGTTGTGTCTTCCAGGAAGGATCGCGTAGCCGAGTTATTTCTTTGATTGCATTCTATTCTGAGTTGGAAGTACGTGACTGAGAATTATTTTCGCGTCTGACTAAACAATGCTGTCGAGGTTCATAACATTTAGATTTCAGCTCACGAATCTAACTATCGAAAGAGTGGAGTAAAGATCCAACCATCGTGTCGATCAATGCCGTAATAATTTATTACTGAATTATTCTTACTCCCTGTCGACACTCCGATGAAAGGCCCACTTGAAACTTCATCACTGCTCGATGACTGACCCTCTGAACTGAGACCAAGGGTTGGCAACACCGGGGGCGCCATAAGTTGTTCTACTTGTTTGAGTTGCGTGTCATTTGTAGGCGGCCGAACATTTCCTGCGAAGAGCATAACTGACCGCTGAAAGTCTGCCAACTGAGAGGAGCGTGGTCTAACTAAGCTCCACTCACCGGATTCGGAAAGAGGATTACGCGCGGCAGAGGGACGCAGTACCTGAATTTTTTTTGTACCAAAAGGCACGCCTTCGAGAAGTTGATCGATAGATGTCGGCAAAGCCTGGTCGGCTCTTAAGCCTTTTCGTGTGACTTGATAGGAATAGTAAATACGAATCGCATCTGCTACTTCTTCGCCGCGAAATATTGTTTCAATCTCACGCTCACGCTGTGCCTGCTGACGAATGTTCGGAGCAGCGGCCATAGCAAAGAGAGCCAGGACGGTCATCAGCGCAAGCAGAGCTACCAGCGTATAACCTCCCTCAGAATGTCGCTTCAGACACTTTCGAGAGGTTATTGAGGGACTCAATGCCACGGATGGCGCTGTCCACATCTTGTGGTGTGGTCTAACTCTAAGGTTCATCATCTTCGCTATCAACTCTTGGGGTCGGCCGCTGAAGGGGATTGCCTCTATCGCCCTGAGTGGTCATGCTCAGGCTGTGTTTGATCTTCAAATTGCTATCGACGACGACAACTTCTTTTTCTGAAATACTGGTTACGCGGAACCTGCCTCCAAGAAGATCGCCACGCTGTACGTTGAGAGTCTCTTTGTTGTTCTTGTCCTGGAGAATCGCAGTATCGATGTGGTGAGGAGTGCCAATGATGCCAATGTAATTGTAGTTTGGTTTCGGAGCCTCAGCCACGCTCAACGTCAACGTATTCGAATAGACCTTGCCATCGGCGGATCGCAACATTACTTGCCGGTTGCCTGGATTCGCAATAAGTGATGCTGGAACAGAAGCCGAGAGTTGCTGTGGCCCAATGTACCGCGTTGGTAATTCGGTGTTATCGATCACTACGCGCAACTGCGATGTAATTTTGTCGCCTGATATTTCCAGCGGGAAGTCAGCGGTCTTTGCAAAGACATTCGCGGGCGAAATGTTTGCGAGCAAGACTGGCGGTGTGGGCGTTGGTGTAGGCGTCGGCGTCACCGGAGCCTTCGGTTCCACTTTCGGAGGTTCGTAGTAGACAAAAATGTTGCGTCCTGCTTCAGGAGCTGACACTGGTTGATGATAGACCACCGGCCGCGGCGGGTCGTCCTGAGCGGCCGCGTTTTGGTCAACGGCTGAGGGTGGCGAAAGCTAAGAGGGGACACGGTTCGTTGCGGAGGGCGGCGCCTGTCCCGCCGGACGCTGGCCGCCTGTCTTGGAGCTGCTGCCGAACCCAAATACTGTCCACCAAAGAAACAGGAAAGCAACTAATCCTAACGCTCCGGCCAGGATGAGCTTATTTCGTTCAGAGGGATTTCGAATGTCGGTTGCCTGCATAACTAGACTTACTGAGCCGTGCTGTTCGCTGCGCTGTTCTCCCGCGCACTGCGCTGGAAGTAGGTTGTCATTTCCAACCGAAGGCTGACTGGAGATACGCGGGCTCCAGTGGTTGGCTCACCCTCGCCCGGGAGCAAATTATTTGTTTCAGTCGATCGCTCCAGTTCCACACTATTGATAATGATGAACTGCTGATTGGCTTCCAAATCGTGGACGAAGCGTCGCAGGTTCTGATACTGGCCTTCGACGGTGACGCTAATAGCGATACCGGGATAAACACTCTGCCACTTTGTATTTGCTGATCTCGATCCCGTCGAACTAGCCTTTGAGTTTGAGGACTCAAGGGTCGTGTACGTAGGACCAGCGGTATTACGCAAACCGTTTTTGCGAATCAGAACGTTAAGGCTATCGTAGAGGGCCATGCGACCACTATCAGAGCCCAGCAAGTGCCCGCTTTCAAACTCATCAAGACTCTGATTGATTTTCTGAACTGATGCCTCCGTGCTTTCGCCCCGCTTTACCATGCTTTGCAGGTCCTTCAACCGGGCCTGAAGCAGAGATCGTTGCGCTTGCAGTCCAACCAGTTTGGAGTTTGCCGGTACCAGAAAATACAGATAGCTGACGACCACAAGCAGCAGGATTAGCAGACTACCGGCGAGCCCAATGATTTCAGCAGGACCGAAGAGTCGTTGTTCGCGAGGGCTCAGGTTGTTAAAGGTCGCTCGTATGCGATCTCGTTTCGAGCTATACCCAGTTGGCGTTGGTGTGCTCATCGGACACCCCCTTTGGCTACGTCGCCATCAGCCGGCGGCGAGGTTGAGGCTACAGCTTCAGTGGCGGCCCCTGCCCTTGGCCTATAGATAACAGCCAGCTCATACTCTGCCCCAGTTTCACCTCGACCCCGCGACAAAGTCTGCGATCGTAATTCGGCATGGAAGACGCCGCCACGATCCATTTCCGCAATCATTTCGGTTACGGTTGCTGGAGCTTTTGCCACTACTGTCAGTTCCAGGTCAGCCAGTGTTTCATCGCCCCGGGTAGTCACTCCGCGCACAGCTATTCTTTTGACCCGCACAGTTCCCGGCAACGCCGATTCCAGATCCGCAAACAAACGCGACCATGAGAAATGCTTACGGTCGACCAGAGTGTGTGCCGCTGCCAGGGTTTGCAGCTGCTCGGTCGTTAGGGAATTCTTGATGGCATCGGCTTGTTTCCGCAGGGCGAGCTCTTGTTGGGTCAGGTCATTAATGTCCTTCTGAACGGCTGCGGCCTGGGCGTTTGCCCTGCCCGTGGCTCGTACGATGAAGACGAGGCAAACCAGGGAAACAACGACAATCATAGTCGTTACGACCCACGGAAGTGAGCGGTTGCTAAAGGGTTTACTCGCAAGATTAAGCTTTGTAGGCATTGGTTACGGGCTAAAAGTTACCTGAGAAGCATACACGTCTCGATAAATAGGGTGCAACCGAGCTAAGCTCGTGATCCTTGGTAAGGTGCCCAAGGAACTTACACGCCGCAGCGAGTTCGGCGTTTCATTAAACGAGCTTTCCCTGGGAGGCATTGCCGATAGACTTGGTTGCTCAAGATTTGCGCCTGGAAGGCAAGGGGCCCTCGGTTAAAGCCAGGGAAGGCCGATAAGCGCAGATTCGATTTCTACCACTTCGTTTGGCGCGGTAAAGCGCAGAATCAGCTAACTCTACTAAATGAATCGGGTCTGTAGCATCATCCGGATAGGCCGCTACACCAATGCTAATCGTAATCTGGTGGGTGGTTTGACTTTCAGGAGCATCACGACGAGTGGTCGAAAATTTGTGTTCTGCCATGGCCGCCCGGACGCGCTCAGCGGCCACCAGGCCCTGAGCGTAGTTGGCATCCAACAGGAACGCGGCAAACTCTTCACCGCCAAAACGTGAAGCAACATCTCCTGCTCGCAAGGCTTCTTTAATGATGCGACCGGTCTCTTCCAGCGTTCTGCTGCCAACCAGGTGGCCATAGGTGTCATTCACTTCCTTGAAGTGATCCAGGTCCATCATGAGAACGCAGAAAGGTCTGGAGTCGGCCTCGGCGCGCGCCGCTTCGCGTCGCAATTCGGAGAAGAACGATTTACTGGTTAACAGGCCGGTGAGTTCGTCATGCGCAATCAGTCGATGAATCTGTTGTTGAAATTCTCGATCTATCTCATCGAGCAGATCGAAGCGAAACAGATGGTCACCGATGACAATCTTGTCGCCGTCGTTGAGTGGGACCTCGGTGATCGGTTCGCCGTTGACCAGAGTGCCATTAGTGGATCCGAGGTCCGTAATGCGGCAATTTGTTTGGCGAGTCTCGGGATCCAACTCGCTCGAAATACGAGCGTGAAGGCGTGAAGCACGAGAATCGTTTAGCCGAACGTCCGCTTCGATGGCTCGCCCAATTATTACCTCGTCTCGCTCCAGCGGGATTGGTACGGCCATTAATTCCCCGCGAAGTGAAACCAAAGCTGGTCGCCGCTCCTTTTGCGGAGACTTAACCGTCTTGTTAGCTGGTTGCAGCTTGGTAACTTCGGGTTCGTCTTCGTTAATATCTTGAATGGGCATCAATCTGGGCTTAGGAGGCCAACTGGAGTTCAACACTCACGAAAACCGATATTAAAGCAGATGCGCGAGCAATCTTAGCTCGCGAACATTGTCGTCGCAACGTATTCCTGCAGATCAAGGTAGGTCATCGCGAAGCGCCTGTCGTGGCGCTTATGCCTCACCTCCTATAAAATCATTACCAAATAGGCCTAACAGGAGACCGTGAAAGGAATCCGGTGCTTGGAAGCAGAAAGGAAACTCGGTTGAAAGAAGAAGCAAAGGCAAAATGTCCGGGGTCTGAAGGCAGTTTATCGGTGGAGCGCGTGGCCATTGCCCACTTGCCTACCGAATGGGGCGATTTTCAGATTGCAGGTTATCGTTCGCTGACTAGTAATGAAGAATTTGTTGCTCTCTTTAAAGGAGAGATGAGCCGCGACAAGCCGACGCTGGTGCGTATTCATTCGCAGTGTTTGACGGGCGACGTTTTTGGATCTACCAAGTGTGATTGCGGCGCACAACTCCACCAGACGATGGCGATGATCGAGCGTGAGGGTCGTGGCGCTATTGTCTATCAACAACAGGAAGGCCGCGGCATCGGCATATTGAACAAGATTCGAGCGTATGCCTTGCAGGACCAGGGCGCGGATACGGTTGAGGCAAATGAGCAACTGGGCCTGGCGGTGGATCTGCGCGAATACAAGCAATGCGCCGAGGTTCTCTTCGATCTGGGACTTTGTCAGGTTCGAGTGGTTTCAAACAATCCGCTCAAACTTCGCGCCCTGGAGGAATCAGGGCTAAAGATCATCGAGCGGGTGTCGATTCAGGTGGCTGAACCCGAACAGGCGGGGGCGTACCTGAGAACGAAAAAAGAGAAATTAGGTCACCTGCTTGATTTCCAGGCGGGCTGAGCGCAAGGCTATAAAAGAAGGACCGCATTTCCAGGCGTTGCGGTCCTTTTTGAGTTTCCGGAAAGCTTATGGTTTCGGCGATTCAGCTAGGGCCTTCTTGATCTTCTCCACGGTTACGCGAGTCTGTTCGGCAAAAGCCCCCTTAGGCTCAAGTCGCAAATACTCCTCATACTCCGTTTGAGCATCTGCCGCCCGGCCGACTCGAAGAAGCAAATTGCCCTTGAGCAAATGAGCCTGACCAAGGTTAGGATTGAGAGCCAGCGTTTTCTTTATTTCTTCATAAGCCTTTTCCAGGCTCGGTCGAGCCTTTGTCTCGTCTTTGGTCTTCGAAGGATTGTCCCAGTAGACTCGACCCAGAGTAAGGTGGCCCTGCGTGGAATTTCCATCTATTTGCAATCCTTCCAGCAAAGACTTCTCCGCTTCTTCGTTTTTCTTTTGACTCAAAAACAATGCGCCCAACGCGAACATCGCGTTTGCGGCCTTAGGATCAAGCGCCAACGTTTTCCTGAGAGCAGCTTCGGCCTTATCAGTTTGCCCCAGGTCCATGTAAGCAGTGCCGAGCATGAGTTGAGCTTGAACAAGATTTGGATAAATACTTAAGCCTTTTTCCAGGTGGCGAACGCTTTCTTGGATTCCTTCCTTCTTGCCTGTAGCGAGAGCAGCTTCGGCAAGTTCGAATTCTTTCTTTGCTGTATCAGGGATATTCGAAGCTGAAATCGGCGGCCCGGACGGAGTAGATTTGTTATTGCCGTCGGATTTGAGTTGAAACTGGACACTCCCAAAGGAAGTTGTTAACAAGTCAACCGTTTGCTGCTGCTCAATGTATCCGGGGACTCGGACGGTTATCGTGTATTGAGCCGACGCCAGACCAGAAAAACGAAATCTCCCCGTGCGGTCCGTCATCTCCTGACCGCAAGAGCCCCCGTTGTAAGAGTCGCACCGGACTACCACGTTAAAAGCCGGCTGTCCTCCTTCGGCATAACGAACCTGGCCATTTATCTGACCACCCAAATTCGTGCCCACCTCCTGCGAGCGTTGTCCGAACGCCCGAGAGGGGAGCATTATCAGACCAAATATCAGGACCGTAAAAAACAATTTATGCATGCGATTGACTTCTCCTTTTGAACGAATGCTACGGCGCTGCGGCTACTGGCGTTTGATAATCGGAATGCCATCCGCCCGACCCAAGACATCTCCTCTTAAATCCTAGGGTTTTTCCTTCTTTGTCTTTCCGATTTTTTGTAAGACTTCTTTGACCTGCGCGGCATATTTACCTTTCGGCTCGAGTCGAAGATATTCTTCAAACTCAAACTCTGCCTCTTGCACCTTGTGGGCGCGAAGATAAATATGCGCCCCCAACAGGTGCGCTTCGCCGAAATTCGGATTTAATTGCAACGCATATCCCACCTGGCGTCCAGCTTTGGGCAGATCTTCGAGGCTCCAGTAAAGGCGACCCAATGCAAAGTGTCCCTGCCACGAGCGAGGTTCAATCTCCAAACCCTCGCGCAAAGCTTTTTCAGCTTCCGCCGGGTTCTTTTGTTGCAGGTAGAGTTCGCCGAGAGCGAAAAGCACATTAGGTGTCTTAGGGTGCGTTTCATTAGCCTGTCGCAAAATTTTTTCCGCCTGCGGCCATTGTTGCAGGTCCATATATGTCGTGCCCAACCGAAGTTGAGCTTCAAGAAATCCAGGGTAAAGGAGGATTGCCTTTTCAAAATGCCGCGCGGCCACGCTCAATTTATTTTTTTCTCCAGTGGCAACTATCTCCTCACCTTTCTCAAATTCCTTGCGCGCCTCGGTCGGTACATTTACGTCAAGCAGCTTGGTGGCAACGTGCACAGGTGCGGGAGCCGTTACGTCGGAGACCAGTTGTAGCTGCAGGTATTCGCTACCCGTCATTATCAAGTTAACCTCGCGCTGAATCTCCTTATAGCCGGGATGGCGAATAGTAATCTGATATTGAATGGGCAATAAGTTGGGAAACCTGAACTTGCCGAGGCGGTCGGTTCTAACCTCTGCGATGAACCCACCCGACAGCTGATCTATGCGAATAACAACGTCCTCGGCCGGCGTGCCGCCTACCGCATATCGCAGCTGTCCGCGGATTTCGACGGGCTGGGCAGCCGAACGCATCTGTCCCCATACAAATCCAGTCGTATTAAGGACGAGAATAAGTAATACCGCCGCCTTACATGCTAATTGCGGCCTTCTCTGAATGAGCGTTTCCCTGAAGGTATTTAGATACATTTTAAAAAAAATAAGTAACGGTCGTAATTATTACGTGAGAGTGCGTTAAAAACAACAGGGAGGAAACAAAACTGCTGTTTCCTCCCTGGTAAAGATCCGTTGCCGGATAAAGTTTAGAACTCCAATCTCATTCCAAGGCGCATATTGAATGGTGGCTGGAAGAGACGGGGTTGCAGGAAGTCAACATCGGGAATGCCGCCGCTAAGTTGATGGTTCTGATTTGGCAAGCGGACGCGTTGACTATTGAACACGTTGAAGAAGTCTGAGATAAACACCAGCCGGGTTTTCTCGGAAAGCGCCCAGCGATAATCGGCGTGAAGGTCGAGGCGGGTATACCAATCGGTACGCCCAAGTTTGCCGCGTCCGCCAACCGGGATCTCACCGGCGTTAAGGTAAACAGGATGTGCCAGGAATTCGCTGATAGGCACGCCAGATTCACCGTGGAAGCCGGCACCGAGATTCAGGCCAGCCAGGCTGCGTCCAAAACCTTTATCCTTACTGAACACATAGTTACCATAGATATTAAATATGGTGGTGCGGTCAGTATTCAAAGGTCCAACGCCGGTCTGGTCGCCGAGCAAATTGAATTCGCCTTCAGTGAAATCGAAGAGCGAACTGATCGCCGGGTCGGTCTGACCGTTGTCGTTTCGGAAGTGGCCTTCAAAGTTGCCACGCAGGCTCGAGAAGCGAACATTCGACAGCAGTTGCCAGTTGTCGGAGAACCGCTTGTTAACTTCGATCTCGAGGGCCTTGTAGATGTGGACAGGATTCGGGAAGCCATCAGGAACGCCGTCAGCAACGAAATCGCCGGCCGGCACGCCATTGACACCCAAAGTTCTGTAACAAACTCCCAAATCCTCATTAATGAAGTTGGGATCACATCCTGCAGGAGGCGCGCTGCCTACCGGGAAGATAATCGAAATCGGGTTGGTGGCAGCATCAAGAGTTCCGTTGATATTGCCGATGAAGTAAGCCTGACCAAAGAAGTCAGCCGCTTCAGGGGCCACCAGGGCGGCGTCTTCCACAATTCTCTTCAAGCGTCGGTCCTGATAACGAACCGAGAAGACGATGTTGTGTGAAAACTGCTGTTCAAATCCGAGAATGTGCTCCTGCGCGTAGCCAAGTTTGGTACCGGGCAGGATGGGATTGCTCGGGTTGTTAGCCGAGGTAGTGATACCTGAAGCGAAACCATTGGTCGCTCTGCTAATCAAGTGGGCAGCGTCAACGATTGGTTCAGCGGAGCCCAGGCTGTTCAAGCGAACGCGACGGTTACCGGCGCCATCGATGATGAAGTCCGGGGCCCATTCGGCACTGCGGAAATCCTGTTCAGCCGACAACGAACGTTCCGCTAAGTCGAGCGGAATATATTCGAAGAAGCGTCCAAAACTGTAATACGCTTTGGTTGTGCCGCGGCCCAGCGGATCGACCGTGACGCCGATGCGTGGGGCCCAATTGCCGGTAAAGCTGTAGGCGATCGTGCCGGCAGGACTCGGGCTCCCTATCATCCGCTCTTGTTCATTACGAACGCCGATCAGAGCCGACACATACTTGTTGAAGCGCCAGGTGTCCTGAATGTAAGCAGCGTGATAATTCGAGCGAGTGCTGAAGCTCGAATTGCCATATTCGCCGCGATCATTCAGAAGATAGACTCTGGTGTCGCCGATGCCAGGAACGTTAAGGAAGGGACACAAAGTGCAGGTTGCTTGCTGCGAGGCCGGAACCAGGCGAAGCGAGAAAGACGAATTGAGCGATTGCCCAACCGCCGCCGCCGCTGAGGCTGGAATTATGCTCGTAACAGGCGTGCCTGAAGCGTTGGTAGTCGGAACCGGAGCGTGCGGACCGCTGCGATCACGAGTGCCATCATACAGGGCTCGTTGATACTGATAGCCCAGACCCACTGTGTGCTGACCCAGGAAATTAAAGGTCTTGCTGGTATCAAACGTCAAACGGTAAGTGTTGCTATTGGTTGGCTCAAAAAAGCCCAAGCCCTGAGCAACGAAGGAGCCGCGTTGTCCAGCGAGGCCACCCGTTTGGGTCAGGTCAGTGACCTGGTAAACGGGATCAAAGCCCGTTTCATTGAAGGTATTCTTGCCCCAGCTCCAGGAACCACTCAAGGTCCAGGTAGGCGACAAAGATCCGTTGTAACGCAGAGCCATGTTGCGTGTTCCGTAGTCGAGCACGCTCTGAGCACTGGTGTTGTCAATGTTCAAAGTGTTGAACGAAGACTTGTTCGTTTTGGTAGGGTCACCAAAAATCGAGAACGCCAGACTGTGATTGGCGTTGATATTAAAGTCTGTCTTGAAGGCATAGTTTAACGTTCGGAAGCGACGTTCGTGCTGGCCCAAAGACGTAAACAGTCCGGAACCTTCTGCTCCCAGCACTTGCGGTTTCCGAAGTGTTGGATTGAAGGAACCGAAGAAGAACCACTTGTCTTTCATACCAGGAACATAGCCACCCACGTCTACGCCGGCATCGAATTGTTCTTCAGCTAAAATTTTTCCAACCTTATTTGTATTGAAGTCGTCGCGCTGTTTACGCTTGGCTTCGAATGCATCCGGACGCATGAAACCGTAAACCGCTCCATGGTATTCGTTGCCACCCGATTGAGTGATGATATTGACGATACCACCCTGAGCCTGCCCGTACTGTGGCTCAAAGCCGCCGGTCTTGATCTGCACTTCCTTAATGAAGGAGGTGTTGATGCCGGTTCCTAATGAACCATAAACACGAGTGAACGTGCCAAGACCACCGAACGCTGAGTCAGTGATGTTAACGCCATCCGCGACATAAAGATTATCCAGGGCCGAACCGCCGGCGATGGAGGGGTTAGCGGCGCCCCCACCCAGACTGTCTGCGGCGCCCGGAGATAGATAAAACAGACCCACAACGCCGCGGGGGACGGGGATCTGATTGAATAGTTCATCGCTCAAATTCTGACCGGTCGCCACGCTTTGCTGGTCGATGCCACCTGTGTCGGTGACGGTTACAACTTCAGCGATGTTACCGATTTCTAACTTCGGACTAACTGTTGATTCCCTTCCCACGCTAACTAACACACCCGTCGCAACCTGCTTTTTAAAGCCTTGCTGCTCAACGGTCACAGTGTAGGTTCCGGGAATCAGGTCTGCGAACTTGTACACACCCTGCTCATTGGTCTCTGCAGTAACGTCGCCTCGTTGGCCGCTGACGGTCACTTTGGCATTGGGTACTGCCGCGCCATTGGTGTCGGTTACAACGCCACCAATACTACCTTTCGTTGCAATATCCTGCGCAAAAATTGCCGTACCGGCCAGTGCAATGCACAGGATCATAAACAACCTCAAAACATTCTTCATTTTTTAGTTTCCTTTCCTGATTTCTGAGGAGTGCCGCTGGGGAAAATCCAAAGTTTTAACCATTTACTTTTCGTAGCGACACTTAAAATTCCTGGACTAACGATCTTAAAACTCTCTTGGTGGGACAGTTTCGCAATTCTTATGCCCGCAGCGGGTCAGGCGTATAGGCCTAACGAAGTCATATATTTAGTGGGGCCGAGCGGTCTCAGTTACGCCTGAAAAATCCAAAATATTGGTAACAATCCAGAAATCCCAAGCGGACCGTGTGGGTCAGGCCAGTGTTACGGAATCCAGCCTTGCCTTATAAAGACCAACCCCAGATAAATCGATTCTGCTAAAGGATTTTGCAGCGCGTCGGTAACACGCTTAGTGGGAAGGCGGCGTCTTACCCAACCGCGCCGCGGTTTTTTTCAGATCAGCCGTCATCACGATAATTGACTCCAGATCCTGCCTGGCTTTTACGGCCAGATCAATCTCGAGAGTGTTCATCGTCTGGAACAGTGGATTGTTTACGAAGCGCATGATCGTTTTATCAAGAAGGAGGAGGGCAGTGCGAAATTCGCCTGGGCCAGAAATGGTGCGAAGCGGCGCTGCTTTTTCGATCTTAGTTGGCTCTGGCAAATGCATATTCATTTTCAGCCGGTCAGCTTTTTCTTTTATGTGAGAAATCATCTCCGACAAAAAGGAATATTCCAGCGACTCACGGTCCCACGCGTGGGCCATCATCTTATTATTCAGTTCCTGCATCTCCTTGAAGTCCTTTCGGATCTGCTTCAAGACCTCCGTGCGATTTGAGTTGGCATTGTTTCCTGAAGGGATCGATGAAACCAGCAGGCGATCCATCTCGGCTCTTTGAATGGCGCGAACCTGGTCGCGCATCGAAGGCGCATTTGAACCAGCCCTTTGGGCTCGGACCTCGACGATGCAGCTCAAGAAGACGAGTAGAACGGGACTCAGGAATGCCAGGGTTGATCTCTTCCGGTTCTTCAGGAACATAACTCTCCTAAGGGTCTTTCGGATTGTGAGTCACCTGGGCGTCAGAGTACTTCTAAATCGAAAAAAAATCGAGGTGACAAATTACTCTGTCACCTCGAAAAACGTGGGCCGCCCACGAATGAACAAGTGGTTGTTAGAAGTTGAACCGCGCAGCTAATTGAATCACGCGTGGGTTGCTGCTAAGCACTTGATCAGGATGAAGGAAGTCAGGTGTTAATGGTGCGATCTGATTCAGCGTCGTCAAGCCCGTAGTGCCAACCGGATCCACACTGTTGACTGAACCCGGAACGTACTGCGGATGGTTAAAGGCGTTGAAGAAGTCCGCACGGAGTTGGAAATACTTCGTCTCGCCCAGCTTGAAATTCTTAAAGAGCGAGATATCGAAGTTATTAATCGGCGGCAGCAGGAACGTGTTGCGAGCAATGTTGGATTCAGCCCCCGTGCCCGTCTGGATGTAACGAGCATTGGGATTGTTGACCAGATATCCAACGATTGGTCCCGAACCGGGGAACGGATCTCCGTTCGGGAGGAAGCACGTCGTTGTCAGTCGGCACAGAGGTGTGACAGTACTGCCAATGCCTTCCGTGCCATTCGGATTAAATATGGCACGGTCGCCAGCGCCGTCACCATTCAGATTAGAGTCATTGCCGCTGCGGAGCGTGATTCGCTCGCCGGTTTCGTAGGTGTAAGTGCCCGCGATGCTAAAACCGCCGAGCAGTGTCTTGGTTAAGCCGTTGCGATTCGAGAACCACGGCACCTCATAGATCAAGGAGGTGACGAAGCGATGGCGGTGATCCAGCGCCGAGTTGGCGCGTTCACGTTTCAGATTTTGGAAGTCTTCGACGCGACGCGGCGACAAGACTGTGGAGAAGACTTCCGCAGTCGTATCGTCGATCAAATGACTCCAGGTATAGGCGCTGGTCAACTGGAAACCCTTCGACATTCGCTTGGTTACCTGAGCAGACGCTCCGTGATAACTCGAATTGCCGTTTGACAGGAAGGCAACCACGGCCGGGCCAAAACCGGCGGCTTCGTACGCCGGCAGAATATTGGATCGCGCTTCAATGTCATCCAGCGTAAGACTCAGCGCATCCAATTGTGCTTGTGAGGGCGCGGTGAAGAATGTCGGTAGGCCCCGACGACCATTTTCTGGAGCCACTCGAGCCTGATTGCTTATGCGGTTTTGCGTCAGCAAATGAATGCCACGGGTTCCCACATAACGAGCCTCGAAAGACCAGTTACTGCCAAACTGACGCTGATAACTACCAGTCCACGTCAATGAGTAAGGCACTTCCTGATCGGGTATGAATGCCCCGGTCGAGGCCCGGGCGACAGCGACGTCCGTAATTGCAACCGGAGTATCCGGCAGTCCACCATTAGCCAGGAAGTTTGGCGTGTTCACACTAGGATCCACGTCATTGGTCTGTTGAAGTTGAGGCGGGTTCGACAGAATGTACAAGTTGTCGAAGATGTAGTCGTAGCCCATCGAGAAACCTGCACGAATCGAACTCTTGCCGCTTTCGCCGAACACTCTACCGAGCATTCCGCCCTTATAATCCGGCGACCAGGCAAAGCCCACCTTAGGCGCGAAGTTTTTCGTTTGCGTCTTCGGCTCACGAAATTCGATCAATCCAGGTACCGAGGAAATAGAATTCAGCACCTGACTGGTTCGAGCGCCGAGCGGCACTTGTTGATAGGAGTAGCTGACGCCCAGGTTGAGCGTAAGGTTTGGCCGGACACGCCAGTCGTCTTGCACAAAGGCGTACAGGACTCGCTGGTTTCCGTAATAGATGTTGTTGCCGGCGTTGCGCTCACCAAATGCATCCGGGCTGAGATCGCGCAGAAACGTCTCCAGGCTCAGATACTCGTAATCGCCACGGACGCGCTGAGAGAAGCTCTGCGGCGAAATGATATTGCGAAAATCGCCGCCAAATTTAAGCGAGTGATTCCCACGCAAGTAAGTCAGATTGTTAACGATCTGATAGTTGTTTTCGATGCCGAACTGCGGAGCGTTCGGATCGGGTCCGATGTTCACACCTAAGTCATCAAGCGTGATATTCGGAAAGACGTTGAGACCCGGGAAGTTGAAAGACGGGACCGGGAAATTCTGAGACGAACGTCGGAAAGCGATCCGGTTCTCGTCGATCAGATTCGCGGAGAAGTTGTGAATCAGCGTGTAAGAGAACAAGCGCTGCTTGCTTGGTATTGGCACGAAGAACTGTGGCAAGTTTGCGGTGTTATCAATATCGGCGCCGTTAGTCATCGTAAATCGGAAGTGATGTTGCGTCGCCGTACTTTGATTGTAGTCAAGATTGATTACCGCGTGGTTCTGTTTGAAGAAGTTAGGCGCGGGAAAAGATACGCTGCCCAAGGGAAGAGCGACTCCGCCGATCCTTACGCAGTCAGGCCCGGTGCAACCCGCGGTTTGGAAGTTGGCGACCGGTGCCACTGGCATGAACTGGAAGAACGCCGTCTTGTTGTTTGCCGACAAGCCGGGAGTAGCGTTAATGATCGCCACGCCTTCCGCAGTAGGCGCCACAATACCGCCTGGCGGAATCGAACTTCCGGTTTGAATTCTTTCGTATGACGTAAAGAAAAAGAGTCTGTCACGGAATTTCTTGAGTGAAGGGCCACCTTCGCCGAAGCGCGGCAAAATTACTGGACCACCCAGATTGTAGCCGCCCCGAAAGTAGTCTGATCGCCCCATGAAGTTATCGCTTGATCTATCGCGGTTAACGCCCTGGTTCTTTTGAATGGTATCGATCGCGTTGAGATAGCGGTTGCGGACGAATCCATAGAAAGAGCCGTGGAAGTCATTGGTGCCGCTCTTCGTAACGGTCAGGAAGTTACCGCCGTTTGATCGCGCAAACTCAGCTGAGAATTGATTCTGAAGAAGAGTAAATTCGGCGACCTCTTCAGGCGAGATGTAACTCTGCGGACCGGTGACAGATTTGTCGTTGTTGTCGACGCCGTCGACAACGAAGTTGTTATCGCGCGGACGCTGACCGCCGACTGAACCGCCGGTGCCGACGCCAACGCCCCCCGAACTGGTAACACCCGGAGCGAGCAGCGCAAGATTGTTAACGCCTGCGGCGCTGCCGGCCGGACCAGCCGATGTTTGTGCAAGCTCGACCACCTGCCGAGAACTAAAACCCTTTGATAAGTTTGAGGTAGTGGTGTCAACCAGCTCCGTACCGCCGGCAGTAACCGTTACGGTTTCGGAAACGGCGCCGGGCGACAATTGAACTGGTAAGTCGGCAGGCTGGTTCAAGGACACGCTGACATCTGTAAGTTCAGCGACCTTGAAGTTGGCCGCCTCAACCTTCAAGGTATAGTCCGTACCGGGCTGGATGTTGGTAAATTCAAAGGTGCCCGAGCCTGACGTTTGTTGGGTGACCGAAATGTTGGTTGATTTTCTGGTGAGCGTCACATTGGCGCCCGGTACAATTGCTCCATTTTGATCGGTAACTACGCCTCGCACGGTGCCGGTAGTCACCTGGCCCTGAACAACTAAAACACAAGCGAGTGCGATCGACAGCGTACATAGCAATCGCACGAGTCTAGGAAAGCTATTCATATATGTCTCCGAATGTTCTTTTAGTGTGAAGATCCAACTGGGGGGTTAGGATCAGCGCGGGGAGTTATTGGTCTGATCGCAAAAATTATTCCCTGTGTGAGTAGGCGTGTGAGAGGTTCGACTAAATGTTTAACGGATGGAACTTACGGCGGGTTAGTTAAACGAGGGCTCCAGCATCTTGCGTTTTACAATTCCAAAGCTGGCAATAAACTCCAGAAATATGGATAGGCGCTGCGACGTCCTAAGCTATCGAAAAGTTTTCATGACAATTTCGCGGACCTGCTCCGCATGTTATTTGCCAAGTAACTCGGCCAGCTTCTTAGCCAGGTCCGGATCCAACCCCTGCAAGATTCGTTGTTGTTCCAACGCTTCAGCCTTTTTTCCGATGGCGTTATAGACCAACGCCAAATCGAAGTGAGCTTGAGAGTATTTTGGCTTCACTTCAACAGCTTTTTCAAATGAGGCCGCTGCTTTTTCGGCATAGTTTTGCGCTGCGTAGACAACACCGAGTCCAACGTATGCTTTCGCCTCCTTCGGCTCCAGCTTCACAGCTCGCAGGTAAGCTTTCTCCGCGTCGTCAAAACGCGGCGGCTTGGCAGTGAAGGCTTCGTTGCCTTCTATTAAGGCGAGCTCAACTTCACGACCAATCTTCGAATTGCGCAACTCATTGTCTAGGTCGTAACTGTTGGGATGGCGAGGATCGTGTAAGAGCGGATCGGTCGGTCGCGAGAGTTTGGTCTTGCTGGCGCCTTGCGCATAAGTGTGCCCGGCCAGCGCCGGCCAGAGCAGTAGGACGACTGCGAAAAGAAAATATCGACCTGGTCGCATAGTAAATACCCCCTAAAGCTGGTTGGGATCAGTTTCCCGTCGCCCGGCAATTGAACCACAATTCGCCCTTCGCGAAAAGGTATTGGCATCACTACTGCCCGCGATTTTTCCTTGTGTTAAACTGTCGCCAGAACCACCGTCAGAATAACTGTTTTGTCCGAACGAATCTATCGCGATCCGGTCCACAACATTATTCGCCTTCGCACTGACAGCAGCGAAGGCGAGTTGATGATGCGTTTGATCGACACGCCGGAGTTTCAGCGCCTGCGAAGGATCAAGCAGTTGGGACTCGGACTCTATACCTATCAGGGCGCGGAACACTCTCGCTTCACGCATTCTCTCGGCGCCTTCCATTTGATGACTCGCGTCCTTGATCGCCTTAGCGAAAGATATGTAATGAACGAGCAGGACCACACCGCCGCGCGAGCGGCCGCGCTGCTTCATGATGTGGGCCACGGATCGTTTTCACATGTCATGGAAAAGGTGCTCGGCCTTCATCATGAAAAGTGGACAGTCGAGGCTGTGCAGAGTGAGGCAACCGAAATCGGGCAGCTGCTCCGCTCATATTCGTCAGACTTGCCAAACAAAGTCGCCGCGATTATTGAAGGAAAATTTCAGCCGGCCGCTTTGGCTCAACTCGTATCCTCACAACTCGACGTGGATCGAATGGATTACCTGCTGCGCGATTCGTTGATGACGGGGGCGAAGTATGGCATCTACGATCTCGAGTGGATCATAAACGCGCTGGCGATCGATGAAGAGCATGATCGAATCTACGTTGCCGCGCGCGGCCTGTATGCCGTTGAGGAATACCTGCAGGCTCGCTACTACATGTTTCGCCAGGTCTATTTTCACCGCACCTTGCGCTCGGCCGAGGCGGTGTTGCGAGCGATCCTTCGCCGCGCTTTGAAGCTTCTCGAATCCGGCGAGCCTGTTTGGCATGCTCCGGGTACTGCGTTTGAAAAAGTCTTACGCCGAAACGAACCGACGATTACCGAGTACCTTGAGGTCGACGACTCTGACGTCCTGTTCCATGTAAAGCAATGGCAGCGATCGTCTGATGAAATCCTCGCGGACCTCAGCAAGCGCTTCACCGCCCGCAGGTTGTTCAAGGCGATCGACCTCGATATGCCGGAAGCTGAGCGCTCCGGGTTTTTGTCAGCAGCACGAGAGTGCGTCATCAAGGCTGGCTACGATCCGGATTACTACTTCATCGAGGATCGCGCCAGCGATGTCCCCTATTACAACTATTACACGGCGGAAGGCGCCGAGCCGAAGAGCCGGATATATGTCGAGGACGGCTACTCGCAGCCTCGCATACGTGAGATCACTGAGGTGAGTGAAGTTGTCCGCGGGCTGCAACGCGGCTACGAGCTCCACCGCGTTTGTTTCCCGGCGGAAGTGAAGGCCGAAGTTTATCAGCTCTACCACCGCCTGACACCGAGGGACCGTTCAGCTGCCCTGGGCCAGTGATTTAATCAGACAATATTTGGCTCGAAGCGTCTAAAGAGTCTTGAATCAAATTCAAATCCAACAGTTATGTTGGTTGGAGAGTAACGATGGCGAGAGTTGCGAACGCGGAGGTCGAAGCAGCGGACAAATACATCAGGACAGCCCTCGAAGCGCAGGCAAAAGATTGGGGTAATCCTTTACTCAACCATCTTGTTTACGCCCGCCGCCCGTCGATCTTCAAAGGTGCGCGAGCGATGTGGACCGGCATTGATGCTTCAGGATTAATTGATGCGAGTTTGCGAGCCCTGATCAATCGGCGAGTTGCCTTCCTCAATGGTTGCGAGTTTTGACAGGACATTAATGCTGCCGTGAGCAGCCAGCTCGGAGTTTCCGACGAGAAGATTGAGGCCGTCACGGATTACGCGAGCAGTGACCTTTACACACGGGAGGAACGACTTGCACTTGAATTCGCCGATGCGATGACAATCACAGGGCGTGACGTTAGCGATGAACTCTTTGAGCGGTTGCGCGCACTTTTCGATGAAGATGCTTTAGTGGAGTTGACGGCCACGATCGCCTGGGAAAACGCATCTAGTAAGTTCAATCGCGCGTTGCGTGTTCCCTCTCAGCAATTGTGGAAGAGGCGCTAGACGGTGATAAATGGCTGCTCGATAGGACATACATTGCAGAACCGCGAGCAGTAGCGAGCGGATGCTAGTCACATCTTTTGGTGGCAGTATGATCCTACGAATTGCTATCCGCCTCGCTACCGCTCGCGGTTCTGCCGTTTGCCGGCCTGCCTGACCTTTTTCTTAATATGACAAACGGACCGGCAAGAATACCGTTCTAATGAAGATGTTTCATCCAGGTGTTTCGCTCTACATTCGTGTCTTCGCGTTGGTATTGTTCAGTCTCTCAATTAGCGCCGCATCGCGCGAGCAGTATCAAAGAGATGCCGCGCCGCCGAGCGTCGAGCGCCCACTGTCGTTGGCAATTCTGGATTTTGGAAACTCCGCGCCCGCGCGAGTGGCAGCAGATAAGCTCGCCAGTAATCTCAAAGGCGGGACCAACCTGGTGGTTTTGGATCGCGACCAGGTTCGGGCGGCAGCTCACGGGGCCGGATATGAGGGCTCGATGAGTCTGACACTTGGAGAGGCGCGTGATCTTGGCGCGGCGCTCGGGTCAGATTTCTTTATCTTAGGCGACGCGCAAACACTGCGGCGTTCACCCTCAAACGGTCCAGTCTACTTTGATTCCTACGCCTCGATTTTCATAGTGAGCGCGCGCACGGGCAGGCTTATTCGCTGGGAGAGGCCGGCCTTCGTGGCAGACACACCGGCGGCAGCAGAACAATTACTACTTTCCGAGTTGTCTGGCCCTGAAATACAGCATCGGCTCAGCGTGACTGTTCATCGCGCTCATGACGATGAACGAGGCGAACGCGAGCTGACAACCGCAGAGCAAATTCCAATCATCGAAGCTGCGCCAGACGACGAAAAAACAGCTGAAGCGGAAGGCCTGCGATTACCGCGGCCCTATCGAAGATTTGTACCGGCATATCCGGAAAGCGCGGCACGCGCGGAAGCAGAAGCAACTGTGGACGTGCTGGTGGATCTCGACGCAGATGGCGAAGTGACACGAGTTGAGGTCGCGCGTTGGGCAGGCTTTGGACTGGATGAAGCGACGGTCGAAACCGTTCGCCGTTTGCATTTCTTCCCGGCGAAGCGCGATGGAATTGCCATTCCGATTCGTGTGCTATTACGCTACAACTTTCGCAAACCGCCGAAATAACAAGAAAGGCTAAGAGGGGAATGAGTAAAGGGAGAACAATCTGCAAGGTGCTTCGAGTGATCGCTCTTCTCGCCGCGCTCTCGTTTTACCCCTTACACTTGCCGCTTTCACTCATTTCCGCTGCTCACGCTGTTGGAAATGAAGCAGCCCTTATTTCGACTGCAACTACCGAAGGCCGGCTCGCCGTCTTTGATGACGCCTGGGCCAGGATAAACGAGCGTTACTACGATCAAACATTTCACGGCCTGGACTGGGAGGCACAAAGAACTACCTTTCGAACCCTGGCTGCGAAAGCCGCTTCGAGCGAGGAACTATATGCGGTGTTGCGCCGCATGATCTCTTCCTTAAACGATCCGCATACTCGCGTCTTTGCTCCTGAAGAAAAGTCTGACTGGTGGCGACCACGTTTCGTTAGTGTCGGCTTTGCGCTGGCCGAAATCGATGGACTGCCGACGGTTATCAAAGTCGATAATAATTCTGCCGCGCAACGAGCAGGTGTGCGCGCCGGCGACGTGATTGAATCGGTCGATGGCGAAGCGGCCCTGGCCTTGGTTAAGAGTCGTTTGACGACGTTGTCCGATCCCGCCAGCGCCTCGGCTCGCTTTCGAGTTTTCGCAAAGCTGCTGGATGGTCCAAGCGGAACGTCTGTGGACGTAAGCTGGAGGGAGAAGGACGGCAAACAAAAGTCAGCTCGATTCGAACGTTACTGGCAACAGCGCGAGCTGGGCGTGCGAATGCATCGCGAGCGTGGCGAATATACTGTTATTGAGATCGACGCTTTTACAAAACCAATTGCGGTTGCCTTCACGCGGAGTCTGAAGCAGAAACTAGCCGGCGCGCGTGGTCTAATCCTTGACCTTCGAGGCAATGGTGGTGGTGATGCCGAGGCTATGAGCGATATTGCCTCAATGTTTCTGGGGATTGGCTCTAACCTGGGCCAGTTTACCGATCGCGCAGGGACCAGCTTCACAATACTGACGCACTTCAGATCCACGCTTACTCCGGAACCACTCGAGCAGACAAGACTGCCTTTGATTGTCTTAACCAGCGAACGCACCGCGAGCGCCGCCGAAATTTTTGTCGAAGCGCTGCGGATTTCCCATCGCGCCACAATCATTGGCACAGAAACTTGTGGCTGCGTGCTCGCGGTTCGCAACCGGCACCTGCTACCGGATGGCGGTTTGCTTGATGTGAGTGAACTTGATTATGAGACTGCTGAAGGCCACCGTCTCGAAGGCCATGGTCTAAAGCCTGACGAAGCCGTCACCATCGAGCGAAGTGATCTTTATTCCGGACGTGATCGCGCGCTGGAACTCGCACTAGAAGCCATCCACGAGTCCAGACGAAATAACTCCAACTAGGAATCTTTGTCAGCGTCCTTTAATGTGGTTTCGTGGATCCGTAAGCGAACTCGTAGCGCTTTCTCTACCTCATGCTATGATTCGCAAGTTAGCATTACAGGTGAATAGAGAATGTTGTATTTGTCGCAAGTGTTGGGTCGCCCCATCCGCGATCTTGAGGGCGAGCGTGTGGCCACCGTCAAGGACGTCATTGTGCGTCTTGGCGCCGACGATCATCCGCCCGTCACGGGTCTGGTAGCCCGCTTTGGCCGCCGCGAATTCTTTCTCTCACGCTGGCGCATCACCGAGCTAAACGAGCAGGGCGCCCGACTTAATTCTGACAAACTGAATCTCCGCCCTTTTGTGCGCCGCGATGGCGAAGTCCTGCTGGCGCGTGATGTGCTCGATAAGCAGTTGATCGATGTTGACGGGAAAAGAGTAGTTCGCGTTAACGATGTGCAGCTTATCGAGGCCGCAGGAGATTGGCGTGTGACCGGAGCCGATGTTAGTTTGCAGGGCTTATATAGACGCCTCGCGCCCGCAGGATTCATGGGCACGCGTAAACCTGTCGAAGTGCTGGACTGGGCCGATGTTGGTTACCTGGCGACGGATGCGGCGACGGTCCAGCTGAAGTCCTCCAGCGGTAAACTGGCGCGGCTTCATCCGGTTGAAATTGCCCGACTCGCGGAAGCACTTTCCTATCATCACGGCTTCGAAGTAGTTGAGTCGCTCGATGACGAAACTGCGGCTGAGACTCTCGAGGAAATGCCTTCGGAACAACAGGCGCGAATTCTTGGCAACATGAACGAGGAACGCGCCGCCGACATTCTTGAATGGATGGCGCCCGATGAGGCTGCCGACGTTCTGGGCGATTTGCCGGAAGAAAAAGCGGAAGAGCTGCTGGGACTCATGGAGGGCGAGGAGCAGGCGGACGTCGCAGAGCTGCTTCCTTATGAAGACGACACGGCTGGTGGTCTGATGACCACACAGTTTGTGACGCTGCCGCGTGAGTTATCGGTCGGAGAAGCGCTCGCACGTTTGCGCGAGATGGCGGAAACGCCAAACATGATCTACTACCTTTATGTAGTTGAAGGTGAAGGTTCATGGAAACTGGTTGGCGTGATTGCTCTGCGCAGTCTGATTCTGGCTGATCCGGCAATGCCCCTGGCGGAGGTTATGCGCACGGAGTTTCAAAGGGCGCACCCCGATGAAGCGGCTGACGAAGTGGCGCAAAGAATCGCCGAGTACAATCTTTTGGCCTTGCCAGTGTTGGATGAAACCGGAGATATTCTGGGCATCATCACTGTTGACGACGCCATGGAGATCTTGTTGCCAAAAGATTGGCGACAACGACTGCCAAGGTTGTTTGCATAGCGCTAAGTGTTTGTGCAACGGTTTCGGGCGATCCGCGTTTGGTGTTTTCTTAAAGCGGCTAATGGTTTTTTATTTGAGATCTCAAATTTCAGATCTGGAATTTCCAATATTTATGACCGACGGAGACCCTCCAAGTGGCCGAATCACGAGCAGCGGTAATAGCTACCGGTCGACGTCTGCTGCGGCGGCCCGGTCGAGGTCTGCGGCCGCCAACTGGCTGGCGACGCCGGCTCATGGCCTATCTCGCGATTCTTGGTCCGGGAATGATCGCTGCCAGCGCCGGCAATGATGCCGGCGGCATTGCGACCTTCGCCGCGGTCGGCGCGGAACAAGGTTACCGTCTACTCTGGATCCTAATCCCCATCACAATTAGCCTCGGCCTGGTGCAGGAGATGTGTGCCCGCATGGGTGCCGTCACGGGCAAAGGACTCGCCGATCTCATTCGCGAAAAGTTTGGCGTCCGCTGGACCGCGTTTGTGATGCTGGCGCTTTTGATCGCGAATGCGGGGGTCACAGTTTCCGAATTCGTCGGCATCGCAGCTGCAACAGAACTGTTTGGAGTCTCTCGATTCGTGTCTGTGCCTTTGTCAGCGATAGCCATTTGGTGGCTCGTGGTCAAAAGCTCATACCAACGGGTGGAGCGCGTGTTCCTCTTCATGTCGCTGGTTTTTCTTGGCTACATCGTTTCAGCTTTTCTCGCCAAGCCGAATTGGAGCGCAGTGGCAATCGGGTTGGTCACGCCAACCTTTAGTCTTGAGTATGCCTATCTATTTACTTTTGTCGCAGTTGTCGGAACAACGATCTCGCCTTACATGCAGGTATACGTGCAGTCGTCTGTAGTCGAAAAAGGTGTGACTACGGAAAACTATGCGCGAACAAAAAAAGACGTCTGGGTGGGAACGATCCTCGCGATTCTCGTCGTGTTCTTCATCGTGGTTTCCACTGCGGCCACGCTGAACAAACACGGGCTGCACGTCGAGAGCGCCGCCCACGCGGCCCGGGCGCTTGAACCGTTTGCCGGAGCATACGCCGAGACACTTTTTGCTATTGGCTTGTTTGGCGCATCGATGCTGGCTGCAGGCGTGTTGCCGCTGGCCACCGCCTACTCAATCAGCGAAGCGCTTGGTTTCGAAAAAGGCGTTTCGCGCAGTTTCCGAGAGGCGCCAATTTTTATCGGAGTGTTTACTTTTCTTGTTGCGGTGGGCGCAGCCATCGCTGTCATTCCAGGTCTGCCTCTGATCCGCGTGCTACTCGTTACGCAAGTTATTAACGGCTTGCTGTTGCCCATCATTCTGTTTGCCATCCTGAAGTTGGTAAACGACCGTGAACTGATGGGCCAGCACGTGAACGGACCGGCCTACAACGTGGGCGCGTGGCTCACTGCCATAATCGTAACTCTGCTGTCCCTGCTGTTTATTTTGGTAACTCTCTTTCCCGGACTTCAGAGTCACTCATGAATCCCTTAAAGACTCGCCGAATTCTTTCTCGCCAAGCTGATAGATCAGTGATAAAAGATACTTCCTGAAACTCCAGCAGTAATTGATGTTCGCAGGCAAAACGACAAGAAAATGAACAGCCCCCGCCGCAACAACAAGGTCGTGCTC
>Ga0134126_10000905_pt1 | contig 37534 bp, 36 predicted proteins | sample KB31752_FD_96881 | JGI IMG/M metagenome (GOLD analysis project Ga0134126, IMG submission 96881) | Terrestrial soil microbial communities with excess Nitrogen fertilizer from Kellogg Biological Station, Michigan, USA - KB3-175-2 | ecosystem: Environmental > Terrestrial > Soil > Unclassified ...
CGTCACAGGGAGAACTTTTACAGATTTCCGATCAAGCGCGTCTAAGTTCGCTCGGATCCGGACCGCGCGGCACGGCGCGAGCCGCCAAGATGGTCGGCGGGCACCTGCCCCTGTAGCTCAACTGGATAGAGCGCCGGCCTTCTAAGCCGGGGGTTGCTGGTTCGAGTCCAGCCGGGGGCGTCGCGCCCGACGGTGCTCAGCCTGTGGCCTCGGCTGCGCTTGCCGTGCCACGGCGCGCGCGGCGGCGAGCCGGCAGACGGGCGCGCACCGGCGCGAGCAGCCCGGGCGGCAGCCGCCCGTCGGTGGAGAGCCAGGAGCCGGCGAGGATCAGCAGCAGTCCCGCGACCGAGCCCGCCCCCGGCTGCTCGCCGAGCACGAGCACCCCCAGGCAGACGGCGACGAGCGGGTTCAGATAGGTGATGACGCTGGCGCGGGCCGGGCCGGCTTCGGCGATCAGCACGCTGAAGATCACGAACGCCAGCGCCGTGCACAGCAGCCCGAGCACGACGATCGAGGCCAGCGCACCGGCGCTCGGCACAGCCGCCGGCGCGGTCGCGGCCGCGAGTGGCGCCAGCGCGAACGCCGCGACCGCGAGTCCGGCGCCCATCGTCGCGCGGGGGTCGAGGCCCACGAGATGGCGCTCGAGGATCAGCGGTCCGGCGGTGTAGCCCGCGGCGGCGCCGAGCAGCGCGAGCACGCCCGGAAGCTCGCCGGGGCTGCTGGAGACATCGATGCCGACGAGCGCGATGACGCCGGCGAAGCCGATCAGAAGGCCCGCCATCCTCGTGCGGGTGGGGCGCTCGACGCGGCCATAGCGCAGGGAGACGAGCGCGAGCAGCAGCGGCACGGTCGCGATCATGATCGCCGCCATCGAAGAAGGGATGTGCTGCTCGCCATAGGCGATCAGCGGGAAGGGGATCGCGATCTCGACGAGGCCGTAGAGGGCGACCCACGGCAGCGCGCCGCGCAGCGAGCGGAGCACGCCGGCGCGGAGGCTGAGGACGAGCAGGACGAGCGCCGCGAGCGTCACCCGCCCCCACGCGACGAGCGCGGGCGGGGCGCCGCCGTCGACGGCGATCTTGATGAACATGTAGGGGACTCCCCAGATCGTCGACATCGCCGCGAAGGCGACCCACGCGCGTCTGCTCACGCTCCCAGCAATAACAAAAGCGCGCGGTCCATCGGGGCGTGCTCCTAGTCTCGGGCTCGTGAGCCCGGCTCCTCGCGAGGATCAGATCCTGCTCGGCGAGAACCTCGACGTGCTGCCCGCGTTCTCCGACGGCAGCTTCCAGCTCGTCTACCTCGACCCGCCGTTCAACACCGGCCGCCGCCAGGAGCGCCGTACTCTGCGGGCGGTCGCCGACGCGGACGGCGAGCGCGACGGCTTCGGCGGGCGCCGCTACCGCACCGAGCAGCTCGGTCGCTCCAGCTTCGGGGACAGCTTCGACGACTACCTGGCCTTCCTCGCGCCGCGCCTGGAGCACGCCCACCGCCTGCTCGGCGAGGAGGGCACGCTCTACTTCCACATCGACTACCGCGAGGCCCATCACTGCAAGCTGCTGATGGACGACATCTTCGGCCGCTCCTGCTTCTTGAACGAGATCATCTGGGCCTACGACTTCGGCGGGCGCGCGCGACGGCGCTGGCCCGCCAAGCACGACACGATCCTCGTCTACGTCAAGGACCCCGACCGCTACCACTTCGACTCCGCGGCGGTCGATCGCGAGCCGTATATGGCGCCCGGCCTCGTCGGCCCGGAGAAGGCGGCTCGCGGCAAGCTGCCGACCGATGTGTGGTGGCACACGATCGTGCCGACGAGCGGCGCCGAGAAGACCGGCTACCCGACGCAGAAGCCCGAGGGTGTGCTGCGCCGCATCGTCACGGCGTCCAGCCGTCCCGGCGACTGGTGTCTGGACTTCTTCGCCGGCTCCGGCACGCTGGGAGCCGTGGCCGCACGGCTCGGCCGCCGCTACGTGCTGGTCGACTCCAACCCCGAGGCCGTGACCGTGATGCGGCGCCGTCTGGCAGCGGTCGAGGCCGAGCTGGACGGCGGCGAGCGAGCGGCTCCGCCCGGCGCGGGCGCCGCGTCGGCGACGGCGCGCGACGCCGACGACGCGCCCGCCGCGAGCGCGCGCGCCTAGACTCGGCCCCCGATGGCCGTCTACCACGTCGAGATCCGCGAGTTCCCTCGCAACGTCAACCGCTTCAACATGAGCGGGCAGGAGATCGGCGCGATCCTGCTCGCCTGGGCGCAGCAGCGGGTGTTCGAGCTCGCCGACCAGCGATGGAACCCGCAGACCGCGGAGATGACCGTCATCGAAGGTCCCGAGATCCCCGTCTCCGGCCTGTCGATGGGGCGGGGCTGGCCGACCGCGATGCGCGAAGGGCAGGACGTCACCGAGCGCGTGATCGCCGAAGCGCGGGAAGCGATCGTCGACGGCAGCGCCGCGCGCATCGCCCAGGAGGCCGAGGCAGCCGCCGCCGCGCCGGCGGAGGCCGTTGCCGCTCCGCTCGACGAGGGCGCGGCCGAGGCGGCTCTCCTCGCCGTCGAAGGCGCCGAGAGCGATCAGCTCGCGCTCGGAGTGGAGCTCGCCGCGTTGCTCGGCGCCGACGCGCCGCGCCTGCTCGCCGCGTGGCGCGAGGTCGCCGCGCGAGCCAGCGGCCTGACCCCGAGCGAGAGCTTGGCACTCGCCGAACGGCAGCTCGGCGAGCGCACCGGCGACGGAGCGTGAGGCGCCGCTAGACTTTCCTGCGCAACACGTGGTGGGCGTAGCTCAGTTGGTAGAGCTCCTGGTTGTGGTCCAGGCGGTCGTGGGTTCGAGCCCCATCGCTCACCCCTTAGAAGTCCTTGCTGACCGGAGCTTTGCGTTCGATGACCGATCGTCCTCGAACGCATACTCGGCTTGACCTCATTCGGGTCTCGGCTGGACGCTACCGAACCGCGGCGCCAATGAGCCGAGACGGGCCCGATCACGCTCAGCTCGCGGCGGGCCTCGTGGGATGGCCGCCGCGGCCATGACGGCGAAGCCTCGGCCAGGCGAAGATCAGAGCGCCAAGCACAAGTGCGCCCAGAAGCCACAGCGCGGCTCCCGAGCGTCCGAACGACCGCAGGCCTAAGGCGGCTCGGCATCCCCGTCGCTCATCGGCGGGACGTGCGCCGTCCATGCGCGCGGCCGGCTGCCCGCCGCCCATCGAGCTCGCGGATGCAGCCTCGTCCTGCCGCGGTCGCGTTCGCCGTGGCCTGAGCAGAAGGCATCGCGGTACCGTCGGCAGGAGCATGGGCGTCGCGACGCCAGCCGCTGCACAGACTGCCGTCCTACACGTCGGCGGCTTGAACTACGCCAGCGAACAGTCCGTCGTCGAGCACGTGCTCGGGCGCCGGCCCGGCGTGCTCGAGGTCGACGCGAACCCCGTCGCGCAGACCGCGATCGTCACCTACGACCCCACCCGGACCTCCGTAGGGCAGCTACGCGACTGGGTGCGCGACTGTGGCTACCACTGCGCCGGGCAATCCGTCCCCGGCCACATCTGCGACCCGATGGCCGAGCCGGGCGCCCCGCACGCCGAGCACGACCCCGCCGCGGTCGAGCGTGCCGATGATGCGCACGCCGCCGGCCACGGCGGGCACGCGGGCGCCTCGATGGACGCGATGGCCAGAGACATGCGCAACCGCTTCCTGGTCGCCCTCGTGTTCACGATCCCGATCCTGCTGTGGTCGAGCGTCGGCACGAACCTGCTCGGCAGCGAGCTCGCCACCCCGTTCGCCATCAACCGCGACGTGTGGCAGTTCCTGCTCAGCCTGCCGATCGTCCTCTATGCCTCGAGCGTGTTCTTCAAGGGCGCCGTGGTCGCGCTGCGCAACAGGACGCTCGACATGATGGTGCTCGTCGCGGTCGCGATCGGCACCGCATGGAGCTACTCGGTCGGCTCAACGTTCTGGATCGAAGGCGGCGTCTTCTACGAGTCCGCAGGGATGCTGGCCACCTTCGTGCTGCTCGGCCACTGGTTCGAGATGCGCGCCCGCGGCGGTGCCAACGACGCCGTGCGCGCCCTGCTCGACCTCGCGCCGCCGAAGGCGACGATCCTGCGGGACGGGGAGCCCATCGAGATCCCCACCGCCGAGGTGCAGGTCGGCGATCTGCTGCTGATCCGCCCCGGCGCCAAGATCCCCGTCGACGCGACCGTCCAAGGGGGGGACAGCCAGGTCGACGAGTCGACCGTCACCGGGGAGAGCGTCCCGGTCAGGAAGGCCGCAGGGGATCAGCTGATCGGGGCGACGATCAACAAGAACGGCACGCTGCGCGCGCGGGCGAGCGCGGTCGGCGCCGACACGGCGCTCGCGCAGATCGTGAAGCTCGTCCAGGAGGCCCAGAGCTCCAAGGCGCCGGGCCAGCGGCTCGCAGACCGGGCCGCGTTCTGGCTCGTGCTCGTCGCGCTCGGCGGGGGCGCCCTCACCTTCCTCGCCTGGTACCTGCTGATCGGGCGCGACCTGCAGGAGTCGCTGCTGTTCGCGATCACCGTGGTCGTCATCACCTGCCCGGACGCGCTCGGGCTCGCCACACCCACAGCGATCATGGTCGGCACCGGGCTTGGTGCCAAACGCGGGATCCTGTTCAAGAACGCGATCGCGCTCGAGCAGGCTGCCTCGCTCGACACGGTCGTCTTCGACAAGACCGGCACGCTCACCCGCGGCGAACCGCAAGTCGTCGCGATCCACACCGGCGACGGCTTCAAGGAGAACGAGGTGCTGGGGCTCGTCGCCGCTGCCGAGCGCGACAGCGAGCACCCGCTCGCACAAGCGATCCTCAAAGCCGCACAGCGGCGACAGCTCCCGTCCGCCACCGCCGCCGACTTCCAAGCTGTCCCCGGCGAGGGGCTGCTCGCGAGCGTCGACGGGCACCGGCTCGCCGTTGGCAACCCACGGCTGCTGGAGCGCGAGCACATCCCCGAAGACGGCCTCGCAGCCAAGCGCGTCGAGCTCGCCGGGCAGGGCCGCACCACCGTCCAGGTCGCGATCGACGGGAAACCCGCCGCGGTGATCGCCGTCGCCGACGCGCCCCGCGGGACCTCCGCGCAAGCGATCGCGGCGCTGCGCGAGCAAGGCATCTCAGCGGTGATGCTCTCCGGTGATGCCCGCCCGACCGCCGAGCGCGTCGCCGCCGAGCTCGGTATCGGTGAGGTGATCGCCGAGGTGGCGCCCGCAGAGAAGGCCGCCAAGGTCGCCGAACTGCAAGAGCAGGGGCGCAAGGTCGCGATGGTCGGCGACGGCGTCAACGATGCCCCCGCGCTCGCTCAAGCCGACGTCGGGATCGCGATCGGCGCCGGTACCGACGTCGCGGTCGAGACGGCCGACGTCGTGCTGATGCGCTCAGACCCACTCGACGTCGCGAGCGCGATCACCATCGGCCGCGGCACCGTTCGCAAGATGCACCAGAACCTCGGTTGGGCCGTCGGCTACAACAGCCTCGCGCTGCCCCTCGCAGCCGGCGTCTTCGAGCCGCTCGGGGTCGTGCTGCGCCCGGAGGTCGGTGCGATCTCGATGGCAGGCTCCAGCGTGATCGTCGCCCTGAACGCCGTCTCGCTCAAGCGGCTCCGGCTACCTCGGCGTGGCGCTCCAACCAGCCAATAGCCCGCCTGGTCAAATACCGGCTGAGCAGCAGGGCGACCGACAACGCCCACAACACCTCGCCGGTCATCCGCGCGGGTTCACCGTCGTTCGGTAGATCCCGTCCGCGATTCGCTCATCGCTTTGAGGGCCCCCTCGCGGAATCGCTCGCGCGGTCACGGGCCGGCCTGCCCGGACGCTGCCGGCTCTGCTCCCGCCGCGCGCCCGCACTCGCACCGACCCGATGCAGGCGGCGCGAGCGCGCCGGCGCCGAGCGTTGCCTGGGCTCGGTAGCGCCGGGGGCGGCGAACAGGTCGCTTCTGAGGAACGTGAACGCGCTGCCGGCGTGGGCAACCGGGGCATAGCCGCGGGCGACGATGTCGGAGATCAGGCTGAGCGCCCTGTGCGGCGGGGCGGTGTGGAACAGCCGGATGCCGAGGATCTTGACGCCGAGCTCCGTGAGCAGCCCCGGGTCGAAGACCTCGTACTCCGAACCCTCGACGTGGTACTTGAGCAGGTCGATCCGATCGTGGCCGAGCTCGCGCATCAGCGATTGCAGCGAGCGGCACGGCACCTCGACGGTCGCCCGGCCCACGTCCAGGTTCGCCGCCGACAAGGTCGTGCTCTCAGGCAGCGGCGAGGCGTACATCTCGAGCGTTCCGTCGTGGTTCCAGATCGCGACCTGCCGGAAATGCAGCTTCGGCTGCCGGAGGCCCGCGACGTGCTCCGCCGAGGAGTCGGTCGGATCGAACGAGAACACCTCGCAGCCGCGTTCTCTGATCAGCTCGGTCTCGAAGGAGACATCGATGCCGGCGCCGAGGCAGTAGACCACCCAGTCCGCCTCGACGAGCTGAGCCGGGATCGCCCAGCCGCCGTAGTCGCTTCCGAGCCACGGCACGGGCAGACGCTCGTCGAGGGCGACGGCGGCGAGACGACGCCGGAAGTACCTGCGCCGGACGGCGTTGCGGATCTTCGCCGGGCGGGCATACTCGCGAACGGACAGGCGCCCGCTCATGCTCGCTGCCTCGACTCGCGCGCCTCAGCCGATGAGGCGCTCGGAGCGACGCCGGTTCGGTGTTGCAACCTCAAGTTTCCGCCTGTGGGTCGGTGTTCTCGACACGCGCCGCAGCAGCTGCTCGAGGGACGAGCTGCCTCCGGCGGTCCGGCGAGACACTCGTACAGACCACCCGCAACCACTCTTGTTCCCAAAGTCCGGGTTTCCGATTCATCCGAGTGGCGAAAAAGTCGCAATTTGCGCCTGATTCGACCTGCGCCGCGACGGCCCGGCGGGTTGGCGCACTCGCTAGCCTTCGTTCACGGCGCCGTGGGTCCACCGCCCACCCCGAGAAGGGAGAGCTCTTGTCCGGACAGCAACCCCTTCCACGAGCCGCCGCATGGCGGGGCGTGGGCACCTGCTTCGTGAGCAGCGTGCCGATGCTGGCGCTAGGCGAGCTGGGCTGGCCGCGCGAGAACGTCGGCCGCTCGCTGCGGTTCGCGAACGGCACGAGCGCCCGTGTCCTCAGAGAGACGACCGGGCCGGCCCCCGCGGCCGCGCCGTGCTTCCTCGCGGTGTGCTTCAGGCTGCGGCTCGTCCGTGGCAGAGGGCACGCCTGGTTCGAGGCGGAGAGCATCCTCAACACGCCTCTGTTCGTCGGTTTCCCGGGCTTCACCTCGAAGCTCTGGCTCGCCCACGACGAGCGCGGGTTCTACCGCGGGCTCTACGAGTGGGATGGCGCCGAGCGCGCCGACCGCTACGCCCGCTCGCTGTGGCGCGTGCTCGAACTCGGATGCGAGCCGTCGTCGATCGACTTCCGCGTCGTTCCCGGAGTCAGACGGGACGCGGCGATCGCGCAACCGTCGCTGCTCGACCGGGAGCCGGCCGGCGAACCGCAGCCGTGGTGGCGCGTCCTCGCCGGCGAGTGACGGCGCCGATGAAGGGCGGCTGCACCTCTGACCGACTGTTCGCGCACTCGCGAACCGGCGGCCCACCCCCGGCCAGCGGCTACCCTTCAGCCGGCTCGCTCATGCACGCGACACCCGACATCCACCGCGCCCCCGCGATCGGCTGAGCGATGCGCCGCCTGTTCCCGCTCATCGCCGCCCTCGCCGGCGCGACGCTCGCAATCGCCGTCGCGGCCTGTGGCAGCAGCAGCCCGGCGGCGCCGGCCGGGCTCGTGATCTCCGGCCCGGGCCTGCAGAGCAGCGCCTCGCCCTGGAAGCCGGAATACGCCCACCTCTCCCAGCGCGTCAAGGAAATGGGGCTGCCGCCGACCGGCAACGAAAAGTTCCACATCCACGCGGCGCTCCACATCTACAAGGACGGCCTCCTGATCCCGGTTCCGGCGGACGTGGGGATCATCACCTCGTCGGGCTTCGAGACGAGCCTCCACACCCACGATGTGACCGGGACGATCCACATGGAGGCGCCGCACCCCTTCAAGTTCACGCTCGGCGACTTCTTCAAGGTCTGGGGGGTGGCGCTCGGTCCCGAACAGGTCGGCAACCTGCACGGCTACGGCGGCGACAAGCTCCACTTCTACGTGAACGGGCACAAGCTCGCCAACCCCGCCGCCTACGTGCTGCGCAGGGGTGACAACATCGCGATCGGCTACGGCCCGGTGAACAGCTTCCCGCACGCGCCGAACAAGCAGATCCTCGAAGAAGTGGAAAAGGGCACCGGAGGCTTCGGCTGCTCGACCAAGCCCGGCGGCAAGGCAAAAAGCTGCTCCATCCGGCCCAGCACGAGCACGACCGGCGGCACGAGCACCACCGGCACCACCACAACCTCCACCACGAAGCAGTAGCGCGCGGAGCTACTCCTCGAGCCCGAGGTCGGCGAACGCGCGGGCGACGGACCAGTAGCGCACCAGCCGCTTGACCTTTCCCTCGCGGATGTGGAACACGAGCGCTCCCCGGGCCTCGACGTCGACGCCGCTGCCCTCGCCGCGGGCGCCGAACCGGGTCAGCGCGAGCACGCGTTCGTCGTCCAGCTCCCGGTACTCGTCCGCGTAGGTCGTGAGATCCTCGATGCCGCTTTCGAAGTCGCGCCAGGCACGGGCCATCGCCGCGATCCCGTCGAAGGTCCCCGGGCTCGGCCCGTCAGCCAGGATGAACTCGATCTCGGGGTCGGCCCACGGTGCCGAACGGTAGTCGCCGCGTTCCCAGGCGGCGTAGATCGAGCGCACGATCTCGATGTTCTCCTGCGGCATCGTGCGCTCGAGTATCGCCGAGCGGTCCGCGGAACCGGCGAGGCCGGGGTCCGCGCGTCACGCGCGGACCCCAACCACGCCAAGGTGGAAGGCCCTACGGCCCGGTGAACGTCCCTGAGTAGCAGGGGCCCTTGTTGCACCGGTCGGTCTTCTGGATCGCTCCTTCGAAGAAGTCCGACACGAGCTGCTGCTCGGCGGGCGTCGCCCGCGGCAGGCTGTGCGGGTCTTCGCCGAGGCGGTTCGGCAGGTTTTCATACGGCGGCGGTTCGGTGCCGACGAATTTGCCCGACCCCGGACTGCTTTCGCGGATGGGACCGCCGTCCCACACGTACATCGCCGAGCCGGCGAACGGGTAGCCCTTCACCGCGGGCACGCCCCACAGCAGGTTCGTGTTCGGCCAGCGGCCCTTGTAGACCACGGGCCGGTGCCCGCTGGCGCCGATCGTGCGTGCCTCGACCGCCGCCTGCCAGTCGGTCACCTGGTGGTCGCCGAAGGCGACGTCCAGCAGCACCTGATGCGCCGGCGTGTCCGGCAGCGGGTTCGAGGTCATCCGCTCCGCGTACCCGTCGGGCTCGCCGCGGTCCCACAGGAGCTGCATCAGGTCGAACACCAGCGGCCGTGCTTCTTCATCCGGGTAGCTCGGGTACAGCACCGAGGCGAACTGGTCGAAGTCCACCGAGCGCGGCAGCAGCACCGAGTAGTTCATCGCGGGCACGCCGAGCGAGGCACGCGTGAAGTCCGGCGAGACCGCCGTCAGGGCTCCGCCCATGATCCCGCCCTGGCTGTTGCCGTTGTAGTACAGGTGGCTGATGTCGAGCACCGACGGCGTCGAGAGCGTGCCGTCCTGGTGGAACGCTTCATTGCTCGCAAAGCCGCTCGGGCTGATCAGCAGCCGGCCCAGGTAGAGCTCGTCCAGTAGGCCCTGCTGCAGGCGGTCCGTCAGCAGCGGGAACCTGGACAGGTTCTGCAGCGCCGTGACCGCTGAGGGCACATCCGATTCGGACATGCCGATCTCGTCGGTCGCGCACTGCACGATGTCGTGGCCCTGCGAGAGGCTTCGCTGCGGGCCCGACGCCACCTCGTTCGAGTTGCCGAACAGGCCGTGCCCGTACAGCGAGGGCCGGGCCGATTCGCCTGCCCCGGTCGTGGCCGAGAGCGGGATGATGCAGTCGAAGTTCGCCGTCCAGACCCCGTTTTCGAGCGGGTCACCTTCGCTGTCGAGCACCATCGTGCCGCCCGGCGCGCAGCTCGGGAACAGGTAGCAGGGCACCGTGAACGTCCCTTTCACGCGCCGCGCGATTTCGCCCGGGTTGGGTTCGTTTTCGACTTTCGTCACCACGAACGCCGGTGCGGTTCCTTCGACGATTCCGTCGGCGAGGTTGTTGTCGCCGAGCTGAGAGAACGCGCGGTTGCGCATCGAGAGCTCGCGGCCGGTGTTGTTTTCGTCGCTCGCGACCGTGAAGTCCCACGCCAGGTACAGGCTCGAGCGCTGGATGCCCGCCGCTTCGAGCTTCGAGAAGATTTCTTCGAAGTGGGCGCGTCTCGCGTTGACCTTTTCTTCTTCGGAGGGCAGGTTGTCGCGATAGATCCGGAAGCCTTCGGGCGCTTCGAGGTGCTGTTTTTTCCGGTTCTTGAGATCGCGCAGCGCCACGATGTAGCGGTGGCCCGAGGTGAAGTTGACCTCGGGGTGGATCTCGACGTTCGCCTTCGGCGCCAGCACCGTCGAGTCGATCTCGACCCAGATCGGCCAGCGCTGCCCGGTGCTCGCGTCGATGACCACGACCGGCGCGTTGCCCCTCGTGTAGCGCTGGGGCCGGTTGATCGGCACCGCTCCGGCCGCCTTGAGGTCGCCGGCGCTTTCGATCCCGGGGACCTTCAGCGTGATCACCGACCCGGGGCTGAAGCCGTCGCCGGTGTTGTACGGCCCGACTTCGATGTGCTGGTGCGCCGCGTTTTCGGGCATCGCCGATTCGCGGAAGTCGATCCGCCGGCCGGTCGCGCTGGTCGGGTCTTCCTTGGTGTAGTAGTCGTCCGGGAACGGCAGCATGCACTCGCTGCTCCCGGGGCTCGCGATGAACTCGCATTTCGGTTCGGTCGGAAGTTCGACCGCCCCGGCCGGCGCCACGCCGAGCGCGAGCGCCGCCACGGCCGTGCCGATCGAAGCGAGCAGCTTCACTGAACTCATCACCCAGTCCTCTCCCTAGTGCCTGGGCCGACCCGCGACTCCTCCGTGCGTCTCGGCCCCTCCGCGGCTGACGCTAACACTCCCGCCGCTGTGCTGGCCACCCGGCCAACCCAAGTTCTGGTTCGCACGCTGACCGGGCACCCCGGTCCTGCCCGCGTCGGCCCGGGCCGCTCAGCCGACGCGTTCGGCAAGCTCGACGATGATGCCCTCCGGGCCGCGCACGTAACAGAGCCGGTAGATGTCCCGGTAGGTCTCGAGCTCGCCCACCAGGCCGCCGCCGCGAGCGCCGGCGGCTGCCACGACGCCGTCGATGTCCTCCACGACGAACGACAGATGGCGGATCCCGAGCGTGTTCGGCGGCGCGGCTCCGTCCCCGGCGGCGGCGGCCGGCGCGTGGAACCTGCTCAGCTCGAGCCGGCCGTGGCCGTCCGGCGTCCGCAGCATCACGATGTCCGCGCGGATGCCCTCCAGGCCGACGACGCGGTCGGCCCACTCGCCCTCGACCGATGTCTCGCCGTCCATCTCGAGGCCGAGCGCGACGAAGAAGTCCTTCGCGGCCGCGAGGTCCTCCACCACGATCCCGACGTGGTCCATCCGCTGGACGGGCATGGGCCGGATGTTAGGACGGCCGCCCGCGCGTCCACGAGACTTCCAGAAGAAGCAGGACGGAGAAGAAGCAGGACGGCGCCTTCAAGGTCGTGCTTCAGCCGTAGCCGGCTGCCGGCGCGCTCAGCGCGCGAGGATCCGGTACACGGGCCCGCCGAGCGAGACCGCGTAGATGTGCCCGGCATCGTCCTCTCCAAATGCCGACAGGCTGTCCACCGACAGGCCGGTCGCGCGGTTGTCGCGGGCGTGCCCGGAGCTCAGCAGCGCCGAGCTGATCTGCGGCTTGCAGTTGTCGCCGTAGAGGTAACGGCCGTAGAGCCGGCGCAGCGACGGGTCGCGGACCACGAAGCCGCCGATGATCGCGCAGTAACCCGCGCTGTGGGGTGCCACGAGCACGGGCTTGATCGCGCCGGGCGCGGAGCCGGGCTTGTAGCGGGAATCGGCCTCGAAGATGCTCCAGCCGTAGTTCGCGCCGGCGCCGGTGCCGTGGCGGGCGAAGTCGATCTCCTCGTATTTGTCCTGCCCGACGTCGGCGATGATCAGATCGCCCGTCTTGCGGTCGAAGGAGAAGCGCCACGGGTTGCGCAGCCCGTAGGCCCAGATCTCCCCACGGTGGCCCGCCGCCTTCGCGAACGGGTTGCCGGGCGGGATCGCGTAGCCGCCGCCCGCCAGCGGGGAGATCCGCAGCACCTTGCCGAGCAGCACGTCGGTGTTCTGCCCGTAGTCGTGGGGATCGCCCTCGCTGCCGCCGTCACCGACACCGATGTACAGATCCCCTTCGGGACCGAACCCGAGCTGGCCGCCGTTGTGGTTGGTCTCGGCGTGGTGGTCGATCGTGAGCACGCCGCGCGCGCTGCCGGGGTCGGCGCGATCGGGGCTGCCACTCGCGCGCCGGTACTGCACGATCCGGATGTTGTTCGAGGCGTCCGTGTAGTAGACGTAGAAGCGGCCGCTCGTGCGGTAGTCGGGGGCGAACGCGACCGACAGCAGACCCTGCTCGCCGCCGCTCGAGTTGACCTTCGAGGAGATGTCGAGGAACGGCTTGGGGCTGCGCCGCCCTCCCGACAGGACGGCGATCCGCCCGGGCCTTTCGACCACGAACACACGCCCCGGTTCGCCCGGCGCGCCCGTCAGGAACACCGGCTGGTCGAAGGTGCCGATCCGCTGAAGGCCGATCCGGCTCGTGCGCGCCGGCTGCGAGACGCTTGCGGCGCCGGACGGCGTCGAGGAGCCGCAGGCCGCGACCAGGGCGGCAGCGGCGCCCGCGAGCAGCATGCCGACCGTCAGACGTCGGAGCTTCACCACGGCCACGGTAGCGGGAGCGAGCGCGCGGCCGCCTAGGTCGTGCGCGGCGTGGCCTCGAGGTGCTGCGCGCGCTCCCGCGCGACCTCCAGCAGCGCGGTCTCGGTGGCATCGAGCAGGTCGTAGCCTTCGAGCGTCAGCGAGACGGCCTGCTCCGGGCCTTCTGCTCCGTCGAGCTCGACGTACCCGAGCTCGTGCAGCTCCGCGAGCAGCCGCGCGACGCTCGCGGGGCTCTCGCCCGTGCGCTCCGCGAGCTCGCCGGCAGTCAGCCCGTCTGGACCCGGCGGGTAGAACAGCGGCACGTGGCGGGCCGCCGCGTCGGCGTGCCGGCCCTTCGACCACTCCGCGAGCACCCGCTCGACGCTCGCCCCGTCGAGCAGCTCAGCCGCGCCGGGCAGCCGGCCCACCTCCCGCCGCCGGCGGCGGCCGCGGTGGCGGCCGTAGATGACCAGCGCGACCAGCGGCACGAGGAAGGGCAGGGACTCCTGGATCGGGATGCCGCCGATGTGAGCGAGAACGGTCACCTCCTCGATTGTGGCGCTTGCGGTAGCCCCGGCGTCTCGCGGCTCGCCGCCCTCACGTGTTGACCGCCGAGAGCAGCCACAGCCCGAGGCTCGTGAACCCGACCATCACGACCAGCATCCAGTACTGGGAGCGGACCGCGTCCGCGTGGGAGCGGTATGTCGCCAGCGCGCGGTCGTGGGCGAGCGCAAGGGCGCCGACGTGCCCCGCGATGAGCGCGACCACCTGCACATACCAGATCGCCGTCGAGCCCAGGAACGAGTAGTGGATGCGCCAGTGCGCGGTGCCGAACAGGTCGGCGCCGCGGCCGAGCGGATCCGAAGCCAGGGCGGCGATCCCCTGGCCCTGCCAGACGAGCAGCGAGAAGTAGTGGGCGAGCACGTAGGCGAAGGCGATCGGGATCAGCGTGTGAGCGAACGAGCGCGCGAGCTGCCTGCCGGTGAAACGCCGCGAGACCGAGCGCATACCCAGCACCCCGAGCGCGTAGAAGCCGCTGACGACCGCGATCGCAAGCGCGAGGCCGAGGCTGTCCGCGATCTCGTCGGCGGGTGTGTCCCCCAAGCCGAGGCCGGTGAAGACGCTCTGCACGTGCGGCTGGAGGTTGTTCCACACCACGCCGTTGGAGGCGCCGTCGAAGGTCGTGATGCCGATGATCGCGAGCACCAGCGCGACGACGCCCGCTTCCCGGGGCAGCGCCGGCGCGCCCGAGAGCAGCGGGCGCCGCCACAGCGCTTCGTCCCGCGCGTCCAGCACCGAAAGCCGCGAGAGGAGGTTGAAGTAGCCCCCGAAGGCGTCGCCGCGCTCGCTCCAGGTCTCGATTCCGAACATCGCCATGCCGGCGAGCATCAGCACGAGGTAGGCGAGCGCGAGCCAGGCGAGCGTGCCCGTGTTGTCGTGGTCGTGGTAGACGAGCTCCACCCAGCCGAAGCAGACGAGCCCGACCACGACGGGCCAGCGACCGAGCCACGACGGGTAGGCCAGCGGCGCCCGCCATCCCACCCCGGCGCGCCGCCCGAGCCAGCGCCCTGCGCGCGCGAGCGCGCGCCACGGGCTGAACGCGCTGAACCAGTCGCCGAGCACCGCGCTGCTCAACGGGACCGCGACCCAGAAGACCACGAAGATGAAGGTCGGATCGAAGTTCCTCCCGGCCGAGTCGGCGCCCTCCCAACCGGCGTAGAGGACGAGCGCGAACAGGCCGAGACCGATCGCGCCCGCGGGCACGCTCAGCCACGCGGGCCAGCGGCAGAGCCGGCGCTCGCGGGGTTCCTGCAGCCGCGGTGCCGACCACATCGCCGAGAGCAGGACGAAGGAGACGACGAGCACGATCGCGGCCGCCCAGGCGAACAGCCATGCGGGCACGGGCAGGCTGGCCCGGCCCTTGATGCCGTGCGCCTCCGCGGCGGCGGGGCACAGCGCGCCCGCCGCGATCAACGCAGCGGCGAGCGGCGCCGCCCGGCGCAGCGCCCAACCAATCGCCGGCCCGCGGGCCGGCAGCAGCTTCCACCGCATCTCAACGCTCCTGTCCCTCGTGTCCGCGCGCGCTGTGCGCGCGCGCCCGCTAGCCGTGCACGCAGCCGGCGGGCGGCGGGCGCACCGCGAGGAACGACGCGATCAAGAGCCCGCCACGCGGAACCTCTCTGTGCGCGGGCCGGGCGGGTGCGGAAGGCGCGCGGGCGCGGCGCCGGCGTGCGTGGTGCCGGTGGCGGACAGCCAGCGCGAGGAGCGCGCGCTCGCCCGGATAGCGCCCGAGCGCGAACGTGCCTGCGAGCAACAGCGCCGGAAGCAGGTAGAGGACCCCGTCGTGCAGCCCGGCGGCCGCGACCAGCCCGCAGATCGCGATCGCGATCGCGATCGCGCCGCGCGTGCGCGCACGTCCCGATCGCGGCAGCAGGGTGTGGTGGCCCATCGCCCGCGGGAGCCTACCGAGCGCGTGGCGCCATAGACTCGTTTCGCCGGGAGGGGAAGGAGGGGGTTTTGCCGGCAGGGCGAAGGTAGCTTGGACATGAAGGGGGCGGGCATCACCGCGGCGCCGCGCGCGCCGATCCGCGCCGCGCTCATCGTCTGCGTCCTGCTGGCGGTGTCACTCCTGGGCGCCGTCGCCGCCAGGGCCGCAACGAACATCACCACGGCCGGCTACAACAACCTCCGCGACGACTGGGATCCGGCGGAGCCCGCGCTGAGCCCGGCGGCGATCCAGTCCGCGGCCTTCGGCAAGCTCTTCGCCACCAAGCTCGAAGGCGCGATCTACGCCCAGCCACTGGTCTACGAAGGACGCCTGATCGTCACCACGGAGAAGGCGAACGCCTACGCGCTCGACCCGGCGACGGGGTCGGTGCTGTGGAAGCGCTCCTTCGGCAAGGCCTTCAAGGCCTCGACGATCGGATGCTCGGATCTGAAGCCCGACCTCGGCTCCACCTCCACGCCTGTGATCGACCCCTCCACCGGCACGATCTACCTGACGACGCGCCTGCAGATCGGCAAAGGCACCGCCGGTTCGCGCTGGTACCTGCAGGCGGTCTCCTCCACCAACGGCGAAGAGCGCGCGGGCTTCCCGGTGCCGATCTCCGGCACGCCCTACAACACCCCGGGCGTGCCGTTCAACGAAGGCTTCGAGATGCAGCGTCCCGCCCTGCTGCTGCTGAACGGCGTCGTCTACGTCGCCTTCGCGTCCAACTGCGACATCACCCCCTACCGCGGCATCGTGGCCGGCTACAGCGCGGCGAACGGCGCGTTGACGAGCATGTGGAGCGACGAGTCCGGTGTCGGCACGGACGAAAGCTCCGAGGCCGGCATCTGGCAGAGCGGCGGCGGGCTCGTCTCCGACATCCCCGGGCGGATCGTGATGGCGAGCGGCAACGGCGTCTCGCCCTCACCGGCGCCGTCCGGCTCTCCGCCCGCGACGCTCTCGGAGTCGGTGATCGGCCTCACGGTCGGTGCCGGCGGCCAGCTCGCGCCCAGCCAGTTCTTCGCGCCCTCCGACGCGCCGACCCTCGACCAGAACGACGAGGACCTCGGCTCGGGCGGCCCGATCGCGTTGCCGACCGAATCGTTCGGCACGAAAGCCCACCCGCATCTCGTCGTGGAGGACGGCAAGGACGGGCGCGTGTTCCTCATCGACGCCGACAACATGGGCGGCTACCAACAGGGCCCGAAAGGCGGCGACGCCGTGCTCCAGACGGTCGGGCCCTTCGACGGCGTCTGGGGCCACCCCGCGGCCTACGGAGGGCAGGGCGGCTGGGTGTACGTCCTCGAGAGCGCCGGCGGCGGCTTACTGCGCGCGCTCAGCTACGGCCTGAACGGCGAAGGCGTCCCGCAGCTCAGCTCGGCCGCCACGAGCGCCGAATCGTTCGGGTACACGTCGGGCTCGCCGCTCGTCACCAGCAACGGCACCACCGCCGGCAGCGCCGTGGTCTGGGTCGTCTACTCCTCGGGGCCCAGCGGCAGCGGCTCCCAGCTGCGCGCGTATGAGGCGATCCCCTCGGGCGGAACGATGCAGCTGCTGTGGTCGGGCAAGGTGGGCAAATCGTCGAAGTTCTCCGTGCCCACCGCCTACGAAGGCCGCGTCTACGTCGGCGCACGCAACGGCCAGCTGATCGCATTCGGCTCCTCGGCGGCGGCGCCGGTGCAGGCCGGGGCGGTCGACGCCGGCTCGGTCGAAGACGGCGAAACCCGCACGCTCGATCTGCCGGTCTCGGCGACACGCAACGTCACCGTGACGGGGCCGGTGACCGTCGAAGGCGTCGAAGTCGCCCCCGATCCGCAGGCGGCCGGCTCCAAGAGCACGGCGTCGACCGCCGGGCCGTCGAAGATCCCGTTCTCGGGGACCGGCTCGCTCGCGCGCGGCGTCGTCACCGTCTCCCAGCCGTCGCTCGGCGCCGCGATCGCCGCCGGCTCCTCGCTGCCGCTCCGCGTCTCGTTCCACCCCGTCCACACCGGGCCGGTGGTCGCGAGCATCGACATCCCGACCTCGGCGGGGACGCGCTCGGTGGCGTTCACCGGCTACGGCTCGGCGCCGGGCCTCCTGCTCTCCGCCTCGCCCTTGAACTTCGGCGCTGTCCAGACGGGGGCGGGCGGCAAGCGGCTGAGCTTCACGTTCGCCAACTCGTGGCGGGGCGCCGAGCGGATCACGGGGCTGACGCTGCCGCGCGGGCCGTTCCGCCTCGCCGGCCTGCCGCCCGTGGGCACCGTGCTGGCGCCGCGCCAGGCGATCACCGTCTCGGTCCTGTTCGACCCCTCGCGCGCGGGCGGCTACGGCTCGCACGTTCGCATCACGACCGACCGCGGCTCGAGCTACGTGCCGGTTTCGGGTCTTGCCGCGACCGGCCGCGCGCAGCTCGCCGTGGATGCGCGGCGGATCGACTACGGCACGGTCGCCGTCGGCCGCTCGCGCAGCGCCACCCTGACGGTCACCAACCGTGGCAACGTGCCGCTCGAGATCACGCGCGCGATCGAGCCGCTCGAACCTTTCACGGTGCCGGTTGCGCTGCCCGAGGGCATCAGCCTCGACGCCGGCGCCTCGGTGCACGTGAAGGTCGTCTTCGCGCCCACGGTGAAAGGGCCTGCACACGGCAGCTTCGAGATCCGCGGCAGCGACGGGCGCGGCCCGGTCGTGGTGTCGCTGGGCGGCCGCGGCGGGTAGGAGAGGGCCTGTGGACGGTCCGCCGGCAGCCGAGCTCGCCGACGGGCTCTGGCGCTGGACCGCGCCCCATCCCGCCTGGCGGCCCGGGGCCAGCCCCGGCAGCCCGGACGACTGGGGCCGGCTGGTCGGCTCCGTGCTCTACGAGCCGGAGCCCTGGGCTGTGCTGATCGATCCGCAGCTGCCGCCCGGCGGCCCCGAGCGCGAGGCGCTGCTGGCCTGGCTCGACGCGCGGGTGGACGAGCGGCCCGTCACCATCCTCACGACGATCAGCCACCACCGCCGCGACCGCGATGAGCTCGCCGCGCGCTACGCGGGGCGCTCCGAGCGCGCCTGGAACGCGGTGCCGCCGGGCGTCGTCCCGAAGCCGCTGAGAGGCGCGGGGGAGACGGTGTACTGGCTGCCCGGCGCGCTCTCGCTGGTGTTCGGTGACCGCCTGCTCGGCGACGGAGAGGGCGGCGTGCGCGTCGCGCCGGAGAGCTGGTTGCGCGAAGTCCGCGTCGACCGGGCCGGTGTCGCGCACCAGATGCGCCCGCTGCTCGAGCTGCCCGTCGAAAGGTTGCTGGTCTCGCATGGCGAACCTGTTCTGCATGATGGCCGTGTGCGCCTGGCGAGCGCGATCCGAGAGGCCGGCGGCGACTAACGTCCGTGTGCGCGCCCGCGCGGGCGCGAGCGGACAGGAGGGGAGACCGTGACCGAACATCCAGTCAGCCTCGTCGTCACCGACGATCTCGAGCGGAACCGGTGGACCGTCGCCTTCCGCGCGCTGCTTGCGATCCCGCACTACATCTGGCTGGCGCTCTGGACCTTTGTCGCGGTCTGGGCGGCGTTCGCGAACTGGGTGGGCGTGCTGCTGCTCGGGCGCTCGCCGGCGCTCCTGCACCGGTTCCTCTCCGCGTATGTGAAATACGCGACCCAGCTGTTCGCCTACCTGCGGATCGCCGCCAACCCGTACCCGTCCTTCGACGGCCCGGACGGGTACCCCGTGGACCTGCGGATCGCGCCGCCGGAGCGACAGGACCGCGTCACCGTGCTGTTCCGGATCGTGCTCGTGATTCCCGCGTTCCTGCTCGCGCAGGCGCTCGGCGGTGGCCTGTCGACCGGCTACGCGCGCCAGGAATCCTCCAGGTTCTGGGCCAACGGTCTCGGGGGCCTGATCTCGATCGCCGGCTGGGCCGTGAGCGTCGTGCAGGCGCGGATGCCGCGCGGGCTGCGCGACACCGGCGCATGGTCGGTCGGCTACGGCGCGCAGGTGTGGTCGTACCTTCTCGTTCTCCACGACCGCTATCCGAACAGCGACCCGCTAGCGATGCTGCCGGAGGTTCCGGCTCGCGAGGACCCGGTGAGGCTGCAGTCCGACGACGACCTGCGCCGCAGCCGCCTCACGGTCGCCTTCCGGCTTCCGCTCACGATCCCGCACCTCGTGTGGCTGTTGCTGTGGGGAGTGCTCGCGTTCTTCGCCGCGATCGCGAACTGGTTCGCGACGCTGGTCAAAGGGCAGTCGCCAGATTCCCTTCACCGCTTCCTCGCACGGTACGTGCGCTACGAGATCAGCGTGTTCGCGTTCCTGCACGTGATCGCCAACCCGTTCCCGGGCTTCGCCGGCGCGGCAGGTGCCTACCCCCCGATCGAAACGCGGGTCGGGCCCCCCGCCAGGCAGAACCGCTGGAAGACGGGCTTCAGGGCGATCCTCGCGATCCCGGCGTCGCTGATCGCCGGTGGCTTCTCATCGCTGCTGCTGCTCGTCGGCATCCTCTGCTGGTTCACGGCGCTCGTGCGCGCCGAGATCCCCCGCGGGCTGCGCACGGTCGGAGCGCTCGCGCTGCGCTACCACGCCGCGACCGCGGGCTACCTGCTGATGCTCACGGACGCCTACCCCTACACCGGCCCGCTGCAAGGCGACGCGCCCCACCTCGTCGATCCGCCGGCCGGGTGGTCTCCGGCACCCGCCGTACCGGCGGACGTTCCCCCTCCGACCGGCACGCCGCCCGGCGAACCTCCGGCTGCGCCGGCCGGTGGCTGAGCCGGCAGCGCCGCAGCACGGCGGCCGCGCGCTGCGGCGGGCGCCGCTCGCCGTCGCGCTCGCGCTCGCCTTGGCGGCGCTCGCGTGGCTGCTGGCCGCGCACGCGCTGTGGCAGTCCTCGGTCCCCGCCGGCCTGAGGCTCCCGCACGTCGCGGCCGGCTCTCTGTTCGACGCCCACTACCTCGCGAGCAGCCGCTCCTATGAGCTGCTGCTGGACATCGTCGGCGTGCTCGCCGAGCTGGCCGTGCTCGCCGTGCTCTGGATCTACGCGAGGCGCGGAGCGGTGCTGATGCGCGAGTCCGCTGCCGGTCCGCTCGGCACCGGGATGCTGCTCGGGATGCTCGGCTTCGCATTCGTGTGGCTCGTCGAGGTTCCGTTCCGGCTCGTCGCGGTGTGGTGGGAACGGCGCCACGGCGTATCCCACGCCGGATACGTGGAAACGGTGCTCTCGAGCTTCCTCGCGCTCGGCGGCACCTTTGTGTTCGTGTCTTTCGCGCTGCTCGTCGCGATGGGCCTCGCGCGGATCACGCGACGATGGTGGTGGCTGCTCGCGGCGCCGGTGTTCGCGGCGCTGGCGCTGCTGTCGGTCTACGTCAGTCCCTATCTCGTGCCGAACACGCACGCGCTCAAAGACCCGGTCACGAAGGGCGAAGTGGCCGCGCTCGCGCGTCGGGAGCGTGTGCCGGGCACGTCTGCCGAAGTCCAGGACGTCCGTCGCTTCACGACCGCGCCGAACGCAGAGTCCGTCGGCTTCGGGCCGACGCGACGGGTGATCCTCTGGGACACGCTGCTCGACGGCCGCTTCGACCGCAGCGAAGTGCGGGTCGTGATCGCGCACGAGCTGGGCCACATCACGCACGGGCACCTGCTGAAGCGGGTCGCCTGGCTGATGCTGTTCCTGCTGCCCGCGACGGCGCTGGTCGCGCTCGCCACGGCCCGCCGCGGCGGCCTCGGCCGCCCGGAGGCGGTGCCACTCGCGCTGCTCGTCTTCGTCGCGCTCCAGCTCGTAGCCGCCCCCCTGATGAACGTCGTCTTGCGGCGAGACGAGGCCGAGGCCGACTGGTCGGCGCTGCGCGCCACCGACGACCCGCAGTCGGCGCGCACGCTGTTCGTCAATCTCGCGCGCACCAGCCACGCCGACCCGGACCCGCCCGCCTGGTCCTACGTCCTGTTCGCCACGCACCCGTCGATCGTGCAGCGCGTCGCGATGGCCGACGCGTGGCAGCAGGGAGCGCGCTAGCGCTCGAACACCAGCTTCGTCCAGCCGCTCTCGAGCAGGGCGTCGGGTGCCTGCGCCCACGGGACGACCTTGCTGGTCACGTGCTCGGGATGCAGCGCGCCGGCCGCCGCGAGCGCCAGCACGTGCGGCATCGCCTCGCGCGCGTTCGCGCGCCCGGTGACGAAGGTCACGCCCTTCGTGTACATCTCGAGCAGCGGCAGCGCCGGCTGCTCGCCGAAGTAGATCGCACAGCTCGTGCAGGTGCCGTCCGGCGCGGTGGAGCGCAGCGCGAGCGCGATGCCCGCGGCGCTCCCGCAGGCATCGACCGTGATCGGGAACGGTCCGAGCCGCTTGACCATCTCCCCGCTCGTCTCGCAGCCGAATGCGCCCGCGCGCTCGCGCCGGCCCTCGTCGGTGTCGACGTAGAGCACGCGCGCGGCCCCGAGCGCGACGGCGACGGCTGCCGCGTAGAGGCCGATCGAGCCCGGCCCGAGACCACCGACGACGAGCACCTCCGCTCCCGGCTCGCGCTCCAGCGGCGGGCCGACCGCGCGCCAGGCGTCGGCGATGTTGTCCGAGGCGCTGGCAACGTCCGCGGGCGCCAGGCCGCCGGGGAGCGGCACGAGCATGTGGTCGGCGTATGGGACGTGGACGCTGTCCGCGAGGAACCCGCCGAAGCGATCCACCGCCGGTCCGAAGCCGTAGGTCGACATGAACGGCACGGCGCTGCAGTTGGCCGAGCGCCCGCGCAGGCAGCTCGCGCACTCGCCGCAGGAGATCTGGAACGGCACGCTCACGAGCGTGCCGGGCGGTGTCGCCACGCCCGCCCTCTCGCCGGCATCCAGCACTTCCGCGACGCACTCGTGCCCGAGCGGGAACGGGGCCGGAAAGGGGGAGTGGCCCTGGACGATCATCGCGTCGAGGTCGCAGGTGGCGACCGCCAGCGGCCGCACGAGCGCCGAGCGCTCCGAGTCCATCGTCGGCGCTGGCGCCTCGCGCCACTCGAGCTGGCCCGGGGAGGTGTAGAGGAGCTGCTGCACGGCCGCCTCGCTTCCATCTTTGCTGTTATGATGGTCGGTATAATAACGGGATGAGCACAGACGCGTCGAGCCGCAGCAACGGGCGCGCCTCCCGCGCGGCCTTCATCGACGCGACCGCCGTGCTGCTACGCCGGCAGGGCTACGCCGCCACCGGCCTCAGCGAGATCGTCGAGCGCAGCGGCGCGCCGCGGGGATCGGTCTACTTCCACTTCCCCGGCGGCAAGGAGGAGCTCGCGGTCGCCGCGATGGCGCGCTCTGGCGAGCAGCTGCGAGGCGCGATCGCCGCGCTGATGGCCGGCCCCGGCGGCGCCGGCGAAGCGGTCGGCGCCCTGGTCGAGGCGATGGCCGCGGGCCTCGAGGCCTCCGCGTACCGCGACGGCTGTCCGATCGCGACCGTGGCGCTCGAGATGGCGGGCGGCTCCGAGCCGCTGCGGGAGACAGCTGCGGGGATCTTCGCGGCGTGGCTGGCCGAGCTCGAGGGGGCGCTGTGCCGCGACGGCGCCGACGCCGAGTCCGCCGAGCGGCGGGCGCTGCTCGTGCTCTCGGCGCTCGAGGGCGCGCTGTTGCTCTCGCGTGCCCGCCGTGACGTCGCGCCGCTGCGGGCGGTGGCCGACGAGCTCGTCCCCCTGCTGTCCCGGCCGTCGCAGGGCGCCGATTGCGGGTAGTGCCCCTGCCAGGTCAAACCAGCGGAAGGAGCCTGAGATGCCGCCGAGGGGCGTAAAGAAAGACAGCAAGCGAGGCAGGCAGTACGAGCACGTCAAGGACTCGGAGCGCAAACAGGGCCGCTCGACCAAACGCGCCGAGGAGATCGCGGCACGGACCGTCAACAAGGAACGCGCGCGCAGCGGGGAATCGAAGGAAAGCTCGCGCACCTCGACGCGCGGCAGCTCGGCGAGCAGCCGCGGCGGCAAACGCTCGGGCAAACCCGGTCCGCGCGGGCGCACCCGCGAACAGCTCTACAGCGAGGCGCGCCGGCTCGGCGTCGACGGCCGCTCGAAGATGAACAAGCAGCAGCTCCAGCGCGCCGTGGACGCGAAAAAGGGCTAGCGCACCGGCTGCAGGCGCGGGTTCGGCCAGCGCTCGCGCCCTGCCTTGGCACGGTCGGCGCCGTCGACCTGCACCACGTCGGCGGTGAAGTCGTAGCCGCCTCGCAGCAGCGCGCTGCCGACGCCGTAGGCGTCGACGGGGACGCCCTCGTCCTCGTAGCGCGCGATGCGCTCGGCATCGAAGCCGCCGGAGGCCACGATCCGCACGCGCTCGAAGCCCGCCTCGTCCAGGCGACGCCGCACCAGCCGCACCAGCTGCGGCGAGACGCCCGCGAGACCGGGTTCCGCGCGCCCGGCCAGCGAACGGTCGACGACGTTCTCGGCGGTGTCGAGGCGCACACCCCACAGCCGCGGGCCCAGCGCGCGGGCGACGTCGATCGCGGCGCCGGCGGAGTCGTTGTCGAAGTCGACCAGCACCGTGACGTTCATCTCGGCGTGGAAGCGCTCGGCGAAGACCGTCGCCGCGCGCACGGTGTCGCCTCCGAACGCCGCGATCAGCGAGTGGGGGACCGTGCCGATGCCGCGCCCGCCCCACCAGGACGCCTGCGCGTCGGTCGAGACGCCGATCGCCCCTGCGACGTGTGCCGCCCAGCCGTCGCCCGTCTGCACGAGCCAGTGCTCGTGGCGCGCCGGGAAGTAGAAGATCGGCTTTCCCCTTGCCGCGTCGACGGTCCGGCGCACGTTGCTCATGACGCCGGTACGCCGCGTGAGGCAGCCGAGGTAGACGGTCTCCAGGTGGGCGAACAGGTCATATGGCCCGGCGATCGTGAGCACGACCTCGCGCGCGCCGAGCTCGTCGCCCTCGTGCAGCGCGCACGTCTCCAGTTCGGGCCAGCCCTCCTGCCAGGAGCCGTCCGGGCGGGGCCGGCCCGAGCAAAGGCGCAGCACCGCCAGCGCCTCGTCGATGCCGCCCAGGCGCGCGCCGGCGCGCTTCTGGAAGACCTGCATCAGCACGTGCGGCCGCAGGCCGCGCTCGATCAGCAGCCGGCGCGTGCTGTTGAAGTAGGCGTCCGAGTAGTAGCCGTCGCGGATGCGCTCGACGGGCAGCCGGAAGACCTCCGGCGCCAGCCTCCCTTCCGTGTCGCCGGCGCTCTCGGCGGCGCTCAGGACGCGCCGCCCGCCCCGGCACCGTCGAGCGGCGCCGAGGCGGGGTCCGGTGCGGGCGTCGTCGGAAGGTCCGGGCCCGGAACCGGGGGGCTTGGGTCCGGGCGCGGAATCGGCGGTGCGGGGTCGGGCTCAGGCGGCGCCGGAACCGGCGCCTCCCCGACGCTCCTGGAGGGGATGAAGCGGGCGGGGGATGCCCCGCGAGGGGGCACAGTCGAGCTCTGCATCGATGAAGTGGCCGGCTCGAGGCCCGCCCCAACGGTTCGATGCGTTCTCACCGCGCTGCTCCTTCCCTCCGACGCCACGGCACGAACGTGCCGCTCTTGCGGCGATTACCCGCCGCCTCAGGGGTCAAACATCGCCCGTGTGTGGCGCGTATCGACCGCGGGTAGCAGCCTCTCGATGGCCCAGGGCGAGTCCGATCAGCTGCCGCAGATCGCCTGGCAGGAGGCGGAGGTCCACGACCGCGAGCTGCACGTCGCACTCTCGGCGCCGGCCCCGCGCGGGTGGGCGGCACGGTTCCGTGCCGTGCTCGCGCGGCTGGACGGAGACGGAGGCGGAGTTGGCGACGGCGACTGGGGCCGGATCTCGGTCTCGCGCCGCGAGATCAAGGTGGCGGACGTCGCGGAGGGAGGCGAGGACGACCTGCGTCACCTGCTCGAGAGCGTCCTCGCGCAGGTCAACGCCGACCTGTCGCCCACGGAGAACGGGGAGCGTACCGAGCCCTCGCCCGAGCAGCAGCGCGACGAGCGGCTGGCCGAGACGTTCCGCGGCTTCGCCGGCTAGGCCGTGATCGGGATGTGCCCGGGCTGGGAGGCGACCCGGGCGAGCCACGCGGCGATCGCGGGGTAGCGCGCCATCTCGAAGCCGGCCTCGTGCGCGACGTGGGTGTAGGCGTAGAGGGCGATGTCGGCGACCGTGAACCGCTCGGCGACCAGGTAGGAGCGCGCGCCGAGGTGGCGCTCCATCGCGTCGAGCGCCGCGTAGCCGCCTCGCCGGCGCGCCTCGACCTCCGCCTCCCCGGGAGGGTCGGCCGCGAAGCAGACCCAGAAGCGCACGACGGCGATGTAGGGCTCGTGGCTGTACTGCTCGAAGAACAGCCACTGCAGGACGCGCGCGCGCTCGAGCCGGTCCTCGCCGAGCAGCGGCGTGCCCTCGGCCAGGTAGCAGAGGATCGCGTTCGACTCGGCCAGCGGCTCGCCGTCATCGAGCACGAGCGTCGGCACGCGCAACGCCGGGTTCAGGGCGCCGAGCAGCTCCTCGCGCCCGGAGCGGTCGACCACGTCCACCTGTTGGCGCTCGCAGGCGAGGCCCTGCATGGCGAGGAGGAGCCGGACCTTGTAGCAGTTGCCCGACACGGCTGAGTCGTACAGGCGCATGCGCTAGGCACGCCTCAGCGTCAGCATCGCGACGCCCTCGCCGAAGACCTGGGTGTCCGTGAGCGCGAACGTCTTCTTGTCGGAGGTGGACCCCCAGAGGCGCTTGCCCTCGCCGAGCAGCACGGGGAAGACCATCAGCCGCAGCTCGTCGATGAGATCGGCCTCGATCAGCGCCTGCACGAGCTGGACGCTGCCGGCGATCTGGATCGTGCCGCCGAGCTGCTCCTTGAGCGCTCGCGCCTCCCCGACCGGATCTCCGGAGAGCACGGTCGAGTTGGTCCATGACGGCTCGCTCAGGGTGCTCGAGACGACGTACTTCGGCATCGTGTTGAACTTCTCGGCGAACGGGCCGTCGCGCTCGGGCCATGCCGCGGCGAAGCCTTCGAAGGTGTGCCTGCCGAGCAGCAGCGCGTCGCTTTCCATCGTCTCGTCGAGCTTGTAGGAGTTGCCGTCCTCGCCGCGGTCGAACGCGAAAGACCAGCCGCCGTGGCGGTAGTCCTCGGCGCCGCCCGGGTCCTCGACGACGCCGTCAAGGGAGATGAACTCGGTCGCGAAGATGGTGCCCATGGCTCTCGCTCCTCCTCGATTCGGTCGGGAGGGGGAGACTAGTCCCTTGACAGGTGACCAAAAGGTCACGTATACTGCCGCGCATGGACGAGGTGTTCAAGGCGCTCGCGGACCCCACGCGGCGCGGCCTTCTCGATGAGCTGCACCGCGAGGACGGCCAGACGCTGAGCGCGCTCGAGGCGCGCCTGCCGATGAGCCGCTTCGGGGTGATGAAGCACCTGCGGGTGCTCGAGGAGGCGGGGCTGGTCGTGACCAAACGGCGCAGCCGCGAGAAGCTCCACTTCCTGAACCCCGTCCCGATCCGGCTCGTCCACGACCGCTGGGTGAGCCGCTACACGGAGCCGTGGGCAGCGACGCTGACCGGGCTCAAGCGAACGATCGAGGAGCAGACGATGGAGAAGGTGTTCGAGATCTACATCAAGACGACCCCCGAGCGGCTGTGGGAGGCGATCGTCGACCCCGAGCTGCGCAGCCGTTACTCGTTCGGCATCGGCGCCGAGTCCGAGTGGACGCCGGGCTCGGCGTACAAGGGCGTGCACCAGGCGGCCGGGATGACGGTCCTCGAGGGGGAGAACCTGGAGGTGGAGCCGCCGCGCCGGCTCGTTCAGAGCTTCAACGCGCTCTGGAGCGACGACGTGCGCGCGGAGGGCACCTCGCGCGTGACGTGGGAGATCGAGCCCGTCGGCGACTCGTGCCGCCTGCTCGTGATCCACGACCAGCTCCGCGAGGACGCCAACGGTGAGATCTACGGCGGCTGGCCGCAGATCCTCTCGGGGCTGAAGACGCTCCTGGAGACCGGCGAGAACCTGGACACGCCGGGGTCGCTGAAATACGCGCAGGTGGCGCCTTCCTGAGCTGGCCGCCCGTTACCTGCCCTATTGCTGTGTGGCCCCGGCGCATGCGCCGGGGCCGGGGGCCGCACATGTGCGGCCCCCTGGGTCGGCCGCATGCGGCCGACCCCGGTCGGCGCATGCGCCGACCGAACAACGTCCTCCGGCGGCAGCCGGCGCCCTCCGCGCGCAGCCGCCGCAGCTCACGCTCAGCGTCCACCGCCCGCCTCCAGCTCTGAGAGCATCCGCTCGAGCGCCAGCGCGTTGCGCGGCGCGAATGCCTCCCAGTCGTTGTTGAAGTAGACGAACAGCTCCGCGTCGCGCCGCATCGCATGGAGCCGGCGCGCCCACTCGTCGAGCTCGCTGCGCGAGTAGTTCCCGCGCCTGCCGCGATGCCCGTAGTGGAGGCGCACGTAGGCGAACGGCGCGGTCAGCTCCGGCGTCTGGAAGGTCCGCTCCGGATGATCGCCGATCACGAGCGCAGCGCCGCGCTCGCGCAGCAGCGCGTAGACGCCCGGGACGAACCAGCTGGGGTGGCGGAACTCGAACGCGTGGCGTCCGGGCGGCAGCAGCGTGAGCACGCCCGCGAGTCGCTCCTCGTCGCGGTGGAAGTTCTCGGGAAGCTGCCAGAGCACCGGCCCGAGCATGCCGGCGTCCTGTAGCGGCGCGATGCGCTCGTAGAAGCGTCCGATCCCCTCGTCGATCCCGGCGAGCCGCTTGACGTGCGTCAGGTAGCGGCTCGCCTTCACGGCGAAGACGAACTTCGGCGGCGCCTGCTCGACCCAGCGTTCGACCGCCGTGCGGGAGATCAGCCGGTAGAAGGTCGTGTTGACCTCGACGGTCTCGAACCGCTCGGCGTAGCTCTGCAGCCAGCGACGTGCGGGCTCGCCTGCCTCATAGAAAGCGCCGCGCCATGAGCGGTAGTTCCACCCGGAGCAGCCGATGTGCACCGCTCGCAGCCGCGAGGCGCTCATGCTCGAGCGTTTCCCCGCCGCCCGCGCCGTGAACCGGCCTGCCGGGGGCGCTCAGGCGGCGGCGACGGTGCCGGCCGGCGGCGGAACGCGTGGCCCGCGCCGGAAGCCGGGGATGAAGCCGGGCAGCTCGAGCTCGATCCGGGCTCCGCCCGTCGCGGCGTCGGTTGCGTGCACCGTGCCGCCATGTGCCTCGGCGATCGCCTTCACGATCGCGAGCCCGAGCCCGGTGCCACCCGAGGCGCGATCGCGGGCGGCGTCGGTGCGGTGGAAGCGCTCGAAGACGGCCTCGCGCTGGGCGGGGGGGATCCCCGGGCCGTCGTCCTGGACGACGAAGCGCACGCGTCCCGGCCCGGCCCGCTCGACGTGCAGCAGCACGCGGCCCTGCCTCTCATCCGTGTGCTCGATCGCGTTGCGGACGAGGTTGCGCAGCGCCTGCGCGAGCCGGTCCGGGTCGGCACGCAGCGTCCCGTCGGGCACGGGCCCGAGTTCGAAGCGCCGCTCGGGCTCGAGCACCGTGAACCCGTCCCACAGCTCGGAGACGAAGCTCTCGAGCGGCACCTCCTCGACGCGCAGGAACTCCGTCTGCTCGCTGCGCGCGAGCACGAGCAGATCGTCCACGAGCCGTGAGATGCGGGACACCTCTGCCGAGACGAGCTGCTCGACGCGGCGGACCTCCTCCGGCGGGGGATGCGCCTGCGTCGCCAGCACTTCGAGCTGGCCCTTGATCACCGTCAGCGGCGTGCGCAGCTCGTGCGAGGCGTCGGCGACGAACGCGCGCTGGCCCGCGAAGGCGATCGCGAGCCGGTCCAGCATGTGGTTGAACGACTCGGCCAGCACGCGCACCTCGCGAGGTCCTCGATCGCCGCCTTCGATCCGCGGCTCGAGATCGCCCTCGTCCACCTCGGCGGCGACCGCGGCCATCCTGCGCAGCGGGTTGGAGACGCGCGTGCCGATCAGCAGCGCGCCGAGCAGCGCCGCGACGAGTGCGAGCGCGCCCGCGAGGATGAAGGCGCGCGAGACGCCCTCCTGCGCGTGCGAGACGGTGGCGAGCGGGGTGCCCACGCCGATCGACGCCGCCACGGTGCGGTCTCCCGCGTGCAGGCGCAGCCCGCGACGGAGCAGTCGCAGGTTCCCGACATCGGGCATCGGCAGCGTCGAGTAGCCGTGCCCGGGCGCGAGCAGCTTCGCCGAGAGCGCGTTCTCACGCGTCTGCTGCGCCGCCGTCTCGCCTCTGTCCGGCGTCGCCGAGCCGAACAGCTCGGGGCGGTTGGTCACCGTGCCGGCGCCCGGGATCGTCACGAACAGCAGCGTCGAGCTGGCGCGGAACGGCTGCGCGCGGATGTAGCCCGCGGCGGCGGCGCGCAGGCCGGTCACCGTTTGGGGGTGCGAGGAGGCGAGGGCGTGGCTGAGCTCGTCGGCGTCGCCGGCGATCTCGGAATCGATCTGGTTGCGCAGCTGCGCGCCGGTGCCGCGGTAGACCGCGACGAAGGTGATCGCGGAGGAGACGATCACGACCAGCGCGACCCAGCCCGCCAGGCGCCAACGGAGGCTGAGCGGTCGCGCCCGTCTAAGAGCTCGCACGGCCGAAGCGGTAGCCGACGGAGCGCACCGTCTGGATCGGCGCGGGATCGTCGGCCAGGCGGAGCTTGCGGCGCAGGTAACCGATGTATACGTCGACGATGTTCGTTGCGGGGTCGTGCTGGTAGCCCCACACCGCGCTCAGGATCTCCTCGCGGCCGACCACGCGTCCCTCGTTGCGCATCAGGTGGACGAGCAGCTCGAACTCGGTGGTCGAAAGCGCGATCGGTTTGCCCTGGCGGCGGACCTTGCGCGCCATCAGGTCGACCTCGACGTCCTCGGCCTCCAGCCGCGTCGAGATGCCGAGCGAGGCGGTACGCAGCTGCGCGCGGATCCGCGCGGCGAGCTCGGCAAGAGAGAAGGGCTTGACCAGGTAGTCGACCGCGCCGAGGTCGAGCCCCGTCACGCGATCCTCGACCTCGCCCCGCGCCGTCAGCACGATCACGGGCAGCTCGGGCCTGGCGTCGTGCAACGTGGCGAGCACCTCGAGGCCGCTGCGCCCCGGGAGCATCAGGTCGAGCACCACCGCGTCGATGCTCTCCTCGAGCGCGGCGCGCTCGCCGGCGATGCCGTCGGTCTCGGCCCGCACGCGGAAGCCGTGGCCCTCGAGTCCGCGGCGAACGAAGTCGACGATCCCGGGTTCGTCCTCGATGATCAGCACCTGAGGCCCGGTCGCTGCGGCGGCGACGCTCGCCGCGGCGGCGCCGGCCGTCCGCTCCCCACTGCCAGCCATCGCACCAGCATAGGCCGCCGGCCGGGCCCTTCCGCCGCTCACCATGTTTTCAAGAGCGTTCTCACTTGCCGGTTATCGGTTCCTTAAGGGACCTGCCGACACTCGACCCGGCGAGATGAGCGCGAGCCGAACCGAGACCCCTGCCGAGATCGCGCCCCGCCCGACGGCGCCGGCGTGGACCGCGCCCCTCGCTGGCGGGACCGAGGGCAACGAGCGCCTCACCGTGCAGACGGGCGCGGTGCTGTTCGTGCTGCTCGCCGTGCTCGGGATCACGATCGTGCGCATCGGGCAGCTGACGTGGCTGCACCTGTTCCTGGGACTGCTCCTGATGGGCCCGCTGGCGCTGAAGCTCGCCAGCGCCGGGTACCGCTTCGCGCGCTACTACACCGGCGCTCCCGCGTACCGCCTCAAGGGGCCGCCTCCGGCGGCCCTGCGCATGATGGCGCCGCTCCTCGTCATCGACACGCTCGTGATCTTCGCGAGCGGCGTCGCGCTCCTGCTCGTGGGGCCGTCCTCACGCGACACCCTGATGCCGGTCCACAAGGTCAGCTTCATCGTGTGGCTGGCGCTCACCTCACTGCACGTTCTGGGTCATCTGCCCGAGATCGCGCGTGGGCTGATCGCGCCCCGCGGGACGCGATCTGAGGTCCTCGCCGCCGCCGGGCTCGACCCCGCCGGCCGGCGCCCCGCGCCGCGCGGGCCGGGCATCGGAGATTGGACGCTCGCGCCCCGGCTGCCGGGCAGCTCGGGCCGCGCGCTCGCCTTCGCCGGCTCGCTGCTCGGCGGCCTCGTCATTGCCGTGTTGCTGATTCCCGACTTTGCAGCCTGGGTGGAACATGCCGCTCATCGCTAGCGTGGAGGACCGCAGATGAAGCCGATCCACCGAAACCCGATCCCCCACAGCAGCGGCACCCGCGACGCCGCGCTGCGCCGGCTGCGCCGCACCAACCGCTGGCTGATCGCAGGCAGCGCGGTGCTGACAGGGCTGTTCGTCGACCTGGCCGCGAACGCCTTCTCGGGGCACGCCTCGAGCGCCTCCGCGCGCTCTCGGGCACACGCGAAATCGGCGCACCACACCTCCACGCAGCCGCTGAAGGCGCCCGCGCAGGCGCCCAAACCGGCCGAAACGCAGCCCGCGCCGCAGACGACGGAAACGCCGCCTCCGGCAGAAGAAGAACGCGCCCCGGAAGCGGCCGCGCCCGAAACGAGCGCACCCGCTCGGGAAAGCGCGCCCGAACCGGCCCCCGAACCCGAACGGCACGAAGCCGCGCCGGAACCGGCGCCCGAAGAACCGGTCGTCTCGGGCGGCTCCTGAGCCACCGGCTCAGCGCCGGAAGACGGCGAAGAAGTCGCGGTCGTCGGGTTCCAGGTAGCGGCTCGCCGGCCGTTCGGTGTCGGCGAGCAGCTTGCCCGGCTGCAGCGCGCCAGGCGCGGCATACGTGTTGAAGCTGATCCAGTAGGAGTTGATGTCGAGCTCCATCGCGCGCACCGCTCCGGCGCGCTCGAGGACGTGCGCGAGGCTCCCCGCCGTCTGATCGTTCGCCGCCGCGTAGAGGAGGTTCCCGTGCGCGTCGATGCCGATGCCCGAGCGCCACACGCGGACGGCGTTGCCGAGCGTCGCGCCCCATTCGCCGCTGTTGGCGAGCCGCGGGCTGTCATGGCCGCCTTCGACGAGCAGCGGCAGGTTCTGGCGCGCGAAGAGGATGCTGGGTCCCGCCTGCGGGCCGCCGTGCCACGCGACCACGTCGTAGCGGCCGTTGGTGTAGCGCACGAAGGTCGCCTGCCCTTCGCGCAGCGGCGCGAAGGTGTGGCCGTTCTTGACCCAACCGCCATGCGAGTCGGCGAGCTTGAAGCCGCTGTTGAACGTTGCGATCAGCCGCGTGCGCAGGCCGGGTGGGACCTCGAGCGGTCCGCGCTGGGCCATTTCCACCGCCGGCTCCTGCCGGCCGGCGAACAGCGCGATCTTCGTCCGCGAGGTGTTGATCCACGCGACGCCTGCGACGAGCCGTGGGTATTCCGAGGGGTCGCTGCGGAACGTCGTCACGAGCAGCGCGGGGTCGGTGCGGCTCTCGCCCATGTAGGTGGGGCTCCAGGAGCCCTCGCCCGGCAGCGGGTGCGCAGCAGGCAGATCGATCGGAGCCGGGCGGTCCACGATCGTGCCGGCGCGTGCGCGTTCCTGTGCCGCGCTCAGCCCGCTGCGCGGCAGCGCATGCAGCGCGGGCCCGCCCTTCGCGGCCGCGTTCAGCGAGTAGTAGATCGACTCCACCTTCGAGACGAGCCCGGCGGCGCCATGGTCGCGGAGCCACTCCACCGAGCGGATGCCGAGGCTGGAGTTCGACTTCTCGCTGATCGTCGCCATGTAGGAGATGGCAGCCGGCACGAGCACCACGAGCACCGCGGCGAGCAGCACTCTGCGCACGCGCCTCGACGGGTTGCGAGCCGGGTCGCCGGTGCCCCTGCGCACGGCGTGCCCGCGGTTCGCGGGCAGCGAGGCCGCCGAGGAATCCATGCGTCGATGCTGGCAGACACGGGCGTCGTCCAAGCCGGGAAAACGGCTGCGTAAGAGCATTTTCACCGGTTCCTGACCCTCACCTGATCTAGACGTAGTGGCATGTCTGGTGTCGTGCCGACGCCCTCGGAGCCAGCCACCCCGCCCTCGGCGGCTTCCGCGCTCTCGTTGGGCGCCCGTCTGCGCGTGCGGCCGCTGCCCGCGATCGTCCGCGCCTGCCGCCCGCGCCAGTGGGTGAAGAACGTGATCGTGGTGGCGGCTCCCGCCGCGGCGGGAGCGTTGTTCTGGCCCGAGGTGCCCGAGCGCCTGATCGCGACGTTCCTCGCGTTCTGCGCGCTGTCCAGCTCGACCTACCTGCTCAACGACCTGCACGACCGCGCGGAGGATCGCTTGCACGAGCGCCGGCGCAGGCGCCCGATCGCAGCGGGCGAAGTCTCCACGCGGCTCGCGGTCGTGAGCGCGCTCCTGCTCGCGGCGGGCGGGCTCGCGCTGGCCGCGGCCGTGACGCCCTGGCTCGCCGCCGTCGGTGTCGGCTACCTCACGCTGACCGGCAGCTACACGCTCTGGTGGCGACAGATCGCGGTCGCCGACATCGCGGCGGTCGCCTCCGGGTTCATCCTGCGCGCGCTCGCCGGCGCGGTCGCGACCGACGTCGCCGTGTCCAGGTGGTTCCTCGCGGTGACCTCGTTCGGCGCGCTGTTCCTCGTCGCGGGCAAGCGCTACGCCGAGCTGCGCGCAAGCTCGGCCGGCAGCGCCACCAAGCGCGCCTCGCTCGCGGAGTACAGCGAGCGCTACCTGCTGTTCGTCGTCGGCCTCGCCGCAACCGTCACGACCACCGCCTACTGCCTGTGGGCGTTCCAGCGCTCGCACCAGGCGCGCTTGTCCTGGTACGAGCTGACCGTGATCCCGTTCGTGCTGTGGCTGCTGCGCTATGCGCTGCTGATCGACAGGGGCGCGGCCGAAACGCCTGACGAACTCGTGCTCGGCGATCGCTTCCTGCTGATCGTCGGGGCGGCCTGGGCGGCACTGTTCGTGGCCGGGGTCTATGTCGTCGGTTGAGGCCGGCAGCCGCGAGCAGCGCGGCCTTCCCCCGACGAGCCGGCGCGGACGCGGCGCGGCGGCAGGCGCCGACGCGCTCCTCAGCGGCTGGGGGCGCAGCGCGCCGACGCGCGCGCGCGTGCTTCGCCCGGCCGGTGCGGAGCAGCTCGCCGAGCTGCTGCGGACCGCGCCGAGCGGTGGCGCGATCCCGCGCGGGGCGGGTCGCAGCTACGGCGACCCGGCACAGAACGAGGGCGGCGCGGTGTTCGACATGACGGCGATGTCCTGGGTGGGCGCGATCGACGCCGGCCGGCGCGAGGTTCGCGTCGGCGCCGGCACCAGCTTCGCCGCGCTCCTCGAAGCGCTCGCGGGGCACGGCCTGACGCTCGCGGTCGTTCCCGGCACCCGCCACCTGACAGTCGGCGGCGCGATCGCGGCCGACGTCCACGGCAAGAACCATCCCGTCGCCGGGAGCCTCGCCACGCAGCTCCGCGCCTTCGAGCTGATCACGCCCGGCGGGGATGCGCGGGAGGTCACGCGGGAGAGCGACGCCGAGCTGTTCGCCGCGACGACGGGCGGCATGGGCCTGACGGGCGCGATCACCGCGGCCACCCTGAAGGCGGTGCCGTTGCACGAGCCCTTCGCGATCGCCGACATCGACCGCGCCGAGTCGATCGAGGACGCGATGGCGCTGATGGTCGAAGGCGGGCACACGCACTCGATCGCGTGGCTCGACCTGCTGGCGAGCGGCGGGCGCTTCGCGCGCGCGGTGGTGACACGCTCGCGCGAAGGCGAGGCGCCTGTCGCCGCCGGCTCGCTCGGGATCGCTGCCAACCCGACCCTGCGGGTACCGCCCGGGTCGCCGGGAGGCCTGCTTCGCGGGGTCGCGGTGCGCACCTTCAACGCCGCGCTGTGGCATCACAGCCCCCACCACGAGCGCGAGCGCGCGATCGGACCCGCCGAGCAGCTGTTCCCGCTCGACCGGGTCGGCGATTGGAACCGTCTCTACGGCCGGCGCGGGCTGCTGCAGTACCAGTTCGCCGTCCCGCGAGGCGAGGAGTGGGTGATCCGCTGCACGCTGGAGATGCTGCGCGCGCGCCGTGTGCCGATGTTCCTCGCGGCGCTGAAGCGCTTCGGCGCTCCCAGCGGCGGCCTGCTCTCGTTCCCGATCGAGGGTTGGACGCTGGCGGTCGACATCCCGGCGCGTGCACGAGGCGTCCGCGACGTGCTCGATGCCGCGGACAGGCTGATCGTCGGCGCCGGCGGGCGCGTCTACCTCGCCAAGGACGCGCGCATGGGCGCCGGGATGCTGCGCGAGACCTACCCGCAGCTCGATCGCTTTCGCGCCGTCCGCGAACGGGTAGACCCTTCGGGGATGCTGCGCTCGGACATGGCGAGGCGGCTGGGGCTGAGCGAATGAGCACCGACCGAAGCGACCGCGTGCTCGTGATCGGCGGCAGCTCGGAGATCGCGACGGCGATCTCGAGCGAGCTTGCTCGCAAGGGCATCACCGACGCCGTTCTGGCCGGGCGCGATGCGAACGCGCTCGAGGCGGCGGCCGTCGAGCTGCGGGCTGCGGGAGCCGCGCGCGTCGAGACCGTGCCCCTGGACGCGCTCGACACCGCGGGTCATCGGGCGGCGCTGGAGCGGGCGTTCGAGCTGCTCGGCGAGGTGGATGTCGCCGTGCTCGCGGTCGGGGTGCTCGGCGAACGCGGCGGGCTGCCGGACGACATCCCCGCCGCCGTGGACGTGCTGCGCGTCAACACCGTCGGCGCAGGCTCGCTGCTGATGGAGACGGCGCGCCTGATGCGGGCGCAGGGCCGTGGCACGATCGTCGTCCTCTCATCGGTCGCCGCCGAGCTGCCGCGCGCCTCGAACGCCGTCTACTGCGCCTCGAAGGCGGGCCTCGACGCGCTCGCGCGCGGTCTCGACGACGACCTTCGCTCCACGGGCGTGCGGGTGATGCTCGTGCGACCGGGCTTCGTGCGCACGCGCATGACAGCCGGTCTGCCGGAGCCGCCGCTCACCACGAGCGCCGGCGTCGTCGCGCGCCAGACGAGCCGTGGGCTGCGGCGCCGTGCGCACACGGTCTGGGCTCCGTCCGGGTTGCGCTGGGTGACCGCGGCGCTGCGGATGCTTCCGCGCTCGATCTTCCGGAGGCTTCCGGCGTGAGCCGCCCGGCGCCCATCGACACCGCCGAACTGCCCCTCGCCGAGCTCGACCCGCGCCCGGGGGTGCGCCGCCGCAGGATCCAGTCCCAGCGCGTGCGCCGCCGCCGGCTGCTGGTGGCAGACCTCGGCATCGGCGCGGCGCTCGGACTGCTCTGCCTGATCCTCACGCCCGGCCTGGCGATCGCGGCGCTGGTCGCGTTCATCGCGCTCGCCGTCTACGCGCTCGTCGTCCTCGCAGGCGTTCTCGGTCGCCGGCGCGCGCGTCGCCGGCGCGTGGAGAGAGGATGGAGGCCGCAGTGATCGCCGACGCCAGCTGGCCCGCGCTCGGCAGCACCGCCGTGGTTCGCGTCACCGACCCGGAGGCGCTCGACGATGCGGTCGCGCTCGTGACCGCAGAGCTCGCGCGCTTCGACGCGGCGTGCAGCCGCTTCCGGGAGGACTCCGAGCTCTCGATGCTGAACGCCCGCGCGGGGCGCGCGTTCGATGCCGGACCGCTGCTGCTCGACGCGATCGAGCTGGCGCTGCGCGGCGCGCGGCTGACCGACGGCGCGCTGGATCCGACGATCGGCGTCGCGCTGGAGGAGGCCGGCTACGACCGTGATTTCTCGCTCCTGGACCAGGCCGGCGACGCGGAAGGCGCGACCTCGCCACCGCGGGTCATCGCCCGCCGCCGCCCGGCCTGGCGTCAGATCGAGCTCGACCACGCGCAGGGGCGCGTGCGGATCCCGGCCGGCACGAAGCTCGACCTCGGGGCGACCGCCAAAGCGCTCGCGGCCGACCGCTCGGCCGCCGCGGCGCAGCGCCGTCTCGGATGCGGCGTGCTCGTCGCGCTGGGGGGCGACATCGCGACCAGCGGCGTCGCGCCGAAGCGCGGATGGGAAGTCCACGTGACGGACGACCACCGTGACGGCCCGGACGCTCCCGGCCAGCGCCTCGCGATCTCCGCGGGCGGCCTCGCCACCTCGAGCACGACGGCCCGCCGCTGGCGCCGCGGCGGCGAGTCCATGCACCACATCATCGACCCGCACAGCGGACGGCCCGCGCAGACGCCGTGGCGGACCGTCGCCGTCGCCGCGGCCGACTGCGTGGACGCGAACATCGCCAGCACCGGTGCGCTGCTGGCGGGCGCGCGGGCACCCGCTTGGCTGCGGGCGCTGGGCCTGCCGGCGCGGCTCGTGGGGGTCGAAGGGCGCGTGGTGAAGGTCGGCGACTGGCCGATCGGCGGCGAGCGCCAGCAGGCGATGGCGGAGGTGTGGGC
>Ga0134126_10000906_pt1 | contig 37503 bp, 21 predicted proteins | sample KB31752_FD_96881 | JGI IMG/M metagenome (GOLD analysis project Ga0134126, IMG submission 96881) | Terrestrial soil microbial communities with excess Nitrogen fertilizer from Kellogg Biological Station, Michigan, USA - KB3-175-2 | ecosystem: Environmental > Terrestrial > Soil > Unclassified ...
GAGCGGCGCGTGAGTATGCGTCGGCCGCCTTCTTCTTCCAAAGGCCTCATCGATCAGCTTGTTGTTGTAAGCCCACGTTGGGTTCACGGGAAGCGCATTGACATTGAACTGTGAGTCAGCATCAGGGGTATGGCCAAATCGCTGGTGAACGCGCAGACGACCTTCTTCGTCCAGAAAATAGGAGAGATCGGTAGGGGCCGTCCAAAGTATATCGTCTTCGCAATAGATGAAGCGTCGGGAAAGTCCGGGGAGTCGGTGCAGAAAGCAAAAAATCGCATTGGAATTGTATAGGGGCAGCGCGCTTCGTTCAATGAACTGGTCATGATGGACGACGTGAATCCTGTTGTTGTCGGCGAGCCATGCAGGTCGTTGTGGACGGCTGGTGACAATATAGATGTTTCGAACCCAGGGAAGATATGTTGCAATGCCTCGAAGGCTATATTTCAGCAGATCGAGATTGTCGCGATAGCGCGCCGGATCACGATCCCGAAACCTGGTTGCATAGCTATCGCGCTCTTCACGAAACCCCGGGAGGCTTCCATCGACCCACAAATAGACGATGTCGATCGGCTCTTGCATAAGTGCAGCCAAACAAAGGCAATAAGTGAACGGGGAAGACCTAGCCGCGGTGCGCCGATCACGGGCAAATTCCGGAAATCGCGGTAACACAGCACTTATTCGGACGAGCGAGCCATACTAACGCGATCCGGTGGCTTCAAAAATTAACTCTACCCAATCTCTGAGCAATCAAATGGCCCCAGCAACGATTGCGATGGCGAAAAGACTCGGGACCGCCAATTTAGTGCGCGCTGCGCTCATCGAAAATCTGCTGGTCTCTTGTTGATCTGCCGTTCGTTTGCAACCCGGCTTGGGCTTACCAAGCAATGCCGCCTGCGGCCGGTTGTGTCACCGGACCTTCGCCTGAGACGTAGATCGTCAACGCTTGAAACTTCTATAGGGGCGCTGCTGACAGGCCCATGCTTCCCGAGCAAATGAACGAGACGAGCGGCAGTAAGGGTGTCAGTGGCGCCAGCAATGTCTGCTTTTGGGGGAGCCGCCAGAGCTGATGGAATGACTGATAAAGCGCGAAAATCGCTCGTGATGCGGCGGGTGTAAGGCGGCTTCGGGTCCGCTTAGCGTTGCGGTGCCGCCTTGGTACTCAGTTGGATCAAAGACTTTGATCAGAGGGCTTGTCGAATAGTGCAGCCTGTCAGGGATTAGATTCAGTCCACTGTCTGTAAAGTTGCGAGATCATTTTGGCGCATTCTCCCCACCTGTCAGAATGCCTCCCACGTGTTCCAATGGCTAAGCGGACATCGGCTCGTAGGTGCTGCTATGTCCGCTAATGGAATGGACCGGCTGCTTCCCCCAGCGGGTTGGTCTTTAATGGTCTGATCCGCCCAGAACAGGAGAGCAGCCATGGCAACAAAAGTAGATCCAATCACCATACCCCTGGCATCAGTAGGAATCGATATTGAGAAGGAGATCTTCCAAGTCGTCGGTTTGGATACAGACGGCAAGACGGCGTTCTCCGACCGATCCTGGGGCGTATCTCCACGCGGGGTAGCAAGTACTTCAGAACGCTCTTCATCCCGGGCGGCGAAGGTTCTGCTAATGCGGCCGCAAAACTGGTCTCGTTACAGCTTCGGCTCAAGACCGCGGCAGAGCGGCTGCACAGAAACAAACTCGCCATTGCCCTGGCCAACAAGCTCGCGCGTATTGCTTGGAGCGTCCTACGAAACGAAAGAGCTTTTGACACCCACCTCGAGGCAGCGGCGATCTGACCCGTCGCCTCGGCTAGAGTTCGCGATTGAGGAACTGCACGGAACGAATTGATGGACGCACCTTGAATCTGGTGACCCAAATGGTTGCTTGGCAGCCTGTCCGCTAACGAGATCAAAAGTGCGTGCGCACTCCCATCAAGGCCACGGCCCTCGAGCCGATCAACAGGCCGGATACATATCAGAGACGTTCGTCAGCGCGCCCTCACTTGGGAATGGCAGCCGGTCCATACATTTGGGTCAAAAGCGGACATCAACTCGATGGCGATTTTCTCGCAAGCACCATTGTGCTTGGCGCCCACCACTTAACGGCATTTTTCTTTGATAGTGATGAAGGATCGTTCGTTCGGTTACACCGAGCGACGCAAGCGAACACTTCGTTGTGCGCTGCGCTGTCCGCGCCGCAATCCGAAATTTATTTCGGCGGCCGCGATGAGAGCCTATGAAGAGCCTAAGAAATTCGGCAATTTGCCAACTCATTGAAAGAAAATGGCGCGGCAGACAGTCTGACTCAAACTGTGCTCCGCTTGATACGGTTGCGCGGAGCTCAACCGGCGGAGGCGGCGCCAAGGCAGAATACCGCTTAATCGCGGGGGAGAACGGCATTTCGTCGCGTAACGAAATTGTGTGGCACTGTGCGCAAAAGAAAGGCGGCGGATCGTTCCGCCGCCGGAGAGAGAACATGTACGACCGAACCTACCCGCCTAAGCCGATGGAGATCGTGGCGAAGGGACCATAGAAATCGCGGTCGTAGGTTCTGCGGATGTCTATCCCACCGTCCATCGCGCCGAAGAAGAAATCGGCTCGGTAGCCCATGCTGACTTTCGCATTCGGAAATTTCAACGAAATACCGGCCAAGCCGCCCACATTCGGCACAACGACGGACCGCGAACGGCTAGTAACACGATAGTCGGAATATGTGTCATGGACATATTTGGGATTTCCGAATGGATTATGTTTTATCCTGTCAGCAGCCGTATGATGTTGTATGCGCGTTTTTTGACGACCCACCAACACAGAGAGATTTGCGCCAAGGTCCAATGTTACTTCGGCGTCGCTGTCTGTACGATCGAACAGCGGAACTGATCCCGACCAGGCCAATGATGGCCCCAGCCCATGGAAGCTGCGAGTTGTGTCTGGGTGCGCCTTGTAAAATTGATAATACATTATAATTGGTAGAGAGCGCTGAAATGGTGGGAAATATTTGGATGCGAGGTGAGGATCGGGATCAGCCAGCAAATCCAAATGGGATTTGGATGTGAATTGGGCAAATCGTACGCCGAAATCCAAATGGCTTGAGCTATGGTGCGTAAGCGCTCCCAGTCCCACATCCTTCCCAGCACGGAAATCCAGGATGAGGTGACTTTCACCTGTCCTCGCGCCGTAGTCGGCGGTTCTGGGAATTGCTTGACCTGCCGGGCCAGCTACCTCGATGTTGGTATAAGGCCCGATGTAAACCGATGGGATTGCTATTTCCTGGTGTTGATGCTTTTTGGTGCTCGATCGTCCGTATCTGACCGACGCAGAAAACGTCCATGAAGCCCCTTCGGGTTGAATGGTAATCTTGCCTTCTTCGCCAAACGCATAGTTCGAGGCCTTTTGAACCGCCAATGGCGAAATCAGCCCGTGTTGAGAGGCTACGTCCGCAAATGGAGGAACATAGGGCTCAGACTGCGCACCAAGATGATCGAGTTGACCCCCGACTTCAATCCACACGGAGGGACGGTCTGCTGCCGCATCGCTGGCGTTTGCCACCCCGAAGCAACCCAAACCAATAATGGCCGAAACCGAAGCCGTTGTCAGGAAGTGCGACCGGCAAAAACGCCCGGAACTTTTATGTATCAATTCGCTCATGGTGTTCCCCCTCAAAAGTTCTTTGTCACGCGCACGCCGAACAAGCGTGGATCCGTTAGGAACACGTTTGTCGTCAGTGCAGTGTCATCGCTGTTCAAGAAGGCGCCAGTAATCGCTGTCGTATCGAAGACATTCTTGAGATATCCCATCACCTGCCAGCCATCCTGACTCGTGAAAATCAGTGCGAGGTTGACATTGGTGTAACCCCGTAGCCTGTCATACGGGTTGTCATTAAATACCTGCGCCCAAGAGTAATCCTGCCAGTAGTAGTCGAGATGAAAGGTGCCGGCCCAATCCGACGTGAGAGGTCTCGAGAAATCCATCGAGGCCGACACAGTGAACGGCGGCGCATTTGGGAGCTCGTTGCCGCTGAGATCCTTGTCAAATCCCTGACCATTATTTAGCGCGGTGGTTGGATCGTAACCCGCATATCCTCCAAGGAAATCTACTCCTTGCGGATTGGGTACATAGGGTAACAGAGTTATCGGATCCAAATGCTCTGCATACGAAGCACCACAAAGAACCGAGACCCGGGGTGCCTGGTCGGCGCCAAATTTCAACGCTGCTGCGGCGACATAGCTGGGAACAATGCAATTCGAGGCCTGTGTCGCAAACGGCTTCACCACCACCCAATCCGGATGATTGGCGCTATCGGCTCTATCGATCAAATCGACCGATTTGGATCCATTGGCAAGGCGGGTGTTTTCATATCCTCCCGCAAAGTTGAACTTGAGCCCCGGCGTCGGTTCCCAAGATGCCTCCAATTCGGCCCCCTTTACGGTGGCGTCAAAATTATCATTGATCGCGGTGCGATCCACGATGCGAGAAATCTGATAGCCTTTGTAGTCGTAGAAAAACGCCGCAGCATTGAGCGTTAGCGCGCCGTTCAGAAGTGTGTTTTTGGATCCCAGTTCCCAGGCGTTGATAAATTCTGGCGCAAATGTCAGCGGGTGAATCGGGTTACCCAAATCGCCCACAATGCGTTGCATGAGCACAGCACCGGGCGGATTGGCGCCGCCGGCCTTGTAGCCGTGTGCAAAGGAAGCATATATCAGCGTCTGATCGGTGAAATCGAGCTTTGGCGTCCAGTTTGCGGCGGCGCGGCCAGTGGCTTCATTCCATTCCTGATCAAGTGAGCCAGTTGAAGGATAGCCACGGCCAAATGTAAGTACTTCGCTTGGATAACGGACAAAATGCTTTCGGTCCGCCGTCCACCGTATGCCACCAGTGAGTTTCAAATCCGATGCAATGTTGTAATAGAGTTCGCCAAACCCCGCATAAGAATTTAGCGTATAGGGATTGTAACTGCGAAAATAGTTGTGCCCCTCACCATTTATGTCTTCGAGAGGATTGGGATCAATGTAACTACAAGGAAGTGTTCTTTGATAAAGCGCATTGGGATCGGGCTGCTCGGTACCATTCAAGCACTCATGGTTGTCAGAAATATTCGGCACCCATGGTGAGCCACATATGTGATTGCAGCTCAGGGGGACCAGTGCAGTAAGCGTAATCGCGTTTAAGAAAACGTAGTAGTTTTCCTCCGTCTCATAATGGAGGTAATTGCCACCCACGCTGAAATTAATGGGACCATTTAGGTTTGATGCCAGTCGAAGTTCCTGGCTCAGTTGCCAGGCATGTTCCTCAGACAGGTCATTGCCGCCCAATCGATTGCTACACCCAATTTGCGGATCACAAAAGGTTCCATCGGGGGAAACGGCACCCGGACGCCATTGGTTTGTTCCGGTATCCGGACCACTGATGAAAATTCCTGGAGATGTATTGAATCGATTAAAGTCTTCCACGGAGTAGAGAAAATCGCTCCCGTAGCCGGTTTGCGATGTCAGCGCCAGTGACGAGTCGATCTGATACTCCGTGTTGACCTCAACGATGTCGCTTCGAGCCCTGTACTTTGGTTCGTAAGCCGACTCGATTACACGAAGATCGGACGATTGTGCCGAACTCGCATAGGGGTTCACGAACGGATCAATTTGTCTCGAGTCTGACAATGCGATGACAAAGGGCAACGCGTATCCGTTTGGCACCTGGAACGCGTCAGCCGAATACAACGAAGTGGGCAGGCATCCCTGGCTCAAATACGCGCCAGGTTCGTGTATGGCGCCATTTCCATTCGAAGTAATTGGTGGGACAGGTACCCCTCCGACTTCGGTCGGAATTGGCGCCGTCTTGCACAACTGCTTTGCGCTGCGCATGCGGTCGTCCGCTTCCTGGAAGTGCTCCCAAACAAGATTTGTTTGCAAATTCTCGAACGGTTTGAAGCCGATGGACACACGCCCTGACCACAGGTTTCTTCCATCAATCGCCTGGCCGGAAAGCGCGTTGACACTGTATCCATCGCGTTTGGTCCATTCGCCGGCCACGCGCAAATCGAGTCGATCATCCACCAGCGGTAGGTTGATCATCCCCTCAAAGCGACGGTTCTTGTAATTGCCGACATCCCCGCTCGCCATCGCTTCAAACTGATCGGTCGGCTTGGCCGTGATGAGGTTGACAACGCCAGCGGTAGCATTGCGGCCGTAGAGCGTGCCTTGGGGGCCGCGCAAGACTTCGGCCTGGCTGAGATCGAAGAATTCCTGTTCAAAGAAGTGGTTTCTGATAAAGGGAATATCGTTCAATGCAACAGCCACAGCCGGATCGGTGGTGACCGAAATCGCCTGCGTACCAATGCCGCGAATTTGGATACTGTAACCGGTGAAGTTTGTTTTGGTGAAGGTCAGGTTTGGCACCTGCTTCACAAGGTCCGGACCGCCGGCGGTTTGCGTCGAGGTTAGCTGCTCCTGGCTGAGGGCCGTGATGGCAATCGGAATGCTTTGCACGTCGGCTCCGCCCAGTTTGGACGAGGTGACTGTTACCGTTTCCACCGCGGCGCGGGCGGGCGCGGCTTGGGCAAGTTGCAGGGGCGATATCTCGGCTGCGTTAGATGAGGAGGAGGGCCTTCCGGGCACAATCATCAGCGCGCCCGATGGGCGTCGTTCAACGTCGAATCCGGTGCCCGTTAGAATTCGCGAAAGTGCAGACTCCGGGTTGAGGTCGCCGCGCACGCCACGCGTGTGGACGCCGCGGACGGCTTCGCCGGATATGATGAGCGACACGCCGGTTTGCTCGGTATAGCGGTCGAGGGCTGCGGAAAGATCGCCCGCCGGAATGTTGAAGTTCTCTGCCTGTGCAGCTGTTCCCATGACGGCGACGCAGCCGCTCAAGGCGAGTGCTGTTTTCAATCTTGCGAGCCTTTTCATGTCCCCTCCTCCATGTGGCCGCTCGTTGCGGCGATTTGTTCAGCGCGACAGGACGACCTGTCCATCGCGGTTATTGACGTGCAGTTTGAAATAAGCCTGTGCGGCGTCGGCGAAGGACGCCACGTCATTGGCCGCGAAGGCACCATAGATCGTGAGCTGCGCTACTTTTGGATCGGCAATGATGATTTGAGTGCGGTTGTAACGGTTGAATTCAGCGGCTGCTTCCGCCAGCGTGGTGTAGCGGAAGGTCAGCACGCCGCGTCGCCAGCCCAACTCATCGGCTAGTTGTTGGTCGGACCTCCGCGTGATGCGGATTGTGTTCGCGCGTGCGACCGCGAAATCGCCCGGTTTCAGGGTCGCGCTATGTGCACCGTCTTTCGTTTCAATGCGGGCGCTACCTTCCACAAGCGTCACTTCCAGCCGGTCCGCAAATTCACGCAATGAGAATTTTGTGCCCAGGTCGAGGACTGTGGCGTTGCCCGTTTCCACGACGAAGGGTCGGCGCGGATCATGCTTGATCTGGAAGAAGGCCTCGCCTTTTTCGAGCCAGGCTTTGCGTTGTGCGCCGTCCTGCGCGATGCGCAATGCGGAATCGGTGTTCAGCTCGATCTGCGAACCATCGTTGAGCGAAAGGATTTCGCGGTTGCCGATGGACGTTTGATAAACCGTTCCTTCCGGCGCGAGAAAATAGCCCGTAGCGGCAAAGCCGATGACCACGACGGCGGAAAGTGCGGCGGCCGCCTTAAGCACCAAGGGCCAGATTCCCGCGGGAAACCGCGGCGAAGATCCCAGCGCGCGCAACCGCTCAGCCCGATCCAACGTGGCTTCAAGCCGATAGAATGCAACCTGGCGCGCCACAGACTGAGCGAGCCAGGCATCGAGTTCGACCTGATCGGTTTCACACCAATTGCGGGTATCCTGACGCGACACAAGCCATTCGGCGGCGCGTTCTTCGATGCGCAGGGCGGTTTCGGGCTCGCTCGCGCTCATGGCCGCTTCCTGGCGTTGGCGGGTTCGCCATAGACGATGTCGGCGAGCGCACGAACCGCATCTTCCAGATGACGCTTCACCGTCTTCTCGGCAATGCCCATGTGCACGGCGATTTCCCGGCGCGACAGACCTTCGACCTGTTGCAGTGTGAAGGCTTCTCCGCAGCGCGCGGGCAGTCGCTGAACGGCATCGTGAAGGCGGCGCAATTCGTCTCGCGCGATTAGCTGGCGCTCGGGGCCGGGATCCTCGGAAGGAGCGGTGCCGAGCTCTAGATCCGACGCCGCTTCGATTGGCACGATGCGTTCGTGCTTGACGCGATTGATAAGGGTATTCCGGGCAGTGGCGAAGACGAACGCCTTGGTGGCGTGCGGGATTTCCTGCAACGCGGCGGCGAAAACACGGGCATAGACGTCCTGGCGGATGTCCACGAGATCGCTTTCGTTGCGCCAATTGTGCCGCAGATATTGCATCAGCGCCGCCTCCAGCGGCAGAACCTCGCGGACAAACCAAAGCTTCGCCTCAGGCGCACTCATCCCTGCACCCTGATTGCGTGCCTCCGCGCTTTCGCGATTGCTTTCCGGTGTCTCGACCATCCCTCACCCGCCGGGCCTCACGCCACGGCGCCACATCTATGGAGACAACCGAGACAAGTTGACGGCCCAAACGAGGCCGCGGACAAGATGTGGAAGCAGATAATTAAGCGTGCAGATGCGGGGCGACCGTCCTGCGGCAAGAATCTTACAGGGAGGCGAAACAAAAAGGCGGCGGATCGCTCCACTGCCCAGAAGAGAGGTAATTTTGGACCTCGTTACTCTACCCGCCCAGATGCGGTGATGGGCCTGACCGAGCGATGGCGAGGAAGGTGGCTGTCTCCGATGATGTTTCAACGGGGTCCAGCGATGTGGCCCCAAGCATCGGAAGAGGACGCAACGACGCACGCGGCATCGCACAGTTGCTGCGCATGGGTTGGTACCGGCCGGTGCATTGCAAGTCGCAGCCTTCGCAGGATGTCCGTGCCCTCCTGACCGCGCGCAAGCAATTGCTGGTCAAGGCGATCGATGTGGAACTGTGCCTGCGCGGGCTGTTGCGCGGCTATGGCATGAAGATGGGGGTAACCACGGCCCCGCGCTTTGTCACCCGCGTTCGCGAACTCACGGCCGGCCATCCCATCCTCGAACCGCTGGGCGAGACGATGTTGCGGGCCCGCGACATGCTGCGTAAGGAGATCGCGGTGCTGCATCGCCAATTGCTGGCGATCGCACGCACCGATCATGTTTGCCGCCATCTGATGACGGTGTCCGGTGTTGGCGCCTTGACGGCACTGACCTTCAAGACCGGTGTCGACGATCCCACGCGCTTCACCTCGTCGAAGCGGGTGGGATCGCACTTCGGCCTGACGCCACGGAAGTATCAGTCCGGCACCGTCGACGTCACCGGCCGCATCACCAAGGCGGGCGACGCCATGGTGCGCAGTGCGCTCTACGAAGCGGCCCATTCCATGCTCACCCGCGTGAAGAGCTTCTCCAGTCTCAAACGCTGGGCGATGGCGGTTGCCAAACGCCGCGGCCTGGGACGCGCCACCGTGGCATTGGCCAGGAAGCTCGCCATCGTGCTGCACCGCATGTGGATCGACGGCACCGACTTCCGCTTCGGTAAAGAGGAGGCCGCGACCGCATAACCAATCGGGCAACGCGGGAGTTCGTTGCCCGTCCCCTCTCCCGTCGCCGGGAGCGCGAAGCCGGTGAAGCCGCAGTATTGGATGTGCTTCCTCACGGATCAGCACGTCGTCCCAGATAGGCTCCCGACTCCTCCTATCGCATCATGTGGCGGCAATGACCGACCACGTACGGAAGCCTGATACCGGCGGCGAGAGCGATGGATTTGCACTTGACTCCCTACGGCCCATTACGGAAGACTCATGCTGATCGATGCAAACGGACCGTAGGAGCCTTCGTTGGCTCCATGTCGGAGGTCGAAGCCGTTGTCGACGGCATTAAAGAAAAAGTCCGCGCGATAACCCATACTGACTTTTGCATTTTGGAATTTCAGCGAAAATCCGGCAAACCCACCGACATTGGGGATAACCACGGAACGCGATTGCTTGCGATTCATCGACCTCGTCGAATGATGGGCGATATAGTTGGTACCAAACGTAAGATAGTAATCGTTCGAGGTTGTCTGGTGGTTGATGTCTACCCGCTGACGGCCAAACAAAACAGCGGCGTTTACGCCCCAGTCGATTGTCAATTCAGAGTCCGCCCCATTCCCGGCGATCGGCTTCGACGCCTCCCATGAGAGAGATGGCCCGATGGCGTGCGTGCTGCGCTCCGCGTGCAGCACGGCAGTGTAAGTCTGATAGAACGGATGAGCCGCCCTGTACTTTCCGGGTATCGGAGTTCTTATATTCGTTTCCAATACGGGCCGTGCATACAGCGACGTATTGGCCTTCGATATAAACTGCGCGAACCTCACACCTGCACTGAAAACAGATGTCCCCTTTGCGCCAAACATTCCAAGGCCGACATCCTTACCAGCCATGAAATCAAGCACCGCGTGACTTTCTTTTGAGTCGACCACAGCGTCGGAGAAGATTGCACGGTTCAGAGGTTTGGTTGTGCGCGGAATAAAGGGAAGGAGGTATTTCTCCACGGACACAAAAGGCGACTGCCGATGCGCGTGTTGGGACTTGTTTGAGCGTCCATACCGGATTGCGGCTGAGAACACCCAGTCCGTGCCCTCCGGCGTTATCGAGACCTTGCCCTCGCCACCGATTGACCATTGGGACGGCCGCTGGGTGTTCGTCATGAGTTGAACGTCAGACGGTGAAGCCAAAGCAAAGAACGACGGCGTCAGTGCCGACGGTTGCCCACTCAGATGCTCAAGCTGGCCACCCAACTCGATCCAAACCTGCGGATGATCGCTTTCCTCCGCTTTGGCCATTGAGACCACATTCGCGGTCAGCGCCAGCGCCGAAACACTCGCGAGCAGTTTCCAACGGATCGCGGTGTGATTGCTGTTCGTGTTTATCAACTCGCTCATCGTTTCCCCCTCACCAGTTCTTCGTAACGCGAATGCCGATCAGCTTGGGATCGGTCAGGAACACGTTTGTCGTGAGGTCAGTGTCGTCGCTGTTCAGGAAAGCGCCGGTGATCGCGGTCGTATTGAACACGTTCTTGTCGTAAAGCATGACCTGCCAACCGTCCTGACTCGTCAGGATCAGGGTGAGGTTGAGGTTGGTATAGCCGTGCAATCGGTCGTAAGAGAGGTCATTGAAGACCCGCCACCATGAAGCATCCTGCCAATAGAAGTCGCCACGTAGCGTGCCCGCCCAATCGGAGGACAGCGGAATGGTGTATTGCGCACCGACTGACACGGTGTAGGGCGGCGCATTGGGCAGGCTGTTGCCGCCCAGATCCTTCGAGAAGCCCGTGCCGTTGTTGGGCGCCGATAGCGGATCAAAACCGGGATAGCCCGCAGGTATGGTAAGACCGGTGTAGGCCACAGTTGGGTTGGGCACATATTCTAGCCGCGTAATCGGATCCAGGTGTTCCAGATATGCGTAAGCACAATAGCTTTCTGCAGTCGCGGAAAGGGCTGGAGCTCCCATGTCTATGTGTTTGGCAACATAGTCTGGAAAGATGCAGTTGGATGCTTCGTTGACGAAGGGTCTCAAAACATACCAACCCGCATGTCCTGCCGTACGGTCCATTAGATCGACAGCGCTCTCGCCCTTCGCGATGGCGGTATCTTCCCAGCCGCCGGAGAAATTGAACCGAAGGCCAGGTAGCGGTTCCCACGTAGCCTCAAGCTCGGCACCTTTCGCGTGAGCGTTGAAATTGAGGTTGATCGCCGTTCGATCGACAATCTGGGACACCTGATAGGCTTGATAATTATAGTAGAAAACATTGCCGTTCAGCGTGAGAGCGCCATCCAACAATGTGTTCTTTGTGCCCAATTCGAATGCATCGACGAATTCCGGTTGGAAGGTAAGGGGATGGGTGGGTTGGAGAGATACGTACTCTCCATTCTGAACGGCCGTAGTTGAAAATATCGCGCCGGGCGGATTTGCACCGCCCGCCTTATAGCCATGGGCATAGGAGCCATAGACCAACGTTTGGTCGGTGAAATCGAGTTTCGGTGTCCAGTTGACGACGGCGCGGCCGGTGAATTGATCCCATTGCTGATCAATAACGCCGGCGACCGGATAACCCCATCCGCTCGACACCAGCCAACTGGGTATTTCAACGAAATGCTTCTGGTCTTCGGTCCAGCGCAGGCCCAGGACAAACTTGAGATCGGAAAATATATCGTAGTTTGCTTCTCCGAACGCCGCGTAGGAATTTAGCACATAGGGATTTTGACTAAGAAAATAATTGTGTCCATTGTCATTTATTTCGGAAAGTGGATTTGGATCGATGTAGCCTCCGGAAATCTGAGCCGGTTGCGATGGGTCGTTGAATTGAAATCCTTGAAGTGTCGCCGAATTATCGAATACGCCGGGAATATAGGGAATATTGCCGGTGAAGTGGCAGGGACGCCCGCTTGCGCATCCCGCCGTAATCATCGTGAAAATATTGCTGAAGACGTAATAATTCTCCTGCGTCTCGTAGTGGAGGTAGTTGCCGCCGACGCTGAAATTAAGTGGTCCGGAAAAATGCGATTCCATCCGGAATTCCTGACTTAGCTGCCAGGCATGTTCCTGCGAAAGGTCCTCAAGAATAAGCCGATCGGAACAACCGAGCTGGGGATCGCAAAAGACACCTTCCGGAGAAACGATGCCGGGAAATACGTCGTTGAGGCTTTGCCGGAACAACCCTGGCGTCGCGCCAAACCGGTTGAAGTCTTCCGCCGAATAAAGGAAATCGTGACTGAAGCCGGTTTGCGATGTGAACGCGAGTGCGGGAGACAGTGAGTAAACCGCATTAAATTCAGCGACGTCATTCTTCGCTTTGTAAATCGGATCAATTGACGACTCGATGACCCGCAAATTCGGCGTCTGCGTTGTAGTGGCATAAGGGTCTATGTTCTGGAGCCTGCCAAGCAGTTGCCCACCGGTGACATAGGGCAGCGTGTATCCAATGGGAGCTTCAAACGCCTCTGGGGAATAAAGCGACGCCGGCAAGCAACCCTGATCGAAAAAATTTCCCGCTGTACTGAAATCTCCTGTCACATTAGGACCAAGGAGTTTGGGCACACCATCGATTTCGCCGACACCCGGATCTCGCTTGCAGAGCTGCTTGGCACTTCTGATGCGGTCGTCATCCTCGGAGAAATGTTCCCACACCAGATACATCTGCAAATTTTCGATTGGCTTCAATCCGATGGTGATGCGTCCCGACCAAAGGTCGCGCCCGTCAATACGGCTATTGGTCAGTTCGTTGAAGGAATAGCCTTGCCGCTTCGTCCATTCGCCAGCTACGCGAATATCGAGCCGGTCGTCGACGATGGGCAGGTTCAGCATGCCTTCGAAGCGGCGCTGATGATAATTGCCGAGTTCGCCTGAAATCATTGCCTCGAACTGATCCGTCGGCCTTGCCGACACCAGGTTGACCACACCGGCCGTCGCATTGCGGCCGTAGAGAGTGCCCTGCGGTCCGCGCAGAATTTCAACCTGACTGACGTCGTAGAATTCCTGCTCAAAGAAGTGATTTCGGATGAAAGGGATGTCGTTGAAGGCGACTGCAACCGCCGGGTCTGTGGTTACCGAAATCGCCTGCGTGCCGATGCCGCGAATTTGAATCGAGTAGCCCGAAAAATTCGTTTTCGTGAACGTCAGGTTCGGCACCTGTTTCACAAGATCAGGGCCACCAGCGGTCTGCGTTGCGGTCAACTGTTCCTGCGACAGCGCCGTGATCGCGATGGGAATGCTTTGCACATCGGCGCCGCCGAGCTTGGACGACGTGACGGTTACTGTTTCGACGGCCGTGCGTGCCTGTGGAGTTGCCTGAGCGATCTGTATGGGAGCAATTTCGCTTTGCAACGCCGAGGATTTTCCCGGCACGATCATGACGCCGCCGGAAGGATCGCGGGCGGGAATGAAGCCCGTGCCGTTCAGCAGGCGCGAAAGGGCCGCGTTCGATGACAGATCTCCCCTCACACCATGCGTGCGGATGCCCTTTATGGAATCCGTGAGCACCATGAGTTGCACGCCCGATTGCGCCGAATAGGCGTTGAGCGCGGCCGCGAGATCTCCGCCGGGGATGTTGAATTCTGCGGCATGGACACCGCTTGCCAGCGCCGCGATCAGAACAGTTGCGGATGCCGAGGATCTTAGTGTCTGGAACGCTTTCATATTCCCCCCTGAGAATTTCGATATGCTGCTGCTATTGCGACAACCGGAATGCGTCGTTCGATTTCTCGCTGCGAAGGCCGAGCAGGAACTTCGTCATACGGATGAATTGTTCCGGATCGTTGGCCGAAACGGTCGCGGTGAGTTTGGTGCCGGCAAGCGACCGATCAAGGAGCGCGATCTGACGGCTGTTGTAGCGATTGATCTCGCGGACAGCCTGGCCGAGCGGCATTCCGTTGAAGACGACGATGCCGCGGCGCCAGCCCAGATCGTTTGCCAGTTGATGTTGCGTTTTGCGCGCGACAGACACGCTGCTCGCGGTGGCGACCATCGTCTCGCCCGCCGTCAACATCACCGGACGCGTCGTATGAGGCGAATTGTAGTCGACGCGGCCTTCCATCACCGCGACGGTCAACCTGTCGGCATCGCGCCGCACAGAGAATTTCGTTCCAATATCGATCACACGGCGGTTCCCGATGTAAACGACGAGCGGCCGCGCTGCATTGTGCACCACCTGGAAAAAAGCTTCGCCTTTTTCCAGCCGGATACGCCGTTCGCTGGGCGATTCCGCGACGCGGATCGCGCTGTCGGTGTTGAGTTCGATGCGCGTGCCGTCGGCCAACACGATTGTTTCGTGACCCCCGACACTGGTGGCGTAGGCGACACCTTCGGGCCGCGTTGCATAGATCGAATAGGCGCCGGCGAGTACGGCAATCATGAGTACCGCAACAGCGACGCGGGCGAGAATGGGGCGCCATTGCCGTGGTTCTTTTGCAGGGCGCAAGGCGGTCAACCGTTCGGTGCGACCGAGCGCGCCTTCGAGACGCCAGAAGGCGATTTCATGGGTCGGCGATTGCGACAGCCACGTTTCGAATTGTGCCTGATCGTCTGCGCTCCAGTTCCAGAACCGCTTTCGAGTGAGCCAATCGGCTGCTTGCGCCTCGATGGCGAGCGCCCCGGATTCGGACGGTGTATCGGAGGTGTCTCTCACGGCTGTCTCCGCGATGAGTTTTGCTCGCTGTAGAGTGTGTCGGCGAGCGCGCGCAGGCTGCGCTTGAGATAGTGAGAGACGGCCGAGCGCGTGATGCCCATCCGTTGCGCAATCTCGGGGCCACTCAATCCTTCCACCTGTGCGAGCACGATGGCCTCGCGATAGCGCGGCGGAAGGCGGTTCATGGCGGATTGCAGGCGGCGCAATTCCTCATGCGCTTGCACCTGGCGTTCGGGACCGGGCGTGTCGGCGGCGACGTTGAGCGTTTCGAGATCGGCGACGGCCTCTATAGGCACGACCTGGTCTCTGCGGATCTTGTCGATCGCGACGTTGCGCGCAATCGTGATCAGGAACGGCTTGACCGGATCGGGGCGCTTTGTCTTGGCCGCCTCATAGATCTTGAGATAGACATCCTGCTTGAGGTCGGCGAGGTCGCTTGGGTTTTGCCAGTAGCGCTGCAGGACCGACATAAGCGTTGCTTCCAAGGGAAAAACTTCATGGATGAACCACGTGCCAAGGTCAGATGCAGTCATGCCCGCACCCGGACCGGGGCTACCCGGCGTCCTGAAGTTTGCGTCCGTTGATTCAGTCATCCCGCGCCCGTTCGCCTTGGGAGGGCTAGCAGTCCGAACCTCGCATTATAGAACGGATGCCGAGGGGTGTTGTTGACGCGCCAGGCGTGAGTATTTTGTGCCGCGCAATTATCTTACAAAGCTGAGAGAACGGTGCGGACAGTTTTCGGCCCGCTTGTGCTCGTAAATCTAGACGGACTTATTCTATCGGTTCCAAACCGATCGTCACGAATGGGTGTCTCTCGGCCATCCCCGCCAGAGTCTCCGACCGAGGGTCAGAGATAAGGTTACACTTGGTATACGAACGGCGCGCGGAAATACCTTAGTGGCGGAGGGCGGATTCGTTGGGACGCCTTCGGGGAAAAGACGTCAAAAGAACAGGCGGCGGATCGCGCCGCCGCCTGAGTAGGAGGAAGTAGCCGTTGAGTTATCCGCCGAGCCCGATACTGAGGTTGAGGTACGGCCCATAGAAGCCGCGACCATAGCTTTTGGCAGTATCCTGGCCGCCATCCATCGCATTGAAGAAGAAGTCAGCGCGATAGCCGAAATTGATTTTCGCGTTGCGGTAGCGTGCCGACGGACATGGTTTGCGTGGGCCGCTGTGAGGTTGTGAATATCGTAGAACAGCGGACTGATGGGCGAAACCCAAGTCTCGTCTGCCATCATGCGCGACCAGACACGATCCTTCGCAACGGGATCGGCCTTCGGATTGTCTTTCCACGGCTCCAGATAGCGGCTGTAGAACACATCGGCGGTGGTTGTGATGGGGCGGCATTGCAGAATGAACAGCCTGCCGCTTTTCCAGGACCGTTCGACATCCTGCGGAAAGCGCAACCGTGTCTTGCCAATTGCGAGTGCGTACGCGGAGATCGAGAAGGCAGAGGCGCCTCTTCTGATTGCTACTCATGCTTCCTTGCAAAGCGTTGATATTGGCGCTGCGGCCAACCCGCAAGACGCTATCGTACGCTGCAAAATCGGCCAGCCTAAAATCAAAACGGCGCCTTCCGGCGCCGCTTTGTAAGTGCAAGTAGTGTGTTTGCTTTATGTCGCTTTCTTTTTGCGTCGACGCAACAACGAGACCGCCCCGAGGCCTGCTCCAGCCAAGGCAAGCGTCGCTGGCTCAGGAACAGCTCCACCACCACCGACTTGGCCTGTGCCCGTCAAAATATTCGCGAGCGTTCCCGGGTTGGTAAGGGTGTGCTGATCGCAATAGGTTTCCGAGTACCCGTCAATATCGAGGCCTTCCCAGCATTGGAAGGTGCCCTGCAAATTGCCGCCCCCGACATTCGGATCAGGGCTGAACAACGACGAAATCGGCAGCCCCCCGGCAATTTGACCTTCAAAGTCGACTTTGAAGTTGCCTACATAGGCGCAAAGACCTGTCGTCGTTCCAGATCCGCTGCCGCACGTATGGCCCGCGGCGTCCGTACCCGACGTTGTCCCGCCATAGCTGTCATCGTAGTCGTACGCAAAGAGGTTGCCGGCCGTTGTGGGGCCGTTCCAGATCAGCTGATAGACAGAATTTGGACCGATGTTCGGCAGGTTAAACGTTTGGACGATCCCGTTGTTGTTGGCCTGATAGCCGGTCAACGTGATGCTCAGATTGGTCCACGACTTGGTGCCGATGTTTTGGAAGAAAAGCGAGGGCGTGTCGTAAGTGGTGCCGCCGTTGGTGGAATAAGTAAGAGCTCCGCCCTGTGTGCAGTCCACTGTTGCGCAATCGGCGTCATAAGCGCCGACGACATAACCCACAATCGTATTTGCGCTTGAAGGAGCCTGAGAGGCCAGCAAGGCCAAGAGACTCGATGTTGCGAGTAAGTACCGTTTTCCCATCGTATGCCCCACCGGTTAGAGTTGGTTGTTTACACACGAACGCTACTGAGATCGGCACAGCAAATCCTGTGCCATAGGAGGAAATGCAAGCGTTTTGGCGATTTTCGGGATCGCGTTGATAAGTATATTTACAAGCATTACATTTTATTAACGATCGATAGGCTCGGGACTTAACCAAAGGGGTGGCGTGCAGTTCCCCGGTCGCCATGGATCAAGCAACAATGCTTTTGAGCGTGTGGGCCATGAACGGGAGCACCGGCCGTCATGTCATCGCGTAAGGTCAGCACCAACCAATCCAGCGTTGCGCAATTACGAGCTGGCATAGAAATGCACAAATCAGGCGCCCTCGATCTGGCAGCCGAGCGCTATTTGTCTGTCTTGGACGATAAACCCTCGAATTTCGAGGCCCTACATTTGCTGGGCATCTTGCGAGCCCAACAAAGCAAATTGCTTGCGGCCAAAGAGCTTCTCGGGCGTGCGATCGCGAGCAAACCCGACTCTGCGGCGGCGCTGAACAACTTAGGCCATGTCCTAAATCAGCTTGGAGAATTCTCCGCGGCGATTTCTGTTATGCGCAAAGCGGTCGAACTCGATGCAAACGATCCCGTTGCGAACAACAATTTGGGCAACGCCTATCAAGGCGTGGGCGACCACAGCAATGCGGAAAGGAGCTTTCGCGCGGCCGTGTCAATTCGTCCTCATTACCCTGAGGCGCTCAACAATCTCGGAGCGACGCTACACAAACTGGATCGCGATCCCGAAGCTCTCACTCTCCTCAAACGGGCGCTAGCATTGGATCCCAATTTTGCCCCGGCGTATTCCAATCTTGGATTGGTTTACGCCGCGCTGAATCAAGCTGAAGAGGCAAAGGAGTGTCTGCGCAAAGCCATTTCGATGAGTGCAAACCACAAATCGGGCTGGATCAATCTTGGCGATGTCCATCTGTCCTTTGGCGAGCCCGATGAGGCTTTGAATTGCTTCAAGGAAGCGCTCGGCAAGGACCCAACGGACGGCGGCGTTTTTCACCGTCTGAGCAATATGAAAACGTTTCGTTCGGGCGACGCTGACATAGGCCGCATGGAAGCGGTTCTGGCCGCGCGTCGAGATCGTGACGATCCAGACACAATCGCGCTGCGTTTCGCACTTAGCAAAGCCTATGACGATATGGGCGAAACGGAGCGATCATTCGAACTGCTTGCCCAGGCCAACCGGCAGATGCGCGGCAAAATGGCCTACGACGAGGCCGCGACACTCAAGAAATTCTCGCTTATGGCGGCCGAGTATACGGCAGATCGTCTTGAGCAATTTACCGGCATGGGCCACCCCTCACCGGTCCCTATCTTTATCGTCGGCATGATGCGTTCGGGCTCTACGCTCGTCGAACAGATCTTGGCAAGCCACCCAAAAATCCGCGCACTGGGCGAATTGCATGAGTTCAGCCGACTCGCGGAATCGATCGCTCTTCCCGAAGGGCGCAATTTAAAAAATCCGGGCGCTTTGAAGGTTCTTGCCTCGGAGCATCTTCACCAACTCGGCCAACGATACGTCAATGCGATCGCGCTTCGTGCGGGTCAGGCCGAACGGATCACCGATAAGCACCTTGGCAACTCGGTTTTCGCAGGACTTATTCACTTGGCACTACCCAATGCGCGGATCATCTATACAAATCGAGACCCGATCGATACGTGCTTATCGTGCTATTCCAAGCTCTTCACCGCGCCGCATCCCTACGCCTACGACCTTTTGGAGTTGGGCCGCTACTGGCGCGCGCATCGAGAATTGATGCAGCATTGGACATCCGTATTGCCGTCCCATGTTTTCCTTGAAGTGCAATACGAAACGCTCGTTGCGGATTTCGAAAATCAAGCCCGACGCATCATCGCTCATTGTGCTCTTGACTGGGACCCCGCTTGTCTCGATTTCCACGAAGCAAAGCGCTTTGTCGCCACCGCCAGCCTGGTTCAAGTGCGGCAGCCTCTCTATGCGAGTGCCGTCGGCCGCCAGCGGCCGAAACCGGAGTTCCTCAATCAACTTCTCGGCGGCTTGGGCCAGTCGACGGCAGCGGCAACCGAAGCACCCCATCCGGCGTGACATGAGCAATCCGATCGCGTCACCCGATGGTCCGAACTTGCTTGAACAGGCGATCAAGCTTCACGAAGAAGGCGCATTATCCCCTGCCGACCACCTTTATCGGCGCGTATTGGACCGCGAACCCGAAAATTTCGACGCTCTTTTGTATAGCAGCGCGCTCAAATTGCAGCAGAACGAGCTCAACGCCGCTTTGGGCCTTGCCGTTCGTGCCGCGCGCGTAGATCCAACGTCAGCAGAAGCCCAATGCAACTGTGGCGCTATCTATCAGGCGATGGGCAGGACAGACGACGCAAGTGCGTGCTTTGAACTAGCCCTCGCCATCCAACCCAATTCTCCGGAAGCCCATTACGGGCTCGGTCTTGCGCGTCAAACCCAATCCAAGGACGCGGATGCGGTTACGTGTTTCGAACGCGCTCTTCTGCTCGATCCCAGCTATGTTGAAGCTGCCGGCGCACTTGGCCTGAGTTTTCGACGTTTGGGGCGGGTCGATGACGCAATCGCGATGTTCGAGCGAGCTTTGGCACTGGATGGCGGGAGCGCCGATGTCCACAACGCACTCGCTGAGGCGCTTAGGGAAAAAGGATTCGAAGAAGAGGCCATAACACATTTTGAGCGCGCAATCGCATTGCGTCCTGACTTTCCCGCGGCATTAAACAATCTTGGTTCGCTGCAACAAGCCCTAGGCCGTTACGATGCCGCGCTCGTAAGTTTCGATGCTGCTCTCACGACGCACCCCGATTATGCCGCCGTTTGGACCAACAAGGGATTCGCCCTTCAGGAGCTTGGCCGATTTGAAGACGCGCGCGAGGCATTCAGCCGCGCAATCGCGCTCGAGCCGCGCGAACCAGCGCACCTTTTTGGTTATGTCAATGCACGGCGAGTTTCAGCCAATGACCCGCACTTGCCACTGCTGATAGCATTGTCTCGCGAATCCCTGGGTCCGCGGCAGCAGGTTCAACTCGAATTTGCGTTGGGGAAGGTGCAAACCGATTTGGGCCAAAAGTTCGAGGGCTTCTCCCATTACCTGCGTGGCAACAAGCTCCACCGCGACCAGATCACCTATGACGAATCCGTCTCTTTAAAAGCGCTTTGCAAAATTCCCGAAGCGTTTTCCCGCGACCGTTTTGAGGGGCTTAATTTTCCGGAACCTACCGCGACATCTCCGATTTTTGTGGTCGGGATGCCGCGGTCAGGATCGACGCTGGTCGAACAAATACTCGCCAGTCACCCCGACGTGTGTGCGCTCGGCGAACGAGACGATTTCATTCGAGCAATGGGGCAATCGGGCCTCGATGGCTCCCAAAACCCATTTCCGCTATCGATACTCACGGCAAAGCCAGAACAGCTAAGTCGCCTCGCCGAATTGTACACCACCGCGACCACAGCGGCTGCGCGCGAAGAACTCCGTCAGATCGATCCATCCGGTATCCGTCGGCCCCGAAGGAGCGTGGACAAGACGCTCGTCAATTTTGTCAACATTGGCGTGATTGGACTTGCTTTGCCTGGCGCGCGGGTGATCCATATTAAGAGAAACCCGATCGACACCTGCCTTTCCTGTTTCACTAAACTATTTTCGCAAGCGCAAAACTTCAGCTACGATCTGGGGGAGCTTGGCCGCCACTATGTCGCATACATCAAGGTAATGGAGCATTGGCGGCGTGTCTTGCCACAAGGATTGGTGCTCGACGTCAGCTATCCCTTGTTGGTCGAAAATCTAGAAGCCGAAACGCGAAAAATTCTCGATCATTGCGGGCTGCCTTGGAACGACGCTTGCCTCTCATTTCATGAGACAAAAAGAGCGGTTCGCACGGCCAGCGCAACGCAAGTGAGAAGCCCGCTATATCGTGACAGCCTTTCGCCGTGGCATCCGCCAGCCGAACTGCTTAGCCCCTTACTTAGGGAATTCGAACGTGCGGGGCTTGATTCCTTTGCGCTAAACAACAGTTGACGAGTTCCAAACGAGTCTTGGTCGGTTGATCATCATTGCTTCCGAGAGGCACACATAGCGCGACTATTCGAAAAGAACTTATGTCCGCTAATGGGATCAAAAATGCGTGCGTACTCCCATCAAGGCCACGGCCCGCGAGCCGATCAACAGGCCGGATACATATCAGCGACTTGTCAGCACGCCCTCACTTGCGAATGGCAGCCGGTCCATACAAATGGGTCAGAAGCAGACGTGTCAGCTTGGCGCCACCAGCGGTCATCTAGACGATCAGACAGGTGTTAATCTGCATGCTGCATGGAGGCAAATTTCTGCAGGGCGTCAGCGAGCGCGGCGGTCATGGAAAGGTGCGGCGTGTGGTCTGTATCCAGCTCTATGACGTTGGTGATCGAATTTTCGGCGATCATCCGGCGTTGCAGCGCGGCGGGTATCGCTCGATCATTCGTGCAAAGGACGAAGTATCGGTTGATCCCTTCCAGAGCCCCTTTTGGGATGGACACTGGGGCGGCGAAAGGCCCAAGCGGTTGCGGTTGTCGTCTGGAAATGGCCCAAGCTGCATCGTTTTCGGAACACGAGCTGTATAGCGCGCTCCGCGACGCGGCTGCGGGCATGGTGGCCACGGGCGGCTCGATAACGATGTTCGCCTGCACTTGGTCATCTGCACCTTCTGGAAGACGTGTCAGGTCGAGCAGGCTCTGTCCGTCGCGCGGTACAAAGGCGGTTGCATAGACCAGTGCGGCAACCCTCTCGGGGTAGCGGGCAGCGGCTTGCGTGGCAATGACACCGCCCATGCTGTTGCCGACGATGATAGCGGGTTCAGCAACGGCAGTTAGCACCTCTCCGAGACGGGCAGCACATGAATCGAGAGTCACATCTTGCGGCGGCGTCGTGTCATCGCCGAGCCCTGGAAGGTCGAATACGTCCACAGCGTGGCCGGCGGAGCGCAGCCGTTCCGCCAGTGGCCCCCAGATCCAGGCGCCCGTGAAAGCACCGTGCACAAGGACAAAGCGAACCATCTGAACCCCCTTGATTCCACACAACCCCTGGAAGGTCACCATCTTACAGATAGGAAAGCTCCTGCCTAGCTGATGGTTTGGTCAGGATGGTGGCCGGAATGTCCGCTAATGGGATGGACCGGCTGCTTCCCCCAGCGGGTTGGCCTTTAATGGTCTGATCCGCCCAGAACAGGAGAGCAGCCATGGCAACAAAAGTAGATCCGATTACGACGCCCCTGGCATCAGTAGGAATCGATATTGGGAAGGAGATCTTCCACGTCGTCGGTTTGGGTACCGACGGCAAGACGGCGTTCCGATCGAAGATCAAACGACTAGCTCTGAAGGACGTCTTCGAGAAAGATTCCACCCTGTATTATCGGGATGGAAGCTTGCTTGTCCGGACGATTCCGCAAATTGTTTATGATAACAAGACGGGGTTATGCCTCGACAGGAATCAGAAATGCGAAAGCGCGCTGTGAGTGCAGCATTCGCTTTTGTCGAGTCCATGACTGTTCCAAAGCGTATAAAGCAGGCTGAGCGGCAATAAATTCGATCTGACAGAGCATTCCGCGAGTAGGCGTTGTCGACCGCGAGCGAGAGGGCGTTGACTTGCGCGCGCGCACAATTCGCCAAACTCGCATGGTCCGCTAGTTCTGCCTCTCGCGCCAACGATGGCTTGTAAAGTGCAAATGTCGGCCCTGCGATGATAGTCCTCCAGTTTGACCAATTTCACCTGAGTCACTCTGGTTGAGGGTCTGCGCCAACAGTATTTCCCTCCGCCATGGTTCGAGCGCTCATCAAAGGCGGGTTGCGCCGCTGTGCTCTATCCCCCTCCAGAATCGCTTGAAACGAAGGCCGAAGCGCGACTTGTGACGCGCAGACATGTTGCAATCCGTGCAGAATATTTCAACGCCATCTGGACGCTCGTCTGACAAAACAGCGTTAAATCTCGGAGGCAGGAACTCTGAGACAATGTCGCTCTTGGTCTCTACCGCGTAGGAAAAAACGGCATATCCCGTCCTAAAGCATTGCGGACGAGCAAGTGAGATCTTCCAACGGCAGCGCGGCATCTATGCTAGACGCGTCAAGTGAAGATCGGTTCCCTATTCCTCCCAAACTCGAACACGCCCGAAGATGATAAATTGCACATTTCGCCACAAGTCGTCGCTAACGGCGCTTTAGCGCTATTGGCTAAACGCCGGCGCTTCGGTGCAGAAATCAATCTCGAATTACGGGGCTTTGGATTAGCAAAGAGGCTGTCGTCCTGGCTCTTATAGGCCTCGACCCGTGCCCTCAATGGCGTTGTTGTAGATTCCTCTGCAAGATTGCAGCGGCAATCACCACAAATCCGAGCAACCGCAGCAGATAGAGCCAACTCTGCGATTCCCGCGGCACAGATGACAGCGCGACAGCCGCCTGGTTCACTGCAAAAAGAAGGAATGCAATTCCGAATGCGAGAAACAATACATCCGCGGTGCGTCGCCAAAACCGAAAGAAGAACACCGTTGCGACGAGGCAGCCTGCGCTGTTCAACCCATGGATGAAAATCGCCAGCGGGGTCATTCAATCGATTTCCCAGATAAATCCGTAAAGCAGTGTCGCTATCGCCGCGAGGAATGTGATATTACGGGCCCAGCCGAGATCGACATTTGGAAGTACGAAGACGTCGAGTGTCATAAGGAAATTGTTCAGCGCTAACAGGAGAAAGCACGCAGCACTCCACAATAGGAGCTTCGTGCGGTGTTTTAGATAGCCACGAACCAACAAAATCGCACAGAAGAGGCTTGCGGCAAGACACAAACCATAGACAAAAGTCACCCCCGCGCTCATCCATCAATCCCTAAATCGGAAAGCATCTGAAAAGCTTTTCAGTTTCGTACTGGGACTTGCTGCAATGGCGCGTATAATAGCGACTGGCTTCAGCATATAAAGCGCGGCGATGGCAGCGACTGCCTCGTCAAGCGTCGGGGACGCGGGTGAATAACCGAAAGTCCCACCTTCATTTTCCGCCACCAATCCGGCAATCCGCAAAGACTGAACGGCCTCCTTCACGGCTACCGGACTTCCCCGTAGTTCGCGCTCTATTTCATTGGGTGTCCGCTTTTTACCGTCGCGTAGAAGAAACAGGAGAACTTCCAAAGCCCAAACCGACTTGATTGTGGCCCCCACGAACGCGAGAACATTTTCTTCTTTCAACGGTTCAATACCCCCTTGTTCCTCCGGGTAGTACCGTCATTAGGCACTGGGACAGGAGGCTTGCGCATCTACGACACCGTGATGGGAACCATCGTCGAATTGGCGCGTTATCTTAGGTTTGCCCCCGAGATAAGCCATTGTTTTGGCTTTGTTATTTCAAACTTGGGCAATGACATAGGCCAGATGGGACGTTAACATCAAGTAGTTTTGCTGTTGCGTTTTGGGGAAACGCCTGCGCGCGAAGCAGGAACTCTTTGTAATGGCTGATGGAATGAGACGCCGCTCGCGGACCGCGCGGGCTGCGCCGAAATCCAACATATCCGATCCGGGAGCATAACAAATGAAAAGCGCCGCCACCGAGAAGGTCTCGAAACGAGCCTCCCGTGTCGCACCTCCACCAATAGCCTCACAAGAAAAGCAGAACGGCGTTCATCTCAACGGCGACGCCGGATCGGAACTTTATCAATTGCTCGCGGCGATGCAGGGGGCGAAGTCAGGGGATTTTTCGGTGCGCATGCCCGGCCATTATTCGGGAACATTTGGAAAGATAGCCGACACCTTCAACGAAATCGTCGCCGCCAACGAGCGGATGGCGCAGCAGCTGCAGCTTGTGGGCGAAGCCGTCGGCCGCGAGGGACAAATCCGCCAGCGGGTAAAGCTCGATCTGCCGAGTGGCGCCTGGGGTGAAATGGAAGATTCCATCAACACGTTGATCGGCGATCTGCTATGGCCGACGACAGAGGTGACGCGCGCAATCGAAGCCGTGGCACAAGGAAATCTATCGCAAACCGTCCGCCTCGACGTCGATGGCCGACCCCTGAAAGGCGAATTTCTGCGGTCTGCCACCATCGCGAACACGATGCTCAAGCAGTTGAACGTGTTCACCTCCGAAGTGACCCGCGTGGCGCGCGAAGTGGGCACAGAGGGAAAGCTCGGCGGCCAAGCACAGGTCCGCGAGGTGACTGGCGTCTGGAAGGATCTGACGGAAAGCGTCAACCTGATGGCCTCCAACCTCACCGCACAGGTCCGTAACATTGCCGACGTGACGATCGCTGTGGCGAATGGCGACTTGTCGAAGAAAATCACTGTCGACGTGCGCGGCGAAATCCTGCAGCTCAAAGAAGCCATCAATACGATGGTGGACCAGCTTCGGTCCTTTGCATCGGAAGTGACGCGCGTCGCGCGCGAAGTTGGCACCGATGGAAAGCTCGGCGGCCAAGCGCTGGTGCCGGGCGTGGCGGGCACGTGGAAAGACCTGACGGACTCCGTCAACGCGATGTGCGGCAACCTCACCGATCAAGTGCGTAACATCGCCCAGGTGACGACGGCCGTGGCGCGCGGCGACCTTTCGCGCAAGATTACCGTGGATGTGCGCGGCGAAATTCTGGAACTGAAGGACACCATTAATACGATGGTGGATCAGCTCAATTCATTTGCATCGGAAGTAACGCGCGTGGCGCGTGAAGTGGGCACCGAAGGAAAGCTTGGCGGTCAGGCCCAGGTGCCGGGCGTGGCCGGTACATGGAAAGATCTGACCGACAACGTGAACTTCATGGCATCAAACCTCACCGCTCAGGTCCGCAACATCGCAGAAGTCTCAACGGCGATCGCGGGCGGCGACCTTTCCAAGAAGATCACCGTGACCGTGTCCGGCGAAATCCTCCAGCTGAAGGAAACCATCAACACGATGGTGGATCAGCTGAACGCGTTCGCAGGCGAGGTGACGCGTGTCGCGCGCGAAGTCGGCACCGAAGGAAAGCTCGGCGGTCAGGCACAGGTGCCCGGTGTTGCCGGCACCTGGAAAGACCTGACCGATAACGTGAATTTCATGGCGTCGAACCTTACTGCACAGGTGCGCAACATCGCCGAGGTGACGACCGCCATCGCCAATGGCGACCTTTCGAAAAAGATAACGGTTGATGTGAAGGGCGAAATTCTTAAGCTCAAGGAAACCATCAACACCACCGTCGATCAATTGAACGCATTCGCTTCGGAAGTGACACGCGTGGCTCGCGAAGTCGGCACCGAAGGAAAGCTTGGCGGACAGGCGTTTGTGCGCGGCGTTGCGGGCACGTGGAAAGATCTGACCGACTCCGTGAACTCCATGGCGTCGAACCTGACCGCCCAGGTGCGCAACATCGCCGAAGTGGCGACCGCCGTGGCGCAAGGCGACCTCTCGCGCAAGATCACAGTGAATGTGTCGGGCGAAATCCTTCAACTGAAGGAAACGCTCAACACTATGGTGGACCAGCTGAATGCCTTCGCCGCGGAAGTGACGCGCGTGGCGCGAGAGGTGGGCACCGATGGCAAGCTCGGCGGCCAGGCCGAAGTGCCGGGTGTCGCGGGTACATGGAAGGATCTGACCGACTCCGTGAACTCGATGGCAGGCAATTTGACCGACCAGGTGCGCAACATCGCCGAAGTGGCGACCGCTATTGCGACCGGCGACCTTTCGCGCAAGATCACCGTAGACGTGCGCGGCGAAATCCTTCAGCTCAAGGAAACACTGAACACGATGGTCGATCAGCTCAACCGGTTCGCGGGTGAGGTGACGCGCGTGGCGCGCGAGGTGGGCACGGAAGGCCTCCTCGGCGGCCAGGCACAAGTGCCCGGCGTGGCGGGCACTTGGAAAGACCTCACCGACAACGTGAATTTCATGGCGTCCAACCTGACCGCACAGGTCCGCAACATCGCCGAAGTTACCACGGCAGTGGCGCGCGGCGACCTTTCGCGCAAGATCACCGTGGACGTGAAGGGTGAAATCCTCGAACTGAAAAACACCATCAACACGATGGTGGACCAGCTGAACGCGTTCGCATCCGAAGTGACGCGCGTGGCCCGCGAAGTGGGCACCGAAGGAAAACTCGGCGGTCAGGCGCAAGTGCCGGGCGTGGCAGGTACGTGGAAAGATCTGACCGACAACGTGAACTCGATGGCCGGTAACCTCACCGGACAGGTCCGTAACATCGCGGAAGTCGCAACCGCCATCGCCAACGGCGACCTTTCGAAGAAGATCACCGTCGACGTGCGCGGCGAGATCATGCTGCTCAAGGAAACGCTCAATACTATGGTGGAGCAGCTGCGCTCCTTCGCGGCCGAAGTGACGCGCGTGGCCCGCGAAGTGGGCACCGATGGCCGCCTGGGCGGACAGGCAGTGGTGCCCGGCGTCGGTGGAACATGGAAGGATCTGACCGACAACGTGAACCTTCTGGCTGCGAATCTGACCACCCAGGTCCGCAACATCGCCGAAGTGACTACGGCCGTGGCCCGAGGCGACCTCTCCCGCAAAATCACTGTGGACGTGAAGGGCGAAATCCTCGAACTGAAGAATACCATCAACACGATGGTCGATCAGTTGAACGGGTTTGCGTCGGAAGTGACCCGCGTGGCGCGCGAAGTGGGCACCGAAGGTCGTCTCGGAGGCCAGGCGCAGGTGCCCGGCGTTGCGGGCACCTGGAAAGATTTGACTGACACCGTAAACGTCATGGCGGCCAACCTGACCGAACAGGTGCGTGGCATCGTGAAAGTGGTGACCGCCGTCGCCAACGGCGAACTACGGCAAAATCTTGCGGTGAAATCCAAGGGGGAGGTCGCCGCGCTTGCCGAAACCATCAACAACATGACCTACACGCTGGCGACCTTTGCTGACCAAGTGACGACCGTGGCGCGCGAAGTCGGCGTGGAAGGGCGGCTTGGCGGACAGGCGAACGTTCCTGGCGCTGCCGGGACCTGGAAAGACCTGACCGGCAACGTGAATCTTCTGGCTGCGAACCTGACGACGCAAGTCCGCGCCATCGCTGAAGTGGCAACCGCCGTCACGAAAGGCGACCTCACCCGCTCCATTCAGGTTGAAGCACGGGGCGAAGTGGCCGAGTTAAAAGATAACATCAACACGATGATCGGCAATTTGCGCCTGACCACCGACCGCAATACCGAACAGGACTGGCTGAAAACCAACCTCGCCAAGTTTACCAGCATGTTGCAAGGTCAGCGCGATCTGTCGACTGTGGGCCGCCTGTTGCTCACGGAACTGACTCCTCTTGTCAACGCGCAGCTTGGCGTCATCTATCAGATGACGAGCGACGAGGAGCCATATCTCACCTTGCTTGCAACATATGCCGATGATGGCACGCAAAACCATGCGACACGCATCGCCTTGGGGTCGGGGTTGATCGGTCAATGCGCTATCGACAAACGCCGCCTGCTACTCAACGAACTTCCAACCAACGTCGTACCAATCGGATCGGCACTCTTCAAAACCGTGCCGCGCAACGTCATCGTTCTGCCGGTGCTGTTCGAGAATCAGGTCAAAGCCGTCATCGAGCTTGCGTCGATTTCAGCGTTCACTGATCTGCAGGTTGCGTTCCTTGAGCAACTAACTGCCAGTATTGGCATCGTTCTCAACTCCATCGAAGCAACGATGCAGACCGAAGGCCTGCTCAAACAATCCCAGCAGCTTGCGACCGAGCTTCAGACCCAACAAAGCGAATTGCAGCAGACAAACGACCAGCTCGAACAAAAAGCCCAGCAGCTCGCCGAACGAAACGTCGAAGTCGAAGCCAAGAACCAGGAAATCGAGCAGGCCCGCCGCGCGGTGGAAGAAAAGGCGGCTGAGCTTGCCCTGACATCAAAATACAAATCCGAATTCCTCGCCAATATGAGCCACGAGTTGCGCACACCGCTCAACAGCATCCTGATCCTCGGCCAGCAACTGTCCGACAATCCCGACGGCAACCTGTCTCACAGGCAGGTCGAATTCGCCAAGACAATCCACGCCGCGGGAACCGATCTACTCAATCTCATCAGCGACATTCTCGACCTGTCCAAGATCGAATCCGGTACGGTGACAGTCGATGCGGAAGACGTTTTCGTCTCAAGCCTGCTCGATACTGTTGCGCGCCCCTTTCGGCATGAAGCGGAAAACCGGCAATTGGGCTTCGAAGTCGACATCGATTCCAAAGTCAATTCCAGCATGACAACGGATTCGAAGCGCTTGCAACAGGTGCTCAAGAACCTTCTCTCCAACGCGTTCAAATTCACCGAGCATGGCGGCGTACGGCTAAGTGCAGCCACGGTCAACAGCGGCTGGTCGCCGGAACACCATGTGCTGAATCAGGCGCAAACAGTGATCGCCTTCCAGGTGTCGGACACTGGCATCGGCATCGCTCCCGAAAAGCAGCGCATTATTTTCGAGGCCTTCCAGCAGGCTGATGCCAGCACGAGCCGAAAATATGGTGGCACGGGTTTGGGCCTTGCAATATGCCGTGAGCTGGCAAATCTTCTCGGGGGCGAAATACAGCTTCATTCGGTTCCGGGCAAGGGAAGTACGTTCACATTATATTTGCCGCTGCGTTATGTCGGTCCGGCAAGCGGCATGCGGCCTAGTCAAACCGAACGCGGGCCCATAGCCGAACGCGCCGAATTCACCCCAGTCCTCACCGAACGTCCAATCGAGCAGATCCCTGATGACCGCACCACCCTTCAACCAGGTGATCCTATTCTACTAATCGTGGAAGATGATCCGCATTACGCGCGGATCATGGTCGACCTCGCCCGTGAGAAAAACTTCAAGGTGCTGGTCGCCATGCGCGGCGCGGATGCGCTGGAACTCGCCAAACAGTTTCAGCCAACCGCCATTTCGCTCGACGTGTTCCTCCCCGATATGTTGGGTTGGACCGTGTTGAGCCAACTCAAGTTAAACCCTCTGACGCGGCACATACCGGTACAGATCGTTACGCTCGACGAAGACCGTCAGCACGGCCTCTCCCGGGGCGCTTTCTCCTTTGTTGCGAAACCTACAACTAGCGAAGGTCTCTCCGAGGCCATCGACAAAATCAGGCATTATGCCACACCGCGTCGTAAACGGCTGTTGCTTGTCGAAGATAACGAGGCCGAACGTATGAGTGTGAGTGGCCTCCTCGACCACGACGATATCGAAATCGTGTCGGCCGACACGGGCACCGAAGCGCTCTCCATTTTGTCCCGGGATCCCTGTGATTGCGTAGTCTTGGATCTAAAACTGCCCGACATGAGTGGGTTTGAAGTTCTGGAACGGATGAAGTCCGACAAAGCCCTTACGGACGTCCCGGTTGTCGTGTTCACGGGGCGGGAGCTATCTCCAGAAGAAGACGCGCGGCTACACACCATGGCACGCAGCATCGTGGTGAAAGGGGTCGAATCGCCCGAACGCCTACTTGATGAGACTTCGCTTTTTCTGCATCGCATCATCACTCAACTGCCCGGTGAAAAGCAGCGCCTTCTTCAGCGTCTCAATAGTTCTGACGATGATCTTCTCAATCGGACGGTGCTGCTGGTCGATGACGATGCGCGTAACATCTTCGCCCTTTCGAGTGTCTTGGAACGTCGCGGAATGCGGGTGCTGACGGCCACCACCGGCAATGAAGCAATTCAGCTTGTGGAATCCACTCCCGAACTGGCCATTGTGTTGATGGACATCATGATGCCGGAAATGGATGGGTACCAGACCATTCGCACTATCCGCGAGAATCCTATCTACCGGCGACTTCCCATTGTTGCGTTGACAGCCAAGGCCATGAAAGGCGATCGCGAAAAATGCCTCGAAGCCGGAGCTTCGGATTATCTGGCCAAACCGGTCGACACTGAGCAATTGCTTTCTGCCCTTCGTATGTGGTTACACCGCTAGCGATGGGGAGGAACATGAATCACGACGAAAAAGTCAACATCTTGCTGGTGGACGATCAGCCGGCAAAGTTGATCAGTTATGAAGTCATTCTCGCCGAGTTGGACGAGAACCTGATCAAGGCGTCCTCGGCGCGGGAAGCCCTCGAATGCCTGTTGAGGAACGAGATTGCCGTCATCCTGATCGACGTTTGTATGCCGGATCTGGACGGGTTCGAACTCGCTGCGATGATCCGTGAGCATCCGCGCTTTCAAAAGACCGCTATCATATTCATCTCGGCGATTCATCTTGCCGAAAATGACCGGTTGCGGGGGTACAAGATCGGCGCCGTTGACTACATGCCAGTACCCATCGTTCCCGAAATTCTGCGCGCGAAAGTAAATGTCTTTGCGGAACTTTATCGCAAGACGCGCGCGCTGGAATCTTTCAATCGTGAACTCGAATTGCGCGTCGCCGAACGCACGGCTGAGCTTGAGGGATCGACAGCCAACCTCGTCGAGAGCGAGCGGCGGCGGAGCATGGCACTCGAAGCCGGCCAAATGGGCTCCTGGGACTGGCAGCTCGCGACCGGCAAGATATCCTGGGATGTCGGTCAAAGTCGCATTTTCGGAATTGATCCAGCCGGCTTCGATCCCACACTCGAAGGCGTCCGTGCCGCGGTTCATCCGCAAGATTGGAACAAGATTATGGCGTTGATCGAAAATCCCGGCGATCAACGAAGTTTCCGGATGGAAATCCGTTTCCTAAGGCCAGATGGAGAAATTCGACACTGCGTCTGTGCCGCAGCACTTACTTCGAATGGTGGCGGAGAAGTACAGGGTATATGCGGGGTGACAGTGGATATAACCGAGCGGAAGCGGGCCGAGGAATACCATGCCTTGTTGGCACGCGAAGTGGACCATCGGGCAAAAAATGCACTGGCTGTTGTTCAGTCGATCGTTCGCCTCACAAGCGCACCCAATACCGAAGCTTACGTCAAATCCATTGAGGGACGGATCAAGGCCCTCAGTCATGCCCACGCGCTCCTGTCAGAATCGCGATGGCTTGGTGCGAGCTTGAGAAATCTGATCGCCGACGAGTTGGCACCGTATAATCCCAACCGTGTCTCGATAAGCGGTGACGACATCAAGCTAGAGCCAGCAGCTGCCCAGTCATTCGCCTTGATCTTGCACGAGCTGGCAACGAATTCTGCAAAATATGGGGCTCTATCCTCCACCGAAGGAAAGCTCGACGTACGATGGTCTCAGCAGCCCGGAACGCTTGTGCTCGGCTGGAAGGAGGCAGGCGGCCCAACAATCGCTGAACCCACAAAAAGCGGATTTGGAGTAAAGGTGATACGCGCATCGGTGGAGGGACAACTGGGTGGATCTGTACGATTCGACTGGCGCCCTGCCGGTCTACTTTGCAGCCTGACCCTTCCATTACCTGGCGATGCCAAACAGGAAGCACAAACACCCAGTGAGGCGCACCGGACAGTTCGCGAATCCACCCGAATCAATGGCAAGTTGCCGAAGCAAGTTCTCGTTGTCGAAGACGAAGCCCTTGTCGCGATGATGATGGAGGACGCCATCGCAGATATGGGGCTTAATATCGTTGGCCCCTTCTCTCATGTGAAAGACGCAGTCAACGCTGTCAAGACAAGTGCACTGTCCGCAGCCATTCTGGACGTAAATCTGCGCGGGGAATCTGTCTACGAAGTGGCAGACCAACTCATCCTGCAAAGAGTTCCATTCCTTTTCATGACCGGCTATGGTCGAGAGAATATTGATCGCCGGTTTTCGGAAACCCCGTTATTAAGGAAACCGGTTGATATCGAACAGTTGAAACAGGCGCTTGCAAGCCTGACGTCTCTCAACGAAACGCCAGCACTGCCCGCCATTTAGAGTATCGGGTCCGTTAGCGTGGTCGCCGGAATATGCGAGGATGGCATGGCCCTTGCGTCAGATCTTGCGCAAGCGCTCAAGTTTCGCGATCCTATTACTGGCGATCCCGTTCTACGTCAGGTACCGCACGTCAAAGTCCTAGATACCACCGAACGCAAAGCCCGCCCGGTGCCGGAAACGATCCTAAAGGAAATATTTTTCGCGGTGCCTCAGCACATCGTCGGGCAATTGCGCTCACGCTCTACTTCGGATTTCGCAAGGGCGAAGTCTTTCGGCTGGAGCTTCGCCACGTTGATTTCGATCTAGGTGGCGTTCGCCCTCTTTGCAGAGGAACTGAAATACGACGAAGACGAGTTCCTGCCTGGCGCGCCCGCGGCGATGTCTTTGTTACGCCAACTTGCCGACCAAGCTGGGGCCCGCGGCACCACATACCTGATCACATGGCGACGCGGGTCGCGTCAGAAATGGAGGCCGATCAAAGGTGTTCGTTACCGCTTTTCACCAGCGCCTTAAGTCAACCCCCTAACCGCCGAGCCCGATACTGAGGTTGAGGTAGGGCCCATAGAAGCCGCGGCCATAGCTTTTGGCAGTATCCTGGCCGCCATCCATCGCATTGAAGAAGAAGTCAGCGCGATAGCCGAAATTGATCTTCGCGTTCCGGTAGTGTGCCGATGCGCCAACATAACCACCCAGATTGGGGACAGTCACGGTATCGGAACGCTCGATATCGGAAGGAGTGCTGTAGACACCGGTACAATACCCGGGAGTGGCAGTGTTGTCGCCCAGACATTTCTTTTCCGAAACCGACTGATGGATCCTTACACGCTGCTTGCCGAAAAGCACGGCAGCATTAACGCCCCAATCAAGCGAGATTTCCCCACCATCTGCATCTCCCAGAACTGGCAAGCTGGCGTCCCATGTGACTTCTGGACCGACGCCATGGAAGCTTCGGGTTTCTTGTGTCGTTCCATCGAATATTTCACCGTATTTGGCACTGGGCACCAGGAAGCCAATGGGAAGCGGCGACGGGAAATTATAGTGTGCATCGGAATTGTGTTCGGCGGATGCTTTGGTTTCAAATTGGGCAAACCGCACGCCGCCACCGACCGTTCCGAGCCCGACATCCTTACCGAGCGTGAAATCGATCATCGTATGCATTTCGCTTTCCCTCGACTGAGAGTCTATGAACTCGTGTTCTCCTGCAGGAAAGGGGCAGGTTTGACCGGGGTTAAAGTGCTGTTCAACCCAGGCACAACTCACCATCGTAGGCGCGTGCAAGAAATATGCGCCAATGGCGGTCAGTTGCACTTCGTTTGCTGACTTCAACGGTAGACTCTTATGTACATTACCGTGATGCGATGAACGCCCGTAGCGGACACCCGCCTTCAGCACCCAATCGGAATCCTCGGGCTGAATCTTGATGTTACCTTCCCAATCGAAGCTGGCTCCCGGCGCCTTTTCTGTGGCTGTCGGATTGGGGAGACCGGCTGGCATCATCGATGCGAAAGCCGGATCGAATTTTTGCCAACCATCCTGAAGTTGCGCGAAACTGCCGCCCAGCGTTATCCAGGCGGTGGGATGCTTACCCACAATGCTACCGAAGATGTCGCCGCCGGAATCTCCACCATCGAAGTGTTTAGTGACACGCACACCAAAAAGGCGCGGATCGGTAAGGAATATATTGGTCGTCAGTCCGGTGTCGTCGCTGTTGAGGAACGTGCCAGTGATAGCAGTGACGTCGAGAACATTCTTCACATAGCCCATTACCTGCCAACCCGATGTGTCGGTCAGAATGAGAGCCAGGTTGATCGTGGAATATCCGTTGATCTTGTCGTTGACGGCATTAAAGACACGCGCCCACGAGTGCGACTGCCAATAGTAGTCACTATGTAAGGTGGCAGCCCAATCTGGTGACAGCGGAACGGTATAATCGGCCGTGAGCGACACTGTGTAATGTGGCGCGTTTGGAAGTTCTTTGCCGCTCAGGTTCTTGTAGAATCCTTGGCCATTGTTCGGCGCGGGGCCGTAATCGATACCGTTATAAGTGTTCTGGCCCGTGTAGGGATCACCAGGCGTTCCGGCAAGCGGATCGAAGCCGGGGTAGCCGTTCGTCGGATTGCCAGTGTAGTCAAGTGGTGGGCTGGCGGTGTAGGTCGCACGGGTTATTGGATCCTGGCCACCAGCGTACGCAAGACCGCATGCGAATGCCACGTTGAACGTATCATGCGCGAGCATGTATGCGATTACATAGTTCGGCAGGACGCAGTTTGAGGCCTGCGTGGGGAACGGTTTCACAAGATGCCAATTTGGATTACCGGCGGTGCGATCCATCAAATCGATGGCCTTTGAGCCGTCGGCGAGTCTGGTACTTTCATAACCGCCTGCAAGGCCGAACTTCAAACCCGGAAGCGGTTCCCAACTCGCCTGCACCTCTGCCCCTTTGACCGTGGCATCGAAGTTCAAATTCACAGCAGAACGATCGACGATATAGGAGATCTGATAGCCCTTGTAGTCGTAGTAGAAAACGTTTGCGTTGAAGGTTAGGCCACCATCGAGTGCCGTATTCTTTGTGCCTAGTTCGAAAGCATCGTTGAACTCGGGCTTAAAGGTTTCAGGATGTGTGGGATTAAAGACATCTCCCAATTGCGCCGAATATACCAGCAGCACGGCGCCCGGCGGGTTAGCTCCGCCTGCCTTATAGCCATGTGCATAGGAAGCATAGAACATGCTCTGATCGGTGAAGTCGAGCTTGGGCGACCAGTTCAAGACGGCGCGTCCTGTCCATTCTCTCCATTCCTGGTCAAGCACACCCGTCGAAGGATAGCCATAACCCAGCGTCAGCAATTCGCTGGGAATCTCGACGAAGTGCTTTTGGTCATCAGTCCAACGTAGACCACCAGTAAATTTTAGGTTGTTGGTGATGTTGTAATAAGTCTCGCCAAACAGCGCGTACGAATTCAAATTGTAGGGATTCTGACTCAGGAAATAGTTGTGACCCTGATTGTTTAAATTCGTAAGTGGATTGGGATCGATATAGCCTAGGCAATCTTCAACGCCTGTTGGCACCTGCGGGTTCGCGTATTCATATCCGAAGGGAATGCATTGCTCATTCGTTGAGACGCCAGGTACCCAAGGTGCATTACCGCGTCCCTTCAGACCCTGATCGGCGGCAAACATTGTAAGCGTATTAAAGAAGACGTAGTAATTCTCTTCCGTTTCATAGTGCAGGTAATTGCCGCCGGCGCTAAAATTAAAGGGGCCTGAGAAATTTGATGTCAGCCGCAGTTCCTGGCTAATTTGCCAAGCATGTTCCTCCGACAAATCTTCGCCGACGAGCCGATTGCTGCAACCCAACTGCGGATCGCAAAAATAGGCGGTCGGCGTGCCATCGGAGGGAGCACTAGAGGGGCCCGTAGAGCCATGGCCCGCGGCAATGCAGCCCTCGCCAACGGAAAGATAGCCATCGTAGCAGGAGTAATTGCCGTCGGGCGTTACAAAGCCTGGGGCGCGCGGCCCTCCGCCGAGATCGACTGCAGAAAAAATGCCGGGCTGCGTATTGAAGCGGTTGAAATCTTCAGTGGACCAGAGAAAGTCCCGGTTGAAACCCGTTGCCGAATTGACGGTCAGAGAAGGTGTCGCCCGCCATTCCGCATTGAGCTCCAGAGTATCGTTTTTGGCCCTGTATTTCGGATCGAGCGTCGACTCGATGTCGCGTAGATTGATCGATTGCGCTTGGCTGGCATACGGATCGCGTAGCGGACCAACAAATCCGCCCAGCGGCGCAAAGGAAAGGCCGAAGCCAGCTCCTTGGATTCCCCCATAGTATGGCAGCGAAAGCGCATTCGGAACGCCAAAGGCGCCACTATCACCATTTGCCGGATTGCCCGTGTCATACATCGAATCTGGTAAGCAACTCTGGCCGAGGAATTCCACACCAAGCTGACCTTGAGGGCCCACTGCAGTGGATTGTCCAAGTATCTCCGATGGCCCGTTGTCGCGCTTGCAGAGCTGCTTGGAGCTGCGAAGCCGATCGTCATTCTCCGAAAAATGTTCCCACACAAAGTCTGCGGTGACGTTTTCGATTGGCTTCCATCGTAACGATAAACGGCTCGACCACAGATCACGTCCATCGATCGGCGAGTTTGTGAGCGTGTTGAAGCTATACCCA
>Ga0134126_10000907_pt1 | contig 37480 bp, 31 predicted proteins | sample KB31752_FD_96881 | JGI IMG/M metagenome (GOLD analysis project Ga0134126, IMG submission 96881) | Terrestrial soil microbial communities with excess Nitrogen fertilizer from Kellogg Biological Station, Michigan, USA - KB3-175-2 | ecosystem: Environmental > Terrestrial > Soil > Unclassified ...
AACCTTAATGTCTTCTCCATTGACGATTTCGCGGGCCCGCGCGAATTCTAGGAGGAGGTCATCGATCTCTGGGACCCTTGGTGCACCCTCCGCGACCACTGAACTGAGCGCGAAACGCGAATACTCCAGTTCGGCTGAAATGATGTCCGCCTCTTCAATAAGTGCGTGATCGCGGTTTACGGCGTATTCGAGGGCCGCCTTTACTAAGAAAATCAAGTCTCGGGGCCGTGGAAGTGTCGCCGATGCCAGATAATCCCGAATGGGGATGTTCTGAACCGCCGAGGGAAAGTACCTTTTCCAGACTTCACTCGGGCGAACAACATCGGCACCGGACTTTACAAACCGCTCCTCGACGACTCTCCTGAGCAATTCCGGGTCCTGCCAGTTAATTCGGCGAACAGGGAGTTTGTCGCGCTCGCGGACATATTTGATCATAGCCGCATGTATGTCGCTTCGGAGAAAGAGGGTTAACGAGAGGTTGACCGCTCCCCTCCGCTCTCGACCGAATTCCGATGCAACTCGCGAACTCACGCTGAGAAGTCCAAAGAGCAGCTCACTTAGAAGCTCGAGGTTTGTGTGTTGATCCCACGATTTATCGAGATTGTCGACCAGTATTGCAACCTTTGCCTTGACCTGGAGTACACCTCCCAGCAACACTCGCAGGCGAGCCAGCATTTCGCTATGCAACCGCTCACTGATGGTGGCCCTGCGCGCCTCAGATGCGCCTTCGGTGGGCAAACTTCCGAGGCGGCGCACGGCGGCCTCAAGTCGCACCGAAAACTCCGGCGTGATTAGTGATTGTTGTTCCTCGACGAACTCACACAGCTCGGTCTCCGCCTCCGTCTTCTCGTAGTATTGGGGTTTCCCCAAAATCTCTTCGTAAACGCTCTTCGCAAGCTCTGTAAATAGAAGAAATTTCCAGAAGCTCTCGATGAGATATCCCTTATCTGAAACGGCGAGCTGCTGAGCAAGCATCGCCATCAACCCTTCCAACTCGTAGTCGACAGGTTTCACAATGCAGATGTGATTTCGCGGATCGGCACGAAGTTCTTCTGAGAGCTTGTAGAAGGAAGCAGTCTTGCCTGTGCCTTTCCTGCCTACGAAAATTGAGTGTCTCGACCGAAGTGCCTCGTTGTAAGCGGCGGTAGGCACGAAGTAGTCCGGGACCTCTTCCGACTCGAACTCGGCAATGGGGTCCCCTATTGCGATGTTCCGAAGGGCTCCACGGGCCCGTTCCTCAATCTCGTATTGCTCGGAATCCCTCTGCCTGTTCTTATAAGCATCGACGATTGGGAGGAGCCAGTCGTTGTAGATCGCTTCAGCCGCCGACGCAGTTTCGTGCTGACGCAGCATGTCGCGGTAGTCGATCGGGGATACGTACGGCTCTTGCGCGAGCATCAAGAGTGGCTTTCCAAAGCCGTGAGCAACCCCTGCCACCAGAGCTTGCTTGGCATTTTGCAATTCCCAATTCCTGTAGTCACTAGACAGAAACTGACAGATCACTGCAAACGCCGAGTCAACATGCCGGACGTACCATGAGAGTGGCTGGGTCTTTACTTCTCGGGGGTCATCGATAACCGATGGGATCGGGCTAGCTGCCACTCGCCGCGCTATGCGGCTGGCGGCATCCGTTTCAATGTTCGGCTTCAGGTGTAACAATGACGGCCGCTGGCGCAGCCTTGACTCCACCGGGCCCAGAAGGTCGAGAAGCAGAGTCTTGTCCAAGCTATTGTAGGGCTCGTGCTTGTAGAACCCGTTGACAATGTCACGGCTGTTGCTGAAGGGCGTGTAGGCGGCAGTTGTGAGGAGCTGAAACCTGACGAATTCCTGCTTAGCTCGCTCGATGTTGGTATCAAGAATGAGCCAAATGCGTTTGTTCAGGGAAATTGCGTAGCCGAGCTCGAAGAGGACATTCGGATTCAGTCCGGTGACATCCGCCACGAATAGTTGGCAATTGCGTATTTCTTCGCAGATCGTGCTAATGATAATTCGCCCGCCAACCGATGCGCTCTCCCATCCCGCGATGTCAACCACGCCACCGGCTTTGATCTCCTCAATCGCCAGTTTCACCGACTCTGCCCTTGATGGAGGATCGGACGGATACGCGACGAAGCATTGAACTTTGTCAGACATTGTTGTGCGAATTGTATGCTCCATCGAGACAAGCGACAAGGATCAGTGTCGAGCTTGGTGTGGCGAATGGCACGGGCCTCGCTCTCCCAATGTGGGAGGATTTTGGGATCCACAGTGCCTAATCGAAGGTGATAGGCCTCCGATTTTGGAGACCGGGGTTTCCGATTTATCCCACTTCAAGGCAATCAGTCACCCCAAAACAATCCTGCCGGCGTCCTATTGCGCGAAAACGTCGATTGGGGCGCTTTTTCCCAGTTGACTCTTTGTCATATACCTGTTTACTCTAGGCATGTTCGCATCAGCCCTTATGGAAAACAGCAAAGACGCATCCCGCGATTTGTTTCCCGGCGTGCTCGAGATGATGATTCTCGAATCGCTCCGCCGCCAGCCGGCGCATGGCTATGCGCTGGTCCAGCATATCCAGCAACGCTCCAACAACCTGCTCCAGGTCGAAGAAGGGTCGCTCTATCCGGCTCTGCAGCGGCTGCTCAAAACCAAACTCGTCAAAGCCGAATGGACCATCTCCTCTTCGACCAACCGCCGCGTGCGCGTCTATCAGATCACCAAAGCCGGCCAGCGCCATCTCCAAAGCGAGATCTCCAGCTTTGACCGCATGCTCGAAGGCGTCCAGATGGTGCTCGGGCCCCCAAGGCGGACCTCAAATTCGTAGGAGACGATTCCCCATGAGATGGCTCGACCGCGTCTTTCGCAATCGCAACCCGTACGATGAATTAGGCGAAGAAGTTCGGGAACACATCGAAGAGAAGACCGAGCAGCTCATGCGCCTCGAGAATCTCTCTTACGCCGAGGCGCGGCAGGCCGCCCTTCGCGCCTTCGGAAACCCCACACTCATCCAGACGCGGAGCCGCGAGGTCTGGCAATGGACCAGGCTTGAATCTTTCCTCGCCGACCTGAAACTCGCGTTGCGCCGTCTTCGCAAATCGCCCGGATTCGCCATCACCGTCCTTCTCACCCTGGCAATCGGCATCGGCGCCAATGCCGCCGTCTTCACCGTGGTCGACAGCATTCTGCTGAAGCCCCTGCCGTATCCCCAGCCCGAACAACTTGTCGCGGTGTGGCTGCACGCACCCGGAGCAGCCGGCCTGGCCAACTTCGCTGAGGGCCTGCGCCTTTCCCCATCCATGTATCTGACCTTCGCCGAGCACAATCGCACGATGCAATCCATCGGCGTATGGGTTTCAGGCACAGCCAACGTTACCGGCATCGCAAAGCCCGAACAAGTGCACGCCACCTACATCAGCGACGGCGTGCTCCAGACCATGAACGTTCCCCCTGCCGCAGGTCGTTGGATTCTGACAGCAGAACAGGTCCCGCACAGCCACAAGGTCGCCATGCTGAGTTATGGATACTGGCAGCGGCGCTTCGGCGGCGATCCGTCGGTCATCGGAAAAAACATCCAGGTCGATTCGGAGACTCGCGAGATCGTCGGCGTGATGCCGCGTGGCTTCGAGATTGTGAATCAGCAATTCGACGTGCTGATCCCATTCGCCTTCGATCCGCGGCACCAGATTCTGGCCGGCTTCGGCTTTAACGGCATCGCCCGTCTGAAACCGGGTGTGACCGTTGCCGATGCCGACGCGGACATCGCGCGCATGCTGCCCATCTGGATGGATTCCTGGACCAACCACGACGGCGGCAATCCGCATTTCTACGAGACGTGGAGAATGTCCGGCGCCATCCGCCCCATGAAGCAGGAAGTGATCGGCAATGTGGCCAGCGTGCTGTGGGCGGTGATGGGCACCCTCGGCATCGTCATGCTCATTGCGTGCAGCAACGTGGCAAACCTGCTGCTGGTGCGCGCCGAAGCCCGCCAGCAGGAGTTCGCGGTTCGCGCGGCATTGGGCGCAGGCCGCCTGCGCATCGCGCGCGACGTGCTGACCGAGTGCGCCCTGCTCGCGCTGCTCGGCGGTGTCGCCGGCATCGGGATCGCAGTAGCAGGCCTGCGCGCCCTCGCCGTCATTGGCCCCGCCAACCTTCCACGCCTCCACGAGATCTCGTTCGGCGCGCGCTCCATCGCCTTCATGCTGGGGCTCTCGCTGGTTTCGGCGCTGCTCTTCGGCTCCATCGCGGCCGTCAAGTCGATGCGGCCCGCTGGTTCGCTGGCCCACGCTTCGGCCGCGCGCACCGCCAGTTCCACTCGCGAACGCCAGCGCGGACGCAACCTCCTCGTCATTGCGCAAGTGGCCATGGCGATGGTTTTGCTCATCAGCGCCGCGCTCATGATTCGCACGCTCGCGGCGCTTCGCAGCGTCAATCCCGGATTCGCCGACGCAGATCATGTTGCGACTCTGCGCATCGCGATTCCCCAGCAGCTCATCGGCGACGCGCAGATGGTCGCCCATCTCGAGAACACCATTGCCGACAAGCTCGCCGCCATTCCCGGTGTAAGCTCTGCCGCGTTTGCGCGGAATGTGCCCATGGATGGCCTCGAGCCGGCCTGGAACAATATTTTCATCGAGGGCAAAGACGACCGCGCCGGAAGCGCGCCGATGCGCCTGTTCAACCACATCTCGCCCGGATACTTTTCGAGCGTGGGCACGCGCCTCGTGGCTGGACGCGATTACACCTGGACCGATATCTACGGCTTCAGGCCGGTCGGCATCATCTCCGAAAATCTGGCCCGCGAGTCGTGGGGCTCGGCACAGGCGGCCATTGGCAAGCATTTCAGAATCATGCCCACCCAGCCGTGGCTCGAAGTGGTCGGCGTGGCCCAGAACGTATACCAGAATGGAGTGGACGAAGAGGCCCCGCCCACCGTCTATTGGCCCGTCATGGTGAAGGTGCCCTTCGAAAACAACGAGATCGATACCGAACGCGCGGTCACCTTCGTCGTGCACTCTCCGCTCGCGGGAACCCCCAGCCTGCGCAGCGAAATCCAGCAGGCCGTCTGGCAGGTCAACAGCAACCTACCCGTCACGTCGATGGACACGCTTGGCGAAAACTACAACCGCTCGATGGCGCGCACCTCGTTCACCCTGGTCATGCTCGCCATCGCCGGCTCCATGGCCCTCACGCTCAGCCTCATCGGGATCTACGGTGTCATCTCCTATGCCGTGTCCAGGCGCACGCGCGAAATCGGCATTCGCCTCGCACTCGGCGAGCAGCGGGCCAGGCTGCACTGGATGTTCGTGCGCAGCGCATTGGCTCTCACCGGAATCGGCATCGTGATTGGATTGGGAGTTGCTGCCTCCGCCGCGCGGTTGATGAAGATGCTGCTGTTTGGCGTCAGCCCCATCGATCCGCTCAGCTTCGCCGCAATTCCTCTCATTCTGGCGGTGGCCGCAGCGGTCGCGAGTTTTCTGCCGGCCAGTCGCGCTGCCGCGGTGAATCCGGTAGACGCGCTGAAGGTCGAGTGACGTCAGTGAACCTGCTCCGAATGTTCAATCGCCCACAGCACCGGTGTAAGATCCGTCGAGCGATTGATGGGAACATTGATCTGGAGCAGGAAACCGGTCCCCATCGCTTTCCACCACGAGGTTGCAACCCCGAATTCATTTCGGGCGAGCACCTTTGTTACGTTCTGAGCAGGAACACCGCCATTCGTCACGCTCGCATTCACGAGCCCCCACTTCCGGCCTTCGTCGCTCGGGATCGAGACGTGGTAGCCGCGTTCCTCCTCCATCGGGACAGGTTGAATGCCAAACACCTTCTCAAGTCCGCTGTCATCCATCGCCGTCACTTCGCCCGAATCCGCATCCACGACGAAATCCACGGGAGGCATTCCGAGAAAGACAATGCCGCCCCCGGCTTCAGCAAATCGGCGAATCAACGCTCCATCGGGCGATGCATCGTAAAGCTTGGCCGGCATCCTGTTATCGGCAAAAATAATGACGCTATTGGATCGATGGGCGATCTGGTCGTCGATGGCTTGCTGCAATTGCGCGGTGTCGATCTGCTCAAATCCCGATCGAACAAAGAAGTCGCGGATGCCCTCCCCAATGCCCTTGGGAAACCACGAGAACGATGCGGCTGAGTGTGGCCCTTGCCAGTACACGAGGCGCCGCCACGTCTTCTCTGTTCCTGTTGCAGTGTCGCTCGTCTCCAGCGCCACCACGTTTCCGTCATCGCATGCGACATAGACCGAGTGATTGCCGATGACGGGAGAAGACAGCGCGCGATCGCCAAGCGGAAAGCTCCAAAACTCTTTGCCTGAGGCGGCGTTCACAGCATGAACCGCGCCGGAAAGATCGCTGGCCACAACCACGTCTCCTGCGACCGAAGGCGAGGCAAAGACCGCGCTCCGCGTCTTGAAGCGCCAATGCTCTTTGCCTGACCCAAGGTCCACCGATTGCAGCAGGAAGGCGCTGCCGCCTCCGACGAAGATATCTTGTCCGTGCGCCGCGGTGGAAAGCATCCAGGACGCAGCGTCGTGGGTCAAGTCCCAGCGCAATTTACCCGTCTGCAAGTCGAGAGCATACAAGTAGCCGTCACGTCCACCAATGACCGCGGTCCCATCCGCAATGGTAGCGGAGGCAGCGACCGAGGTGGTGTCGTTGTTTTTGTCTGAGAATTTGTTCGAGGCGCCTCGTGTGGCGTAGCTCCATTTTTGCTTTCCCGTTCGAGCATCGACCGCGTAGACACTGCCGTTCATTGCGCCAAAGACGACCGTATGGTCGCTCACAGCCGGCGTGGATCGAATGCGGCTCCCGGCATCGTAGCTCCAAAGCTGTCGACCCGAATCAGCCTCGAACGCATAGAGCCGCCCATCGCCGCTCCCCACAAACAGCCGGCTTTCATCCAGAACGGGCGACGATTCGAAGAAGTCCCAGTAATTTTGAACTCCCTTGTCCGCGCCAAGGTCCCGGCGCCATCGCACTGCGCCCGTTTCAGAATTAAGCGCGTACAAGACATTCGGCCGGCAGACAACGTACACAATTCCATCTTTAGCTGCGGCGGAGGAGGACACGGGGCCGGATGCTTTCGTCTCCCAGTGCAGCCGCCCGCTTTCGGCATCGACAGCATAGAACGTCCCGTCGCTGCTTCCGAAGTACAGTCGGCCGCGGTAGAGCAAAGGTGTGCTGCGCACCGGCGCGTTGGCATGGAACACGAATCGAATGCCCATGAGTTGCTTCGGGGCTGTTCCATCGCATGCCCCGGTGAGCGCGGGGCTGCATTTGAACATTCTGGCGTCGGAGCTTCCGGCCTCTTTTGCAAAACTCATGGCCGATGACACTGTGATACCAGCAACAACTACCGCTCGGAGCAGGAACATGGGCATACCATCCGGCAGAAATCGGTGTAGCGACACGCCGCGCCGTTCCGACGCGGCGTCTTATGCAAAATGCGAGGCCTCTATCGGGCCTCACGCCGCCTTTTGTTGCATCAGACCTCCGCCGGCGCCCACAAACCAGATCGCCATGCCCAGCGCCACAATCCCCATGCCATGCACGTTCAGAGGGAGAATCCCGCTGAGAACCGGCACTGCCAGCAGTGGAGCTACCACGCAGCCATAGATTGCCAGCGTACGTGAAAATCCGCCGCGCCGCAGCATGCCGGTAGACCACAAACCGATTGCGAGCAGTGCCGCCACTGAAAAGATGGCGGCAAAGGCCTGGTTCACCTGAAACATGGAATTGATCTGAATTTGCCACAGTGGCGTGTTCGAAATATCGTGCGCCATTTGGCGAATCAGGTTAGGAATAATGAATCCGCTGACAGCGGCGGCAATCGACACCGAAACGATCGACAACCCAAAGACGATAAGCGCGGTGAACGCGACATGATCGTCCGATGCCATGTGCCGCGTAAGCCCGCAAGCGCCCAGAAACAGGACCACTGCGCTCGCGATTCCCAGCGAGTGTGTGATGGCCGACATCCGTGCCAGTTGTACCACCTGGGCCTGCGTCAGCATGCCGCCGGCGGCGGGATGGATTGCCATGGTGACAATGATCCCGAGCCCCCCTAAAATCAGTGCCAGTCCTGCCTTACGATTGTCTGTCATGCAAAGGAATGTAGTAAGAAACTCATCGCATGTCACCAACCGATCGTGCGAATCGGAACAGATGGGTGGGTTTTGTTTGGAATACCGCATTGAGAAGGAACGATGACCTCGAAGCCTGAAGCCGGCAAGTCGCGAATGAATGCGCGCGGGCGGCGCACTCGCAATGCGCTGGGCGATGCGCTGGTTGCCCTCATGCATGAAAAAGCATTCGAGGAGATCACCGTTCAGCAGGTGCTCGATCGAGCCGGGGTGAGCCGCACGACCTTCTATAGTCATTTCCGCGATAAGGACGATCTGTTTCTAAGTGACGCCGAAGATTTCTTTGAACAACTTGGCAGTCTGTTGGACAAAATGCGCGCGCCCTTGACGCGCGTGGCTCCACTGGCGGAACTGGTGACTCATGTGGGAGAAATGCGCGAGTTCTACAAGGCGCTTGTCGTTTCCGGAAAGGTGCACGACCTGCACGAGCTCGGCATCGGCTCCTTTGCGCGGTCGATTGAGAAGCGCCTGGTTCAGGCAGGAGTGAAACTGGATCGCAACCAGCTTCAGGCTCAAGCGTACGGGCTTGCCGGGAACTTGATGTCGCTGATGGACTGGTGGCTGCGCCAGGCCAAGCCCATGTCACCCGCGGAACTCGATGCGCTGTTCCATCGCATGGTATGGGCTGCGGTTCAGCCGCCGGGCGCTCCTGCCTCTATCGCGCACCGCCCAGGCCGCTAACTGCTTATACCGCTTGCATCAGCACTTCCTGAATCGCACCTTGTGCGACGGATGGCAGAAATACAGAAATCACGGTCCAGCTTTTCCCCACGGCCGTACTGCTCTTCAAACGAATGCTGCCGTGATGTTTGTCCACAATGTTCTTACACACCCAGAGCCCCAGCCCCGTTCCCACATCCTTCTTTGTAGTGAAGAATGGCTCAAAGATATGTTCGCGAACCGCCGCTGGAATGCCTGACCCGGAATCGGCAACGGTAACTCGCACTCCGCTGGGTTGGCGCCCGTTACTCCCGTCGCGAGCAGATACGCGGATGTGAATCTGACCCCCCTCCTCAATCGCATCCATGCTGTTACTCAGTAGGTTTGCTAGCAACTGCCGCATCTCCCCGGGGATCGCTTCGATTTCCGGATCGCCCAGAATCTCCGGACATATTTCTACTCCCTTGTTCCGCATACGCGGTGCAAACGCAGAAATCAGAGGATCCAACAGAGCACCCATCTTTACCGCAGTAACCGTATTCGTGTCGCGATAGAAGCCCAGTGTCTGCTTCGTCAATTGAGATATGCGCCCGATTTCTTCATCCGCCTGGGCCAGAAGCAGGCGAACATCGTCTCGAACCGCACTTTCCTTGGCAAGGAAAACCAGGTTGATAACCGCTTCCAGTGGATTATTGATCTCGTGCGCAACGGTTGCGGCAAGCCGGCCCACCGCTGCCAGCCTCTCAGTGGTGCGGAGCGCGGTTTCGGTCTTCTTACGTTGAGTGATGTCGCGCGCGATTTTTGCGGCGCCCACGATGCGTCCCGTTTCATCCTTCACGGGAGACACCGTTAGCGATACATCGATTCGCTGGCCGCTCTTCGTCAAACGGACTGTTTCAAAGTGCTCGATGCGTTCTCCTCTGGCGATTGTCGCCAGGATTCTGTCCTCATCGTCCTGCAATTCCCGAGGGATCAGGGTGCGGATCGACCGCCCTGTCATTTCCTTCGCTGTGAAGCCGAACATCCTCTCCGCGGCAGGATTCCAACTCGTCACAATGCCGTTCAGGTCCTTGCTCACGATTGCGTCATCTGACGTTTCCACAATCGCAGCAAGGCGTTGAGATGCGGCCAGCGCACCTTCAGTCCTCGCCCGCAGGCGCGCGGTCTGCACCGCCACCGCCGCTTGGTTTGCCGCAACTGATAAAAGCAGGCTTTCCGACTCGCCGGGGAAGTCAGCATCGGAACACCCCACAGCCACGAAGCCGTCGCTTCTCGACAGCCCGATGGGGTAAATCGCGATGCGGAGTTGCGATGCCCATGTCGACAAGATGGCGCTCTCGACAATGAATCCGCCATGGCCCGTTTCCGTTCGCAATCGGTCGACTTCGGCTTTGAATCCCGGGTGTTTTTCGGCTCGAACCTTCTCGATCGCCACGCCGGAATGGATCGCGACATACACCGCGTCGGCACGCAGCGTGTGCAGCAGAATGTCTGCCAGGCCGTCCGCAATGTGCGGCAGGTCGCGACCCACCCATATGGCCGGCGTGGTGGAGAGAGCGACCAAATCGCGGAGGAGCCGGCGCAGTTGCCGTATTTCTTGTTCGTGCGGTTCCACGGCGAATACGTCCCTCAGGCATCTGATCGAGAAGTGTGTACGCCGCGCTCCCGGAGTTCGGCGAGGAGCTCTGCGGGGGGAACAAAGAAGGGATTCTTTTGCAAAACGCCCCCCAGAATCACCATTGGATGCGTTCGCAGAATGTCCATTGCTACCCCGGCGCCAAACTTGCTGCAGTCATACGTGCAGATCACGGGATCTTTGAACTTGGGAAGCAAAAAATTCAACCGCGTCTCGTATTCCACCAGGTCGTTCACCCCGGGACAGTCTTCCAGGGCCCATTCCATGTGACCGATCGCGCGGGTCCGTGAGTAGCCCTCCGCCCGTCCGGCCGTCAGAACCTCCTCGATCAGGGCCACCATTCCATCCTGGTCGAAATGACCGTCCCTCAGGTAAGCATCCTGCCACCGCTTCACCACCAATTGGCCGCTCGATTGCGCGCCGTCGGCATCAATTCCCGCCTCACGCAACCGGCCCAGATGGTCCTCAACAAGCTTCGGATTGACGATGTGAAATGCCTTCTCACCTCGTTCAATCCCGTCGCGAATGAATGGCAATAGAAAGCGGTACTCCTCTTCCGGAGAATTGAAGAATGCGCAAATGTGGCATTCCGTACCGAGGGTCTCATTGGCGAAATGGACCGGATGTTGCGCAGTAGCCATGGAATTCCACCTCCTGAAAGTCTCATAGCCGGGAAATTGCGACGATGTACTTTAGGCCATGAGATGCACAAACTGGCGGATCAGTTGCTCACAGCGCCTTACCAGAGATGGGGTTTCAGCCCCTGAGGTTTTCTGCCGCGGGCGTGTCACTTTCAGGAGTATTTCCACGGCCTTATTATCCCCCTGCTATTCCTTCGCTGCTCCCGCCCTGAACCCTGCCCCCCGGCAGCACCTGTATCCGCCATCACATCCAGCCCACCGACGCCATGCTAATGTACCTTTGCGCCCGGAGAAATCGGGGCGCAAAAAGCCAGAAGGCCGAGCAATTTTTTTCTGTGCTTCTCTTTTCCTTCGCTTTTCGCTGTTTCTTCTTAAGCCGTGTTAAGCGCAATGGAACCAGAAGCATAGAGCAAATTAGCTTCAAACGGCTCTCCTGGCAGCTCCGCAGCACGGCGCATTGCTGGCCTTCGCCAGGTTCTCAGGAAATCTTTGTCTATTCCCCGCCTGGCGTCACGCCGTGGTCTTCGCACACAGCTCGTCAAACGCCCGCACAAGCTCTCCCGCAATCTGCTGCGCCGTCGCCTGCTCAATCACAAACCGCTGCATCAGGTACACCAGCTTGCCGTCGCGCAGAATAGCGATCGCCGGAGACGTCGGCGGATTCCCCTCGAAGTAGCTGCGCGCGCGCTCCGTGGCCTCGCGATCCTGTCCCGCGAAAACCGTGATCTTGCGGTCCGGCTGGTTGGCGGAGTTGGCCAGCGCCATGCGCAGCCCCGGCCGCATCTTGCCTGCCGCGCATCCGCAAATCGAGTTGACCACCAATAGCGTGGTGCCTGGTTGAGTGACGGCCGCGTCCACTTCTTCCGCGGTCTTCGTTTCCTGAATTCCGGCGCGAACCAGTTCCTCGCGCATGGGGATGACCATAATCTCTGGATACATCGATGAGCCTCCGGCAGAGTGTGCCTGTACCTCATTGTAACGAAACCGTGATGTAGCCTTGGGGAGAGATGAAGATCCACGAGAACAAACCCCTGGCGCCGTACACCACGTTCGGCATCGGCGGCCCCGCGCGCTGGTTTGTCGAAGCACGCGCGGAAGCGGATGTGGTCGAAGCCTCCGAGTGGGCCCGCGAGCGCGAGATCCCGCTGTTCGTCCTCGGCGGCGGCAGCAATGTCCTCATCGCCGACGGCGGCTTCAGCGGCCTCGTCCTGCACGTCGCCATCCAGGGCATCGAGGAGCAGGACGTAGCCGACAACCGCGTGCTGTTCCGTGTGGCGGCCGGCGAGGATTGGTCGCAGTTCGTTGATGGGACGACGCGCGAAAATTGCGCCGGCATCGAATGCCTCGCCGGCATACCCGGCACAGTCGGCGGAACTCCGGTGCAGAACGTCGGCGCCTACGGCCAGGAAGTAGCCTCGGTCGTCGGTCGCGTGCGCGTTTTCGATCTCAAGGAGCAGCGCGTATGTGAGTATGACGCCGGGCACTGCGGTTTTGCGTATCGCCGCAGCCGCTTCAATACGACCGATGCCGGCCGCTTTGTCGTCCTGCGGGTGGATTACCAGCTTGTGCGCGGCGGCGAGCCGACCCTGAAGTATCCTGACCTGCAGAAGGCGCTCGCCGCGGTGGCGCAGCCCAGCCTCGCCGAGGTGGCCGAAGCAGTGCGCCGCATTCGTCAAGCTAAGGGCATGCTGCTCGAGGATTGCGACCCCGACTGCCACAGCGCCGGAAGCTTCTTCAAGAATCCCGTCATCTCAGAAGACCAGGCCAACCGCATCGAGTTCAGAGAGCGGAAAGCGCCTCCCCGATTCGCCGCAGGCGAGGGCAAGGTGAAAATCCCCGCCGCCTGGCTCATCGAAGAGGCCGGCTTCACGCGCGGCTTCGCACTCGGGAATGCCGGCGTCTCAACCAGACATACCCTGGCGCTGGTGAACCGTGGTGGCGCGACCGCCAGTGAAGTGCTGGCGCTCGCAGCCCAGATCCGCTCGGCAGTAGAAAAGAAATTCGGCGTCGTCCTGCAAGCCGAGCCGGTGCTGGTCGGCTTTTAGCGCGAAAGGAACATCCTGATCTAACGATCTGAGCTGCTGCCTGTCGGCGCGCTGGACAGGCGCGCGCGGATGCGGTCTCGTTCGGCGGCCAGCACCTGCTTGGCAGGGCCTTGCGCTGCAAGCCGGCCCTCCTCGAGCAGCGCCACCTCCGCCCCAGTGGCAAAAGCGTCCGCGGCCTCGTGCGTCGCCATCACGGTCTGAACCCCGTTCGCGTTGGCCCAGGCTTGCAGGCGATCGAGCAGCGCGTCGGCAGACGGGCCATCCAGCGCTGAAAATGGCTCGTCGAGCAGAAGCAGTTTCGGCCCCGGCGCGAGCGCCCGCGCAAGTGCGATTCGCTGCGCTTCTCCGCCCGACAGGCTGCGCGGTCTTCGATCGATCAACTCCATTCCATCCGCGATCTCCAGCATCTCCTTCACCCGCTCCCTGCATGCCGGGCGGTCGAAGTGCGCGAGCCCATACGCGACATTCTCCCGGACTGTGAGGTGGGGGAACAACGCAGGCTGCTGAGCCACAAGCGCCGTCAGGCGCCGGCCCGGCCGCAGCCAGACGCCGGCGGCCAAATCGGCCAGCGTCCGGCCTTCGTGAACAATTCGGGCGGACCCTGTGCGGTCGCGATCAAGTCCGGCGAGGAGCCGGAGCAGCGTGCTTTTGCCCGCGCCGGAATGCCCGAAAACGATGGTCAGCGGGGCGGCGAAGCGAGCGGCGATCTCGAGGTGAAACCCGCCGCGTCGGGCGTCGAGGGCGAACTCAAGCACGCCGCACCCGCCGTGTGCTGGTGGAGTAAACCGCAACCAGGGCCAGCACACTCAGTCCCAGCAGCAGGGCGGCGGTGCGGTCGGCGGCCGCGTAGTCGAAATTCTCAACCTGGTTATACAGCACGATGGACAGCGTTCGCGTCGCACCCGGAATGTCTCCGCCGAGCATGAGCACCACTCCGAATTCACCCACAGTATGCAGAAAGCTGAGCACGGCAGCCGCAACCAGCGAGCGGCGGGCGAGCGGCACAAGCAGGGTTCGAACAACGCGCGCCGGACCGGCGCCCAGCAGCCGTGCGGAGTCGACCAGCGCTGGATCAACGGCGGCAAATCCCGCGACCAGCGGCTGAACAGCGAACGGCAGGCTGTAGATAACGGACCCGACGACGAGGCCGAAAAACGAGAAAGCTAGCGGGTGGCCAAGCATCCCGGTCACCACTCGCCCGAACGCCGTTCGCGGTCCCAGCAGCACGAGCAGGAAGAACCCAAGTACGGTAGGCGGCAGCACCAGCGGCAGTGCCGCCAGAGCTTCAAGGCCGGCGAGCCAGCGCGAGCGTCCGAGCACAATGAGCGCGGCAAGCGGAATGGCGATGACGAGCAGGATCGCCGCGGTCAGTCCGGCGAGTCGAAGCGTCAGGTAGAAGGCCTGCCAATCCATACGGTCCAGATCAGGATAATGCGACCGAACCGATCTTTTCGAAGGAAATCGCGCGCAACAGCGCTTGAGTGATCGAGCGGTATTCTGGAACGTGATCCAGAAGCTACAGGTGCCAGGGCGCTCCCGGCTGCGGACAAGCCGGCCGAAGCTTGCCTGCATTTCCATTTTGCTCGCGCTGGCCGGCGCCTGGTCTCTTGCGGCACTGTGCCTCGTCGCCCTCAAGTGGCTCGATCCGCCCACCACCGCAGTGCAGATGGAGCGGCGCGCACAGTCATGGTTCAGCAGCAAGCCCTATCAAAAGCGCTACGCGTATGTGCCGCTGAGCCGCGTTTCACCCAGCCTGCAGCATGCGGTGGTTGCCGCCGAAGACGCGCGCTTTTACCAGCACCACGGCTTTGACTGGGATGCGATTCAAAAGGCCGCCGAGCACGACATGGAGGGCGGCCGCACGCGCGGCGGTTCCACCATCACGCAGCAACTGGTGAAGAACCTGTTTTTCGGAACCGGCCGCTCATTCCTGCGCAAGGGCGCTGAGGCCGGGCTGGTGCCAGTCGCAGAGGCGGTGCTTGGCAAGCAGCGCATCCTGGAACTCTATCTCAACGAAGTGGAGTGGGGACCCGGCGTATACGGCGCCGAGGCCGCGTCGCATGCCTGGTACGGAGTAGCAGCGCGGAACCTGCGGCGAGAGCAGGCCGAGCGCCTCGCCGCAATTCTTCCCGGTCCGAGGCGGAGGCGGCCGGAGCGGATGAACCGCTACAGCGCCGTCATCGACGAGCGCATGCGCCAGATGGGCTGGTGAAAAACAGCAGCGGAGTTAACGCAGTGATCGGAGCTGTTGGATCATCCACTCAGCAGGACTCACGTGGCCGGTACCGGCCGCCCCGGTTTCAGCCCGTACTTCGCAAGCCGTTCCTGGATCGCCGCCGACATCAGGAACACGAGAAACTTCCTGGCCGCTATGCGTTGCCCCGACTTCGAGATCAAGACCGCGCCCTGCTCAATAGGTGGGTAGTCGCCCGAAGGAATCTCGATGTAGGACCCGGAGGAAGAAAGCCGCGGTGTCTTCGCTGACGTGAGGGAGATCAGCCCGGCATCCGCGTTGCCGGAGTCGACAAACTGTGCGGCCTGAGAAATGTTTTCAGCGATCGCGATCCGCGGCTTCAGCGCATCGTAGAGCCCGAGTTTCTTCAGCGCCGCGACGGCTGCCTTCCCGTACGGCGCGCGCTCTGGATTCGCCAAAGCGAGCCGCTTAAGCGCTGGATTGCGCAATAGGTCGAGCGACGGCGGCCCGAGCGATGATCCGTCGCGGATCCACAGAACGAGTGTGCCGCTGGCGTAAATGATCGGCGAATCCGGCGAGCCTTGGACACCCTGCGCAACTCCTGCTGCAATGAGCTTCTGCGGATAATCGAGATTGGCAGAAAGGAACACGTCGAACGGCGCACCGTTCTCGATCTGCATCGTGAGTGCCGCGGAGGCCTGATACGTGGCATCGGCGTGGATGCCAGTGCTCCGCTGGAACTGCTGCAGGATGGGTGGCAGGACGGGTTCAAGGTCCGCGGCGGCGGCGATGCGGACGGTCTGGGCATCAAGCACGCCGGCGGCGAAAAGAAGGATCAACAACACAGCGGCGGCGAATCGCTTCACGGCCCGGTTCGTCACGGCAAATTCACCCATACGCTGCTAGGCTATCAGCAGGCATGAACGACAATCTGCACACGTTACGCTGTTTCGGCTGTGGTGCGCGCATCTCCGGAGGGGAAGCGCGGCCCGACTTTCGCTGCGCGGACTGCGGCGACCTCTTTGAAGTGGAATATTCCGGGTGGGCCGACCGAAAGGACCACAACCGTCCCAATGCAGGCGCGCTGCGTTGGCTGTGGCGCGAGCGGCGCTGCTCCGGCGAACTGCTCGATCGCTCCGGCGTGTGGCGTTTTCGCGAACTGCTGCCAATTTTGGAAAACTTCGGCAACGCAGTCACGCTCCAGGAGGGCAACACGCCGCTGTATGCGCTGCCGCGCTCGGCCAAAGCGCTGGGGCTGGACCAGCTTTATGCCAAGCACCAGGGAATGAATCCCACTGGGTCCTTCAAAGACACGGGGATGACGGCGGCTTTGAGTGTCGCGCGCGAGCGAGGGTTCGAGTGGGTGGCGTGCGCGTCCACGGGCAACACCTCCGCGGCGATGGCCGCCTATGCGGCGCGCGCGGGCATGCGCAGCCTCGTGCTCATTCCCGAGGGCAAAATCGCGTGGGGCAAACTGTCGCAGGCTATGGATTACGGCGCGGTCACCTGTCAGTTGAACACCGATTTTGACGGCTGTCTGCGCGTTCTTCTTGAGATTGTGCGCGAGGCGCCGATCTATCTGCTGAACTCGATGAATCCCTACCGGCTCGAGGGCCAGAAAACTCCGGCGCTCGAGATTGCCGAAGCGTTCGACTGGAACGTCCCCGACCACCTGATTGTGCCGGGCGGGAACCTGGCAAACTCGTCGGCGCTGGGCAAGGGCTTCAAGGAAATGAAAGAGCTGGGCCTTGTCTCGCGCGTGCCGAAGATTTCCGTGATCCAGGCTGAGGGCGCGAATCCATTGGCCCGTTATATGAGCGCGCGCGGCGAGAAGGAATTCAAGCCGGTGGAGGCAAACACGCGGGCCACCGCGATCCGCATCGGCAATCCGGCAAGTTGGAAGAAAGCAGCGCGCGTCGTCGAGGAGACGGGCGGGTCGTGCCTGGACGTGACCGAGGCGGAGATCGCGATTGCCAAGGCCGACCTGGGCGCGGAGGGCCTGGGCTGCGAGCCCGCCTCGGCCGTCACGCTGGCCGGCCTGAAAAAGCTGCGCGCGCAGGGCGCCGTGGGCGATGGCGAGACCGTGGTGCTCCTGCTCACCGGCCACACGCTTAAAGACGCCGATTACACGATCGACTTTCATCGCGGAACGCTGCTGCAGCCTGATGAGGCCGCAGGACGCGAGGTGGAAATCGCGAAGCTGCGGAGGAATGCGATCAGCGTGGAAGCCACGCCTGCCGCGGTGCTCTCGGCGATGAAGGACATTCCGGCATGATGGAGAGCGGCGGCAGGATTCGCGTGCGGTTGCCGGCCACTTCGGCGAACCTGGGGCCCGGGTTCGACACGGCTGCGGTGGCGCTGGATTTTTACCTGACGGTGGAAGCGGAGCCCGCCGCGGAGTTTTCGATTGCCGCCTCGGGGCGTGATGCGGACCGCTGCGGGGCTCTCGAAGACAACCTGGTGATCGAACTTTATCGCACGCTGATGGAACGCGAGGGCAGGGAATCGAGGCCGCTTGCGATCCGGATGGAGAATGAGATTCCGCTGGGAATGGGCTGCGGGTCGTCGGCCGCTGGCCGGCTGGCGGCTATCGTCCTGGCAAATCATTTCGGGCAGTTCGGGTGGACAGGCGACCGTGTGCTCGCGGAGGCGTCGGAGCTCGAAGGGCATCCCGACAATGCGGCGGCCTGCTGGCTTGGTGGATTTGTGGCTTCAGGCACTCTGGGCGGTGGCGTGCAGGTGGCGCACGTTCCCGCCCCTGATGACTGGCGCGCGATTGTGGTGCTGCCCACCGAGCCCCTGGCGACCAGCACTGCGCGCGCGGTCCTGCCGGCAATTTATGCCCGGCCCGACGTAGTGACAAACCTGCAGGCCGTCGCGATGCTGGGGCTGGCGTTCGCCCAGGGGCGCGGCGACCTGCTGAAGGTTGCCATGACAGATCGCGTGCACCAGCCCTACCGCCTCGCGATCTGTCCGCTTCTCCCCACGCTGCTGCCGCTGGCCGGACAGAGCGGAATCCTCGGCGTGGCGCTGAGCGGAGCCGGGCCGGCAGTCCTGGCCATCGTGGAAAACGAAGCCGCAGCAGAAAGTGCCGCCTTGGCAATTCACGCGGCCCTTCAAGGGGTTCAGCGGCCGGAGCTTCTGGTGTGCCGATTCCAGGGGGAAGGCACATGCGTGGTGGAGCTGGCGCGAACCTCGACGGAGGAACCGTACTGCTCAGGATTTTAATGACTAGAACGAGCGGCTTTGTTGGTCAAGCGATAAATGCTTCGCATTCTGTAGTATCGAACTCGGCAATAACCCGACGGTGATTACTTTCTCCGTTACCTAAGATTGCTTGCTTCCTTGTGCCGGAATCCATACATTCACCACGTGGGCAGTTCTGGGGGAGGGCTGCTCTAGCGCCCGTGATTCCTTTTCAGGGATTCGGGCGCTTTAATTTTGTGCGGATTCCACCAGGCGGTTTCCGGCCGGCACCGGGTGGCGGAACGGGAACGCCGTGCGACTTTCCCATGGGCCTGTGCATCCATTCAGTGGAAGGCTGCGGGGTACACTAGACCGGTGCAGTTGACAGCGAGGAGGAGCATGGCTGGAACAGGTGTTGGGGTTTTGGAAGTCACGGATGCGAACTTCGATCAGGAAGTCTTGAAAAGCGAGCAGCCCGTCCTGGTGGATTTCTGGGCCGGATGGTGTGGTCCGTGCAAAATGATTGCGCCGGCAGTGGAGAAGATCGCGGAAACATACGCGGGCAATCTGAAGGTAGCCAAGGTCAACGTGGACCAGAACGGCGCCACTCCATCGCGCTATGGGATCCGCGGGATTCCTGCGCTGCTGTTCTTCAAGGGCGGCAAGGTTGCCGACCAGATCGTAGGATACGTACCGCAGGAAACCATTGAAGAGAAGGTGCAGCGGCTGCTGTAGAGCGCTTATCGCGTATTACAAGGCAAAGGCCCGGCAATTCGCCGGGCCTTATTGCGTGTGTGCGATTTTTTGCGGAGCAGCTCAGTGGTATTTTCGCAGAATGCCCAGGACTCGCCCTTGAATGGCGACTTGGCTGGCGGGCACATAGATAGGTTCCATCTCGAGATTCGAGGGCTGCAGGCGAATCGTGCTGCCTTCAGAGAAGTAGCGCTTGAGGGTGGTTTCCGCGCCATTGACCAGCGCAACCACGATCTCGCCCTGGCGCGCGGTGCGGGTACGTTCCACCAGCACGTAATCGCCGGAGATGATGTGTTCGTCCCGCATGGAGTCGCCGCGGACTTCGAGCGCGAAGACGTCGCGGTTGCCTACCACGTCGTGCAGAGAAATGGATTCAGAGGACTCATTGGCTTCAACGGGCAATCCGGCGGCGATCCGTCCTGCCAACGGAAGGCGGTCGGACGAACGGGTGCGGGTGCCGGGCGGCAGCACGTCGATCGACCGGCTGCGGTTGTGCGTGCGGTCCAGCATGCCCTTTTTCTCAAGGTTGGTAACGTGCTTGTGGACAGTGGCAAGGCTTTTAAGGCCCATGCCGCGGGCGATTTCCTCGAAGGACGGGGAATATCCGTTCCGGTTCACGAACGAGTCGAGGAAATCGAGAATTTCTTTTTGGCGACGGGTGACGGCCATGGGCGAATTATAGCGAACAAAAAGCGAAGCGCAAGCGAAAAGTTGTTTGGATGTGTGATGACGGACTTGGTTCCGGGACTGCTCATTCGAAATGGTTCAGGTCCGTGTCGGGCGCGGGGTATCCGAGTGCCCGGCACATCGCCACGATTTGCCCTTTGTGATGAAACCCATGCGTGAGGAAATGATGGATGACAAGCGCAGGAGTGCGAACCGCGATGTCTCCGTCGGGGAAATGAAGTTCTGTGTTGGCATTGAGTCGTTCATCGGTCAGGCTGGACAAGTAGGCGGCGGTGCGCTGCGTGACGGTCCACTGGAGGAGTTTCGCATCGGCGACGGCGGGACACTCGGATGGCTCGCGGTCAACGTAGCGAAGACCTTGAAGCGTGTGGATCCAGAATCCTTCGCAGTTGAAGATATGAATCACCTGCTTTCTCACCGTATTGAAGCCAAAGTTGGGAAGTTCTTTCCCGTAGTCGCCGACGGGGATCGTTGACACGTGCTCCAGCAGGAGATTAAGGCAGGCGTGAGTCCAGCTATGGAACTTGCGAATGCCGTCGAGTGTGAACACAAATTTTTCCTTTCGATTGCAGTTTCTCGCGTTGGGGAATCCGATGCTAGTCGAAATGGCCCAGTCAAGTTGTGCTGGACACGCCCGATCATAAATGTCTGGGCTTTGCAGGGCTCCTGCATCGCAGTCCGGAAGCACAGAAACCCAGCCTTCGATTTACGATCCGATCTCGGCTCCCGGGATGGCCCGGAATCCTCTGGCGGCCCCAGACGTGATGTGTGTTAACTTGGCTACGATTACCGCTGCCAGAAGGTACGAGCAGTGGAAAATGTCGGGTGCTCGCGGCACGATTGCGGCGCCTGTTTTGAGGAACCGCGAAATGAAACGGACCGTGATCGCCGCAGCGCTGGCGGCGAGTGTCTCCATTTGTTTGTCTCTGCCAGTTGCAGGGGCGCAGTACTCGCAAAATAATCCTGATCCATGGTGGCGCCACGCCGTCATCTACGAGATCTACCCGCAGAGTTTCCAGGACTCGAACGCTGATGGCTTTGGCGATCTGAAGGGAATCACATCAAGGCTCGACTACCTGAAGGATCTCGGCATCGATGCTGTCTGGATCACGCCGATCTATCCATCGCCTGGAGTTGATAACGGCTACGATATCGCCGACTACACCGCCATCGATCCCAAGTACGGCACCATGGCCGACTTCGACACGCTGGTAGCAGAGGCGAAGAAGCGCGGTATTCGCGTTCTCATGGACTACGTTATCAATCACACTTCAGACCAGCACCCGTGGTTCAAAGAATCACGTTCCTCGCGAGAGAACCCGAAGCGTGACTGGTACGTTTGGCGCGACGGAAAAGGGGAGACAGCGACGAGCCAGGGCCAGCCGCCAAGTAACTGGCAGTCGTGGTTCGGGCACTCCGCCTGGCAATGGGACGCGAAGACCCGGCAGTACTACTACCACTATTTCTATGTGCAGCAGCCAGATCTGAACTGGCGCAATCCTGAGGTCCACAAGGCGATGGACGGCGTGCTGGACTTCTGGATGCAGAAAGGAGTGGCGGGTTTCCGCATTGATGCGGTCTCACGCCTCTTCGAAGATCCGCAGATGCGCGACGATCCATACCTGCCCGGAATAAACGTCTACGGCGATCGGAACATCAAGCACCAGTACACAGACGATCTGCCCCAGGTTCACGATGTGCTGAAGGAAGTGAGAAGGGTGGTGGATAAGTATCCGGGCAACCCCGTGCTCGTAACCGAGGCAGACGAGCCGAATATTGAAGCATTGGCGCGGATGTACGGCAATGGCGACGAGGTTCAATTACCCATGGACTTCCAGATCGCCGACGTGAACCGGATGAATGCTGCCAGGTTCCGGCAGCTTTTCAACCAGGTCGAAAACAACTCCGCCCACGGACAGCCGGAATTCTTCTTCTCGAACCACGACCAGCCGCGCCAGTGGGACCGCTATGGCGATGGGAAACACAACGATCAGATCGCCAAGCTCATGGCTGTGCTCGAACTCACGACGCGCGGCACACCGCAGATGTACTACGGCGAAGAGTTGGGTATGAGAACGACCGATCCCACGCGGATTGAGGATGTCCATGACCCGATCGGCCGCCTTGGCTGGCCCAAAGAGAAGGGGCGCGACGGTGAGCGAACGCCCATGCAGTGGGATAACACGTCGAATGCGGGATTCACGACGGGCACGCCGTGGCTGAAGGTTCCGCCGGCTGCACACGAGTACAACGTAAAGACCGAGAGCGACAACCCCGATTCAATTCTCAACTGCTATAAACGGTTGCTGGCCTTGAGAAAATCGGAGAGCGCACTTCGCGACGGCGAACAGGTCAGCATCAACAATGACGATCCCGAAGTTTTTGCGTTCCTTCGCAGAAGCCGCGACGAGACCGTGATGGTAGCTCTGAATATGAGCGCGAAGCCACGTGTTATTCAAATCGATTTGAAAGCCGCGGGTGTCCGCGGATCAAAACTCACGCCCTTGTTTATGTCTCCGCGTCTCAGCGGGATTGAACCGCAGCGCATCGCACTTCAGCCGTTCGCTGCCATCGTCGCGCGTGTCGATTAGCGTCTGCTTGGCGTCGATTGTCTTGGATCGGAACAAATCCAAAAAAGGTATCCCATCCCGGCCGACCGTGGATGGGATACCTCTGCGTACATCTTGCGACGGAAACGCTGGACTTACGGCAGTTTCCGCACCCAGATGTTGCGGAAGCTGATCGGCTCCGACTTGTCGCCGTGGGCCTGCAGCTTGATCGGCGCCGTGTCATAGGCCTTGTAGAAGGGCTTGCCGATGTAGAGCGTCTGGCCTTTCAACTCGAAGTGGTTGTCAACCAGGACGCCGTTCCAGAAGACGGTGGCGTAGGCAGGCGTTTTCACGGAGCCATCCTCGTTGAACGTGGGAGCGGTCCAGACCACGTCATAGACGTTCCATTCTCCCGGTTTGCGCGCGGCGTTGGCGAGCGGAATGGACTGCTTATACAGGCTGCCGGCCATGCCATTCACGTAAGTCGAGTTCTGGTAGGAGTCCAGGACCTGCAGTTCGTATCCGCTGTCGCCCTCTCCGGTGGAAGCGAGAAAGACGCCGCTGTTGCCGCGGGCCTGGCCGGAGCCGGTGATGCTGGTGGGAATGCGGAATTCGATGTGGAGCTGGTAGTTCTTGAACTTCTCTTTTGTCTCGATAGAGCCGCCGGCCTTATTCACGCGCATGACGCCGTCAGTCAGATCCCAGGAGCAGCGAGCGTGGTCCTTGACGTTCACCCACTGGTCCAGGCTCTTGCCGTCGAACAGGACGACGGCGTCGGATGGTGGATCGAGGTCAGTATTACCGGGAGTTACGACCGGGGGAACAGGTTTCCAGATCTCGGTCTCCTCGGGCTTCATCTTTTGATCGGATTGCTGTTGGGCATAGGTGGCGAGGCTGAAAAGAACGAGGGCCGCGGAGGCAATCAGCGAGGGAAAGTGTTTGCGCGTCATGGGCGCAAGTGTAATTGGCGAGGCATAGGGGTAGGGAAGAGGGGCGAGGATCAGGGAGCGGAGGACCACTGACTACTAGTTATGGTAAGCTCGCGGGAATATGTCCAACGAACTGGAAGCGGTACCGACGCCTGAGCCGGCGTTGCCGGCTGATGTGCCTCAATTTGCCACCGCGGAATACGCGCATATTCCGGGAACCGAACGCTGCCGGATCTGCGGGAACTTGATCCCGGGCGAGTACTACCGCGTGAACAACCAGATGGCGTGCAGTACCTGCGCATCGCAGGCAAGGGACGGACAGCCGGCGGATAGCCACGCGGCGTTTGTGCGGGCGACGTTGTTCGGCCTGGGCGCGGCCATTGGGGGAATGATTCTCTACGCGCTCATCACCATGACGTTGAATTTCACGATTGGATATTTCGCGCTGGGCGTGGGCTGGATGGTCGGGACGGCAATGAAGAAGGGCTCGCACGGGATTGGGGGACGGCGGTACCAGGTGGTTGCGGTGCTGCTGACTTACCTTGCGATTTCGTCGGCCGCGGTTCCTCAGATTATTTTCGCCATCAACAAGGATGTGGCGAAACGGAATGCGCAATTCGATTCGGATGCATCCCGGACCAAGTCCAATGGTGGAGCGGACGTTCCGGTGAACCACGTGCAGATGAACTGGGGCAAGGTCACTGGCATTCTTGGCGAGTACGCGGTGGCGTCGCCGTTCCTGGAACTGCGGGAGGGCATGGGCGGCGTGATCGGGCTGGTGATTCTCTTTGTGGGCCTGAGTATCGGGTTCCGTATGACGGCGCCGAAGCCGCTCGCCGTGGACGGGCCGTACAGCACTACGGCGGGGTAGAAGCGAGTGGCTTCCCTGGGAACAGAAATTGTGCGACAGTGCCCGTCATGCGGGCAGGAATTGACGCTGGGTGCGCTGGCGTGCCCTGCGTGTCATGTGCTGGTGCACGGCGCGGAGTTGAACGCATTGGCGCGAGAGGCAAAGGCGCTCGAGGACAAGCGGGAGTTTGCGCAGGCGCGCGAGGTGTGGAACCGGTCGCTGAGCCTGCTGCCCGCCGATTCAAAACAGGCGGAATGGGTTCACGAGAAGCTGCGGGCCCTGGAGATTGCCGCGGCTGCCACGCCCGATCCGCAGGCCGGCAAGGCGCACCCGTGGGCGAAATGGTTGGGGCCGGTGGCGCCCCTGGCCATTGTGCTGGCCAAGGCGAAGACCCTGCTGCTGGCGATTTTCAAGCTCAAATTTCTTTTAAGCTTTTTCTCATTTATCGGCGTGTATGTGGCGCTGTGGGGATGGCGGTTCGGGGCGGGATTTGCAGTGTGCATCCTGATCCACGAGCTGGGGCATTTCATCGATATCAAGCGGCGCGGACTGCCGGCGGAGATGCCGGTGTTCCTGCCGGGGCTGGGCGCGTATGTGCGATGGAATGCGCTGGGAGTGACGAAGAAACAGATTGCGCAGATCAGCCTGGCGGGGCCGCTGGCGGGGTGGCTGGCCGCGGCGGGATGCTACTGGATCTATCTGCGGACGGGTGAGCCGGTTTGGGCGGCGCTGGCGCGTACGGGCGCCTTTTTGAATGTGCTGAACCTCATCCCGGTGTGGACGCTCGATGGCGCGCAGGCTACTCTCGCTCTGGGCAAGATGGAGCGGGTGGGATTGGCGGCGGTTGCGCTGGCGATGCTGGCATATACCGGGAATCTGACGTTCCTTTTCGTGGCGCTGGGCATGGGATGGAAGATGTTCACCAAGGACCTGCCGCCGAAGGATGACTGGGGAACATGGTTCTATTTTGCAGCGGTGATGGCGGGGCTTGGATATTTGCTGCACGTGGCGCCGGGAGCAAATTGAGCGGCAGCTGTAAGGCTTCAAAATGCTCGGATCTCGGGATGGGGAGGCCGTAGTCTGCGCGCTTCGATCTGCCGCGGCAGCGTTTCCTCTGCAAATGAGAATCGGCCCTGCCCACTTCAGTGGGCAAGGCCGATCAGGAAGCGCTCCCCCGAGAACTTACCAGCGGTAAAGCGCCAGGTTGTCGAGATAGATCGTCGACGAGCCGCTGCCGCTTGTCGCGCCATCGATTTGGAAGTTGGTCAGAATCGTCGGCGCCCAGCCCAGCGCGAACGCTGAGTTGACGGTTGCGCCGATGGTCTGCTTCACGCCGTCAAGCCATACCGCGCTGTACGTCACATTGCCACTGTCGTCGCGCGAATAGCTCACCTGTACGTGGTGCCATACATTTTGCGCCCACTTCTGGGTATCGCAAGCCGCCTTCGAATGGAGCCACTTATCTTTGGGCGCTTTGGGCGTACCCAGGTTGGCCGTGTAATCCCACGTGCCGGACCAGTGGTCGCATTGGAAACCGAAGATTACGGTCACGCCGTTCTCCATGACCTGGTTCACATCCATTTCGAGGTTGGCCACGCTGCTCGCTGTGTTGTGCAAGAAGATCCAGCCGTCATACACAAAATTCTTGGCCGAAAAATCATCCGAAAACGATGTGACGTAGCGCTCGCCGCCATACTTGCTGAAGGTGGTGTAGAACTTGCGCGCGTTGCCGCTCTGCGCCGGCGAACTCGTCATCGTCATGGTGCCGGTCGCGGTGCCTGGCGTGCCGGCGTCATGCTTCCCCTTCCAGTTCTTCAGGGTCTGCAGAGCGCTCACTGCCTTGGCTGTCGAAGGAATGCTGGGCCCGCCTGAGGAGGTCGTGCTGGTGGTGCTGGTGCTCGTGTTGTTCGTGCTCACATTCACAACCACATCCGCGATGCACGATGCGCCGGAACTGCCCCATGCCTTCACATGAACCGTGTGCTTGCCCGTCGACGCGGAAATCGTCTGGTTGATCGACGAGCCCTTCACCGTCGTCGTCGTCGAGCTGCTGTCAAAGGAGTAGCCCATCGTGCCCACCGGCTGCGAGCTGCAATAGGCCGCGTTGGCTGAGAGCGTGAACGACGTGTTCACTGCTTCCCCGACGGTCGGGCTGGCAATGGTCACGCCGGCAAAAGCGGGGAGCGTCAATGCGGCGCTTACGGCAGAGAGAATCGAAACCTTCTGAAAGATATTCATCCTGGGACCTCTGGGGATATAAAAGAATTGCCGTGCCGGCGGCCTCTTCCTTCCGCCCTTTAAATTGCTGCCCTTCAGGGCAACGATTCGTTGGAGACCCGCATCTACTTCGAATGTCGCGCTTCGTCTGCCGGAACTGAACTGTGCCACCGGGCCTTCCCCGAGGTACACGTATCCTCCGGCGTACTTTTGCCCAGCTTGCGCTGAACTTCAATACGCAATCGCTTTCATTTTGCTGGGCTGTTTTTTGAGCGGCTTGCTCGTACGGCTCACAACCTCTTCAATAAGGCCCCGGTAATCTAGCGAACCAGAGCGTCCCGGATCAATGCTCGGACCTTTTTATGTAGTGTTGCGGGTCCAGATCTTCCAGTGTTTCTCTCAGGCAACAAAGTCATCGTTACACGGTCTGCACCGGGAAGCAACCCTTTGAGCAAAGAAAAGTGACGAAAATCACATGTGAGTAAGCATCCCGGAAAACATTACCCGCATCGTGCAAATTCTACTCTGCTGCAAGGTAAGTTTTACGTTGTAAAATCGCTTTACTTTTAGCACTTTGCGTTTGTGCCGCCTTGCGGCGCGACTGTTTGTCTGGTTTGTACCGCTCGTAAGATTGTTGTACTTATTAGATTCGAAACTGGCCCGCAAGATTCATCCTCGCAGGCTGCTTTCGGCCCCCCGACCGGCAGCGCACCGCGGTATGCTTCACTGATATTCATCAAAGGTTGAAAGGTACTTTCCCGGCGCTCGATTCACGAGCGGTGCGTAGCATCAATTTTTGAGCTTGAGGGTTCAGCGGAAGCGATGCAGGTTCCCTACGCAAAAAAGTGGCAAAAGGAAACGGACAGGCTGCGAAAGATTGCGCTCGACTGCGACTTGACGGAGGAACTCAAGTGGAGCAAACCCTGCTTCACATTTCAGAAGAAGAACGTCGCCATCATCATCCCGCTCAAGGAGTCGTGCGCGCTCTCGTTCTTCAAAGGCGCTCTGCTCAAAGATCCCAGCCACATTCTTCAGAAAATTGGGGAGCACACGCAGGCGGGGCGATGGATAAAGTTCACGTCCATCAAAGAGATCGCAGCCTTACAGCCGACTCTCAAATCCTACTTCTACGAAGCCATCCAACAGGAGGAATCCGGGAAGAAGGTCGAACTCAAGAAACCGTCCGAGTACGCCATTCCCGAGGAGTTGCAAGTTCTGCTGACTCGCAACGCGGTTCTGAGGACATCGTTTGAAGCACTCACGCCAGGCCGCAGAAAGTCATACATATTCCACATCTCAAGTGCGAAGCAGCCAACTACAAGAACATCCCGTGCGGAAAAATGCATACCCATGATCCTGGGCGGTCGCGGCTTCAACGAACGGCCGCGCTGAAGCCCAATCGAGCTATCGTCTCAGAACCCCACCGATAGAGCAACGTAGTATCCCGCAGATACAACGAACGGGCAGCGTCTCCGCTGCCCGTTCATTCCGCTGAGTTGGAAAATCGGGAGTGTTACAGTTTCCCTTTCGCGCAGGTGTAGCCCGGCGCAGGCGTGCTCATTGGCCTTCACTGAGCGCTTTTGGCGGCGATAGTCAAAGTGCTGGGAGAACCGCTGACCAGGCCACGGTTATCCGCGACCTGCAGGCTCGCCGTGTAAGTGCCAGCCGCCGAGTATGTGTGCTGAACCGTGGCAGAGGTCTGCCAGGCTGTCGATTTGCCGTCGCCAAACGTGAACCGGTAATACGCAATGCTGGCTCCCGTGCCGGCTTTCGAAGTGGAACCGCTCAACGTGACCGCCACCGGCGCAATCCCCGTTGTGGAGCTCGCCGCAAGGTGGGCCACCGGCGCGGCATTGGAGGCGCAGGTGGAGTTGCCGACCAGCGTATAAGGCACCGCCGCACCGGCCGACTCCTGGGTCAGGCCCACACCCGCGGAAGTGGTACCCGTGAGATCGTCGGGCGCCGATGTCCGCGTCTGTACGTCGAGCTGGGTTAGCTGGTTGCCGACGGCGAGACCGAAGGCAGACTTGTCGAGCACGAGAGTGATAGTTCCGTTGGGGTTGAAGTTGCTCGCCGCGTTCAACGAGCCGAGAACCTGAAATTGGCCGAAACCCTCGGCATTAACGGTGCGGTATCCGTAGTTGAACTCCGGCGAAGGACCGTCCGCACTCACCATGGCGACGTAGTAATAGCCTGTGTTGGGCGCGGTCCGTCCGGCCACATTGAAGAAGAACATCCAGCGGAAGCCCGGCTGGACAGTAGAGAGATTGTCGACTTTGATGGTGAAGACAAGCTCGCCCGGCATGCTCGCAGGCTCGCTTATGGAGCCATATTGAATCACGTCGGTACCGCTGCCGATATCCTGTCCCTCCGTGCCGGAAAACTCGTTGGGGGTCGCCCGAATCAGCACATCGCCGCTGGCTGCGCAGCCCGCCGGCGTGCCGAGCACGGTGATTGCCTTTTTGAGCGGAGCACTCAAAGCACCGCCTGAGTTGCTCACCTGGAGCGACACCGTATGTGTGCCGGTGGTGGTGTAGGTATGGGAGGGCAGACTGGGACCGGTTTGCACGGCCACCGTTCCATCGCCATAGTCGAGCCCGTAATTTGTGAGCGCTCGACCGGCGGGATCGCTGGAAGCGCTCGCGTTAAACGTGACCGTAAGAGGCGCCACTCCCACGGCGTTTGTCATGGCCAGCGCGGCTGTAGGCGCCCGCATCTTGTCGGGTGGCACGCAGCCCGCGGGAGCGATATGTCCCGCCGAGTTCAACGCCGCGTCAACAAACGCGATGTCGAAGCTGCCGTAACCCGTCGTGTAATCCCAGCCCGGAGCGGCCGAAAACTCCCCATTGCTGCCCAGCAGAACGTCATGAAAGCCGGCTGCGGTAGAACCAGGTTGTTGTGCTGTATCAAGCCCATAGAGGATGGGCGCCTCAAATCCGAGGCTGTTGCACCGCGCGCTCTCAAGGCGGGCCCACACGCCGACGTTCAACGGCGAAGACCAGCTCGTGCCCAGAACGCCAGCGTCGGCTCCGTTTACGACAATCTGGGCATACGTGCCCACACCGGCACCGGCCGCACCTTCCGGCCCCGCCGCCATCGAAATATCCGGCACCGCGCGCAATCCCGCCGTCGCGCTCGTGGGGATTGCCGAATCGTCGAATTGCCACATGGGCGCAGGTTCCAGGTTGCTGGTTCCACCGCCTCCGCCATCCCATGCAAGCTCAGTCACGTAGTTGTACTTGGAGTTGACGAAGAGCGATGTTCCCCCCACGGCTACGACCTCGGGGGAGGAGGCCGGATATTCCACGCTGCTGGGCACACCCGAATCCGGCGTGGCTAAATTGACCAGGACGCCGCAGGCCGCACCGGAATCACCGGAGGATGCCGACCAGGTCTGACCCTGTGCGACAGCTTCCGCGAACACTTCATCGAAGACGTTCGACCCTACCGTCCCAAGATTGTCCTTGAGAGTGGAATCCTGAACATCTTCGCAACCGCCGTAAGACATATTGCCCACCTTCGCGATGTTGTCCGTCGCAAAGGCGTCGTTGGCCAGGAGGAGATCGGCGTCGTTCAGGCTCCCGGTGTTGTAGAAGATCAGCTTTTTGACGTTGTAGGCGAGACCCGTAATCGATTGGCTATCGAGATCCCATTCGTCGTTGCCGCTGTTGTCCTGGGGACTGGGAACCGGTTCCACCTGCCGCACCTGAACCGGAATCAGCGGAAGCTGGTTCTCCAGCTCAAAGTGGCGCAGATCCGATATCACCTGCTTCAGGTCGGATCCCGCGCTCACCACGGCCACAACCGTATTCCCGCCGGTTGAGGTAATTCCCGCATCGTAGGCCGTGCGCAGAGCGCCGGGAGTCAACCCGGCGATACTCAAATCTGCGCCGCCGGCTGATGGGTTCATCACAAACGTTTTCGTTTGATCCATCACCTTCAGGTTCTGACCTGCCGACAACTTTCGGCTGATCTCCGTTGCATTCGAGAGACCCAGTACTTCGAGCACGATGTTCCCCAGAGAACTTGGCACCAAGACCGGTCCGGCGGGCGCGTAGGCAGGCCTGCCGCTCAGCGTGAACTCAGCGATCGACGTGTGGAATGCCTTCTCGGCTTGCGCGACCGTACCCTGCGCGGATACGAGCAGGTTGTCCTGTGAAACCTTGACGTTAATAAAGCCCATGCTCGACAGGTAGTCCACTACGGGCTGCACCTGGCTTGCGGTCGGCGAATATTCCGACACAAACGCCGCGTGCTTCAGCGGCGTGCTTTTGCCGCCTCGCAGTCCGTCAAGGAGCGATTCGAGCGAGGAGACGTTCTGCAGTCTCAGCCCCACCACGATTTTCAGCGTCTGATTCGCAGGCGCCGGCGTTGTGGAAACCTTGCTGCCCACCTTAATTGTGTTAGCCGGAACCGGCACCCAGCTCTGGGCCACAGCGAAAGGTGCGAGGAATGCTACGGAATACAGAAGTGCCACGACGGCAGGCTTTCGCATACCACCTCCGGGGAAAAAGTGGGGTTGGAATGGGGCGCCCGATCCTTGGGAAGAGAATCCAAGCGAAACCTCAGGAGGGCTTTCTATTTACTTTAATGTTTCGCGGGCACGAGGCTCGCCCACAGTCGTACAACTGGTTCAGAGTAGATGCTGTCAAGCGAAGTTTAGGTTGGCTCGTGATCTTGAAGCGGTAGCGAGGCCCGGGCTACGGCGATCAAATCGGTTGGCGCTGCTGGAACGTCAATCGGCGGTTTCAGACCAACGCCTTCGACGAGGTTTGCTCCTTTCCCCACCACGATTTACCCTCAGAGCCAGAGCCACACCGCCAGCGAACCCCCTTTCCCGCCATCTAACCATCCCGCGCCCGTCTAAACCTCCCGCATTCCATGTTGTACGCTCGAAATAGTCCATTTCATTGGGAATGCTCTTGCCTGCAAAAACTCTCACTCCGCCGCGTCCCTTCCAGCAACCGCAGCCGCAGGCTCCTCTGCATTGCGGCTCCGTGTCAATGGAGTTGCTGGCGAAGAAGTACGGCACGCCGCTCTACGTCTACTCCGCCGATCAGATCGTCGAGCGCCTGCGCATGTTCAACGAGGCTCTCGCGGCGCGCGACCACCTCGTCTGCTACGCAGTGAAGGCCAATTCCTCGCTCGCCATCCTCAGGCTGCTCGCGCAGCACGGCGCGGGCTTTGACATCGTGTCGGGCGGCGAACTCGATCGCGTTCTCGCCGCCGCTCCTGAAGCTGCGGATCGCGTCGTCTTCAGCGGAGTAGGCAAGACCGCTGCCGAAATCGATCACGCCCTCACCGCCGGCATTCTGGAATTCAATGTGGAAAGCGAGGCCGAGCTCAACCTGCTTGCCGTGCGCGCTGCAAAGTTGAAGCGCAAAACCCGCTTCGCCCTGCGCGTCAATCCCGATGTGTTCGCCGAAACGCATCCTTACATTTCAACCGGCCTGCGCGAGCACAAGTTTGGAATCGATATTGGCCGCGCCGCCGCTCTCTATCGCAAGTCTGCCGGAAACAGGTGGCTCGAGCCTCACGGCATCAGCGTCCACATCGGATCGCAGATCCGCTCCGCTGAGCCCTTTGGCGCCGCGCTCCAGCGCGTCCACAAACTTGTCGGCCAGCTACGCCGCGACGGAATCCATCTCCGCTCCATCGACGCCGGCGGCGGCCTCGGCATCGATTACCACGGGAGGCAATCCGATCCCACCGCCCGCGTTCGCGACTATGCCGCGGCCATCCATACTGCCGTCGACGGTTTCGACGGACGTCTGCTCATCGAACCCGGCCGTTTTCTTGTGGCCCAGGCCGGCGCGCTCCTCACCCGCGTGCTCAACGTGAAGCAGAACGGCAGCAAGACCTTCGTCATTACCGACGCCGCAATGAACGACCTCATCCGTCCCGCGCTTTACCAGGCGCACCACGAGATCGTGCCCGTCTCGCCACGCCCGCATTCGAAACAGGCCCGCACCCGCACCGTCGACATTGTCGGTCCCGTCTGCGAATCCGGCGACTTCTTCGCCCGCGATCGCAAACTGCCGCCAGTGAAACCAGGTGACCTGCTCGCCATCCTTGATGCCGGCGCGTACGGCATGGTGCAGGCCTCCAACTACAACACGCGCTTCCGTCCCGCTGAAGTGCTGGTCGAAGGAAAGTCTCATCGCCTCATCCGGCGCCGCGAAACTATCGCCGACCTCCTCGCACCAGAAATTCTCTGAACCGCAGTCCGCTAGCAACAGGTGTAGAATTCCGCCGTGAACACTGGTCCTGAACTCATCCGTCCCGCCGACTCCCGCGACCGCAACTGGGTGGCCATCGCGCTCGCCGCTGGAGTGGTTGTCGTCGCCGTCGTCCTTATCTTCTTCTTGACCCGCGGGCGTCCGGGCTCCAGCGTCTCTCCTGTAAGTGCCGCGCCCGATCCCTATGCCGCGAGCCTGCCAGTCTCCCACGTGGCCATGAGCGAGTCCTCGAACCTCGCGGGCGGCAAGGTCACTTACCTCGACGGCCACATCTCCAACACCGGAAGCAAGATCATCACCGGCATCACCGTTCAGGTGCTTTTTCGCAACCCCGCACATGAAGTGGCGCAGAACGAAACCCAGCCCATGATGTTGATTCGCACACGTGAGCCCTACATCGACACTGAACCTGTGTCGAGCGCCCCCCTCAAACCTGGCGATGAGCGTGACTTCCGCCTCAGCTTCGACCAGATCACTCCCGATTGGGATGGTGTCTACCCCGAACTCCGCATCCTCCACGTAACCACGCGGTAGGGCAATTCCGAGGGTTGCCAGCCGCATTGCGTACTCAAGCAATCAAAACTCGTGATTAAGCGATCGACGGTCGACGGATCAACACGGCGTTGCCCCACACGCGTCCTGTCGCGTCACACGGCGTATGGCACGCTCGCCGGCGAGTATGACAGCGTAAGACAGTGTCCATCAGCCGATCGCCTGTCCCGGTGCTGAGTCCGCCTAATCCTAAGGACATGGCTTGACATCTCTTCCGGTGTCCTGTACTTTGCAATGTAAAGTAGTCGCAGAGGCCGCATGGACGATCTCAACAGGGCGCTCGGGGATATCAGCAGCATCCGCCGCCAGATGGCGCGCACCACGGAATTCCGCGGCTACGGTCCTGCCACGCTGGCCGCCACCGGGGGCATAGCGCTCGCTGCGGCGCTTGCCCAGCAACTCTGGCTGCACAACCCCGCCGGCCACGTGCTGCTCTACTTCGGTCTATGGGCCACGACTGCCGCTCTCTCCGCCGGCCTTATCGGTTCGCAGATGATCGCGCGAACTCAGCGCGTCCACTCCGGCATCGCCGACGAGATGATCCGCATGGCCGTCGAGCAGTTTCTGCCCGCCGCAGGAGCTGGCGCCCTCGCAACGGTTGTGCTTATCGATCGACTTCCCGGCGTTGCGTGGATCCTTCCCGGCCTATGGCAGGTCATTTTCTCAATCGGCGTTTTTTCCTCGTGCCGATTTCTGCCGCGCCTGATGCTCCTCGCCGGTGCCTGGTATCTCGCCATCGGGCTCGCCGTGCTCTCTCTCGCAGATAACCGTGCCCTCGCCCCGTGGACCATGGGGCTCGCGTTCGGAGCAGGGCAATTGCTCGTCGCCGCGATTCTCGCAATCAGCGCAAAGGAGGGCCGGCATGACAGCTAAGCACGACGCGCCCACAACCGTTCCGAAGGGCTCAGGCGAAGGTCGCTTCGCTTATGAAGGCCTCGACCGCACCATCCATGAGCGCGCTCGCCTGAGCGTGCTTACCTCACTCATCACGAATCCGAAGGGCCTCGCCTTTAATGACCTCAAGGAACTCTGCGCGCTTACTGACGGCAACCTCAGCCGCCATCTGCGCGTGCTCGAGAGTGCCCGCCTGGTGGAAATCGTCAAGGGCGTGGACCGCAACCGCTCTCTGACGCTCTGCCGCATCACGCCTCTTGGCTGCAAGCGCTACCTGCTCTACCTTGAAACCCTCGAGCAGGTGGTACGCGACGCCGCCCAGGTGGCGAATCAGCAATCCGACAAAGCCCTCGGTCGCGGTTTTGCGCCATCACGGGCGTGACCCTTTTTTTGTCCAGTTACTTTGCAACGTAAAGTAACCTGCAACCCAGTTTGGAGGGACCCACGGTGAACCAGTTCGGAATACTGCAAGCGCCGGCAGGCGACCGCATACGCCGCTCGATCGGCATCAAGCTACTCCTCGTCTGCGGACTCGCCCTTGTGATGTGCATTCCCGCCTTTTTCGTCGATTCGCTTGTGAGCGACCGCACAAGCCGCGCTGCCGACGTGGTGAAAGATGTCAGTGCGCATGTCGGCGGCCAGCAGACATTTCTCGGCCCCACTCTCGCCATTCCGTACACCGTGCCCGCAGATAACAAGCATGGAGTGTATCTCGTATTTCCAGCGCAGGCCGCCGCGTCGGTTAAATCGTCCACGGAGGAGCGCCGCCGCTCGCTATTCAAAGTGCCCGTCTTCAGCGCCGACCTCAACATGGATGCATCGTTCGATCTTGCGGGCGTGCCCGCGGCCGCTCCCGAAGGCGCGACCCTCGATTGGGGCCGCGCAGAGATCATCGTGGGTGTGAGCGATGCACGGGGCGCGCGCTCCGACGCCGTACTTACGGTCGACGGGAAGCCATTCGCGATGGCTCCCGCGGCCATTACCCCGGACATGGTCCTCAATGGCGCCCAGGGACTACAGACGTCTCTCACGTTATTCGGGGTACCGGCCTCTGCGTTCGCTCACTCGAACGCGCAGTTCAAAGCTTCGGCCGCGCTCCACTTTTCCGGCGCACAACGCATTGCGGTGCTGTCTTACGGCAAGACTACCCGTCTGACGATGCAGGGCGACTGGCCCAATCCGTCCTTCGACGGCGGCTTCCTACCCACCGGTCACACCATCTCCGACCACGGATTCTCCGCTGAGTGGACCGTACCGTACATCGCGCGCGGCGTCGCCGCGGAAGGGACTGCTGCGGCGATTCACGCGCTCGAGGCCACTGGCCTCGGTGTCTCGTTCGTCGAAGTTGCCGATCCGTATCAGTCGGTCAATCGCTCGCTCAAGTATCTGCCGCTGTTTCTCGGGCTGGTTTTTCTTTCGTACTTCGTCTTTGAGGTCACGACTGGCAAGCGCGTTCACCCGGCACAATATGTGCTCGTCGGAGTGGCGCAGGTTATCTTCTACCTGCTGCTTCTCTCGTTGGCCGAGCGCATCGGATTCGACTTTGCGTTTCTGCTCGGCGGCGCCGCGACGGTAGCTCTGCTGTCGGGCAACGCGGGATGGATCTTCGCGAGCCGGCTGCAGGGCTTCCGCGCGCTCGGCGTCTTCACTCTGCTCTACATGCTGATCTACATGCTGCTGCGACTTGAGGACGATGCGCTGCTTGTGGGCGCCATCGCGAGCTTCGCTGCCGTCGCCGCTGTCATGTACTTCACTCGCCGCATTGACTGGTATGGCGCGCTGCCAGGCTCAACCGCCGAGGCCGGAGGACAGAGAATCGCCGCATCCAGCGATCTGGCATAGACGCTGTGGCGCGGCGGATGTGCGAATAGCCGCGCCGCTGCACCATTTTTCAAATCGACCAGGAGAACGCAACATGGGCCAGAACACTTCCTCCAGATCCGTTCGCGACCGCAACACGGGACTGCACGTGGCCATCATCATGGACGGCAATGGCCGCTGGGCCACGCGCCAGGGCTTGCCGCGCGTGGCTGGCCATCGCGCAGGCGTGGTCGCGCTGAAGCGCGTGGTGGAGCACGCGCCGGACGTGGGCGTTCGCGCGCTGAGTGTTTACGCGTTCTCGAGCGACAACTGGTCGCGGCCTGCCTCTGAAGTGCAGAGTCTGTTCTGGCTCATGCGCGCGTTCCTGCGGCTGGAGACGGCGCGTATGCGGCAGAAGGGCGTGCGCGTGCAGGTGTTCGGACGGCGCGACCGGCTGCCGTCGGCTGTGCTGCGCGAAGTGGATTGGAGCGAATTCGTCACCGCGCCTGGGCGGCGCCTGCTGCTGAGGGTTGCGGTTGACTACTCGGCGCGCGAGGCCATTTCGCGCGCTGCCGCGGGGTCTGCGCATCCGTCGACCGAGGCGGCGCGGGACGCGCTCGAGCACGACCTCACGCGGGAGGCTGGGGAAGTTGACCTGCTGATTCGGACGGGCGGGGAAAAGCGGCTGTCGGACTTTCTGCTGTGGGAGTCGGCGTATGCGGAGCTGCTGTTCACGGACTGCATGTGGCCGGACTTTGGGCCGGACGAACTGGATGCGGCGCTTGCAGAATTCCAACGGCGCGAGCGGCGGTTTGGGGGAATTATGGCGCCGTCGGTAGCTGCGGCGACTTCCTTATGATGTGGGGGAGGGGTTGGATAAAGATTTCCTGCGCTCCTGGCGAGGGCGAGGAAGGCGGCACTTTGCCCCGTGGCTAAGAATTCCGTTTGGCTCCGAGTTGCTCTAAGTTGCTAATTCCATTCGTACTTACACGACTTTGAAAGAAACAGCGAAAAGCGAAAGAAAATAAAAATTAATTTTTTTTCAAGCTGGTTTCGCTGGCCCGTTTGCGCGTAAGCGCCCGGATTTCTCCGGGAGCTTAGGTACGGTAGCAGGCCGGCGGCCGCGTGACTGTGACCGCTGTCACGGGTGTTTGGGGAATGCGGAGCCGCCGTGGGCTGGACAGGCTGCGGAAAAGCGCGTGAGAGCTACGGGGCGGCGGCAAAAAACCTCAGGGGCTGAAGCCCAAACCCTTGTTTGGGCGGCTGACGGCGGACCGAGGTCCCGCCCTTACGCGATTTTGATCAAGGACAGAGTTATTTTCCGAAGCCTGTGAAACTGTTGAGCGGCCGCTCCGGTGGAGCGGCGCTAATTGGCTAAAGCTGCCTGGCCCCTCATGCCGCGTTCTTTGTCGATGCGTGCTTTGGCCTGATGATCCTCCAATCACGCCTGTGATCCCTGGTTCCCAAACGCGAAGGACGCTTCGGCATCGCTCAGGGCGGGCTTGGGCACCCTT
>Ga0134126_10000908_pt1 | contig 37452 bp, 53 predicted proteins | sample KB31752_FD_96881 | JGI IMG/M metagenome (GOLD analysis project Ga0134126, IMG submission 96881) | Terrestrial soil microbial communities with excess Nitrogen fertilizer from Kellogg Biological Station, Michigan, USA - KB3-175-2 | ecosystem: Environmental > Terrestrial > Soil > Unclassified ...
AACGGGCAAACTGGCAGACCGTCGAACGGTATGTGCAGCGGCAAGGGCAGCCTCACGACGATCTCCGGCAGCTCCGAATGTTTTAGTTCTGTGATACCCCGCAGCTTGCTGCGGGGAGCTTCAATTGCCCACAGGTCAAAATTGAATAGTGAACCAGCCCTCTTGAACCGTTGACTTTCCCGTTCGACCCCTTCCGGCCGTAGTGTGATCGTGTGTCGAAAAGAGTCGAGCAAATGTTCATGCCGTAGTGTGTCTAAGTGGCAGACAGCTGGTACAATCATCGGGGACGGCATCGAAAAGACCGATCAACGCTCATGCTGTTCACGTGTGAACCGTCCCCCATGAAGAAACGAAACGTCGCCATGTATCGGCTTGCATTCGGAGTACTGGGCGGTCTCATCCTTTTGGCTATGAGCGTAGTCAGCTTGCTCAATCCCGCTCTTGCTCTTCCGCCCGTTCAAGGAGAAGTTGTCTCCATGACAGCCGGTATTCCTGGAACGATGGTCATTCGAGACGAGAAAGGGCAGCTCCATATTTTGAATCTGACGCAACAAACTCAACTTGGTGGTCAGTTTAAGGTCGGTGATAAGGTGCTGGTCTTCTTCAGCCCATATGGCGTGAGCGCAGTTCAGCTCCAGACGGGAAATCGTTAACCCGGCTTCATTCTCCAGACCTCGTAGATTCGGACGTTCGCCTCTTCGTTGACACGCGTCTACTCTCGCCGAAGTGCAGCAAGCAGTCCTGCAGCGCCGAGAAGCCCGCCCAAGATGATCAGAAATGATGACGTGTCCGGTAAGCTGGCTTCCTGCGGGGACGGCCAATCGATGAAGAGCCCCAGTGCAATGAGGATGGTGCCGAGTGCGAGCATCCCTTTCCAGCAGATGGTGATCCGTCGATCTGTCTCGTGAGCCTCTTGTGACTGCTTTTCCGACATCAATCCTCCTGAGCCGATTCACCATCAGCATGGCAACTTGGAGCGGTGACGGTCAAGGACCAGTCGTACTCTTGTCGGGAGTTCCTACAAAAGCGTATGTTTGCAACAGACAAGACATACGATATCGGGCGAGGTTTTTATGGGGGTCTTGAAAAAGTGCTGGAGTTGGTTCTGGGAGCAAACTGTCTTCAATAAGATTGTGATCCTCGGCCTCTTTGCGGCCTTTGTCCCATTTGTCCTCCCGACGGTCGTGGCTTGGTTCAGGCCGACCGTGATTCACGTCGGCGTGGCCTTCTATACGTATGAACGGGGAATTCAGCCACAGGGCATGAATTCACTCTACTTCTTCGAAAGGCGCAATCTGGTGTCGGATTGCAGCATACGCCATGAGGAGCGATCCGTTCCGAGTGGTCGCGCGAAGGCGCCTGATCCGCAAGCGTGGGTGTTGATCAAGCTGCTGCTGGAAAACGTGTCCGATCGCGATATCACGAAGCTCCGGGTCGGTGTGAGATCTCCAGTTATCAATCAGACGACACAGCTGTTGACCGCTCCAACTTTGGCTGCCACGGGCAACAAGGAGGCCCCGCCCGATGTCAAACCTTTATATGTCATCTCGATCGCAGCTATTCCTGCTTCGAGTTCGGTGGTCGTCAGTTTGAAGACTCCTATGGACGAAAACTTGCGTGAGTTTATCTATGTCAAACGCCGCCCTGTGACCATCCAGGTGCCCTATGTTTCGGCGGACCAATTCAGACAGTACCCTCCGATCGTCTCACGTACGAACGCGGTCAAGATGTTGAATCGTGAAGGGGTATTGCGAACCGACGACGATGCCTTCGCTGACGAAAAACTCCAGGTGACGATGTTGTCTCCCGATGAGTCGAAGGAGCAAGAAGTGTCGTATCGAGTCCTTCCTCGTGCCAAGGCCTGCTCGGAAGCAGAAGCGGGTGTGTGGTGATCTTCGATTCAGGAGCGTCGGAGCCGAGAGCGGAACGAGCCCACCCCGTCGATCATGCGCTGTAAGGCGGAAGCTTCGCGGCCAGAAGACTCCTCGCCGCTGACTGACCGGCCAGCCAGCCCGTCGCCCAAGCCCATTGAAAATTGAATCCTCCGATGCGGCCGTCGCAATCGAGCATCTCCCCGATCAGATAGAGTCCCGAAACCAGCTTCGACTCCATGGTGCGATAGTTGATTTCTTCCAACGGCACGCCGCCGGTCGTGACTTCCGCAAAGTTCCATCCGCGATCCCGCTCAATAGGAAATCGGAACCGCATCAGGGTGCTCAGTAACCGTTCTCGGTCACGACGCACCACCTGAGCCGTTAGCTCCTGCGGGTCGCATGAACAATGGAGGCAGAGAGATTCGGCAAATCGATCCGAGACCAGCATCGACAGTGTTCGTGTCAGTGAACGCCTGGGATGTTCAGCTGCTTGGGCCACAAACCACTCCTTTAATTCTTCTGCTGTCCTGCTTGGAACAAAGTTGCCGTACAGATCAACTTGCGCGCCTCGGTTCGTCGCCAAGGTCCAGAAGCGGCTGGCATCCATGACCACGGGGCCGCTGATCCCGAAATGGGTCCAGAGCAGGCTCCCGGTTCGTCGATCGACTTCTCGGCCATCCGCCACGGAGGTCAACTCCACGTCATGCGAGAGGCCTGAGAGCGTTGCGTGAAACATGGAATGATCGAGTACCAAGGGGACGAGGGCCGGCACCGTTGGTGTCACGCGATGGCCGAGGCCACAAGCCAGTCGATATCCGAATCCGTCGCTGCCGGTCCTCGGCAACGACTGACCGCCTGTGGCAAGCATGACTCGGGATGCCTGCGTCGTGCCGTGACTGTGCCGCACCAGAAATCCTGCGCGTGACGTCGCGATCTCGGTCACGCGATGCCCAGGACGGATGATGGCGCCGGTATGCCGGGCACGGCTCAGCAATGCGGTGAGGACGGTCCTTGCGTCGTCGGTGACGGGAAACAGCTTGCCCGTCGGTTCGCGCTTTAAGTCAACACCTAACGACGTAAACCACGCGATCGTTCGTTCGACTGAAAACGCCGCGAGAATATTTCGGATGATGTTTCGATTCCCGAAGAAATCTTTTGGAGTGATCACCTCGTGCGTGACGTTGCAACGCCCGCCGCCTGAGACTAGAATTTTAGCCCCTATCTGCTTGGCCCCATCCAGCAAGAGCACACGTCCAGGAGTTCCGTCTTGTGCGAGCGTTTCCGCCGCGACGATCGCGCTGGTCAGTCCTGCCGCGCCGGCTCCCACAACGGCCACATCCACCACATCGTCAGTCATCTCTTGGTCCTTCGTGTTCTATTCAGGCGAATGTTGCAACTCGTTATTGGCAGATCAGTGAATTCGAGAGTTGGATGAGCCATACGGCGGTGTCACAGAGCGCCATGTTGCAAGACCTCATGCGAACATTTCATGAGTGGGAAGCGGTCTACAGGCGCACGGTGCACCAAATGGATGAAGCTGCAAGGTTCATGGAGAGATGGCGGATTGATTTCAAACAACAACAGAAGAAGAAGGAATTGCCTCTGTTCGATCGCCTGAAAGAGTGGGTCACTCATGTCGAAAGCCTGATGAAATATACTTAGGTGTATGAGTTCTTTTTGGAGGAAGATACCATTGAAGTGGACGGCAAAACGATCACCGTCTTAGGAATCTTTCTCATCGACTATGCCGGCGGAATCGCAAGTGAGTTGCGTTTCGCGGTGGAACAAAAGTTCGCGCAAGCAGGACCAAAAGTCCTGCTGCCACATGACCCGTTGAGCGCGGCATTAGAGATTTTTAACTAACTGTTAACATGTCGTTAATCTTGAAATGGTAGATATTGTCCGCAGTCAATATCTACAAGGAGGGATATCATGACCTGTGTAAAATGCAAAGGGTTGATGATCCAAGAGCGCCAGCCGGCGATGTCGTCCAGTACGATCATTCTGCGCTGTCTCAATTGCGGTCTGATCATTGATCCCTTGATCGAGCAGAATCGCAGCAACTACATGCGAGCCAAGGCTGCCTAGGGGGGAGTCTTTGTCCCGACCGGAGGCTGTGGAATTTATATGCGCGGTCGGATTTGGATTGGGCGTCGCGCGCGCAGTTAGATCGAAAACTCGGCCCATAAAAAGGTATGGTCTGAAGGCTCTTTCGCTCGCCGCGGCTCGACGTCCACATCCGCCTTCGCGCACTTTTCCGCGAGCGGCGCCGTGGCCATCATATGATCGATGCGCCATCCTTTGTTGGCCTCCAGTGAGCTCGGCGCACGGTAGTCCCAGAATGTGTATTGCTGACGTGTCGGGTAGAGTTTCACAAAGACATCCTGGAATCCCCAGGCGACCGTTTTTTCATACGCGTGGCGCGCGGCCTCATGGTAACAGACATGGTTCAGATGTTTCTCTGGACTGTGGACGTCCATGGGGCGTGGAGCCACGTTCATATCTCCGCACCAGATAGCCGGAGCTTGCGGTGAAAGATGAGCGTTGAAGTAGTTCCGTAGTCGTTCGTACCAGGCAAGCTTGTACGCATACTTCGGCGAATCGATTTCGAACCCCTGCGGCACGTAGGTATTGACGATGGAAATTCCGTCGATGAGGACTCGCAGCAAGCGAGAGTCTTCGGGGTCTCCTCCATCGTCGAATCCGTAGAAAATTGCTTCCGGCTTCTTTCGGCTCAGAATCGCCACTCCGTTATAGGATTTCATTCCTCGAAAGGTCGTCTCATACCCGCTGGATGCCAGCGCGAGCAGTGGAAACTCGCTATCTTGGACCTTGGTTTCTTGCAGGCACAGGACATCCGGCTGATGCCGATCAAGCCACTTGAGCACGATCGGTAAACGTTTGCGCAATGAATTGACGTTGAACGTCGCGATTTTCATCGAAGTGCGCTCCAATAAGTCGGCGCATCCTAACAAAAGCCGTCCAGTGCAACAAGCGGTTGGGAAGCGTTGAGTCATGTCCGTCACTCCGTCGTCAACATGGGACCAAACGGTGTTCCAGGGATCAATACAGTCATTGTGCTGCAGATGTATACGACCTCTCAGGAGTCTCAGACAGAACAGGATCGCGTTGCTTTCGAGATGGCCGAAGCCTATCCTCATGAGCATGATTTCGTGATTGCCTGCCAATCGAATCATAAACACGAGTTTTGATATTCAGGTGGGAGTGTGTGACTAGACGCGAAAGCGTGTCCGAAGGAACGTATCGTAAACATGCATACAGGGATCCATATCTGAGAAGGAGGGAGGCATGAGTGATGAGAAGAAACTGACCACTAACGCCGGTTGTCCAGTCGCCGACAATCAAAACGTGATGACCGCCGGCCCACGTGGCCCACACTTGTTGCAAGATGTGTGGTTCCTGGAGAAACTCGCGCATTTCGACCGCGAAGTGATCCCCGAGCGCCGCATGCATGCCAAGGGCTCCGGTGCTTACGGCACGTTCACGGTCACGCACGATATCACGAAATACACACGCGCGAAGATCTTCGGTCAGGTCGGCAAGAAGACCGAACTGTTCGCCCGCTTCACCACTGTAGCGGGAGAGCGCGGCGCCGCCGACGCCGAGCGTGACATTCGCGGTTTTGCTGTGAAGTTCTACACCGAGGAAGGCAACTGGGATTTGGTCGGCAACAACACGCCGGTGTTTTTCCTGCGCGACCCACTCAAGTTTCCCGACCTCAATCACGCGGTCAAACGAGACCCGTGCACGAACCTGCGCAGTGCGAAGAACAACTGGGACTTTTGGACTTCGCTGCCCGAGGCGCTACATCAGATTACGATCGTGATGAGCGACCGTGTATTCCAGCGAGCTACCGCCATATGCACGGCTTCGGCAGCCATACCTTCAGTTTCATCAACGCGAAGCGCGAGCGCCACTGGGTCAAGTTCCACTTCAAGTGCCGGCAGGGCATCAAAAACCTGACCGATGCTGAAGCCGAGGCAGTGATTGGCAAGGACCGCGAAAGCCATCAGCGAGACCTCTACGAGAGCATTGAGAAAGGTGACTTCCCCAAGTGGACACTCCACGTCCAAATCATGCCGGAAAAGGACGCCGCGAAGGTTCCCTACCATCCGTTCGACCTGACCAAGGTCTGGCCACACAAGGACTATCCCCTCATCGAAGTTGGCGTGATGGAGCTCAACCGTAACCCGGAGAACTTCTTCGCCGAGGTCGAACAGTCCGCGTTCAACCCGGCGAATGTCGTGCCTGGCATCGGCTTCTCACCGGACAAGATGCTGCAGGGGCGCCTGTGCAGTTATGGCGACGCGCAGCGCTATCGCCTCGGCGTCAATCACCACCTCATACCGGTAAACGCTCCACGCTGCCCGGCACACAGCTACCACCGCGACGGTGCCATGCGCATAGACGGCAACCACGGAAGCACGCTCGGCTATGAGCCGAACAGCTATGGCGAGTGGCAGGAGCAACCGGAGTACCGCGAGCCGCCGCTGTCGCTCGAAGGTGCAGCCGACCACTGGAACCACCGAGAAGACACGGACTACTACTCGCAGCCTGGCGCGCTGTTCCGTTCAATGACGACGGCACAACAGAAACTGTTGTTCGAAAACACGGCTCGTTCGATCGGTGCGGCACCACGGGAAATCCAAATTCGGCACATCCGCAAGTGTCTGAAAGCCGATCCAGCTTACGGCAAGGGCGTTGCCGATGCTTTAGGTATTGCGTTGACCGATGTGTCGACCTAGGAGGGGATTACCAAATTGTTTGAGATTGAAGCGAGCGGATAAGTGTGGATGTCATCAAGAGCATGGGGTCTGGAGGACCTGAACTTGACATTCCCCGTAGCTCGCTACGGGGTTGGCCTCTCCTTCCGAGAAGTCTTCGGAATTGAGTTCTGTGATACCCCGCAGCTTGCTGCGGGGAGCTTCATTATCCTTGCACGTCCTATGGATCAGGCCGTGATAACCGTCTCGACAATTGAGTCCATAGCATGAGTCATGATATGACAAGCCCGGACGTGGGCCGGACCGAATGAAGGACACCATGGCGAAAACTCAAATTCGAACACAAGCCGGAGCCGGCACCAGTCCGCAGATCGATCTTGGGATCGAGCCGGCGCAGCGAAAGGCTATCGCAGAAGGGTTGGCGAAGGTCCTCGCGGATACTTATACGCTCTACCTTAAGACGCACAACTTCCATTGGAATGTCACGGGGCCGATGTTCCAGACGCTCCATTTGATGTTCGAACAGCAATACAACGAGCTGGCGCTGGCGGTCGATCTGGTGGCTGAGCGCATCCGAGCGCTGGGGCATCCTGCGCCGTGCAGCTATGCTCAATTTTCCAAGCTATCTTCCATTTCGGAAGCCGCAGGTGTGCCTAAGGCGGAGGACATGATTCGACAGTTGGTCGAAGGGCAGGAAGCGCTGGTGCGAACGGTACGGAAAGTCTATGCGACGGCCGAAAAGGTTTCTGATCAGGTGACGATCGATCTTTTGACTCAACGCATGCAGGTGCATGAGAAGACGGCGTGGATGCTCCGCAGCCTGCTGGAATAATCTGAGAGAGATAGTGGTTTCCGCGCACGGTCGATCCACTTGAGAAGGATCCAGAGGTAATGAACGATGAAGCGGCGAGTTCGCAGAGGAAGTCAAAAGTCACAGATATAGCCTATAGAAGGGAGATGAAGATGAAGAGGCGGAAGCTGACGAATTCGATACCCATGCGTGCGTGTATGGTGTTGGGACTACTGTTGGGAGTCTCTTTCGGCGAAGCACAAGCGGAGGAGTACAAGCTCAAGATTCCTTTCGGTCTCGAAGAGACCGCTGTGGTCATTCCGGCCGATAATCCTTTGACGAAGGAGAAGGTCGAGTTAGGCCGGTTGCTGCTTTTTGACAAGCGGTTATCCCAGGACAACACCATTGCCTGCGCGAATTGTCATATCGCAAAATTCGCATTCACGGATGGCAAGCCGGTTGCCACCGGCATTCGCGGCCAGAAGGGTGGTCGCAGCGCACCGGTGTCCTTCAACCGGGTGTTCAGCAGCGCACAATTTTGGGACGGCCGGGCCGCGACGTTAGAAGCTCAATCGGTCGGTCCGTTTATAAATCCGATCGAGCACGGTTTTGCCAACTATGATGTGATGAATGCCAAGATGATGAAGATCCCAGGCTACCGGAAACTCTTCAAGCAAGTCTTCGGCGATGACACCATCACGACGGAGAGGGTGGGCATGGCCATTGCCAGCTTCCAGCGCACTGTTCTGTCCGGCAACAGCCCGGCGGACCGGTTCGATCAGGGAGGGGAAACAGGGGCCATTCCAGAGGCCGCTCAGAGGGGCCTCATCCTGTTCCGTGACAAGGCACGTTGCACAAAGTGTCACTCCGGGTTCAATTTCACCGACGAAAAGTTTCACAACCTCGGCATCGGCTGGGATACGAATACGGTCGATCTCGGTCGGTATATGATAACGAATAACCCAGAGGAGATTGGAGCCTTCAAGACCCCGACCTTGCGGGAGATCGCTCGAAGCTCTCCGTACATGCACGATGGGCGCTTCAAGACTCTTGAAGAAGTCGTCAATTTCTACAACAAGGGTGGTGTCAAGAATCCCCACCAGGACAATCTCATTCTTCCGCTAGAACTGACGGATCAGGAAAAGCATGACCTGGTGGAGTTTCTCCATACGCTCAACGGCGAGGGGTGGCAGCACGTCTCTGCGCCGAAGTCGTTTCCGAAGTAATTCGAACCGTTCAGGATGAGAGGTAATTGGAGGGCCATCGCGCGATGGCCCTCTTTTGTTAGGCGCGGTGTAAGGAGTCCTGATCGTTCACCTGGAGGAGATGTCGGCGTAGAATGGCCTGCTCGATACGGGAGCGTCCCCGATCCGGGGCTGGGAATCGGAGCACGAGATGTATCTTGCCTGATTCCGGTAGTTGAATAGTGATGCGCGGTTCCGGTGAAGGCGCTTCCAGCAAATTGGTCTTTTCCAGCAGCTTCATCTGCCGCATCGCTTCTTCCATGAACGGCGCACATTCGATTTTCGCCGCCTCCAGCAGAATCCGCTCCTCTCGTTGCCAATCCGCGTTGTTTTTGATGGGTACGACTACTGTGTAGAGCCCGTATTCTTGCTCAGGGTTTTCTTTGACCAATGCGTTCGTGAACAACAGGCTGTTGGGGAAAACCGTCACACGGCCGGTATAGAGATGAGCGGATTGGCCGGGACCGATCTCCAATAACTTCGTCGCAAAGATATCGTGATCCAGCACTACTCCGCGGTGGCCCGCGATTTGAATTCGATCACCGACGGCATAGACCTTACCGCCCACGCGAAGCGCCGCGCCGCTCCAGCAGAGGAGCAGCTCTTTCGTCGCCAAGACGAACGCCGCCGCCAAGGCGACGAGCGAAACGGCAAAGGCTTGTAGTTCGTGAGCCCAGATGATCATGAGACCGATAAGAAACGCGAAGACGACCGAGTTCCTGGTTGTGACCACCCAACGGCGTTTCGATTCCATCGAGAGCGTCGGATTGTGGGCGATCCAACGCACGATCAGCGATCTGCTCACGATCAAGGTCAGCAACAGGATCAACGACTTCAATCCATCCAACGCGACCGAGCTGTCGATTCCAAACCACTCGCTTTGAGGCACGATCGTCCTTTACTTGGCGGTCAGTGTTTCGCGGGTACCCGGAACACATTCCTCACGTTTCCAGTTCTTGAGGGTCTTCTCTTCGGAGAACGTTAAGGTGTACCGATAGCAATACAGCGTGCGTTTGGCGGTCTCGGTTCCCTTGCCCATCATGCTGGTGACCGAGTGAGAAGCGTCGGCGATGAACGAGGAATTCCACGAGGTGAGATCTTGCTCGCTGAGCGCGAACCGATAGGTCCAGAGACTGTCCCCGCCGAGAGCCGGGGTTTTGGCCGTGTGCGGGGGACCTAGTCGCTCTCGAATCTCCTCCTGTGTCAGTCGACCGATTCCTTTCTTGAAATAGCCATCTCTCCAGGGACCGCCACAGCCGGAAAAGCCGACGGCCAGAGCGGCAAGCAGGGCACCGGTAACAAGAGGGAAGTACTTCTGGATGGCGGAAGAAATCGAGACCGACATTCTGACGCCTACGCTACACCGGACGATCGGTAAGTGCAACTCTACAGGCCATCACCCGCTATCTTGTTCGACGGGGACCCTCGTCGAGCGCAGATCGGCAGGTCGAAGTAGGCTGGATTTGACCATACGTTTTCGGTACCGTAGTATTGGCCGAGGCTGACGCATGGATGTCCGACTGATTTTTGCTGCATGTATTACCAGTGTCGTGATTCTTTCTCTACAGGCAGGGTTTGCAGCTACCGAAAGCCGGACAGCCAAGCCCGAGTCCGCCTCACCAACTTCTCAGAAGTTTGATCCTCCTCCCGTACCGGCGAAACCACCAGGTTCCACCGTCGATTCCAAGGCGGGAGAGAGAAGTAAGTCGCCGACCAACGGTGGCGCTGCGTATCAGCCGGCTATGCTGACCGCTGCCTCTCCTGAAATTATGGGGAAAGATGGTGCGCCGATGGCACTGGTGCCGGCCGGTGAGTTTGTGATGGGAAGCGATAAAGGTGATGAAGACGAAGCCCCTGTGCACCGTGTGTATCTCAATGCGTTCTACATCGACAAATTCGAAGTGACGAACGGACGATTCGCCAAGTATGTCGAGGCTATTCAGAGCGAACCCCCATGGGGATTCACAGATAAGGAGACACCCGTGATCCATGCCGAGCGTCCAGTTCGCTGGGTGAACTGGATGGATGCCATGGGGTACTGCCTCTGGATCGGTAAGCGGCTTCCCACAGAAGCCGAATGGGAGAAGGCTGCGCGTGGAACAGACGAACGGGTCTATCCGTGGGGCAATGATCCACCGACTCCGGTGCATGCGGTCTATGGGTTAAAGGAAGGCGGCGCGGAGACAGTGTCGGTCATCGGCAATCACCACATGGGGCAAAGTCCGTACGGTGTGCAGGATCTGGCGGGGAATCTCTACGAATGGGTGATGGACTGGTATGCCGAGGACTTTTATTCCAGTTTTATCAACGGCCCTGCCATCAATCCGCATGGACCCGGTGAGGGGACAGCAAAGGTCCAACGAGGTGGATCCTACATCAATACCCCGTATCGCCTGCGGTCGTCGTTTCGCACGAAGGGCGATCCAACCGAGCAGGATCCGAATGTGGGCTTCCGCTGTGCCCAGGATGTTCAGAAGCAGCCATAACCTCGTCAGTGCTGCGATTCACGCGTAGTCATGGTCTTGAAGACATCATGCCGATTGGCATCTGCTATGCCTTATGTATCGGTGCCAAGAAAAGCTGTGTGCCACTTGACAAGGTTTTGCAAAAAGCGTAGGGAATAAAGGCGGCCCATCTATTAATCGAAGTTCGAGAGATCGGGTAGACCGCGCGGCTGCCATCCAGGTCTCTCGGTGACTTCATCGCGAGAGGAGGGTGGAGATGGACGACACGACGCCACCTGGCCCATCAGGCCCGCCGATGCAAGGGCGGGTTTCTCGTCGGTCGAGCTGACCGGTTCTTCGTCGGCTGTGCCGGATCGGCACGTAGAACCCTCATGCAGGGTGAAAGCCATTTATTGGCGGAGAAATTTTCGGCAGCAGAGGGACACAAGCACCTGGGATTGACGAGGTCTCCCTCGACTGGAAACCTTGGATTACCAGCAGTATCGTGCGGGTCTTGAGGGCCGCGACAACAAACATCAGCATAATATTTTCGGCGTCCTAAGCGCCAAATCGCGGGCGGCCTCCCACCGTAGTGCAAGGTCGCCCGCGCTGTTTCTGAGTCCTTCCTCTCGTCGTGCGCTGATCAAATGCGATCCGGAAAATCCGAGATAAGACCGTCTACACCGAGGAGGTTCATCTTGTTGACCTCAGCAGGCTTATTAACGGTATAGACGAACACGGTCAACCCCGCGTTGTGGAGCGCGTTCACTCGATGGCGCGTAGCAGTATTGAAGCGTAGGCCCACATGTGTGGCTTGTAGTTTGACGGCTGCGGCGACAGGGCCCTTGGGAAACCATTTGAAGAGGGCCAAGGTGTCGGCGTGAAGATCAATTCTTCGTACATCCTGAAGTTCTTCCTGTAGAAACGAAGCATAGATCACAGGTCGATTGAAACCGCTGGCACGGACGGTCGCACAGACATCATAGGCTAACCCTTTGGTCTTCAATTCAAGAATCAGTCCAATTCGCCCCGTGGCAGCGCTGAGAGCCTCTTCCAGCGTCGGAACCATCTGGCCGCCACCCGCATCCAGTTTGCGAATATCTGGAAGCGTCAGCTCAGAAACACGTCCGCGACCGTTCGTGGTGCGGTCTACCCGATTGTCATGCAGGAGGACCAGTTCATCGTCGGAAGTTCGCTGAATGTCTACTTCAGTGAAGGCGCATTGGAGTGCGATTGCTTGCTCAATGGACGCCAGAGTATTTTCCGGTGCGTGCCCGCAGGCGCCGCGATGGCCGATGCGGAGAATCTTCCGGTTGGGGCTTTCATTTGCCATGGCTCTGTCCTACCATATCGTCGTGGCTGAAAAGAAATCGAAAGGAACACCGCTGCTCAAGGGGGCGAGACGGCGTCGGAAACCGACCGGTGCTTCAACCGGCTTGGCCGCGGAGGAGTTACAAGCGGCTGCACCACCGGGGGCAGTGGCTGAGCTGCATCAGGCGATCGAACAGGATGGAGGGAAAGTCCTTTCGATCTATCGCGAACCCTACGGCGGTCGATGGCTAGTCCTGGCGGCTTTGCCAATGGAGCTGGTGGAGCCGACGCCCTATCAACGTAATATCTCCGATACGCATGTCAGAAAGTTGGAAGGGGTCATCGGGAAAATCGGTCGCTTTCTCGACCCCATCATTACCGTGCGAATCGCAAAACCCGACCATGCGGCCAAGTACTGGACACCAAACGGCAACCATCGCTTGTCCGCCATGCGAACCCTGAGGGCCAAGAGCATCATCGCGATCGTGGTTCCAGAAGCTGCCGCCGCCTATCAGATTCTCGCGCTGAATACGGAGAAAGCACACAACCTCCGTGAGAAAGCGTTGGAAGTGATCCGGATGTACCGCGAACTGACGCAACTCGATCACGCAACGGAAGATATCTATGCCTTGGAGTTCGAGGAACCGGCGCTGATCACGCTGGGCCTCTGTTACGAAGAGCGGCCCAGATTCAGCGGCGGCGCCTATCATCCGGTGCTGAAACGAGTGGACGAATTCCTACAGAAACCGTTGCATGCTGCTCTGAGCGTTCGTCAGCAGCGCGCCAAGACCGTCCTCGCATTAGATGACAGGATCGTCAAACAAGTCGAAACTCTCAAAACCAAGGGGTTGACCAGCCCTTACCTTAAGAGCTTTGTCGTAGCACGGGTAAACCCCATTCGCTTCCGTCCCAAAGATGCGCTGGCCTTATCGTTCGACGAGGCGCTCGATCGCATGACGCAGGCCGCTCAGAAGTTCAATCCAGACAAAATCAAGATGGACGATCTGGCGAAATCCGGCGGGGTAGCGGACGAAGTTGAGTAATCCAGTCATGGGCCCTATCCTTCAGCTTGTTTCTCAACCGAACGCCCCTTTACAATGTTTCAGTAGTTTTTTCTCGTAAGGAGGATGTTATGGGTCTTGCTGACAATAAATGTATTCCCTGTCGTGGCGGGGTGCCGCCGTTGCCGAACGATCGCGCTCAGGCGTTATTGAAGGAATTAGGACGAGGCTGGTCCCTGAGCGCACAAGGACATCTTGAGCGGTTGTATACATTCAGGGATTTTGCGCAGGCTCTTGAGTTTGTGAACAAGGTGGGTGCGGTTGCTGAGGCTGAAGGTCATCATCCTGATTTGTATCTGGCCTGGGGGAAGGTCAAAGTCGAAATCTGGACTCACAAGATCAACGGCCTAACCGAGAGCGATTTTTATCTAGCGGCCAAGGCCGACCGGGAATTCGAGCCGTTCAGGACAGGTACCTAGCGTTGCGTTCCCCCGTACATTCCTGAGATAGTCCGCTCGCCCTGAGCCCTTCGACCGGCTCAGGGTGAGCGGAGATTTGCATGCAAATCTTGGCATGTTCCGTTCGTGCTGAGCTTGTCGAAGGATGAGTCCTTTGACAGGCTCAGGACAGGCTGATCGAAGCACAGTCCCACTTCTCGAAACAGCTCCTAGACAGTCTTACGTACACGCGTTACGCTTGGGCCCTTCTTGTTCCTAGGCGACGGTTCGTTTTGATGAAACCGCGCCGGTGTCAGAAACGGGGCCAGAGCCATGAGTGATATCTTCATCAGCTACGCCAGTGAAGATAAGACCCGAGTACAGGCCCTGGCACGAGCCTTGGAGCAGAAGGGGTGGTCGGTCTGGTGGGATCGGCGCATTCCAGCGGGCAAGTCGTTCGACGATGTCATTCACGATGCCCTGAAAGCAGCCAAGTCCGTGGTTGTTGTGTGGACCAAAACTTCCGTGAAAAGTACCTGGGTGAAGAATGAATCGAGGAGCGGCTTGCGGCGTGGCATCCTCTTCCCTGCCATGCTGCTGGACGAAGTGGAAATTCCGCTGGAGTTTGAGCACCTGCAAGCCGCCCATTTGATGGACTGGCAACCGGAGCTGGATCATGCCGGATTTGACCAATTTATCGACGACCTAGCCGGGGTCATCGGCGCTCCTGCGAACGCTGCTGTTCACCCACCTCCGGTACCTCATATGCTGTGGGCAGCATCTGCACCAACGAGCCCAACGGTTGAATCATCATTGCCAAGACTGCTGGTCAAGTAGAATCGGTTCACACGGCCCTTGGAGGGAACAACAATCTATCTATCGGCATTGACCGTTTCGCCGGGCTCTTTGGTGCCTGCCTTTTCAGCGAACACCCTCAACTACACGGTAAATGTCGGTAGTGATGTCACGAACGTGACTGTCTCGGCCACCAAGGCCGATTCGAGTGCCGTGCTGTCAGAGGACGTAACAGCTGCGGCTGGAACAGCGACGGGTCACGCGCCCATTCAACTCGACAGGCCTGGTTCAAACACTCGTATCACCATAGCTGTAACCGCACCCAATGGCGCTCAAAAGACCTACACGGTGAACATGTCTCGCGCTACCCTTGGCGGCTCAGCTCAATCGACCGAGTCCTTCTCATACCTTGCGGTTGGAATCGGCTTTCTTGCGGCGATAGGAGCGTTTGTCTATTTTGTGGTCTTCTCACAAGGTCCTTCTCCCTGGATAAGAGACGAGGCGCAACACCAACCTACGGTGCAATCGCCGAGCGCCAGTACCGAGGTGAGCAGACCGTCCTCTGTTGTCCAACAACCTTCGACCACAACACAAGAGAAGCCATCCGTGAAGCAGGAATCAACGACTGGCGGGACTGTGGCAGCCAAGCCGCGAACGATAGCTGGTTCGGCGAAGACAATCACCGGTAAAGACGGCGCGCCGATGGTGTTCATTCCGGCGGGGGAGTTTTTGGTGGGCTCGCCGGATGGTGACAAGAATGCTCAGGATGATGAGCGACCCGTCCACTCGGTGTATCTGGATGCCTATTATATCGATCAATATGAAGTGACGACCGCTCGTTACGCCACATTCTTCCACGAGAAGAAACGTGCCTCACCAGAGTTTTGGTCTGAACAGGTCCTGAAACAGCATGGGGAACAAGCCGGTCGTAGGAGTAGACTGGAACGACGCCACTGCGTACTGTGCCTGGGCAGGAAAACGACTTCCTACCGAAGCTGAATGGGAGAAAGCGGCGCGAGGAACCGACCAGCGTCCGTATCCCTGGGGGAACGCGGCACCCAGCGAGCAGCGAGCGATTTTGATCGTTGTTGTGTTTTCAAAGACTATGGTGTTCTGACCGATGTGGAATCGTATGAGGAAGGGAAGAGTCCCTACGGCGCGTATGACATGGCGGGCAACGTGTGGGAATGGGTGTCGGACTGGTATGACGGGAACTATTACAGCAAGAGCCCGGCACGCAATCCGAAAGGACCTACTAACGACAAGTTGCGCGTGCTCCGCGATGGGTCTTGGTTCGATGTACCGGACTACGTGCGCTCCGCAAACCGGGTCAGGTACACACCTACGGAACGGCTCGACAGGCTCGGGTTCCGTTGCGCCCAGGACGTTCCGAAATAACCTTTACACTTGAACCATTTTTCCTTTTCTCTTCGTCTTGAGAATAGTCTCTCCGCGTCGCGAGATACACGAAGACTAGTCGGAGGTCGCCATGTCCGACGAAAGCACCGGTAGCCTTCCGGCCGCCGTCACGAAGGCCTACGATGTCTTGCTCTGGCTCATCAACCACGTAGGCAAGTTCCCACGGTCCCATCGGTTTATGCTTGGGGACCGGATTGAGTCGCGCATGTTGAGTGTGCCGGAGGGACATCCAGATCTTGCCGTCGCTGGTGCCAGCGGAGATCAACCGGCATGCTACTGAGCCGAAGTCCCTGCCATGTGGAGGTAGCGCCGAACTTTAATGGTACGTTCTCGCTTCCTGGTGCAGGCGATGTCATAGGAAGACTGCATCCGCATGAGCGTGTCCATCTTGACGCCGAAGGCCTTTTCGATGCGCAAGGCCATGTCGCCGGAAAGGTCGGCGTTACCGTTGAGCAGATTCGACAGGGTAGGCCGGGAAACGCCAAGAACCTCGGCGGCCGCTTTGACCGAAAGCCCGTTCGGATCAAGGATCTCCGTCCGGATAAAATCGCCAGGGTGTGGGGGATTGAGCATACGCATGGCAGGACCTCGCTTAATGATAATCCTCATAATCTACGTCGCAGATCTCATGTTCCTCGGAGTCGATGCGGAAGGTCAGACGCCAGTTGCGTGTGACATGAAGACTCCATGTGCCTTTGCGATCGCCGCTCATCTGATGCGCTTTCCAGACCGGGATCGATCGCAGTTCCTCGGCGTCTTCCATGTCCTGAAGGAACGCCAGCATCTTACGGAGCTTGTCCACCGTGTCGGCCGAAACACCTTTCCGGTCATCTTCGTGATACAGGTGTTTCAGTCCTTTGTGGACAAAGTTCCGTATCCTCATGAGTAAAGTGTAGCCTTACACATGACACTCGTCAAGATGGGATGCCGATCTGCGGTCGCTCTCTGCTCATGGACTTGGCCGGTTCTGCCGTTTATGCGATCATGCACCGGTGCGGAAACCCTTCCGAGGGAATGTGAGCGAGATCCTACAAGTTGGAGCGCAAAAGCTGGTCGGTCTGGTGGGATCGCTGCATTCTCACTGGCGGCGAAATCCGTAGTCGTGGTGTGAACCGAGTCATCGATCAAGTCGACATGGGCCAAGAACAAGGCGCCGGAAGGGAATGCGGTGTGGAGTGTTGATGCCGGATCTTGTATAGGTCATCGGTATGCCTTCGAAATCTGAGGATCAACAACCTTCTTTCATGCATGGCCGGCAGCCGCCGCTGGATAACGCAGACGAGCCGGAAGTCGCCCGTAGGCCGTTTGAACAGGAGTCGTCCAACGAGACGTCCCGCTCCGAGGTGCTGGACGCGCCGGTAGGGTCTTTCTCTCCTGAGAGCACAACAAAAGGTCCAGAAGACGATCTACCGTCGGAATCAGGTGAGGACCAACCTGGTACATCGACTCGTGCAGCACGATCAAAGCAGTCACCACCTTACCTTATCATTGGAGCGAGCTTGCTTGTGGTCGTGGGAGCATTTGCGGGGCAATGGATCTTGTCAGCTATCCCTTCTTTTATTATCATGAGGATTCCGTCAACCCAGAGCGAGGGATGACGCCGGACCCTGGACCCGCCCCAATGGTCCTGGTGTCGGCTGGGGAGTTCATGATGGGGGCGCGCCAGGATGACAAGATGGCAGGCAAAGATGAGCGGATGATCCATACGGTGTATCTGGATGCCTTCTCTATCGACCAATATGAGATCACCACCGCTCGCTACGCCAAATTCTTTCAAGAGACGAAACGATCTGCGCCAAAGTATTGGTCTGAAGAGGTCCTGACGCAACATGAACGCAAGCCGGTGGTGGGGGTGGACTGGAATGACGCTGTCGCCTACTGCTCTTGGGCAGGAAAACGCTTGCCCACCGAAGCCGAATGGGAGAAGCGGCGCGAGGGACCGACCAACGTCTATATCCCTGGGGGAATGCGGAACCCAATCAACAATGGGCAAATTTCGACCACTGTTGTGATTCTAACCACTATGGGGACCTGACCGACGTCGGATCCTTTGAGGGAGGGACAAGCCCCTACGGTATTTACGATATGGCAGGCAACGTGTGGGAATGGGTGGCGGATTGGTCGGACGGGGACTCTGACGCCAAGAGCCGAGAGCGTACTCCGACAGGGCCTTCGAGTGGTGAAAAGAGTGTGGTCCGCGGTGGGGCCTGGGACTCGGCTCCGCTCTACGTTCGATCCTCGTACCGACTCAGGCTCTCGCCCACGTTTCGGCTCGACAATATCGGGTTCCGTTGCGCCCAAGACGTTCCGAAATAAGCTTTACGCTTGGGGCCTTGAACGATGGGATACGCTCACATCGACAGCTTCTCTGCCACGTTTCGCATCTGCACCCCGTGGACGAGCGACGCGCCGCCGCGGATGGCGCAGGCCACGTGGACCGCTTCGGTCATTTCCTCCACACTCGACCCCTTTTCCAGCGATGCCTGTGTATAGGCGTCGATGCAATAGGGACATTGCACGGTATGGGCGACGGCGAGCGCAATGAGTGCCTTTTCCCGTTCTGTCAACGCGCCCTCAGCGAATACCGCTTCGTAGTAGCCCATGAACTTTTCCCATAGGACTTTGTTGCCTTTCCCAATGTCAGAAAATTTTCCTAGATCATGCGAGTGGTAATACGAGTCCATACGAACCTCCCATGTCGATTTTAGCGTGAAAAAGAAAAAATGGAGCGGTGGAGCAATCAGGCATTGCCCGGAGGCATGGGGTCGGCTTCAGATAGGGCTTTGGAAAAGCGATCACCGACGATGTCGGTGGCCTTCGCCATCAGGTCCATCACTTCTTGCCATTCATTGGGTAGCAAGTCTTGTTTCAACTGCGGATGGATGGCCCATTGGGCTTCGACTTGTGTTCCCTTGCGGCTGACCAGCACACGCAGCAGTTCCACATCCCAGGCCGGGTCAGCAGGATTATCGTTGGACGTCGACTTGTCCGGTTGTTCAGGGGGAGGGAAAGCCCTCGCCATAAGTAACCCTCAGTGTAAATCGTTCATACGGCATACTGTATTCTGCGTCATCCTGTATATCAAGGGCTCTCTTGGTTGAGGACTGCGAGCATGGCGTCGTGGATCTGCCCATTACTTGCCACGAGTTCCTGTCCATAAATTGAGAGGTCTTTTCCACTAAAATCGGTCAGCCGTCCGCCAGCCTCTCGCACAATCACCGACCCCGCCGCCATATCCCATGGATTGAGCCGGACTTCCCAGAACCCATCGAAGCGTCCCGCCGCCACATAGCAGAGGTCCAATGCCGCAGACCCCGTTCTCCTGAGTCCCTGGGCCCTGAGGGCAAAATGGGAAAAATGATCGAGATTATTTCTTGGCGTTTCTCTGATGTCATAGGCGAATCCCGTCACCAACAGGCTGCCGCCGAGGGTCATCGTATTGGACACATGGATGGGGCGACCGTTCAACTGCGCACCCCGATGTTCAATGGCCGTGAATAGGTCATTCCGCGTGGGATCAAAGACCGCGCCAAGCACACAGTGCCCCTCGTACTCAAGGCCGATGGAGACGCAGTAGGTTGGATAGCCATGCGCAAAATTAGTCGTCCCATCCAGCGGATCGATGATCCACAGATAAGGCGACTGCGCCTTTTCGATGCGACCTTGTTCTTCGGCCAAGAACCGATGGGTTGGAAAATGAGCCCTAATACGCTCGATGACACACTGCTCGGCAGCACGATCTGCGTCAGTGACTAGATTGATCGGGTTCTTATACTCAATGTGGAAACCGGCCCCGGCATATTTAACCAACAGGGCCCCGGCTTCTTGGCTGGCGGCGACCGCTGCTTCGAGGAGCGTGTTACGCGAGATTGGCTCGTGAGGAATCGGCACCGTCTGATTCTAGCATGACTGCATCATCGAATTGAGAAAAACAATGAGCCTTGTATCTGTACAAGGCTTATCAACATAGCATAGTAAAGGATTACTTGTGCGCAAGGTAATGAACATAGTGAGTAACGTATGATTAAAATAATGAGGCTTGACAGAACTTACAAGCAATGCTATAAAGCAAGCATGCTTCATATGAGGAAATTGTGGAGGAATTAACAGACATTCTCGTTGGTCTAGAGCAACGGATCAGCGCGTACAAGAGTCGGTTCCAGGAACTAGAGAAGAAGCGTCGCCGACTTGATGACGAAATCGCCACTATTAAAAAATACCTTGAACTTGCTGAAACCCTCTACCGTGTCGAAGCCGACAAGGCCAAGCTAGCCAGTCTCTCCAACCAGATCATTACGACGGATGATTCCAAGGGGATTCGTCCTGTACCGGTTATGGACGTCACCGATCAATCGCGAGAAATCCTTCTCGGCCGAAGTAAATACGTGGGAAAAAGCGTCCCCCAAGCAGCCTATGAAATCCTCCGTGAATCGAATCGCGCGATGCACGCAAAGGAACTGGTGCAACGTTTAATCGAAGGCGGGTTGCAGATCAAAGGGAAAACACCGCTCACGTCGATTGCGACCTCACTCAAGCGCGATAAACGCTTCAGAAAGGTCGGCCCCAATACATTCGAAGCCTTGGATGACATGCTGATTCAGGCCGTGTAGTCAACGGTATAGACCTAACTTGACACTGCGAAGGGAGGTGAGACTCTTGGCAACAAAGAAAGCAGCGAAGAAGAAGAAGAAGTAATCCCAGCCCGGATTGATACGCCGGGGGTGAGGCCACTTACTCCCGGCGTACCATGCTGCAATGTCCTAGTAATGAGAAGAGCGTCCTACCGGAAAGAACAAAATCGGCCGGATACTGAGAACCCTCTATAGGTTAAGAAGCCTGAAGGGCAACGGCAGGCTGAAGGTGAAGCGCGTGTGCAGCCGATCGCTTCTCTGCTCCTGAAGGCTCCGCGTTCAGAAGCACCCATTTCTCCGTCTGCGTCAGAATCTGCTGGACCAACCGAGTGTGGAGGGCATGTCCTGATCGATCTGCGACAATGTGACCGATGAAGGGCACCCCTAAAAGAGAAAAGTCACCGATCAGATCGAGAATTTTGTGGCGAACAAACTCATCGTCGAATCGAAGGCCTGATTCATTGACGACCCCGTCATTCGACAGCACGATGGTGTTATCCAGTGTCCCTCCTTTGCCGAGCCCGCGAGCCCACAATGCTTGGACTTCGTACAGGAACCCAAATGTCCTGGCCTCGGCAATCTCATTCTCAAACGCGCTGACGGAGCAATCATACACATAGGTCTGTGTCTTAATCAGCGGATGCTCATAGTGAATGGAGTAGGTGATCCTCGGGGTGGGGGACGGTTCGATCCGAACGCGTTTCGATCCCTCGATCACCTCAATCGGAGCCACAATTTTAAGGAACGACTGCTTCCGCTCCTGGGCGACGATGCCGACGGACTGAATCATCCGGACAAACGGCGCGGCGCTTCCGTCCATGACCGGCACTTCGCTTGCCGATACATCGATGAAAACATTGTCGACATGAAGGCCGGACAGCGCCGATAGCAGATGCTCTATAGTCTGAACTTGGAACCCATTGCCGCTGATGGCTGTGCACAATTCGGTTGGGACTCGGTGGTCAATAGAGGCGGAAAGATACGTATCAACGTCAGTCTTACGATTGACAAAAACCACACCGGTGTCAGGGGGAGCGGGCCGCAGCGTAATCGACGCGGACTGGCCGGAGTGGAGCCCCACACCAGAACAGGTTACTGCTGATGCTAAAGTTTGTTGATTGCGCACAAGTCCTCCCTCATACATACAAGTGCTTAAACATAAGCAGCCGAATTATTCTCAAGCAACTCATGTGCCACAATATAATTAGCGCAAATGTTTGATATTACATGTAAGTTTAATGAGTTTTTTAAAATACGACTGTATCATAAAAAACACAACTGTGCTTTTCAAGGAAACTGTATTTCAATATAAAGTTCAGTAACAAAATCAAATTCAATGGATTAAGTAGATCTCAGATGTGATACGGTAAAGGGATCCACATCACTCGAAACAGGCGGAAGCGATCGACACCGTCCTAATCGTGTATGGAGCGTTCAGGTAAATCTCTGAGACCAGCACATTGAGCGTCATGGCACAATTCCACCAGCACGTTAAATCAGCGAGCACGAATCTACAAACGCCGCTGTTCCTTCGTTCATCCCGATCTGTCTCCAACGTTCTCGTGATTCGTTGCGAGTCCCGCGGTGTATAATGCCCGCGGATGGCACTCCCGTCTAACCATTTCCGGTCCTCAGTCGGCAGTAAAGTCGTCATGGCTCTGAGCGGGCTCGGGCTCGTGATCTATGTTATTCTTCACATGCTGGGAAATCTGCAGGTGTTCCAAGGATCCCATGCGTTCAATGGCTATGCGGTGTTTCTCCGCGACATGCCGATCCTCCTCTGGACAGCCCGGATTGGATTGCTGAGCCTTGCGGCGTTCCATATCGTACTGGCGATCCAGTTGACCTTGCGAAATCGCCATGCTCGTCCGGTCGCTTATGCGGTCCGCGAGTATCGCCAGGCATCTTTTTCGTCTCGCACAATGGCCGCCTCCGGTTTTGTCCTCTTGTTCTTCATCATATTCCATCTGTTCCATCTGACGGCCGACATGATCGATCCCTCTTCTGTCGATCGTCTCGACGTCGAAGGACATCGTGATGTCTATGGGAAACTCGTTCATGCCTTTCAGAATCCATTCATCATGGCGCTCTACCTGGCCGGTCAGCTGGGGTTGGGCTTGCATCTGAACCATGCCGTCACCAGTAGTTTACAGACCTTGGGGTTTGAATATGTCGCATTCAACCGACTCTTCAAGGCCGCTGGTCCTACGGTTGCATTGGTGGTCGTTCTCGGCAATGTTGCCATCATCCTAGCCGTCTTCTTGGGAATCGTACACGGATGATGAAACTTGATTCGAAAATTCCTCCCGGCCCACTGGAAACCAAATGGGACCGGCGACGGTTCAGTGAAAAATTGGTGAGTCCGAATAACAAGCGGAAAATCACGGTGATCGTCGTCGGCACCGGTCTGGCGGGAGCCAGCGCGGCTTCGACCTTGGGACAGCTCGGCTATCAGGTGGAGTGCTTTTGTTTTCAGGATAGTCCACGCCGCGCCCACAGCATTGCGGCGCAGGGAGGAATCAATGCGGCCAAAAATTACCAAGACGATGGAGACAGCGTCGGGCGGTTGTTCTATGACACGATCAAAGGTGGAGATTTCCGCTCTCGCGAAGCCAATGTGTACCGACTCGCCCAGGTGAGCACGCAAATCATTGATCAATGTGTGGCGCTCGGCATCCCGTTTGCCCGGGAGTACGGCGGGCAGTTGGCGAATCGATCATTCGGGGGTGTCCAAGTCTCGCGGACGTTCTACTGTCGTGGACAGACCGGACAACAACTTCTTTTAGGAGCCTATTCGGCGCTCTGCTGGCAGGTAGAGCAAGGACAGGTCACCATGCGCCCACGCACCGAGATGCTCGATCTTGTCATGGTCGATGGGCAGGCTCGAGGAATTGTGGTGCGCGATCTTGTCACGGGACGAGTGAGTATCCATACGGCTCATGCCGTGGTTCTTGCGACCGGCGGCTACAGCAATGTGTACTATCTGTCGACCAACGCGAGCGGCAGCAATGTGACGGCCACGTACCGCGCGTGGAAGCAGGGCGCCACATTCGCGAACCCTTGCTTTACGCAGATCCACCCCACAGCGATTCCACCGGGAGACGCATCTCAGGCCAAGTTGACACTGATGTCCGAATCGCTTCGCAACGACGGGCGATTGTGGGTTCCGAAGATGGCGAGAGATCATCGGCCTCCGGAGGATATTCCCGCTGCGGAACGCGACTACTTTCTGGAACGCCGATACCCACGTTTCGGCAATCTCGCACCACGAGATATTGCATCCCGTGCCGTGAAAGCCGTGTGTGACGAAGACCGCGGCGTCGGACCAGGCGGCTACGGCGTGTACCTGGATTTCGCCGACGTCGTCGCCCAGCAGGGGTTTGACGTGGTCCGCGAGCGTTATGGGAACCTTTTCGACATGTATCAGCGGATCACAGGGGAAGATGCCTGCCATGCACCCATGCGAATTTACCCGGCGCCGCACTATACGATGGGAGGGCTCTGGGTAGATTACAATCTCATGAGTACCATTCCAGGACTCTTCGTGATCGGTGAAGCGAACTTCGCGGATCACGGTGCCAATCGGCTCGGAGCCAGCTCGCTCATGCAAGGGCTTGCCGACGGCTATTTTATCTTGCCGTATACGATCGGTCATTATTTAGCGACTGCGAAGCTCATTTCTATTGATGAAGATCATCGGGAATCTCGGGCGGCGCTTCAACGTGTGACGAGCAGGGTTAGCCGTCTTCTAAATGTCAGGGGTCGGCGAACGGCTGCCTCATTTCATCGGGAAGTCGGTAGGCTGTTGTGGAATCACTGTGGCATGTCCCGTAATGAGGAAGGGCTCAAATCGACGCTGACGTCGATCCCGGCACTACGGGAAGAATTTTGGCGGGATGTCATGGTTCCGGGATCAGGAGAGACCTTCAACCAAGAGTTGGAGTATGCGGGGCGAGTGGCCGACTATCTCGAATTCGCCGAACTGCTGTGTCACGATGCGTTGCACCGGGAGGAGTCATGCGGGGCGCACTTCCGAGAAGAGTATCAGACGGCCGAAGGCGAGCCGCAACGTGACGACAGCCGCTTCGCGCACGTGGCCGCATGGGAGTACCGAGAGGGCACATCGCCTATCTTGCACAAGGAGCCTCTGGCCTTCGAGTTTGTACAGCCGACAACGAGAAGTTATCAGTAGTCAGCAATCATCATCATGAAATTCACGTTGAACATTTGGCGGCAGAAGGGCCCGGACGAGAGAGGCCGGTTTGTGATGTATGAGGCTCGCGACGTGAGCTCCGGCATGTCGTTCTTGGAAATGCTCGACAGTGTGAATCAGGGATTAATCGCCAAGGGAGAAGAGCCGGTGGCGTTCGAGCAGGATTGTCGTGAAGGGATTTGTGGAAGTTGCTCGCTGGTCATCAATGGCATCCCGCATGGCCCGGACCGCGGCATCACCACCTGTCAGTTGTACATGCGGCGGTTTCCCGACGGAGCCGTCATCACGGTTGAGCCGTGGCGGGCACGGGCCTTTCCCATCATCAAGGATCTGGTGGTCGATCGTCGAGCGTTAGATCGAATCATGCAAGCCGGGGGGTATATCTCCGTCCATACCGGTGGAGCGGTGGACGGGAATGTCCTGTTAATCAGCAAGGACCAGGCTGAAACTGCGATGGATGCCGCGTCTTGTATCGGCTGTGGGGCCTGTGTGGCGGCATGTAAGAATGCCTCGGCCATGCTGTTTGTGGCGGCCAAGGTATCTCACTTGGCGCTCTTGCCGCAAGGGAAGCCCGAGCGTACCAATCGGGTGAACACGATGCTGGAAGCCATGGATCGAGAAGGATTCGGTTCTTGCGGCAATCAAAATGAGTGTGAAGCCGTCTGTCCGAAACGCATCAGCGTCCGTTTCATCGCCACTCTCAATCGCGAATATCTCCGAGCTGACGTCGTCGAATCGGGTCTTCCCGCTGAGCCGGAATCTCCCCATGCAGAATCCACGTAACGGACAGGCTGACGGCACGGTCTTCTCTCCTTTCGATTCGTAACCAAGCATGGTGCCGAGCGTCACCGCCGACCCTCTCCCTGGTGTAAAAGGTTGATGGAGGCTGATTTGCGCCAGACGGCAATCATCTTGACTGTGAGGGAAAGGCCGTTATAGTGCGGTGAGAGTGCAGCGAAATCCCACCAGTGGCCGGAGATGAGACCGAATGAATCGTCAAATGATCTGCCCACGATGTCGAAAGGATGAAGCGCTTCGTGTGCGGCCACAATCGCCGCGCGAACTGATCGCGGCATTGATCTGGATCGTTCCGTATCATTGTGGCCACTGTTGCCACCGGTTTCTTGGCCGTCGTCTCAGCATCGCCGGACCTCCACCTCCCATGGAGCGCCGTGAACATCTTCGTATTCCAGTACGGCTTTGCCTGTCCTTTTCCGGAGGGAAAGTCAGAGGCGAGGGAATCGTGATGGACCTTTCTTTGGGCGGCTGCATCATCAAGAGTGACACTCAAGTCCACGTTGATGACATTTTTTACCTGGAGATCGTCGTCGCCGAAGATGAACCTCCGGTCGAAGTCGCTGCTATGGTGCGGTCAGTGAGTGCGCGCGGCATCGCGTTCAAGTTTCTCCGCAAGGCCCAAGAGAATAAACGCCTTTTGACTTTCATCCAATCACATTCGGGCTCCACTTCTTCTGTCCTCTCCAAAGCCGTCGAGTCGACCGTCACCGGCTCGTCATGATCTCCCCGCCTAGGTAGGCGTCTCCCAGGCAGACGGCAGAGGATAATCAGTGATCAAGCGGTCATGTTCGGCCATATCGTACGGCTCGATGGTCAGATCGTTTCGATCCATCGGTTCCGTACAGGCTGAAGAGGAGAGCACATCGATCAACGCTTGCGCCTTGTCTCTTGTCGAAAACCGGCAGAGCCCATGTTCGGGCATGCCTGACGACGGGTGCCAGAAAGCGAGGTCGATCGCACTGCCTTGATAGATGCCGAGGGTGCGGTGTCGCACTTGAAACCCACCAGGTTTATGAGTCGACTGTTCCCGTGGCATAGGCGCTCTTGACCGACATATCTTAATGATTATGCCCATGGTAGCATGACCGCGAGATGTGGGGACACGGCGTTCTGCTCGACTGCTGAAGGAGGTAACGATGGGGCGTACTTGGTGGAAAAACGCTCTGGTCACCGTAACGATGATCAGCGCATTGTCTGTGTCCGGCTGCGGCTACAACGATCTTCAAGGCTTGGACGAAGATACGAAGGCTGCGTGGAGCGAAGTCATCAATCAATACCAGCGCCGTGCCGATCTCATTCCGAACCTCGTTGCGACGGTCAAAGGGTACGCGGCCCACGAAAAAGAGACCCTTGAAGGTGTCGTGAACGCCAGAGCCAAGGCGACGGGGATGCAAGTGACGCCTGAAGTGTTAAAAGATTCAGCCGCATTCGAGGCATTTCAAAAGGCCCAAGCCGGTCTGACATCGGCGCTAGGCCGGCTGATCGCCATTGCCGAAAATTACCCCAACCTGAAAGCCGATCAAAATTTCAGAGACCTCCAAAGCCAGCTGGAGGGGACAGAGAACCGGATTACCGTAGCGCGTAAGCGGTACATCGACCGAGTGGCGGAATATAACAAGATGGTCCGATTTTTCCCGACCAACCTCACAGCGAAGCTGCTGCTGCATCTGGAAGAGCGCCCCAACTTTATGGTCGCCGACGAGAACGCTGTGGCGAAGCCGCCCGAAGTGAAATTCTGAGTACAGGTTGAGGTTGAGACTGTGGATCGGAAGCAAACAGTCCCGGTTCGCCGAGGGTTTGTCTCGTGTTTCATCCTAGCCTCAACGTTGACCTCGGCCTTGGCCTTCGTTTTTCTCGCACATGCGCTCGACGTCCCGCCGCTGACCGGGCGGATCGTCGATCTCGCCCGTGTCTTGCCGAGCTCCACAGTGGAGTCGCTGACGGCCCAACTGGCGGCCCATGAAACTCAGTCGAGCAATCAAGTGGCCGTCCTGATCGTTCCCTCCCTCGAAGGCGAACCTCTTGAAGAGTTTTCCCATCGGGTAGCGACCACATGGAAACTCGGTCAAAAAGGTACTGACAATGGCGCCCTGTTGTTGGTGGCGATTAAGGAGCGAAAAGTTCGCATCGAAGTCGGATACGGATTGGAGGGCGTATTGACCGACGCCCGATCGGCACAAATCATTAGAAATGAGATCGTGCCTCGGTTTCGGGCCGGTGATATTCCCGGTGGGGTGACTGGAGGCATCAACGCAATCGTAAAAACCATTGAAGGAACCTATCAGGCGCCCGAGAAGGCAGGTCCTCGGCAGGAGAGCGATGTCATTGGACAGGTCGTCGTTGCCGTCATCGTCGGATTACTCGTGGGGCTCGTGTTCATGAACATCCATCGATTGATCGGGCCGGTCGCTGGCGCAGGGATCTCCACACTGCTGGCACCCTGGTTGGTTCCAGCACTCGTGGCAAGCGGTATCACCTTGCTTCTCCTGCTGATGATCGGTGCCTCTGGCACCGGGGGAAGGAGAAGTCGATACAGCGGTATGGATGATTGGGTTTGGTACAGCAGCCGAGGGGGCGGGTGGGGTGGAGGTTCATTTGGTAGTAGAGGTGGGTTCAGTGGTGGAGGAGGTGATTTCGGAGGAGGAGGTGCCAGTGGAAACTGGTGAAGGACTGCCGCTTACGGCCGATGAACGGGAACGGATCAGGCTGGCAGTGCATGCGGCGGAACAACACACGAATGCGGAGATCGTTCCGATGATCGTAAGCCGGTCCGGGCTCTACCGCGATGCGCAACATCGCGCCGGAATCATCCTCGCGGTAGCGGCACTCACTATTTTGCTGACCACGGAAATATTCTGGCTGCCTTGGGGCTGGCATGCTTCCAATGCGGTTTGGCTGGTACTGGCGACAATCCTGGCCTATGGAGTAGGAGTATGGCTCGGCAGTCTTGTTCCTATCGTTCGCCTCTTCACATCCACCGATCGTATGCATCAAAAAGTACGCCTGAGGGCCGAGCGGGCTTTCGCGCAACATGCTGTCTCTCAGACTCGTGAGCGCACGGGTGTCCTGATCATGGTGTCACTATTGGAGCATCAGATCTACGTCCTTCCCGATCAGCCCTTGTTTCCACGAGTTCCGATGGAGCGGTGGTCGTTGGTCGTCGAGGCTGCCGTCGGCCGATTGAAAGTAGGCGATGTTGTCGGCGGGTTATGCCGGAGCATCCGGACGTGCGGTGTTCTTCTCGCCGAAGTCTGTCCCGGACGTCCAAACGACAATCCCGATGAATTGCCGAATGAATTGGTTCAGGAGCCATAACCTATATCTTGAGCACTCAATAAAATACCGTCGTCAACCGATAGAGAAGAGACTCGGCGGACCCTCGGCTAGGATGGAACAATACGGACAAGGAGGAAGTGCGATTATGTGGAAACAGGAAGAGGCGGAAGCAGGTGAGGGTGAACGGGAACGGTGGACTGAGGAGCGGCGCAGTCCATTGAAGAGCGGCCCGATCCTTCCGGATGAGGTCGCCTTCGTTGGAAAGGATGTCGAGTTCAAGGGGATCATTACCTATTCCGGCACGGTGCGGATTGATGGATCCTTGGACGGCGAAATCCATACCGACGGTGGCTTGCTCGTGGGACCTGAGGCAGTGATCAAGGCCAAGGTCTCTGCTGGAACTGTGGTATGCCACGGAACGATCACCGGTGATATCCTAGCGAAGAATCAGATTGTGCTCTGTGCTCCCGCCGTTGTTCAAGGTAGCCTGACAACTCCGGCCCTTTCGATGGAAGAGGGAGTGGTGTTCAATGGGACGTTGGAGATGAAGCCTCAGGCCAGAGTTGAGGTGCTACGTGAAGTGGGGTCGAACGTGGGAAACATGACGAGCCGGCCACCGGTTCAACGCCTCGCGGCGTGATGAGCGTCCAGAGCCTCTGGCGCGAATCGCCGGCACGCGTTGGGGGCTTGGCTCCGCAAGAAATCAACTTCTTTACTTCTTCTTTTAATCGCTCAGCAATCCGCGGGAGTCGCTGTAACGCGTATGCGTTTGCGTTGGTACGCCGCGTTGAGATATCATGTGCGCATATCACAATGAGATATCCAGGAGGGACGCGATGGGCGCCATCTTGCTCAAACTACCGGAAGACGTTTTGGAGGCAAGTCGCCGTTGCGCGGAGACTCTCCATCTATCCAGAGCCGCCTATATCCGTCGAGCGATCGAACGCATGAATCGACAGACGCAGACAGTACTCCGGACGCGGCGTTTGGCCGAAGCGTCGAAGAAAGTGCGCAAGGAAAGCATGCGTGTCAATCGCGAGTTCGCCGCCGTCGAACAGTCTCCCGATGCCTAATCGAGGAGAAGTGTGGCTGGCTGATCTCGATCCGAAACGGGGCACTGAGCCGGGCAAGACACGACCGGTTCTGATCGTCTAGGCCCAAGCATTGCTTGACGCCCAACATCCCTCCACACTCATCGTTCCGTTGACGACTGTGCTGATTCAGGGTGCTGAACCTTTGCGTATTCATGTCCCTGCAGCCGGACGTCTTCGCCGCACCTCCGATCTACTGATCGATCAACTACGCGCGATCGACAATCGCCGTTTGGTCGAAGGCCCTCTGACCAAACTCTCATCCACACTCATGGGACGAATTCACGAGGCCCTTACCCAAGTCCTCGACCTCGATCAGGACCGCAACTGAATTTGCAAAAAGATAAAGTGGTCGGGAGCACTGCTGACTGAAATACTTTCACTTCCATAGACGCCTCGCGATCGTTCCGCTAGAATCCGGTCCATGTCAGAGCCCACCGTTTCGGCCGGCGCTCCAGCCAAGCTGCAGGATGAGAATCATTCAGTCGTCAAAGCGGCTGGGGTGATCGGCGTCGCCACGTTTTCCAGTCGTATCCTCGGCTTCATCCGCGACATGGTGTTGGCCAGATTCTTCGGCGCGACGCCGGCGGCGGACGCCTTTTTCATCGCGTTTCGCATTCCCAGCCTCCTCCGCGAGCTGTTTGCCGAGGGCTCGATGTCGTCGGCCTTCATTCCCGTGTATACGGAATACCGGACGATTCGGAGCAAACAGGAGGCCTGGGAACTGGCCAGCGCGGTATTCACGACGCTCCTGACCATCGTCACGCTGGTGATGATGGTCGGGATTGCGGCCGCTCCCTGGATCGTCCAGCTGCTCGCACCGGGATTTCAGGACCATCCCGACAAACTCGCGCTTACGACGCTGCTCGCCCGCGTCATGTTTCCGTATCTTCTGTTCATCAGCTTGGCGGCGTTGGCCATGGGCATTCTGAACTCTGTACGAGCTTTTGCGGCGCCGGCCTTCTCGCCGCTTTTCCTGAATGTCTTCATCATCGTCGGCGCCGTGTGGTTGGCTCCGCATCTGCCGGAACCGATTGTCGGGGTGGCGATCGGCGTGGTGGTGGGAGGGGCGGCCCAGTTTGTTATGCAGCTTCCCAGCCTGAAACAGCGGGGATTGCTGTTCGGTTTCAGATTCGAGCCTGGCCATCCAGGCCTGCGGCGGATCGGCAGGTTGATGGTGCCCACGCTGCTCGGCCTTTCCGTGACTCAAATCAACCTGACGGTGAGCACGGTGCTGGCGTCGTTCTTCGCCGGAGGACCGACCTATCTGTTTTACGGCATGCGGCTGATCCAATTTCCGCTGGGCATCTTCGGGGTCGCATTGGCGACGGCGATTCTGCCTACGTTATCGTCACAAGCGGCGCGAGGCGCGTTGGAGGAACTGCGCACGACACTCGGGTTCGGTCTGCGTATGATCCTCTTCATCATCGTGCCGGCGATGGTCGGCTTGATTCTGCTGCGCACTCCGATCGTGCATCTCTTTTTCGAGCACGGCACATTCACGGCGCAAGATACGGCGGAGACTGCACTGGCGGTGCTCTGCTACGCCGTCGGCCTGTGGGCATTCGGAGGGGTTCGTATCATCGTCGCGGCATTCTATTCGCTGCAAGATACCAAGACGCCGGCCATCTCGGCGGCGGTCGCGCTGGCAGCAAATATCGTCTTCTCGCTGGCGTTGATGTCTTTTCTAGGCGCAGCGGGGTTGGCACTGGCCACGGCATTGGCAGCCATGGTAAACGGAGTCATTCTCGTGGCGGTGTTGAACCGGAGACTAGGCAGAGTTGACTGGGGAGCGGTGGGACGCTCTTCCCTTCGGGTTCTTGTCGCCTGTATTCCGCTGGTCATCGCATGCTGGTCGGTGGCTGGAGCACAGGTATGGACGCACTCTGACGAATGGGTCATGAAATCCGCGATGCTTGTTGCCGCCATCGGGTTGAGTGTCGGAGGATATCTCGGTGTCCATGCGCTGTTTCAGTCGGAGGAACTTGGAATAGTGTGGGGGATGGTACGCAGAAAGTTGGGTCGATTGACGGCATAAAGGAGTGATTCATGCAGCGCTCGATGATCTTTCGTTCGCCCTGGGGTTGGATGGGGCTCGTGGAATCCACGAAAGGGATTCAAACGATTGTATTGCCGAAACGCTCGAAGCGGGCCGTTGAGTTCGATCTTAGATCACAATCGAATGGGTCGGTGCAACAAGGAGAGTCCGCGCGGCTGGAAGCGGCCCGCCGGCAGCTGCTCGATTATCTGGGAGGGAAACGGAATACCTTTGATGTGCCGCTCGATCTCTCGGAGGGAACATCGTTCCAACGACAAGTATGGCGGACGTTACAGCGCGTGCCTTACGGGAAGCTCCGTTCCTATCAATGGATTGCCGCACGGGTTGGAGGCAGGCACTACGCGCGGGCCGTCGGCAACGCCGTCGGCGCAAATCCATTGCCGATCATCATCCCTTGTCACCGGATTGTCGCTCACGACGCCTCGCTCGGTGGGTTCTCCGGCGGACTGTCCATGAAACGCAAGTTGCTGGCTCTTGAAGGGATATTGACTCAACTGCAACGAGGATAACCCAAGCGATGAGAGCGGTTATTCAGCGGGTCACCAGTGCCTCGGTTGAGATCGATGGTAAAGTCGCGGGCCAGATCCAACAGGGCTTGATGGTTTTGTTGGGTGTCGCGAAAGGAGATAATGAGTCGGATACAGCATATGTGGTCGAGAAGATCCGGAGCCTCCGGATCTTCGCCGATGAGCAAGGGAAGATGAATCGATCGCTGACGGATGTAGATGGCGCGGTGTTGTTGGTCTCCCAATTCACTCTGTTAGGCCGGACTATCAACGGACGTCGCCCAAGTTTTGATGAGGCTGCTCCTCCCGACCTGGCCAAGCGCCTCTATGAACAGGTCGCGACTGATCTGCGGGCATGCGGAACATCGGTGGAAACCGGTATCTTTGCCGCGCATATGAGCGTGCTATTGGTGAACGACGGGCCGGTGACATTTGTGATGGACAGCCGCGAGAGGCGTTAGTCCAGAACTCAAGGTTTGTTGTCGGAGTTCCGATAGAATCGACAAGAGTGGAAAGCGGTTCATCATCGAGATCTGATATACTGAGTTCAAGCCTCATCGGCCTTCGTAGGAGGTGGAGATGGGCACTCAAGTTCCTCCACGGCACCCGCTTCGGCAACTCTTCGGTGCATTAACCGAAAAGAGCTTTACGGAACACCTTGGTTGGCCTGACGCCAAGGTCACATCGTACGTCTCCAACCTCCTGGTCGATTTTACTCATACGGAGCAACTCTATAAGATCACAAATCGACAGAATCAGCCGGTCGATAGCGTCGTCGATTTGCTCTTTGAATCGGAAGTCATGCTCGAAGCCCAGTCGCTGGACCGTGAACAGAATGTCCATCGCCACATTGGGGATTTCACGCTGTTCATGGCGGGACTCTTTCCCGAGTATCTTCGACGGCTCAAGTCGGCCGGCCCGATCTATCACAAGGACTTTCTTGTGGACTATATGAAGACCGGCAAACGGTCCTACGGGATCGTGGCGCAAATAGGCCGCGATGATGCCGAAACCAATTTGCCCTTGTTTCAAAAATTATCCGAGAACTTCGAACTCTGCGTAACGGGTCTGGGATTTGTGCGGTCCGATCTGGATCGCATGCAAAATCCCGCCTATCAAAAGACCAGGGATCTGCTCTTGAATTGAAATCCGTCCATCCCATCATCATTGCGCACGGGGGCGCAGGCTCTCGTGCGATGACCTCACCACAAGCCGCTTGCCTACAGGCCGCCTTGCAAGTCGGCTATCATTTGCTGGATCGCGGCGGCTCGGCGCTTCTTGCCGTGGAACACACGATTCGCGTGCTCGAGCGCAGCGGACTGTTCAATGCGGGCAAGGGAGCGCGACTTCAGTTAGATGGCGTGCAGCGGATGGATGCATCCATCATGGAAGGGGATAGTTTGCGCGCCGGGGCGGTGGCTTCCATCGAAGGCATCATTCATCCCATCACCGCAGCACGCCTCGTGATGGAAGAAACGGATCATGTGTTGCTCGTCGGCCCGATGGCTGGCAAGTTTGCGCACCATTTCAAAGTTGAGCGGCATCGGCTGGTAGGAAAGCCGCTCCGGTTTTCCTACGAAACGGCTCTCCAAAAAATCGCACAAAATCGGGAAAAGCACGGTACGGTTGGAGCCGTCGCACTCGATCGAACCAGGACGGTCGCGGCCGGCGCCTCGACGGGTGGGATTGATCGCATGTTACCTGGGCGAGTCGGGGACACGCCGATCATCGGTTGCGGGGTATATGCAGATAATGAAACCGGCGCCGTGTCGATGACGGGATGGGGCGAGAGCATCATTCGCTTGGTCGTAGCCAAAGAAATTTGCGACCGCTTAACCAAAGGGAACACACCGGCAACGGCTGCATGGCTCGTGTTGCAGAAGCTGGTCGCTCGGATCGATGGATCTGCGGGATGCCTGGCCCTCACTCCCCAAGGGCGATTCACCATTCGTCATTCCACCCCTCATATGATGGCAGGCTACTGGGCCGGACGCGGATTTCTGGTGGTCAAGGACACCTTCCGGTAGCAGAGGACATGCCGTGGTCCACCGCAAGGGACGGAAACCCAAACGCTATAGCCAGGTCGCGCGTATCAGCGTCATGCTTCGCCGCCTCCATGGAGGGGTGACGGTCGGAGAACTGGCCGAAGAGTTCCAAGTCAGGAAGCGTCAGATTCACCGAGACCTGCAACAAATTGAAAATTCCGGCTATCCATTAGAACAGGAAGACGGAAGGTGGAGGCTTCCCACAGGCTTCAAAGGATTGGAAGTCGCGGTGTCACCGTACGAGCTCATGTCGCTCCATCTTGCCCAGAGTCATGTGGCCTACTTGAAAGATACGCCGTTTGTCGACGATCTGGAGGCTGTCATCAAGAAAGTTGAGGCAAGCCTGCCCGACAAGATCAGAAATCATCTTGAGCGAATCGTGACGACGTTTTCTCCTCTTCAGCGACCGATCCGAGCCTATGCCGCACAAAGGCAAACCCTGGATTCCATCCGAAAGGCGTTGTTGCGCCAGCTCACGATCGTCTTGCACGGTTACCGGAAGCCTGGAGAGCTTCCTCAGGATTATTTGGTCGATCCCTATCAGTTGATCCTATACCAGTACGGCCTGTATCTCGTGGGTCAATCGCATCAAGCGGGAGCGCTGAGAATGTTCGCGCTGGAGCGAATCAAGAGCATCACGGTCACGGGGGATATGTTCGAGCTGTCCCAGTCTGTTCCTCTTGCGGAACGCCTTGATCGAGCCTTTGGTCTGATCGAGGAGCCGCCGCAGGATGTGAAGATCTGGATTGCGCCTGAATGGGCCTATTTTGTCAAAGAACGAAGCTGGCATCCAACGCAGACGCTCAAACTCCAGAAGGACGGCTCCGTAATTCTGACCATGCAGTGCGGCGGTCTCGACGAACTGACCGCCTGGGTTCTGTCCTTCGGGCCTGGTGCGAAAGTGCTTGGTCCACAAGCGCTCATCGACCTGGTGTCCAGTCAACTGACCGCCGCCGCTGAATCGTATCGATCCTCCCGCTAACTCTCCAACGCTCAGGGACTTATTCTGTCGCACCTCCATGCTACTGTTCCCCTTCGCACATCAAGAAGGAGGAATCCCATGAGTGAGTCCCTGTTTCTCCAGAGACAAAGCAACCGGTTTCTTGCCGCGCATCCACGCGAAGCAGGCTGGGTGGTCCATGAATTTGGCGAAGAGGCGGCTGATGAGATCTCGCTGAACTACCTATTGGATTGCCTCCGAGAGTGGCACCCGGCGGCAATAACACGCCGCACGGCTTTCCCACTCGTTGGGGCGGGAGCATTCCGGAATTCGATGCCCATGTGCGCCGCGTCGGAAGCCGATGTTCCGAATGGTGCTTCAGAAGAAGCGAATGCCTATGGCTGGCGAGGGACCATTGAACTTGACATTCCCCGTAGCTCGCTACGGGGTTGGCCTCTCCTTCCGAGAAGTCTTCGGAATTGAGTTCTGTGATACCCCGCAGCTTGCTGCGGGGAGCTTCATTGATCTGGAACGGTCAGGAGATCCACTGTCACATGTTCTTACTTATGTTGGGGAAGGGCTGCTTCAGAATCTATTTCGTTGCGACCAAGTCCCTTGCTGCCTTTCGAGACCTTCTTCTCATCCTGGACCGGTACGGCAAAGCCAGACTCAAAGAAAAGAGGAAGGAGATCTATGTCGTCAATGGCGACAACATTCCGGTCACCGCGAGTTCCTGGGATGATCTGGTGCTACCGGCCCACATGGCGCGGGATATTCGGACCAACGTGGAAGGCTTTTTTGCCGGCTCAGAGCGGTACGCGTCGCTCGGCATTCCGCACCGTCGAGGATTTCTCTTTGCCGGACCGCCAGACTGCGGGAAAACGCTGACGCTCAAGACGCTGGCCTCCAACACTCCTGCGAAGTTCATTTCCGTGCTGGGGACAGCGGATGTGGACGATGGCATGCTCCGTAATGCCTTGGATCTAGCCGAGGAGTGTACGCCGGCGGTTGTCCTCTTGGAGGATCTCGACCGGATTGTGGATGCCAAAGGTGTCTCGATATCCCACTTCTTGAACCTGTTGGATGGACTCAAAGTGTTGAACGGTGTGCTGGTGATTGCAACCTGCAACGAACCGGATAAATTAGATCCAGCGTTGATTCATCGTCCGAGCCGGTTCGACCGAGTCTGGAGGTTTGAATTACCCAAGTACGACCAGCGCCTGGCTCTCCTACGCAAGCGGGGCAGGGAGTTTTTCTCAGGGCCTGCCCTTGAAACAGTAGCCAGACGGTCCGACGGGTTCTCGATGGCTTATGTTCAGGAGATCATCGTGAGTGCACTGCTCGAATGTACGCACGACGACCTGCCACCGACCGATGATCATCTGTTCAAAAGCTTGGATATACTTCGAATGCAACGGAAAGAGGCATCGAAACCGGGAGAAGCAATGGGTGAACGGGAAAGCGTGGGGTTTCTTCATTTGAAGGATGGGATGTTATAGAGACGATATCGATAAGCAGTTGTTTCTTCTGCGACAAATTGGAGAATACGAATTTGGTGGTCAGGAGTGTGCGCAATACCATACAATTGATTGCTAACATGGCCGAGATGTACGTTGATGCGCTTCTCATAAACAATCAATAGATAAGGAGACGGAATGGAACATGCTTACCGTGCTTACGTCGTTAAGACAAAAGATGAGAGCGGATTGATTTAGGTAATTAGGGCGTTTCGTAACCATCTGGTAGGCTGGAGGCCGCATGGTTACGGGACCCCATCGGATTTTCGGGTGTGCGGCCAACTTTCTGCGGGGCCGCAAGTGTGTGTTCTGCGGA
>Ga0134126_10000909_pt1 | contig 37414 bp, 46 predicted proteins | sample KB31752_FD_96881 | JGI IMG/M metagenome (GOLD analysis project Ga0134126, IMG submission 96881) | Terrestrial soil microbial communities with excess Nitrogen fertilizer from Kellogg Biological Station, Michigan, USA - KB3-175-2 | ecosystem: Environmental > Terrestrial > Soil > Unclassified ...
CTGGAGTGCGAGCACGCCGGCCGTACAGCTCTCACCGGCGACGGCCGCCTGGCCCTGACTAGGTCGGACGAGCAGCTGACCGCAGGCCTCGCTGTCCTCGCTGACGTCGTCGAGCGAGACGGCGCCGAGCTGTCCGCGCTTGAGTATCAGCAGCAGCGCCTCCGCGACTCCGACCACCTGGGGATGCTCAACACGATCTGGCAGGACCAGACCTGGCAGACCACCGCGGCGCGGTATGAGGCCATGGTCACCGCCGCCCTGCCCGAGGATTACTCGGCGGACTCGCCGCAGGCACGCTGGCTGTACCGGACCCTGCGCAGCGCCGAGCTAGCCGGCATGGACCCGCAGGACGTACTGGGCCGGGCTATCGACGCTGGCAGCCTGGCTGGCAGCCGCGACGTGGCCAGCGTGATCGACTCGCGGATACGCCGCCAGATCGGGGGGGCGGTCCCCCTGGCCCGGCCGGCCTGGTCGGATCAGGTTCCGCAGGTCGCCGACCGCGCCCGCCAGCAGTTCCTCCATGACCTGGCCGGGGCCATGGACGGGCGCCGGGAACGGATCGGCGAGTACGCCGCAATGTCCGCGGCGCGCTGGGCAACAGGGGCGCTGGGGGCCGTGCCTGACGAGCCGGCGGCGAGGCTGGACTGGCAGCAGCGCGCGGCGGCGATCGGCGCCTACCGGGAGACCTACGGCTACGACCATCCGGAGAAGGCCATCGGGCCCGAGCCTGCGGCCGGGGAGAGCCCGGACAAGCGGCGCGACTGGCACGACGCCTTCCGGGCGCTCGGCCCCGTAGAGGGCACCGATCTGCGGGGCAAGAGCGACGGGTCGCTCTGGCTGATGCGCGACACCTACGAGGCAGAGACGTCCTGGCTCCCGAAGTACGTCGCCCCCGCACTCGGCCTGGTGCGCCAGTCGGCCGGGGAGGCGGGACTAGAGGTGACCCGCAGCGACGCCGAGGCGGAGGCCGCTGCCCGCGCCGGGGACCAGGGACTGGCAGAGCGCCACCGCGCCCGCGCGGCAGCCGGCCGGGCGAAGCTGGCCATCTACCAGGCGCAGGAGAAACTCCTCGAGCAAGCCGACGCTGAGCATCAGGAGGGGGTGGCAGCGACCGAGCCGCAGCGGCGGCTAGCCGCGGCCGCCGACACCGAGCTGCGCAAGCGGCACCCGGAGCTTGACATCCCCGCGCTCAAGTCCGCGGCACCGGAGCCAGTCAGCGACGCGGAGCGCGGCGAGGCCGCCCGCGGCGACCAGGTGCCGGAGTGGGTGGCCGGCCTGAGCGACGCGAGCGTGCGGTTCCGCGAGCGCATCGAGGAGCGGCAGGGCGTCATGGTCCCGGCCGAGGATCCCGATTACGAGCCCCTCGGCGAGGCCTTCCCCGGCCGGGCCCCGGTCTCCTCTGCTGCGATCCTGCACCCGCCGCCGCCGGAGATGCCACCGCCCGCGGGCCGCCAGGCCGGCCTGGAGGCCGGTGTCTGACCCTGCGCGCATACTCCCGGTAGAGGGGAAGGTGACGCCGATGCCCGGCATGACGATTATCAAGGGGCACTACGGCCTGAACCTGCCCGGCTGGGAACACAGCAGCATCTGGGGCGTGGACGCCCGGTGGGGCCACCTGTTTGCCCAGCTATGGCGTAACGGCGCGGGTGAGCAAGACGACGACCCTCATATCTGGATCACGCCACCGGGCTGGCCGGAGACCCGGGAGCTGCCCGAGCTTGCCCGGCAGATCGCTCGCGCGACTGGCGTCAGCGAGGACGACGTAGCTCATGCCATCGGCGGGTCACTGGGCTGGGCGGGGCCGTGACCGCGGCGGCGTCCAGGAGTGAGATGCTCGCCCGCCAGCGCCGCGGCGCGTTTGTCCTGGCGTGGCTCATAGAGTTTGCCGGCTGGCGGGAACTGCCGCCGATCATGTGGACAGTGGGCGCGGGGGCGGCCGCCGAGGGCCTGACCGGGCACTGCACCGGGGCCTCCCAGCTGGAGGATCTGGACGCCTGGCGGGTGGCGCTCACGGCGCTGATCGGTCCTGAGCATCCGGACCATGGCGCCGGGTCGCGAGTATTCCTGTATTGGGGTGAGTTCATGGGCAGCGTCCTGATGCTGGACGCCGAAAGGGCGGAAGGCGATGCTGCGCCCCGGCAGCTGTAGCTACGCGGACTATGCCGCGCTGCGGCCGGCGGCGGCCGCAGCGGGCAGATAGCGAAGCACTGCCATGTCGCCGACCGCCTGGACGTCAGCCAGGACCATCCGGCGGCCGGGGCCATCGGGGAACACTGCGGGGTTGACGAACTTCGGCGCGGCCGGGTCGCCGACGAAGAACGGGGCGACAGCGAGCTGGATCTCGTCTACGAGGCCCGCCTCCAGGAACTGCGTGTGGATGGTGCCGCCGCCCTCAACCATGAGCTTGCCGATCCCGCGGGCTCCGAGGTCTTCGAGGAGCGCGGCCACCTGCACGGTCTCCCCTACCTCGGCGACCTCGGCCAGGTCTCCGAGCCGGACACGTAGCGCCGGGGCAGCCGCCGCCGCGGCGTAGGCCAGCTTCGCCCCGCCGTGGTGCCAGAACTTGAGATCCGGATCGAGGTTGCCCGATTGGGTCATGGTGACTTTCAGAGGGTAGGGCGGGAGGCCGCGTGCCTCCCTGGCGGCCCGGCGGTCGGGCGAGTTGACTAGCAGCCGCGGGTTATCTCGGCGCAGCGTCTCGGCGCCGATCAGGATGGCGTCGCACTTGGACCGCTCAGCGTCGACGCGGTCAAAATCGGCCTCGTTCGACAGCAGCAGGCGCTCACCGGTCGTGTCATCAATGAAGCCGTCGACCGACATGGCGCAGCTCAGCAGGACGTAAGGGCGCTTCATCTCAGTTCATCCTCTCGGCGGCCAGGACGTCGGTGAGCGCGTCCTGGAAACTGGCCACGGCGGGCAGTGACGCCCAGGGCGTCAGCGTGGTGCCGACCCGGGCGAGTTCGTCGGCGACGCGGCCAGACTGTGTGTCCTGCGCGATCGTCACGGCCTGCATAGCCGCGGCGGCGGCCTGCTCGGGCTCCCGTGCGCCGGCGTGCGCCAGAGCCTCACGGGCGAGGTATACCCCCCGGTCGCGGCGGAACGCCGACGGCATCTGGCGGATCGCCTCCTGGAACACTCCGGCAGCACCCGCGTGGTCGCCGAGGATGGTCAGGCAGCGGCCCCGCTGCACCTCAATGTAGGACGTATCGAGCCATGTGGCCCAGTGCGATCCGTCATCAAGGCTCCCCGCCGCCTGCTGAGCCTGGTCGATCGCTCGCAGGCACTCTGACCGCTGGCCGGCCAGGGCGTAGCCGTGCGCGCCGTAGACCGATGCGGTTGCCCTGAGCCGACTGCGAGGGCGCGCCATGCGTGCTGCAGCTGCGGCCAGGTCGATAGCGTCGGCGCCGACAGCCATGTCTCCGGCGAGCTGGGATTTGCGGGCCATTACGTACGTGGCCAGCTCGCGGTCAGCGCCGGCGTGGGACCACTCCAGGGAGCGGTCAAGCCAGTACCGGGCGCCGGGGAAGTCGCGGGAATCCTGATGCAGCCAGCCCGCGAACTCGGCGTACCTGGCCTGCATGACGAGGAGGGCCCGGCGGTCCGCGCCGCGGCAGCCCTCGCGCAGCTGGCGGATCATCTCGACCTGGCCCTGCACGGCGGGGATGACCGCACCCGAGCCGTGCAGGTTATCGGCGTCGATGAGGACGCGGCGCAGCTGCTCGAGGTGCTCAACAGGGGTCAGGTCGTCCGGCGCCGCTGCGGGGGCGTGGAGTCTCACCGCGGCCGCTCCGGGCGGCCGCGTGCCAGTTGCCGCGCCGATGGCGGCAAGCGCTGCGGCACCGAGGCCGCCTGACAGGAAAGCGCGACGATGCACAGACACCCAGGTAATCCTTCCGTCCAGGGCGCGACAGGGGATCACGAGCATGTCCCCGGGCTCGAAGGGACAGTCCTCAGCAGCGGGGGTGCTGCCTTGCGGGGGCACCTGGGCGGGGTTGCGGGCGGCCTGGGCCCGGCAGGCGGCCAGGACGTCCTGGGGTACCGGCACGCCCGACTCCCAGGCTCTGACCATCCCGGGTTTCGCGGACCAGCCGATCACTGCGGCCAGCCTGTCCGCGAAGACCTCTCTGGACATGCCCCCCCGTGCGGCGCGGACTAATGATGCCGGATCCGCGCTCAGGACGCGCCGTGACCAGAGTGCGATCACGGGGGCGTCCATCAGCCTGCGCTCCCCTCGCGCGCTGACTCGCCGCCGGCCTGCTCACTGAGTGCCAGCACCTGGGCCTGGGTGTACTCAAGCTCCTCGCGGAGCCTGGCGATCTCGGTGTCTACGTGCCGGGTGATGCGAGCCTCGGCCGCTTCGAGCTCGGCCCTAAGCGGATCGGGCTCAGGATCGGCGGAGGCCTTGAGGACAAATGTTCCGAGTGTCGAGTGCGCTCCGATCACGCGCTCATCGGTGAGCACGCGGAGCGCCCGGCGGACCGTCTCCGTGCTCGAGTTGTACTCCGCCGCCATGGCCTTGTTGGACGGCATCCGGTCACCGGGCTGGTACCGGCCGGCGTTGATCTGCCGCCGCAGGTCGTCGGCGATCTGCAGGTACGGAGGCCGCGGGTCCGCGAGGTCGGGTACTGGCACGCAGCAAGCCTAGTTCAAGGCGGTGACCTAGAGAAGTCTAGTTGCCTTAACCTAGGTCAACGTCTTAACCTAGGTTACTGAGTACCGGAGTAACCCCGTCACCCAGACACCGGAGGACACATGACCGCACTACCGGAGGCCCCGGCAGCGCCAGGGCGCGAGCGCGTCGCGGCCGACGTGCCCGGCGACGTCGCCGGGCGGCTGCGCGTGTGGGCCGCGCTACGGCGCATGCCCGCCGCCCGCGTCGTCGCCGAGCTGATCTGCCAGGCCGTGCCCACGACCGAGCAGCTGACCGCGCAGATGCAGAACGGAGCTAGCCATGACCGCCAGGTCTGACCGGATGCTGCTCGAAGACGTCAACGGCTACGACGTGCTCGGCGCGCGGCGCAATGCCCAGGGCGAGACGGTGTACATCACGCGGCCGGGCGACATGCCGCGGCTGGGCTGGCTCCGCCGCGGTGAGCACGAGGGGCGGCCGTGGACCACGGCTACACCGGGCTCGCGCATGATCGGCGCCGCCACGGCGCTGCTGTTCCTGCTCGGCGCCGGGCTGCTGGGCGTCTCGCTGGCCGCTCAGTACGGCTGGCTGCTGGGCCAGCGTCACCATGAGCGGCTGCCCTCGCTGGTGGAGGCCGTGTCGCTGGACATCGGCATGATCATTTTCTCGCTGCTGGCGCTCGGCCTGGCTCGCGCCAGCAAGCAAGCGCGGGCGGAGCGGGCGCTCATCGTGGCGTGCGCGCTCGGCTCGGCCACGATGAACTACGCCGCCGCCAATGACGGCAGTCTCCGCTCGGTGCTGGCCTACGTCGTGCCCCCGCTGTTCCTGGCGGTGGTGACCGACCGCGTTATCTCAGTGGTCCGCCGGTACTACCTCGGCGACGACGAGACGTCCGCCTGGTCGGTGCTGGCCACCGTGGTGCTGTACGCCCTGCGCGCCGTGGTGGCGCTGCCGTCCACGGCCGCCGGCGGCCGCCGGGCGCTGCTGGTGGCCACCCCGCTGCCGGAGGCGGCTGAGAAGCCCAGGGTCATCGAGCCGCCCAAGCGCCCGGGGCCGCGAAGCCCGCGCCGCACCGGTTCGATGACTGCCCGATTCCTCGGCCTGGTAGCCGAGCGTTACGGCGACTTCGCCCAGATCGATCCCGCGCGAGTCAGCCCGATCTGTACCGAGCTGGCCCCAGAAGTCGGCATTGACCCTGGTAACGCACGCACGGCGCTGCGCAAGGCCGTGCTGGCGGCGCAGGCAGGGGGCGCGAAGTGAGCATCAGGGTCGTTATCCTCCTGGCCGCTCTCGTCGTCGGCCTCGTCCTGTGGGCGCGGGCCCGCCACGGTGGCCCTAACCTGCCCCGGAACCGGGAGCGGGACCTGCGGATCCGGCTGCACCTGCGCCGCCGGCCCGGGCCTGGCCACGCGACCGGGTTTCAGCTGTGGTGGTACTTCGGCCGCTGGGCCTCCTACCGGAAGTCGGGCCAGACCCGGCCTTCCCTGGCCCGGCTGGAGCGCGCCAGGGATGCGGACTCGCACTCGGTCTGGCTGGGCCGGGCGCATCACCGCCGCGGCCTGCGGGTGACCGTGCAGGAGCACGTGCTGATCTTCGCGCCGCCGCGGACCGGCAAGACCCAGCTCCTCAGCCGGATCCTGGTGCACTACCCCGGCCCGGGGCTGGTCACCAGCACGAAGGCGGATGTCTTCCGCGACACCTCCGGTATCAGGCTGCTAACTGGCCCGGTCGCGACGCTGAACCCGCAGCTCATCGGCGGCATCGCCAGCACGGCGCAGTGGTCGCCGGTTGACGGCTGCCGGGACCGCGCGGTGGCGATCCGCCGGGCGGACGGGTTCGCCAACGCCGTGCACGGCACCGGCGGCGACAAGGAAAACGTGATCTTCCGCAACGCCGCCCGGGCGTACCTGCGGGCCATGTTCCATGCCGCGGCTCTGGCCGGCGGTGACATGCGCCTGGTGGCGCACTGGGCGCTGACCGCCACGAAGGGCGGCGCCGTCCAGGCGGAGGGGATCCTCAAGGCCGCCGGCGCCGATGACTGGGCCGACGAGCTCGCGCAGCTGCGCGGCGCGGCCGAGCGGACCAACGCCACCAACGAGATGGTCATGACTCAGGTGCTCGGGTTCATGGCCAACCCGCAGCTCGCCGCGGCAGCCCTGCCCGGGCCGGGCGCTCTTGACCTGCCGGACTTCCTGGCCCGGCGGGGAACGCTCTACCTGATCGCCGACCCGGAAGGCAACGACGAGTCGCCGCTAAGCCCCTACTTCGCGGCCCTGGCCAGCGAGGTCCGGTACGTCGCGTCGATGATCGGCCAGGCCAGCCCCTCGAAGCGGCTAGACCCGCCGCTGGGCATGTTCCTGGACGAGGCGACCCAGATCTGCCGGTGCCCGATCCCGTCGTGGCTGGCGGACTCCGGCGGCAAGGGCATCCAGATCTTCACGGTCGTGCACGGTGAGGCCCAGCTCGCCGAGGCGTGGGGCGACCACGGGCGCCGGATCGTCCTGGACACTTCCGGCTGCAAGGTCGTCCTGCCCGGTGTCGATGACCCGGCCACGCTGGAGATGCTCAGCAAGATCTGCGGTGAGCACTCCTACCAGGAGCGCGGCGAGGACAAGTGGCATCAGCACCCGCGGATGTCGCCCAGCATGATCAATCAGCTTCCGGACGGGTTCGCGCTGATCAAGCGCGGCAACTGCCCGCCGGTCGTCGCGAAGCTCGCCGCGGTCCGCAGGGACCGCCAGGTGAAGCGGGCGACGCGGGGCGGCTGGGTCACGGCCGAGCTGGCGGACTACGCCGGGCTGCCGGAGCTTTACGAGCAGGACCTGGCGGCGGAGCTGGAGCCGGCCGCCGCGCGCCTCCGCCCGGTCGACCCCGAGCGGGAGCCCGCGATGTCGGGCGGCCCGGAAGCGGTCGACGTCCTGGGCGCCCCGGTCGACGGGACCCGGTACCCGTGGGACGCCAGGTGAGCGGCGAGGACCGCACGGCCGAGGCGCTTCTCGAGCTGGCGCCTGTGCCGCCGACGGTGAACCTCGCTGGTGTGCTGGTCCAGCTCGCCGAGCACGCTGAGTCCATCGCCCGCCTGGAGGGGACGGTCGACGCGCTGACCGAGACCGCGGCCGACCTGCGGGCCCTGGTGGAAGGCGACGAGGGCGGTGGCATCCCGTACCGGCCGATCCCGGCGCCGCGGTGGTGGCTGCTGACCGGCGACGAGCGCCAGGCAGCGACGGACCGCCTGGCGGCCTGGGTGGAGCAGGTCTACCGCCCCGGTTACGGCCACCTGGCCGCCCGGCTACCGCCGTGCTGGCGCGAGCACTCGTTCTGCCTCTACATGCTCGACTGGCTGTCCGAGCTGCACTCGGTGTTGTACCTCAAGCCGCGTCGGACCGGCGGCGACCTGGCCAGCCAGGCGGAATGGCAGTCGCGGCTCCTACCCGCCGCCGCCGAGGCCATGGCGGCCGAGGCCCAGGCCTGCGGCCACCAGCGGGGCCGGCCATGACCGGCAGCGAGCCCCCGCCGGAGCGGCCCGCAGAGGCCGCCCACCGGTACGCCGAGCACGGGTGGCCGGTGTTCCCGGTCCAGCCTGGGGAGAAGCTGCCGCTGCTCCCCTCGGCGCACCCGGACGGCGGGGCGCCGTGCGCCGGCGAGTGCGGCCGTGAAGGCCACGGCTTCCATGACGCCACGACCGACCACCAGGTGATCAGCCGGTGGTGGAACCGGGCGCCCGAGGCCAACGTGGGCATAGCCACGGGCTCGCCGGGTCCGGACGTGGTCGACGTCGATCGCAAGCCGGACCGCAGCGGCTACCCGGCGTGGAACAAGGCGAAGGCGGCCGGGCTGGTCGACGGCGCCGCAGCGATGGTGCGCACGCCGTCCGGCGGCCTGCATGCCTACTTCGCCGGGACGGACCAGCGGTCGGGCAGCTGCCGGACCCAGGCGCTCGACTTCCGGTCGGCCGGCGGGTACGTGGTCGCGCCGCCGAGCTGGAGCGGTGAGCACGGGCGGCGTTATGAGGTGCTGCAGCACCAGGCCAGCAGCGCCACCGTTGACTGGCAGGCGGTCCGCCAGCTGGTCGACCCCGCGCCAGGGCCCCGGCGGCAGTGGGTGCCGCAGGCGGAGGGCTCGAAGAACCTGGATCACCTGGTGGAGTACGTGGCCGGGTGCACCGACCGGGTGAACGAGCGGCTGTTCTGGGCTGCCTGCCGGATGGTCGAGGCAGGCCAGGAGCACCGCCTGCCGGAGCTGGCCGAGGCCGCCTATGCCGCGGGCGAGGACCGCCGGGGCCAGGCCGAGCGGACGATCAGCTCGGCCCTGCGGACGGCCGCGCCCCGGGGCCGCGAGCCGCGCCCTTTCGAGCCCGAGCGTGAGGCGGGCTGAGATGACGCTCCTGCGCGAGTCCGACGCGGCCCTGATCGGCGGCGGCGACGCCGTGTTCAGCCCGGACCGCCTGTACCGCTACAGCCTGACGCGCCAGTGGTCACTGGCCCGGCCCATGACACTGATCATGCTCAACCCGGCCCTTGCTGACGCCCAGCGCGACGACGCAACGATCCGGCGCTGCCTCGCCTTTGCCCGCCGTGAGCGCTGCGGATCCCTGGAGGTCGTCAACCTCTTCGCGCTCCGATCGAAGGACCCGGCCGCGCTGCGGTCGCATCCCGAGCCGGTCGGCGAGGACAACGACGTGTTCATCGCGGCCGCGTGCCCGCCCGGCCGCCTGGTCGTCGCGGCGTGGGGCGTCCACGGCGCCATGTTCGGCCGGGCCGCCGAGGTGGCCGCGATGCTCGCCGCCCGCGGCGTCCCGCTGCTGTGCCTGGGAGTGACGGCGGACGGGGCACCACGGCACCCGCTGTACGTCCGCGGCGATCAGCGGCTGGAGCCGTGGCCGACGTGGCGGGCGGTGACCGCGCCATGAACCGCCCGCTCGTGATTGACCTGTGCTGCAAGGCCGGCGGCGCCGCCATGGGGTACTACCTCGCCGGGTTCGACGTGCTCGGCGTCGACCTGGAGCCGCAGCCGCGATACCCCTTCCGCTTCATCCGGGCCGACGCGCTGACGTTCCCGCTGACCGGGGCGGACCTGGTGCACGCCTCACCGATCTGCAAGGCCTACAGCGCCACCGCGGTGCTGAACGACGTTGAGCATCCACGGCAGATCGAGGCGTTCCGCGAGCGACTGGCCGCCAGCGGCATCCCCTACGTGATCGAGAACGTCGAAGGCGCCCCGCTGGTCGGCCCGGTGACCTTGTGCGGGGCGATGTTCCCGGGCCTGCGGACCTACCGGCACCGGCTGATCGAGGCCTCGTTCCCGGTGCCGCAGCCGCCCGAGCCCGAGCACCGCTGGCCGCTGGCCAAGATGGGCCGGCCACCCAAGCCGGGCGAGTGGATCCAGGTGGTCGGCCACTTCTCCGACGTCAACAGCGCCCGGGTGGCCATGGCGTGCCCGTGGATGACCCGCGACGAGCTGGCCCAGGCGATACCGCCGCCCTATACCAGGCACGTCGGCCGGGCCGCGCTTGCGCACCTGGGCGCACCGGTGCTCGCGGAGAGCGTGTGAGGCCCCGCGATGGCTGTTTACCTGGTCCACTTTGACGAGCCGATCGGCGACACCAGTACCCGTTTCGGCTTCGCCCAGCACTACACGGGGACGGCCCGGTCCTGGCGGCTGGCGAAGCGCCTGGCCGAGCACGAGAACGACCCGGACGCGAAGATCATGGCCGCCGTCCGGCAGGCGGGGATCGGGTGGACGCTCGCCCGGACCTGGCCGGGCAGTTACGCACTAGAGCGCCAGCTCAAGCAGCGCGGCGCCGCCCGCCGTTGCCCGGTCTGCAAGGGCCAGGAGCCGCGGCTGGATGCCCCCGGCAGCAAGCCCTACCGCGCCCCCGGCCGCGCCCCCGAACGGGCCGCCGCCGCGCTGGCCCCGCCGAGCGCGGCGCCGCGGCCGTGGCAGGTCGTGGCCGAGCCGGAGCCGCTGGAGGACTTCATCGTGGCCCGGCTTGAGCCCGCCGAGGCCGCCGCCTTAGTCCAGGCCCTGCACGACGGCCAGGAGGCCGCCTGGCGGCAGACCGCGCCCGGCCCCGGCTACACCGCCCGCTTTGAGACCGCGTGCGACCTGGCGCGGCTCAGCGGCCTGGAGGCCCGGGCCAGCCGGCGCATGGCCGAGGCCCGCGAGATCCACGCGGCCGATCAGGCCGCCTACCGGGAGGCCGCCCTGCGGCTCAGTGACCGCCGCCAGGTCGTGCCCGAGGTGGCCGCCCTGGTGCCCGTACGCGAGAGGAGGAGCGAGCGGGAGGCGGCATCAGCCGCCGACCCCGTAGCGCGGCGAACGCCGCAGCCGGAGCTAGAGGCGGGCTGACCAGGGCCGCCGCCCACCGAGATGAGGAGCACGAAGTGACCAGCATTCGACAGCGGATCGCAGCGGCCGCCTATGCGGCCGACCGGGAGATCGACAAGTTCCTGCCTGGATATCGCTACATCCAGGAAGCCGAGGCACACCAGCGCGAGATCGAGCGCATTCATGCCGAGGCAGCCAGCCGGGGGCCGAAGGCCGACGCCGGTGACGAGTTCGCCGACTGGGACGCCATCGCCGAGGTGGCGCCCCGGCTCCGGGCCGAGGCAGCCAGCCGTGAGCCGGCGGCCAGTGCCGTGGACGAGGTCGCCGACAGGGACGTGGCCTCGGAGCCCGAGTGGGACAACGAGGACTCCGCTGCCTGGGACGCCGCCCACCCGGAGGAGCCCGGCGGGCAGCCTCCATACCCTGAGGCCGGCTCGTGACCGCGGGCTGGCGCGACCCTGGCGCCGAGGAGCTGCACGACGACAGCGCCGAGTCTGGCGGCCGGGACCGGTGCGCCGCCTACGAGGACACGCTGACCTCGTTCGGGACCGTGACATTCCTGAACGGCGGCTACTTCGCCGAGCCCGGCGCCTACAACGCCGGTGAGGTCCGCAGCCGCGAGCAGGTGGCCGCCGACCTGGCCGCGTATCTGTCCGAGGACGCAGCAGCCGAACTGACCCGCGCGGCCTACGCCGGGATGACGCCGTACCAGATCGCACCCCGCCAGCCAGACATGGAGGCGGGCGGGTGATCAGCCCGGCGGCTCGCATCGCCGCACTTCGTGAGGCGGGCTACCAGGGCCCGGTGGACGCGCTCGGCTTCGCCGACTCTGGCGACCGGACCGCCGACATGACCCGCAACTACTGGGCCGGGCGCGAAGCCCGGCACAGAGAGAGCCAGCAGACAGACGCCGGGCGCGAGGCCGGCTCATGAGAATCCGGGGCGGCCCGGCCGCATATGACCGCGTGGCCACGCGGCTGCTGGCCGAGCGCCAGCGGGCCCGGCCGCCGCCAGCGCGCCGGAGTTACCCGAGCCGCACATCAGAAACCACAAGGAGTCAGGGAATGGGAATCATCAGCAGTATCAAGACCGCTGCGGCGACGATCCGCCAAGCCGCTGGCCTGCGTAACTTCGTGGCCAGCCAGCCAGACCTCGGCAACTACGAGGACTACCTCGCCGGAAAGTACGCGGCACCTGTCGAGGGCCTGGACTACGAGACCGGCGTGCCTGGCCGTACCGAGGCCGGGATCCAGGCCGACTACCAGGAGGGCCGGATCGACCGAGGCGAATACGAGCGCCAGGTCGACGCCCGGTACGCGGCGCTGGAGGCACACTGGGCAGCCGAGGACGGCCGGCACGTCCGCGCCTTCGAGGCGGCCGGACACGAGCCGGAGCCGCGCACCATGACGGATATCACCCGGGACTGCAACGCCGGGCTGATCACCCAGGGCGAGTACGAGACCCAGCGCGCGCAGCGGGAGGCGGAGCTGGGCGACAGTGAGGCGTTCTGGGACGAGGTCACCGCGGCGCCGTACCTGGAGCTGCCCGACCGGGAAATCAACGCCATGGACGCCGCGCGCGAGGCCGCCGAGCAGGAGGCGATCGAGGACGAGACGCAGCCCGGCGGCCCGCTGCGGAATCCGGAGACCGGGCAGCCGTACGACGAAGCCACGCAAGAGCGCCTGATCAACGAGGCGCGATACGCCGAGCCCGTGCCGGACTGGGGCCAGGAAGGTAACGACCGCCGCCCGGCCGGGCTCTGGACGTTCCGGGACCGCGATGACCTGGTGCAGTACGCCAGGTCCCACGGGCTCACCGTGGCCGCCGTCGAGGGCATGGCCGAGCGTGACGGCGTGCGCCTTTTCAAGGGCGGCGCTGAGTCGCGGGGCGAGGGCGCCAGGGCGGACGCGGAGCGCGAGGCGGCGGAGTGGCGGGATCGCAACGGAGAGGCCGGCCCGGATGGCTACCTGGCCGCCCCGGTCGAGGCGGAGGTGCCCGACATGGAGGCGACGGACGCGCCGTACCCGACCCGCGAGCAGCGGGCGGACTACGTGCGGGAGCGCGCGATGCCGGCTCCGGCGGACTGGACGCGCGATATCGAGGCCGGGCGGTGAGCGCCAGCGACGCCGGGAACCGGCAGATGGCCAGCAGCAGTGAAACCGGCCCGCAGCACGAGCGCGAGGCCCCTAAGACCATCGATGATCTGAGGGCCGCCCGCGACGCATACCTGGCGGGCGACATCTCCGAGAAGGCCTGGGAGGAGGCCTGGGGCGCCTATCACGCACAGCTTCCTGGGCGGTCCTGGCCCGGGCGGTCCCCCGAGTCGTGGCCCGCCACGGCGCCGAAGGGCACCGGCCCGCGTCACCGCGAGGCCGGCTCGTGAGCATCAGGGGCTGGCTGGCCGGATGGCGCGGCCTGAACAGGCAGGAGGTCGCCGAGGATCTGGGCGTGTCCCGCCGCGCACCGGGACTGTGGGGTGCCCGCATCGCTCGCGCGCTGCGCACCGGTGCTGAGCGCGGCCGGGAGTTCGTCAGCCACACTCCGGGGCACGCACGGAAGGCAGGCCAGCTCATCGCGGCGAAGGTCATCGGAGTGCAACGGACGGCCCGGCTGCCCGAGCACCTGGTGGAGCGGTCGGCCCGGTCGGTGCTCGGCCCGCGGAAGGGCGCTGAGCCGACCGGCGACTGGCTGGAGGGATACCGGCAGGTTGCCGAGGCCCGCATTCCCGCCCTGGCGTGGGCAGCTCGGCAGCAAGCCGAGGCGGATGAAGGGCCCGGCTGGTCAGACGGGCCTGACGGGCTCCGGCCGAGCTGGCCGGATAACCCGTCTCGCGACGACCCGGACCGGGAGGCGGGCTGATGTCTGCACAGGCTGAATGGCTTGACCTGCCCTACCCGCAGCGCGTGGCGGAAGTGATCGTCGCGGCGCGCAGCCAGGGTGCCAGCATCACCGAGGCTGACGCGCACGCCGCAGTGGAGCTGGACGCGCTGGTCCGCGCGTTCGGACCGGGCTGGGAAGACCAGCCGATCCCCTACGACCTGACCGAGAAGGCCAGGCGGCTTCTGGTCGCCGGTGAGGACCAGGACCACGACGACGGCGGCTCCCATGGGTGACACCACCGGGATCGGGTGGTGGGACCACCTGGACGCAGAGGGCTACCTGCTGGATGAGGAGAGCCAGTCCTACCGCCGGTACGCCGAGGGCGAGCTGGCCGCTGACGGCGAGGAACGGGCCGCTGACGAGCTGTATCACCCGCAGTTCGCCGCCGAAGATCTCGACAAGGAGGCGGAGGCTGGCTAGGCAGAAAAACGCGCTCGGGATCCCGAGCGCAGAAAAGCGCAAGGGGCTCGCGAGCATCAGGCTCGCGGGCCTCTCGCTTTGCGCCGACACGCCGGTCGGCCTGCGGGTCAGGGTTTCGGAAACAGTTTCCCGGGAGGATCACGGGCTATGAGCGACAGCATCGTGAAGGCCCGTAAGCGCGGCCGTGGCGGCCGCCCGGGCAAGGGCCCTCGCATCAGCATGACCGTCCGGTGCCCCGAGCCGCTGGCCGACGCTATCGAGGCGGCGCGGCTGGAGTCCGGCCTGACGACGAACGACCTCGTTGTCTGCCTGGTCGAGCGCGCGATCGAGGCGGGCCTGGTGCCCGTCGCCGCGAGCGCCGGTCAGGAGCGGCTGCCGCTCAGCGCCTAGCTACTCCCCCACCCCCCGCACAGGAGAGCCCTGGACCCACACAGGAGCGCTTAGAAAGCGCGAAGCCCCGGCCGCATGAGCCGGGGCCACGAGCTACCGGGATCTCGCCGCTTGAGCTTGGCGGCCACGTAGCGAGTTCCCTAACACACCCGCCGTCCTAGGACGGCCGTTCGGCATGCCGATCTCAGGCGTGCCCGAGATCTGGTGCTGATGGTAACCCAAGCTGCTGACGTCTTGCCAGCATGCCCGCATGCCGCTGCGGACCGTGACGAGCCGGATACGCCCGACCAGGCCCGGTGGCTGCGGGCCGCCGAGGACGCGATAGACGCCGCGTGCCTCGGTGGCGAGATCACCCGCGCCGACGCGCGGCGCAACGTGCTGGTGATCACCCGCGTTATCGGCTGGGCGGCCGACTGGGACACCGGGCGGACCAGGCCGACGCTAGCTCGGCTCATGGAGGTCTCAGGACTGTCGCGCCGGTGCGTGCAGTACTGGTGCCGGTGGATCGAGCGCCAGGGGCTCCTGGAGGTGCTGGAGCCCGGTACGACGCCGCGTTTCTCACCGGGGATCCTGACCGGCCCGGACGCGGGGAACCTGGCCAGGGAGTGGCGGCTGACTATCCCCGGGGATCAAACTTGCACCCCCCCGGTCTTGATTTTCGCTCCTGGTGTTGAACCGGAGGTTTCTTCCCCTACGCGAGCGCGCGCGAGGGCGGACACCAAGAGCAACGAGGACCGGCGCTCCGCGCCGGACTCACCTTTCCCGTCGTCGCCTCCCCCGTCCCGGCCGCGCCGGTCACCCCGGAAAGCGCAGCGACGACGGGAGCGGCTCACGCTCGCCGAGGACCTGCGGGCTGAGCATCCGGTACTCCGGCGCATGTCCGCCCGGGCGCTACGATCGGCGCTCCGCGAGCTGTTCGCCGCCGGCTGGACCCCGGCCGACGTGCTGTACGCCCTGGACCAGCTCCCCGACGACTCGCGGCACATTCACGAGGACGCGGTCCGCTCCCCCGCCGGGTGGCTCGCCTCGCGCATGGCGCACTGGCTGGGTCCGGACGGCACCCCGCTGGCCCCGCACTCGGTCCGGCTGACCGAGCGGGCCGAGGCGGACCGGGCCCGCCCAGAGCGGGTCCAGCCGGCGCGGGCCGAGCCCGCGGACCCGGCGCCGTACGCCGCGTCGGCCCGGGCCGACCTGGCCCGGATCCGGGCCGCGCTCCGCCACGGTGCCACATTGTGACAGTGCCACACCCTGGCTGCGCTGCCGCCGAGGCCACGAGCATGTTCCCGCATCATCTAGGCCCCAGGCCGCGCCGCCGCAGCCCCGGTCAGAGTACCGCGACCCTAAAACGGACGTTTTAGCTAAGGAGGTTGCCATGACTGCGCAGCAGCACCCCGCGCCGGAACCCGGGGGTCCCCCCCGCGAGGGCAGCGGCGGCTCCCCCGCTGCCTGCGCCACGGCCGGGCGGTGTGGCGGTGTGACACCGCCACACCGTCACATCGCAACGTCGTGACGCCGTCACAACGGCACGCCGTCACTATGCGACGTTGTGACGCTGTGTCATAGTTGCGGTGTGATGGTGCCACGGCGTTGCACTGCCACACTGTTACACCAGGTCAGTAGGATGCTGACGTGGAGACAAGCGCAGGCGAGGAGCCGCAAGTGACAGCGCAGGTCATCTGCATGGCCAATTTCAAGGGGGGCGTGGGCAAGAGCACGTCGGCCGTCAACCTGGCCGCGAGTCTCGCCTTCACTGGCCGCCGGACACTCCTGGCGGACTGCGATCCGCAGGCCAATGCGAGCGAGATGTTCATCGCGGAGGACGACATCGAGTTCGACTTCCGGTCGGTCATCGCCGAGGGAGTGCCCATTGACAAGGCCATCAGGCCGACTCGTATCAGCGGCCTGGACGTGCTGCCCGCGTCGTTCGGCCTGGCGCTGCTGGACAAGGAGCTGGTGATCACGCCTAACGGCGTACAGCGCATCGAGCGGGCGCTGCGGCCGGTCATGGGGGTCTATGACGACATCGTGATGGACACCGGGCCGAACCTCTCGCACCTGACGCTCGGAGCCCTGGCCGCAAGCCAGCACATCATCATCCCCGTGTCGGCCACCGTCTGGGGCACGAAGGGGCTCATCAAGTTCATCCGGTGGATTGACGCCAACCGCGATGACGAGGTCATCACCGCCGAGCTGCTGGGCCTGCTGGCCACCATGGTGTCGCCGCGGACCCGGATCGGCCGCGATGTCGTCCAGGCGATGCGCGACAGCCCGTGGCCGACATTCGAGACGACCATTCCCCGGCGGATCCGCGCCGAGGACGCGGTGGCGGACCGCGCCGTGGCGGGGGAGCCCGGCGTCGACCAGAAGTTCAGCGAGGCCTACATCGAGTTCTCGCGTGAGGTAACGGCACGGCTGGACCGCGCCAGGAAGAGGGGAGCACACCGTGCCAGCTAGCAGAGGCCGCGGTTTCGACCTGGGCCTGACGGGGCCGGTCACGCCGCTGCCCGACCCGGACCAGCCGGAATCGGCCCCGGCTTCGACCGCGGCCACCCCGCCGGCGCCGGACCCGATACCGGCCCGCCCGGCGCGATCGAGGCGCAGCACGCCGCCGGCGCAGCCGAGGCCGAAGGCTGCGACCACGATCCGGCTCCGGCCATCGGCCGCCGAGCCGCTTAATGAGGCGTGGCTGGCCGAGCGCCAGGCCACGGACCCGAAGCTGTCCTATCCCGAGTTCGCCAGCCGGATTATCCAGCTCGGCCTGGCTGCGTACGAGAAGCAGCAGCAGCGCAAGAGCGCGTGACGCTGTCACGTTGTTGCGGTGCCACACTGCCACAACGATTGAGCTGGTCAGACGGGTAGATGCTGGAGCATCGACCGGAATTCTGCCCGTGCCGCGGGAACGCTGACGGGTGCCCCGGCCAGCTCACTCAGCAGGCAGGCGAGGGGGGCAGGTGGGTCAGGATGGCGTGCCCGGACAATGTGTGCGGGGCGCGCGATGTTGGCTACCCGACGCGCTGGCAGCACACTGCCCTGGCCGTCGAGCTGTGCCAGCGGGCCGCCGAGATCGCCGGCGACGAGCTGCCCGGGTCCTACCGGCCCGGCAGCCGGGCAGGCACCGTCCGCCGCTAGCACATCCGCGACTCCCTGCCCTGCCAGGGGGCCAGCCTAGGGACCGTGCCCGATCCCGTACGCCATCCCGGGTTTGCAGACGTCTTGGCTTCCTGCCAGTAGCCGGGCCCGGCTGCGTCGCAGCGCCGCCGCCTCAGCCGGGCATTGCCTGGAAGCAGGACTTGCACCACAGCGAGGTCCAGTCGTCGCGTAGCACGGCTATCCACCGGGTGGCCGAGTGGCCTCCGCACCGGGCGCAGCTGATTTCCGTGGACCTGTCCAGCTGGTACAAGGCGAGTTCGCCCTTAATCTCGCGGGCGCTGCCCGCCCTGGCGCGAAGTCGGCTCATCCTTTCAGGGTGGCAGGTCCGCCGCGTCCCGGCGGGGACTGGTTTCGCCCGGGGCGGTTATTTCCCTCGCTAACGGCATTGGCTGCGAAAGGACGGGTTAGTTTTCCTGCCTAACAATGGAAAGGGGTGCCGCCCGCTGCAACCGGGCGGCACCCTCCTTGCGCCCCGCCTCGCAGCGTTCCGTGTTTTCCACCGCACAGGACCCGGCAATCAGGGGCAAACCAGACCAGTTCGCACCAGTCCGGACTCCAGTATCTTCTGTTCGGGATGAGAATTGCAAAGATCCTGGTAGTTCTGGACAATCCTGCACGGCCCTGGTCACTCCCGGGCGGCACTGGCGGCCCTCGCACGGCCACGGACGGCCCGGCACAAGGCCCGTGCTAATGCACGTGCATCCGACACTCCGGCAAGACGGTTTACCCCGGCATGCGCTCATCGAAACACTACGATGTGCTTTACCCCGACCGGGCCGAGTCTGCAACGCTTCGCTCCCTCGGGGTTAGCTGGACAAATTCCACCGCACAGGCCCAAAGATCAACTTTTGCCGGGGAAGGCAAATCAGAAGGGCAGGCAGTTCCATGTTCATACGCATCGCTGTGGGGACGCGCGTCCCCGCAGAATGGATACGCGGCGTGGTAGTCGTGATCATCATCCTGATCGTGGTCCGCTGGTACCCGCAGCTGGCGGTACCGCTCGCGCTGGGCGGGTGGCTGGGCGGCTGGGCCGCCCGGCCCGCCGCGGCGGCCGCCGCGATCAGCGGAGGGCAGGCCTGATGGCCCTGGCCGGGGCCGGCGGTGAGACACCGCCGGCCTGGGTCACCCGCGGCGCCGACGTGGCCGCCGACCTCACGCGCATGGCGGCGTCGCTGCGCAGGCACCTGGGCCTGGTCGAGCGCGAGTGCGCGAACATCCGCAGCCAGCTCAGCAGCCGCCGGGCGCAGCATCGCATGGGCCCGCAGCCCAGCGACGTCGCCGACGAGCTCATCGTGGCCGCTGCCGCAGCACAGCGCAGGCTGGACCTGGTCGAGCGCGAGTGCGACGACGTGGTGATCAAGGCCCGCCGGGTGCAGCAGCACACGCTCGCCACCGCGCCCGCTGACCGGGTCAGCGAGATCGCCGTCACCCTGAACCAGCAGGCCGACGCGGCCCGGTCGCAGCTCGACTCCGTCGAGCGGGAGTACATCGGCCTGCGGTCGCAGCTGGACCGCCTGGTCCGCCAGGAACGGCTCAGGCCGCCCACCGCAGCCGACCCCCAGCGCCTGCTGACCGACGTAGCGGGGTACGACGACCTCCGTCCTAACCCGCTGCGGGCGCGCAACGCCGCCGAACTCCTGGCCACGCTCCGCCAGTACCGCCTGTGGAGCGGCGAGCCGTCCTTCCGGACTATGGCCTCGCGATCCGGCAAGCCACCCTCCACCCTGGCGGCGGCGCTGAGCGGCACCGTGCTGCCGTCCCTGGAAACGGTCAGCGCGATCGTCATCGGCTGCAACGGCGACACCGAAGAGCGCCGCCAGTTCAGCACCGCCTGGCGTAAGATCCGGCTCGGCTGGGCCGACGCCCAGCCCCCGCCGGAAGGCCGCCAGCCGCCGCCCGGCGCACTCCTGCCCGACCCCGGGTAACCGCACCAGCACGCCGGCTTGAATCGCCCCGCCATGGCCGCGAGCCTCGGGGTGTCGCGAGCTGCCCGAGGTCCTGTCGGCCCAGCATCCGCGCCGGCACCGTCCGCCGGTAGCACATCCACCGGCGCCCTGCCTATCCCGAGGCGGTATACCGCCTCGGGATAGGGGGCGCGCCGGGCGGTCGTTTCTGCCTCAGTCGTCGTCCTGGTCCTGGTCGTCCTCGTGCTTGTCGGCCGCTGACTGGGCCCGCCGGTCGAAGCCGGACTGCGCGGTCGCCGACCGTGGATTGCGGGCGGCGGCTGACTGGATGCGCGCCGCGTCGGTCTTGCTCGTCTGCTCGCCTTTCCCCTTGCCCATGACCTGCTGGTACCCCGCCTGGGGGCGGTGTCACGCCCCGGCCAGCCGGGCGCGCGTCACAGGGCGTGCAATGCCCGGCCGTGATCCTGGCGTGCCAGAGGAGGTGATCACCCAATGAGGACAGGTGATCTGGTCAGGGCCCCCGGCAATATCGGCGGCGTCATCCGCGAGTTCGTGCCGGCGGGGAGCCTGGGACGTGTCGTGGCCGCCGGGTGGCTGTCAGGGGTACGGGTCCGGTTCAGCGTGCACACCTGGTTCGGGGACCGCGAGGTCGAGATCGACGTCTACCCCGGCGAGGTCGAGGTGGTGAGCCCCGGCTAGGACTTCCGTGGCCAGGGCTAGCAACGCACGCCCGGCCGTTCCCGGGCTACTGTCCGACGCCATGTCTATCAACGACGTCCTCTCCGAGGACATGGAAACCATGCGGCAGATCGCGACGGTCTGCCTGGCCGACCTGGAGCGCGCCTCTGGGACGGAGGCCCAGCAGGCCGTACGCGGTGAGCACGCCCGGGACGCGCTCCGGGCGGCGGCGGCGACTGCCCGGCCGCGAGGCTGGCTCCAGGCCATGCAGGCCGCGTGGGAGCGGGTGGCCGCCACGGCGGCCACGCGGCGGGAGAAGGAAATCGCCGGGTGCGCAGGCGAGCTGTGCGGGCTGGCTATCCCGATGGCCAGCGACGGCAGCAGCCGGATCCGGAGCGGGTTCCGCTCGTGATCGCCAGCCGGGGGCCCGCGGTGTCGGAGGCGCCCCCGGCCGCCGTCCTGCGGGGGCCCGCTGACTGCGGCGCGGGAGGTCGAAGACGCGGGCCGGCGGGCTCCAGTACAGCCGCACCGGCAGCTGCACCACGCACCCGCCCGGCCCGCGCAGGTCCGCCAGGTCACCGGCCACGAGCGCCCCGCGACCCGGCCGGGGCTGGTACCGCCTGGCGGATCCGATCGGCTGAACTGTGCTCACAGATCCACGGTAGCGCTTAGCGTCCAGTATGCGAACCTCTGTTCTAACACTCACCGTCACCTGGCTTCCAGCCCGCGGAGCGCGCCGAATCGCACAGCAATTGGGGCCTGTACGATGACAATGAGTCGGGGTGGTGATTACGCAGAGTTTGGAACTACTACGGGCTGATCATAGGAATGATCTTGCTAGATCCGTAGTGTGTCCTTGTAAAGGGGGCTGGTGTAGACCAGCTTGACCAAGGGGCTCGCCGCCTCATGGCTGCCCCGGAGGCAACGACAGGGCCTCCTGCCCGCCCGAGACTCGCCAGCCCGGCGGCAGGAGGCCCTGCCCTCTCACCAGGGGATCTTCACGAGTTCCCGGATCACCTTCACCACCACGACAGCCGCTTGCGCGGCGCGGGCGGCGAGGCGGATGATCCGCTCGGCGCGATCCCTGTGATCAGCCGGGGCCATCATGTCTCCTTACCGGCCGGCTTCCAGGTCTCCCCGGAGTCGGATCGGGCTTGATCCGACCTAGGTGCGGATCAACAAGGGCATAGTGGTGCCCGGCTGCCTAAGACGCTACCGGCACTGACCTGGCGGCGGAAGTACCTGAGCCGTCACGAGAATGACTTGTAATCCGGTCTTGGTCCTGACCTGGGCGGACGCAGGTGCCAGTGTGGCGGTTAGCCACAAGCGACGCGGTCGCCAGGCCGCGTTCGGACACTAACCGCCGGCGGCCGCCGAGCAGGTGCCCGCAGGGCAACTCCCTCCGTGTCTCAGCCCGATCTGAGCATGGGAATCGCGGACACCGGAGGTGGGCGGCGGCTCAACACCGTGCCAGTGCGCCTCGGCCGGCTCGGCCGGGCCGAGGGCTCCGGCAACCTGACCATGACCTGCCAGGTACCCCGGCTGCGTCTCACGCTGGTACTGGCCGCCCTGTGACCTGGCCTGACCTGTGCACCTGCGTGGCTGAGGGCCGCCCGTTGCAGCCGGGCGGCCCTCGGTGCTCATGTATCCCGCCTGGGGCAGCTAGCGTCAGGTCGGAGATGAGCCGTTTAAATGCTCGCTCTAAAAGCGGACGTTTAAACGCTACACAACGCTACAGCGAGTTCTCCGCGGCAGCACCATAAATGCCCTCACCGGAATCGATCCGGAACGCGGTGAAACACCGTGTAACGCTCTGGCACGCGACGGCACGACCTGACTCTCACCAGGCGGCCCTCCGTGCCATCGTGCCCATATATCAGCAGGTCAGAGGCTCCTACGCCACAGCGGTCGCCGCCCACCCCCGCGGGCGCGATTACGACAACTTCCGCGTCCTGGTCCGCTACTATTTTATAAGCCTAACCGGGATTGCAGCTCCCGCTTAGGCGTCCATCCCCGAACGGGACTCCCCGCCTGGGGCAGCTAATCAGGACGCCATTGCCCGGCGCCCGTATCAGGAAAGAGGTGCGCCATGAGCGCTCACCTGTGTATCAGGACCCGGCAGTGGCCGAGTCACCTCATCCGGATCATCATCGTGGTGATCGTCACCGCCTCGGCGGCCCGGCTGGACCCGGCGGCCGTGCTGCCAGTCATCATCGGCGTGGCCCTGGGCGGGTGGCTCATGGCCCGCGTGCCCGTGCCCGCGCTGGCGGCTCGGTGAGCGGGTCGGCGGCCGAGCTGGCCGCCCAGCGAGCGGGGCCGCGAAATCCCGCGTCGGCGGATGTCCAGGCTGTGACGGCGTTCTTGGCCGAGCACCTGGCGGCGACGTGCGACCCAGCAGCGTTCAAGGCGGCCCGGGCCTGCATTTTGCGCAGCATGGACTCCTGGGCTCACCCGGACTCGGTCCCGTCCACGCTGCCGGCGTGGACGGGTGTGGCCAGCATGGCCCCGGTCATGGTGTCGGGCATGTCGGCCAAGGCCCCGGCCAAGCGACCCCGCCCGGTGGTCAGGGACGCGGCGGGCGAGGACATGCGGCCGGCCCCGGAGCAGGCCCGGTGCGCTGCCGACCTGGTGGCGATGCTTAACGATCTCCGCGAGTGGGCTGACCTGTCCCTCAGGGCGATCGCGGACGAGTGCGGCCAGATGGTGTCGTACGCCACGGTGTACCGGACGCTGACCGGTACGGCGCTGCCGCCGCTCAAGTCGGTCATGGCCGTGGTCGTTGGCTGCGGCGGTGACCAGGACTACCAGCAGCGGTTCGCCACCGCCTGGCGGCGGATCAAGACCGGCCGGATGCCGGGCGCGGTCCCGGTCCCGGCTCCACTCCGGGCGGTCCCGGCCGCCAAGACCGGGTAGATCACGTCACCTGGCGCGCCGGCCTCCGGTCTGAGGGTCGGCGCGCTGCCATGCCTCACGGCCGTGGGCCCGGCCTCGTCGCGGCCGCGGCCCGGCGAGCGCCATGCGTCGGCCCGGCGAGGCGGGCAGCAGACCCAGCGCCTGCCTGACAGTCGCACTATCGCGTAAAGTGACCCGCTTTACGCGATAGGCTGGTCAGCGGCCAGGGAGAACACCCGCCGGAGCAGGGGATGACTCCGCCAGCTTTTATGCGATAGACGGGAGACCGGGCGATGGGCAGCGTCACCGCGCTGAGGACCGGGCAGGAGAGCGTCACGCTCGGCGCGGCGATCGGCGGCTACCTGCGCGAGCTGGACCGGCCGGAAAGCCGCGGGACGCACCGGCAGTACGCCGCCACCCTGGCCCGGCTCGAGCGCCGCCTGGGCGCCGACGCGGACCTGGGCGCCATCCCGGCCGCCGACGTCACGGGCTGGCTCGAGGAGTCGTTCGCCGGCCGCACGCCGGCCACCTACAACCGCGCCATCGACGTGATGCGTGGCGCCTGGGCGTGGTGGATCCTCCAGGGCTGGGCCTCCGCCGACCCCACGGCCGCTATGCGCCGCCGGACCATCGCCCCGGACCGCTCGCGCGCACTGGACCGCCGCGAGATCGAGCAGCTGCTGACGCGCGAGGCCATCCCGCTCCGCGAGCGCACGCTGTGGCGGATGCTATATGAGACCGCGGCACGGTCGGCCGAGGTGCTCGCCCTGGACGTGGAAGACCTGGACCTGGCCAACCGACGCTCGCGGGTCATCCGCAAGGGCGGCGCCGTCGACGTGATCGTCTGGCAGACCGGCACGGCCCGGCTGCTGCCCCGGCTGCTGAAAGGCCGCCGGGCCGGCCCGCTGTTCCTGACAGACCGCAAGGCCCGCGTCCAGCTGCCGCCCGGCGACGTCGACCCGGCCAGTGGCCGGGCCCGGCTGTCCTACCGGCAGGCCGAGGGCCTGTTCCGCGAGGCGAGCGGCGGCGCGACGCTGCACCAGCTGCGGCACTCGGCGCTGACCCACGACGCCGAGGACGGCGCCAGTACGCCGATGCTCATGGCCAAGTCCGGCCACACGTCGGTGCGGTCGCTGGCCCGCTACGCCCGGCCGTCCGCCGAGGCCCTGGCCCGCTGGCAGGCCGACCACGACCCGGCACGCCGCTGAGGCGGCGGGGCCGTCACCGACCGGTCCCTGCGCAACATCACCCCGGCCGACCTCATCGCGCTCGGCCGGTCACGCTCCTGGTCACCGGACGAACCGTGAGCACCGCCATTCCCCCCGCTCAGCGGCGCCGGTCGTCGCGGCTGATGAGGTAGCCGACCCATGCGGCCCATCCGTACCCGGCGATGATGGCCGCGATTCCGAGCGGCGCCCATGTCGCGAGCCCGGCCGGGAATGCGGTCAGCACGATGCCGGCGACGACGACCCAGATGCCCCGGGCGTCGGCGCGGGCGGCCTGGTCCTTGTCGGCCTTGATCTGGATGGTGATCTCACGGCTGGCGGCCCGGAGCTCGTCGACCGCCTGACGCAGCTCGGCGCGCACCGCCTCGTCGCCCTTGAGGGCCTCCTGCTGCATGGCAGCGACCCGGCGGTCCATGTCGCGGAGCATCTGGCGAAGCAGCTTCACCTGCTCCCGCGTAGTCGCGTTCGGCTTCCACACCTCGGCGGTAGCGGCGAAGCCGGCCGTGACCACGAGCGCGGCTGTCGCGGTCACGCCGTGCACGGTGGCGGATTTCCGCAGGAACGGCAGCCACCGGGCGAGCATGACCCGCAGCGGGCGCAGTTTCCGCCCGAGCCACGCGGTCCCGTCCGGGGTTGCCTCGAAGGCACCTACAAGCGACAGGATGACGCCGGCCACGCGGATCGCATTGGACAGGCCGACGTGAGCAGTGACGGCGGCCGCCTGGGCCGCCCGTGGTGGACGGGCGCCGAGACGAGCCCGCAGGGGATCACCAGGATGTTCTACCGCCTGCAGCGTGGCCGTGACGGCCCCGCCCTCTCGCTAGACCTCGCCGGAGTGACCCCGCGGGGGCATCGCCAGGCACCCGCCGGTGTCAGCGGCGGGCGGCAGGATATGGCCGTGGACGCAGCAGTGATCACCGCCGTCACGGCCCTCGGGGGAGTGGTCGTGGGCCAGGTGCTCGCCCGCAGCGGCGAGTACCGCAAGTGGCTGCGGGCAGAGCAGCACAAGGCGGCAGCCGAGTTGCTCGCCGCCGGGGAGGCGATACGGCGGCACAGCGCCGCCCGGATCGGGGACCTGTACACGGGGACCATCCGCGCCGGCGGTGCCGGCGCTACTGGCCGGCCTCCCAGTCGGCCTGCGGGCCCGCGGCTGGCTCGGCCGCCGGGCCGGCCATGCGCTGTGGCGCTTCCCGTGGCCAGGCCGCGAACCGCTCCCGGATCGCGGCGACATCTGCCGGGGACAGGCCGGCATCGGCGAAACGCACGTCGCTGAGCCTGTCGAGCCGCGCGCCCGCATCAGCGAAATCTTCCGGTGTCAGGCCGGGGTCCACGCGCCGGGCGAAGTCCATCAGCTGATCGAGACTGTAGCGCTCCAGGGCGTGGGCGACGTCGCTGTAATCGCGTTCGTATGCTCGCGTGGCCAGGGCGGCGGTCTTGTGACCGAGCGCGTCCTCCAGGTCCTGGACGGGGCCGAATTCCATGACCACCGGGGCGCGGGACCGCTCGAAGTAGGCCATCTGGAGCGCCAGCTGCCTGCCGTCCGGTGCCGTGACGGTCCACTCGGCCAGGCCCTCGGCCATCTCCTCGTCTAACCCGGCGAAGACATCATCAAGCCCGGTCGCCTTGTCCTGCCGCTCAGCGCGGTACCCCGCGCCGGCGAGCGCCGCCTCGACGGCATCCGCCGCTGCGCGCACGCCGTGTTCCTGGTCGGACACCAGGTCAACGTCCTCGGTCGGCCGGTCGATGATGCCATGCGCGATCAGGGCATTCCCGCCGCCCAGCACGAAACCGTGCTCACTGGCCGCACCCAGCGCGACCGACGCCACGTCGCGGAACAGGTCATCGAGCGGCATCTCATGCCGCCGCGGCGGAGGCTGCGGCCAGCCGGGGGTGTCGCTCCTCCCACGCCCGGCGCACACCCCGGGGCAGGAACAGGTCCGGCCAGACGGCCGCCAGCCGGTCGCCGTCGAGCCACGCCGCTAGCTCGTCCTCCCGGATTGCCTCGCCGAGCACGTACTCGTACATCGCCTGCAGGCTCTCTGCGCGGTCCAGGTCGAATACCCGCCCGGCCGGGCTCCAGTACAGCCGCAGCGGCAGCGTGACCTTGCCGGACACCGGGCCGTGCAGGCCGGCCAGGCTCGCGGCCTCGACCGCGTGGCGGCCTGGGCGGGCCTGATGCCGGCGCCCGGCGGCGGTTGTGTCCATGGCTACAGCGTAGACCCCGGCACCTGACATGCGAACCTCTGTTCTAACACTCGCCATCGCCCAGCCTCCGGTCACCTCGTCCCGCCGCCCGCCGGCGCCTGCCGGTGCTGGCGCGCCGCGGCGCGCTGGAGCACCTCAATGGCCGCGTCCAGGCCGCCCGCAGCGTCGATTGCCGCGTCCAGCTCAGGCGGGCAGAGCACGGCGCCCGGCTTTCCCCGCTGAGTGAGCATCACGCGGCGGCGCGCGATGCGCACCTGGGCCACCAGCTCGGTCAGGTTCGTGCGCACCTCGGAGATTGCGAGGGTCTCGTCTGCCATGTGATCACTATAGCAAGAAGTCCTCTTGTTACGAATGTAGCTCACCGTACGACGAATATCCGTTGTACAATTGAGCTATAGCGGCAGGCGAGCCAGGAGGCACCGAGCATGAGCACAAGCAAGGCGGCGGCAGCCGGATCCGGGGCCCCGTCTGATTCCGGCGGAATCACCGAGACGGCCACCCCGCCGGCCGGTGTTCACTGGAAGCGCCCCGGCGAGGACTCTGTCGCGGCCTGCAGCGGGCGCGAGACCCGCGCACCGCTGACGGCCGACCGGCTGCTGGTGACCTGCGGACGTTGCCGCGGAACCCGCGCGTGGATCCGGTCGGCTGACCCCAGGCCCGATCCGCCGGAGGCGAATCCCGCGGAATCCGCCCGCGGCGCTGACGTCCGGCCCGGCGCCGCGCCGGTGCTGAAGCTCGCGGGCCTGGCACCGCACCCGGCCAACCCGCGCGACGACCTCGGCGACCTGACTGAGCTGCAGGCCTCTATCGCGGAGATCGGCCTGCTGGAGCCCCTGGTCGTGGTCACCGCCGCCGCCCACGCTGCAGGCGGCTGGCCGGCCGTGGCCGATGCCGCTACCCACGTGATCCTGGTCGGGCACCGCCGGCACGCCGCCGCGGTGGCCGCGGGCCTGGCCGAGGTCCCGTGCGTGGTCCGTGACGACCTGGCCGGCGCCGACGCGATAGTGACCATGATCGCCGAGAACGACCCCGCCAAGCGGCACGCGCTGGCCCCGTTGTCCGAGGCACGCGCGTTCGCGCAGCTCGCCGAGCGCGGCTGGTCCCAGCGCCAGATCGCCGCGCGTGTCGGGTGCAAGCAGCCGCACGTGTCCAAGCGCCTGGCCCTGCTGCGGCTGCCGGACCAGGCCCGCGGTGCCCTGGCCTCGGGGAAGATCACGCCCGCGGACGCGGCCGTGCTGGGCAGGCTCGCCGGCCACCCCGACCGGGCCGCGGAGGCGGCGGAGGAGATCAGCAGGGGTGACCGGGGCGACGCTGAGCGGGTCGTCAGCCGGCACCTGGCGCAGCTGGAGTACGACATGGCGGCGGCCTCGGTGCGGGCCGCGATGGAGGCCGAGGGCGTCAAGATCGTGGACCCCGGCACGCTCGGCCCGTTCAGCTACGCCAAGCGGCTGCACGACGACGCGGCCGCGGCGGTGCACCAGGAAGCCGGGTGCCTGGTCGGCGTCGCCCGGCACGGCGCGCGGGAGCTGTACTGCCGCGATCCCGACGCCCACGAGGGCACCCCGGCGGCGCTGCTGGCCTGGTCGCGTTCCTTCGGGCGCAACCGGGCGGCCGAGGATGCCGAGCGCGCCGAGCGTGACCGCCAGCGGGCGGCCGCGGCGCGGGCACGCAAGGACGCCGCGGCCCGCCTGGCCGTGCGGCCGGTGTCCGCGGGCCGGGCCGCCGAGCTGGTCTCGCTGGCGCTGATCGCCCGGCATGCCGACGCCCAGTGCCTGGAAACCGCCGTGAAGTGGCTCCGCGCCGGTGGCATCGGGCCGGCCGATGGCGATCACTACGCCTACGCCGACCAGGTGGCCGCCAGCGGGGACCTGGTGAGCATCAGGCGCCTGGCCGTGGCGATGGCCCTAGCCGGCGACGAGCGCGCGGCCGCAGGCGGTGGTGACTTCGCCGGGCGGTGGGATACGCGCCAGGTCGCCTACCTGGACCGGCTGATAGACGAGGCAGGGTACGAGCCAGGCGAGCGGGAGCGGGCGCGGCTGGATGAGGCACGCGCCCGCATCGCCGCCCGGCCGGGCATGTCCTGCCCCGCATGCGGCTGCCGCCCCGGCAAGACGTGCGGTGAGTGGATCCGCCTGCCCAGCGGCGGCTACGCGAAGTGTGACGCCGAGCCCGGCGACGACGGAACCTGGGCGTACCGCTGCGCCTGCGGCGGTCGCCCGCCCGAGCCGAGCCCGGCTGAGGACAGCGCCGGCCAGGGCGACACGGACGCGGACCGCGACGCGCTGTTCGACGCTCTGGAGGACCTGGTGATCGCAGTCGAGCCCGCGGGCGGCCCGGCGGCGCAACTGCCCGCGGCCTTCGACAAGGCCGCCGGGGACGCAGTGGCCGCCTACGTCGATGCCTGGGACAGCCAGTCCGGCAGGGACGACCCGGCCGGCCTCCTCGAGGCGGCCCGGAGCGTGCACGCCTCGGCGTTGCCCGTCGAGGAGGCCTGGACGCCCGAGCTGCGGGGCGCGTTCGCTGCGCTGGCCCGCCGCGGCGTCATCGGCGGGGCGAACGCCGCCGGGGAGGTGGCCAGCCATGGGTGATGTCACCGGCATCGGCTGGACTGATCACAGCTTTAACGGCTGGTGGGGATGCGCGCATATCTCGCCTGGCTGCGCGAACTGTTACGCGCACGCTCAGGCGCTGCGGTGGGGACACGACGTGTTCCACCTCCGCGGCGAGCGCCGCATGCTCAGCGACCGGAACTGGGCCCGCCCGCGCACATGGAACCGCGACGCGGAACTTGCTGGCGTGCCGACCAGAGCGTTCGCGTTCAGCATGGGCGACGTATTCGAGGATCACCCGACACTGCCGGGCCCGCGGGCCCGGTTCTTCCGGCTGGTCGAAGAGACACCCTGGGTGATCTGGCAGATCCTGACCAAGCGAATCGACAACGTCGCGGGCATGGTGCCGTGGACGGCGGGGAGCTGGCCAGCGAACGTATGGCTGGGTACCAGCGCCGAGAGTCAGAAGCTGGCGGGCGAGCGGATCCCCGTGCTAGCCGCGATTGGCGGGCCAGCGGTGCGGTTCGTGTCCGCTGAGCCGCTACTGGGCATGGTGGACCTGGGACCGTGGCTATCCCGGCTCGGCTGGGTCATCGTCGGCGGCGAGTCCGGGCCGAAGCGCCGCGAGATGAACGTGGCCTGGCTGACGTCGATCGCCGGGCAGTGCCAGGCGGCAGGAGTCCCGGTGTACGTCAAGCAGGACTCCGGCCCGCGGGCCGGCATGCAGGGCCGGATCCCGGCCCCGGCCTGGGCACTCAAGCAGTTTCCGGGGGAGGCGACCGGTGCCCCGTAGGGTCCGTGTCCACGGCGACTTGTTCCACGGCAAGGTGCCGCCCGGCGCGGTGTATGTCGGCAGGGCTGCGCCGGGCCTGCCCGCGAGCCCCTATGCCAACCCGTTCCCAGTGAAGGCCCACGGCCGCGGCGAGGCCCTGCGGCTGTACCGCGAGCACCTGGCCGCGCATCCCGAGCTAGTCGACGCCGCACGGCGCGAGCTGGCCGGGCGTGACCTGGCCTGCTGGTGCGCTCGCCCGGCGCCGGGCGAGCCTGACCTCTGCCACGCCCCGATCCTCATGGAGGCCATTGCCGCGCCCGGCACAGGCCCCGTGCCTTGCCTGACGATCCGGCAGCCGTGGTGCTGGGCGATTGCCCACCAGGCGGCCGCCGCGGTGAACGCGAAGCGGATCGAGAACCGCTCCCGCCGCATGGGCTACCGCGGGCCGCTGTGGCTGCACGCAGGCGCGCGGTCCCGGTGGGACACCGGCGGCGCGGACAGCCCGGCAGTCAGGCGGGCGTGGGCCGAGTGGATCAGGCGGCCAGGCGCCACCATGGACGCCACGCCCGGCACGGACCGGGTCTTGCAGCCGCGGACCCCGCTGATCGACTTCGGCGCGATCATCGCTCGCACCCAGGTGACGGGCTGCCATCTCGCCGGCGAATGCGACCCCGGCAGCATCCAGTGCCAGCGGTGGGGCGCGGCCGGGCAGTTCCACATCGAGCTGGGCGCCGTCATCCTGCTGGCGCAGCCCGTGCCATGCCGGGGTGCGCTTGGCCTGTGGTACCCCGACTCCGCGACGTGGGGCGCGCTCCGCGCCCAGCGGCCCGCGTGACCAAGCCCCGGCCGCTATCCCATCGCGGTATACCACGGTGGGATGGGCCGCGGCCCGATGATGTGCTAGCGGGCTACCCGAGGCCGCCGGCACTGGGCCATGCCCAGTCGCATGGCGGCCGGTACCAGCGCGACTCGCAGCCCGGCGCGGCGTCGCAGTGGACGACCACGTGCCCCCAGCCCTTGGGCAGGTCGGCGCGGGCGGTAGGGCAGCTGCAGCTCTGCCAGCCGACCAGGACCAGGCCGGGTCCCCACTCGTGACCGTGCTCGCACGCGACGGGGTAAGCCCACCCCAGCGCCGCCGCCGGCGCCGGCTCCATGCAGGTCACCCCCAACCCCGCCGCGATCGGCCAGCTGCCCGCGGCCGAGCAGGAGCAGGTCCGCGCCATGCTCGGCGCGATCGGTGACTCCTACACCCGGCACTGCACCTACCTGACCGCCGACCGGCTGCGGACCGTGGTCCGCGCCTACGTCGAGGGCCTGCACGCCATCCGGGTCCGCCCCACCGGCGGCGTCTACTTCGTCGGCCGCCGCCACGCCGGCACCCTGGCCGCGCTGCGCGAGCTGGTCAGCCGGTTCGGCGGCGGCAGCCACCTGGCCCGCATCCCGCTGCCCGACCAGGACGAGATGCGCGACATGGTGATCACCGCCTACACCACCCGCACCCGCGAGGAGCTGGAGCACCTCGCCCGCGACATCGCCGCCGCCCGCCAGGGCGACGGCGGGCTGCCCGCCATCCAGGCCCTGCACAAGCGCTACACCGCGCTCCAGGCCGCCGCCGCCGAGCACAGCCAGCTCCTGTCCGCCACCGTGGACGACACCCAGGCCACCCTCCGGCTCGTCAGCGCCCAGATCGCCAGCCTCCTCGCCGGCGCCACCTCCGGCTAACGCCCGGCCGGGCAGGCCCGCCGCGAGGCTGATCCTGCGACGCGACACGGCAATCCCCCCTCCCGCAGGCAGGGAGACTGCACTCAGCGGCCCGTCCTCGCGGTCCGCGACAAGCTACGCCAGCAGGCCGCACAGGACAAGCCGCCAGCCTGACCACTGTAAAAACGTCCGTTCTTGCAGCAACCAGGCGCGCCGCCTCAGCGGCCCACTGTCTCCCTGTCTCCGCCAGCCCTGACCCCCCAAAGGGCGCCCATCGACAGAACGTGGGAACCCGGCGGGCCCAGCCCCCGGCACGAGGACTTGAGCATCAAACCCCGGGGGCGGCGGGCTCCTCCGACTCGATTCCGGCGGTCCGCCGCGCCATTTAGTTACGTCATTAGGTTTCGTAATAAGGTTACGTCTTGCGCTACGAAACGAAACGATATATACTCGTGTCAGGACCGGATGAGAGCACCAGGAGCCACGATGACCGACCAGACCAGCACCGCGACGTGCAAGTTCCCTGACTGCCAGGCCGCCCCCGAGCGGACCGCCGGGCCGGGCCGCCCGGCCGAGTACTGCGCCGACCCCGCCCACAACAAGGTGACCGCATGGCGGGAGCGCCGCCGCCTGGCCGACGCCGAGCGCGGGGTCACCACGACCGCCGCGGAGACCGAGCAGCCGGTCACGATGGCCCGCCTCACCGGCGCCGAGATGCTGCGCCAGATGCGCGACCTGGCCGGCACGCTGAGCGGGATCGGTGACCGGCTGGCCGGCACCGTGGCCACGCTCGGCGACCCGACCGCCGCGGAGGCCGAGGTCGAGTCAGCGCGGGCAGCCGCCGAGCAGCGCGCCGCCACCGCCGAGGCCGGGCGGGCCGAGGCCGAGCGCCGGGCCGCGGCCGCCGACCAGATGCGCACCGCCGCTGACGAGGCCGCCGAGGAGATGAGCGAGCACCTGGCCGCCGAGCAGGCCCGGGCTCGCGAGGCGCACGCCCGGCTGACCGAGGCCGCCGCCGCGCATGCCGCCGAGCTGGAGCGGATCCGCAGCGAGGCACAGGACCGCGTGGACGCGGCCGCCGCTGACCGGGACACCGCGGTCAGCCAGGCCGAGGCGGACAAGGCCGCGGCCATCGCGGCGGCCGACACCCGGGCCGCTCAGGCGGCAGAGCAGGCACGCGAGACGGTCGACCGGGCCCGCGCGGACGCTGAGGCCCGCGTCCGCGCCGCCGAGGACGCCCGCGACCTGGCCGTCACGGACGCCACCCGGCAGCAGCAGGCGGCCGGGCAGGCCGGCCAGCGCGCCGCGGCGGCTGAGGCCCGCGCCGACAGCGCCCAGGCTGAGACCGCGCGGGTACGCGATGACGCCGCCGCCGAGCTGGAGCGCGTCCGGGCCGCCGCGGACCGGGAGCGGGAGGGCCTGGCCACGCGGCTGGCCGATGCCGCCCGCGAGCGCGAGGAGCTGCGGGACGTGCTCGACGGCCGCGCCCGGGCCCTGGAGGAGGCTCGCGGCGAGCTGCGGGCCCGGGCCGAGCGGGCCGAGCGGGAGCTTGACCAGGCACGGGCCGAGGTGGCGCAGCTGCGCGGCGCGGCCCCGGGCGAGGAGCAGCCCGGCCCGGCCAAGCGCCGGCGGGCTGGCCAGCGCGGCGGCGAGAGCCAGGACTGAGCCGCAGGCTCTACCTGGGCCCGCGCGGGGGCGGGGGGTCCGCACGATGGTGTCAGCGTGTTGGTGCGACCGGGCCCGCTCGCGGGATCAGTCGCGCGTGGCGGGCCGCCTCCCGCAGCATGGTCAGCTCGGGCCGAGATGTCGCCCAGGTGGTCGGCGATCCGGCAACAGACCCGACGTCGGCCGCGCCGAGGAGGCCGGGCTGCCTAAGGCCTCGCGCAGCTCGCCGAGCGGGAACCACGCGGCCAGCTCGGCGACCTGGCGGACGTCGGCAACCCACAGGCCGAAGTAGCGGACCCGCAGCCACTCCCCGTCGTGATTGTCCGGCGTCAGGCTCAGCCGGACCGCTTCCACGCTCCAGCCGTCCGGAGTGCGCCAGCGGTCAGTCATCTGGCCACCCTGCCGCAGGTCAGCGCGGTACGGTACCGGCCATGACAGACGTCACAATCCCGGACATCACGTTACGGACCACCAGCGACGGTCAGGCCTTCGCCCACGGGCTCGCGATCGGCACCGGCGCCAGCGTCGACCAGGCCGTGAACGCGCTCGCCGACGAGGCACAGCGCCAGGCGCAGGAGATCGAGCGCGAGCGCCTGGAGGCCCGCCGGGCGTCCCGCACCGGCGGCCGGGGACTGCCGGTCCCGGCGGCCCAGCACGACGGCGCGAAGCCGGAGCGGTGGTACGAGGTCGCGGACGTGCGGCTGGCCTGCGACCCGGCGGACGCGGCCCGCACCGAGCGGTGGGTGGCCTACGGCACGCTACGGAGCACCCGGCAGCGGCCAGGGGGTGGCGGCTACTGGGATCCGACCGGTGCCGACTAGTTCCAGCGCCTGGCATTTCCTTCCGCTGTTACCGTGTTATTCCGTTCCCCCGTTCCACCGTTACTACGTGCCTTTCTCTTGCCACTCAACGTATTTGCTCTGTGCCCTGTCTCCACGTATCTTGCTGCTGTGCCTCTTTACTCTCACACCCTTAGCAGTAACAACTGAGAGTGGTCAGTCAAGATCGTTTAAGGTCAAGATCATCGGGACGGGCTGCACTGCATGAAGGTCTCCGTAGCCAAGGGGTATGACAAGGACTACCCCTGGCGCCAGGTCGGCGCCGCCGCCGAGAAGCTCCACGGCGGCGACTACTACCTGGCTGCCGTTGAGGCCGGGGAGCCCGCGGGGCGGTGGTGGGGCCCCGCGGCGGCCCTCCTGGGCCTGGCACCGGGAAGCGTAGTCGCCAGGCAGGCTCATGACCTGCTGTTCGGCCAGCGCCGCGGGCCGGACGGCACGAAGCTCGGCCGGGCGCCGATCAGCAACGGCACGTCGGTCAATGAGGTGTACCAGCGGCTGCTTGCCGCCGAGCCGGACGCGCTGCCGGGCCGCCGCCGCGAGCTACGGGTGATGGCCGAGCGGCAGGGCCGCACCGGCGTGCTGTATTACGACATCACGGTTTCCCCGTCTAAGAGCATCAGCATTTTTCACGCATCGCTCGGCGCTAACCTGCGTGCGGCCACTGCGGGTGGCGACGTAAAAGCGGCCGCGTACTGGCGTGAGTGCATCGAAGGCATGGACGCGGACATCATGGCGGCCAATAACGCGGCCCTCGCGTATATCCAGCGGGAGGCGGGATACGTCCGAACCGGCGCGCACGCTGCGCGTATTAACGGCGAGGAATCCGGCAAGTACCTGCCGGCGGACCTGGCGGTGGCGTCCTGGTACCAGCACACCTCGCGTGACGGAGACCCGCAGCTGCATGTTCACAACCAGGTCGCGCACACCGCCTGGTGCCCGGAGGCGGGCAAGTGGCTGGCGCCGGCGAACCGCGGCTACTTCGACCATGCCCGCGCAGCCAGCGCTGTTGCCGCGATCCACCTGGAGGAGGCGCTGACGCGCCGGTTCGGGCTGCGGTGGACCGAGCGGGCAGACGGGCAGGGCTTCGAGGTCGAGGGCGTCAGCCAGCAGGCCATGGACACCTTCAGCTCCCGGCGTGCCGACATCCAGCGGCGCATGCGTGAGGAGTTGGTTCCCCAGTTCGAGGCGACCTATGGCCGCAAGCCCACCCAGGCCGAGCTGTCGTCGCTGCAGCAGGACGCGAACCTGGCCACGCGGACAGGCAAGCCCGAGGGCATCATCGACTGGGACGGCACGCACGCGGCCTGGCGAGCGAAGCTCGCGGCCGCGTGCGGCGTGGATCTCGCCTCCATTGCCCGCGTGGTTACGCAGAATCACGCGGGCACGCCACGCGGGGATCTGGCGGAGCACGACATCACCCGGGCCGCGCAGAAGGCGCTGGAGAGAGTCGCCGGCGAGAAGGCGTCGTGGACGCGCGCCGACCTGCTGTCGCATGTCGGCCGACTGCTGCCCCGCACCGGCGGCGACCCCGCGGAGCGTGCGGCGCTGGCCGAGGATGTCACCAACCGGGCACTGGCCGGCGAGTTCGCCCCGGTGGCCTGCCTCGAGGCGCCAGCCGTGGTGGACCTGCCGCCCGACCTGATCCGCAGCGACGGCCAGAGCGTCTACCAGCGGCACGGCGTCGCCCGGTATGCGACCAGGGCCGGCCTGGACGCGGAGGAGCAGCTGGTCCGGCTGTCCGCCCAGCACACGACCGCAGTCGCGGAGCGCGAGTACGTGGCTGAGCAGCTGGGCACCGGGGTGGCTGAGCTTGAGGCAGCGCTCGCCGGTCATGCCCCCGATGCGAGCGTGACGCTGCCCTGCGGCCTGCGACTTGACCAGGCCGCCGCCCTGTACCACGGGCTGACCTCGCCACAGCGGGTGGTGCTGGTCAACGCGCCGCCAGGGTCGGGCAAGACGACCACTGCGGCGGTGGCGGCCCGGATCTGGGAAGGCCTCGGCCGCGAGGTTGTCGGGGTCACGCCAAGCCAGTCCAGCCGCAACACCCTGGCCCAGCGGATCCCGCGCAGCTTCAACTTCGCCCGCTTCCTTGGCCACACCAAGGAGCAGCGAGGCGAGCTGGGCCCGGTGGACTTCGGGAGCGGCAGTCTCGTCGTGGCCGACGAGGGGTCGATGTTCGGCACGACCGACCTGCTGGACATCGCCAGCCTGACCGCGGCCCGGGGATCCAAGATGCTCCTCCTCGGCGACACTGAGCAGCTGGCCGCAGTCGAGCACGGCGGCGGAATGAACCTGCTGGCCGCTCAACTGGGATATGCGCAGCTCAATGAGCCGGTCCGCTTCCGTGCCCAGTGGGAACGCGACGCCAGCCTGCGGCTGCGCCAGGGCGACGTGTCCGTGCTCGCCGAGTACGCCGACCACGGCCGGATCCGCTGCGGCGACGCGGAGGAGACCCTGGACGCAGCGGCCAGGGCCTACGTGGCGCGCACGCTCGAGGGCCGCGACGTGCTCCTGAACGTCCGCGATCACGCCAGTCGGCGTGAACTGAACCGCCGGATCCGCGGCGAGCTGCAGCACCTGGGCATCGTCCAGGACGGTCAGTCAGCGCCGATCAAGGACGGCCAGCGCGCTAGCGCCGGTGATCTGGTGTTCTGCGGCGGCGGCGGCAACGACAGCAAGCAGCAGGTCGGCGACGGGCTGACTCTGGCTAACGGACAGCTGTTCCGCGTGGAAGCCGTCGGCGATGACGGTCGGCTGACCCTGCGCCGCGTGCTGGATTCCGACCCGGAGACCGGTGCCCGCGCGTATAGCGACCACGTGTTCACCTACGCCAGGCGCTCAGTATTCGACCTGGGTTACGCCGTGACCACGCACGCGGCTCAGTCCCGGACCGTCTACTCCGGCATGGAGGTCGTGACCGGGAGCGAGGACAAGCAGGGCAGCCTCGTCGGCCTGACCAGGGGCACCACTGAGAACCTGGCATTCGTCGTCACCCCCTCCCCGCGGATAGCCGATCCGGCACCGGGCAGCCGGGCCGCTCCTGAGCTGGCCCGGGCTGAGCGCCTGGAGTGCGAGCACGCCGGCCGTACAGCTCTCACCGGCGACGGCCGCCTGGCCCTGACTAGGTCGGACGAGCAGCTGACCGCAGGCCTCGCTGTCCTCGCTGACGTCGTCGAGCGAGACGGC
>Ga0134126_10000910_pt1 | contig 37400 bp, 30 predicted proteins | sample KB31752_FD_96881 | JGI IMG/M metagenome (GOLD analysis project Ga0134126, IMG submission 96881) | Terrestrial soil microbial communities with excess Nitrogen fertilizer from Kellogg Biological Station, Michigan, USA - KB3-175-2 | ecosystem: Environmental > Terrestrial > Soil > Unclassified ...
CCGCTTTGCCGCGGGAGGCGTCTTCCCAGGGGTGCACGTCCACGATGGTGTAGCCGGCAAGCTTCGCGTCTTCGGCTTCGAGTCGGTTGGGGTAGTGGCCGGCGCGGCCGTTTGCGTCGGGAGTGCCGCTGAGCTTGAGGAAGTACTGCACGATGGCATCGCGCCACACAATGGCGTGGCCAGCCTGATAGGCGAGGCGCGCGTGCATGTTATCGAAAATCGCGGGATCGATCTTGCCTTTGAGCGTGGCCCATTCTTCGCTGAGACGGGCAGCCTCTTCGGCACCCTGGTAGTGGCTGTCGTAGATGTACTGGATGACGGTTTTGCCCCCATAACCGGGCTGGTTGAGCTTGTATGTGTAGGGCACGTGATGGAAGAAGGTGAGCAGGTCGTCGGGGGTGGTGCTGACGTTCTCGTAGACCTTGGCGACCTCGGGCCAGTACTGGCCGACGAACCCCGTCCCAGTTGCAACGGTGCGGTCCATGCCGACGCCTTCGTGATCGGCGCGGTGCCACTGGCCCCAGCCGTTGTTCTCGCTGGCTTCGATGTTCGGGCCGTAATGCGAGCCGGTGATGTCGGTGAGGGTCTGCATGCCGAGCGGGCCCGTGTAGTGCACATACGCCGGCCACGACTGCATCAGCATGGCATCGACGGTGCGAACGACATGGGGATCGTTGCCGAGGGTCTGGCGCGTCCACTCTTCTGCGATCTGATCGGCGGTGAGGTTGGGGTCCCATGCAAGGCGGCCGAAGGCGTAGAGGTTGGCGAGGGCGAGAGGGGAGGAGAGCCATGCATCCTGGCCGACACCGGCGACGCCGACCATGCCACCGAGATGGCGCTTGAACGACTTGCCTTCGAGGATTTCTCTCACCGCTGTCGAACGGTTTTCCGCTCGCAGATCGAAGTCGAGGACCCATTTCCACATGGGCGCGAGATAGACCAGGTGGCGCTGCTGGCCGGTGTACTCCTGCGTGATCTGTACTTCCATGGCCTGGTTGGTTTTTTCGAGGCCGCCGAAGAGTGGCGAGACGGGCTCCTGCGCCTGGAAGTCGATGGGGCCTTCCTTGGTCTGCACGATCACATTGGGCGCGAACTTGCCGTCAAGCGGATGGAAGATGTCGTAGGCGGCGCGGGCGCGATCGGCCTTGGGGTCTCGCCAATCGAGATGATGGTTATAGACGAAGGCGCGGTAGAGGACGACTCCGCCGTGGAGCGCGAGAGCATTGGCGAGGAGGTTGGCGGCGTCGGCGGGGGTGCGGCCGTAGCTGGCGGGGCCGGGCTGTCCTTCGCTGTCGGCTTTGACGGTGAAGCCGGCGAAGTCGGGGATGAGATTGTAGATCGCGTCGGTTTTGGCGCGCCACCAGGCGATGACCGCGGGATCGAGCGGATCGTAGGTTTTGAGGCCGCCGATTTTTTGCGGGCTGGCGATATCGACACTGAGGGCCACGCGCACGCCCCATGGGCGCATGGTGTCCGCGATGCGGGCGACGCCTTTGAGCATGTCGGGCTCGAGGAATGGCGCGGCGTTGTTGACGTTGTTGAGATTGCAGCCGTTGATGCCGACGGAGGCGAGGAGGCGGGCGTACTCGGCGACGGGATGGAGGTCGTCGCGGACGCGGCCGGCGTCGAAGAAGATGGAGCGACCGGCGTAGCCGCGCTCGATGGAGCCATCGGCGTTGTCCCATTCATCGACCCAGCGGATGGGCATGGCGGGGAATTCCAGCAGGTTGGCCTTAGGCAGCGCATTGTGTTGCTGGGCGTAACGGCGAAGGGCAAACGCTCCATAGAGAACTCCGCGCGGATTTCCGCCGGCAACGAGGATGACTGTCGAGTGCGCCGAATGTACGGTTCCAATCCAGAAGCCGTCCGGGCGGAGAGCGGAGGGGAAGCGCGTCCCGGGATACTCTCGGCTGAGTTCCGACTTTGTGCCAATTTCGATCGTTAAAGACGGATCGGGATCTACGACGGCATCCGCGGGTATACCGCCAAGAATCCGAAGCCCCGTTCCAAGCTCGTTGACTGCTGTCCGTTCGAGCGGATCGTCTCCCGCAGCGCGGACGGGAACTCGTAGGTCGTGCCCTTGAAGAAAGCCGGGATCAAGCCATGCTTGGTCTGCGGTTTGCGCTCGCGCGACAGCACGGGTGCTCGAGGCAAAGGCGAGTGCGGCGACGGCAAAAACGATCTTTTTCCGGCTGATCCATCCGTCGCGCATGGGTACCGTTGTAACATGTGAGGTTGAATTTTCACGTGGTCGAGTTGACTTATGATCGCGTGAATCTTATTTGTTACTTTGTAAATAGTATCTTATTTAGATTGTGTGATTTGATGTATTCTGCACTAATTGTGGTGCAATTGAGGGGGGGGGTAGTACCCCCTGTCTAAAATGACGAACTCCCGGATTTCTCCGGGAGCAATTTCTGAATGTACCTCGGGTTCGGCGCCGGAGGATGTGATGGCGGATACATATGGTTGAGCGGGTGGCGGCGCGGTCCGGCCGTCCGCAAAGTCAAAAACGGATCCTCGGTTGCACCCAGCGAGCCCAACTGCGCCAGGGCTAGCGGGCAGTCGTCCAGTCGAGGATGACCTTGCCGGTCTGGCCGGACATCATGGCTTCGAAGCCCTTCTGGAATTCGGTGTGATCGAAGCGGTGCGTGATGACGGGGGAGATGTCGACGCCGGATTCGAGTATGACGCTCATCTTGTACCAGGTCTCGTACATCTCGCGGCCGTAGATGCCCTTGATGGTGATCATGTTGAAGATGACCGGACGCCAGTCCATCTCGGATGGCTTTGCGGGGATGCCGAGGATGGCGATTTTGCCACCGTGGCACATGCTGGAGATCATGTCGCGCAGGGCGATAGGATTGCCGGACATTTCGAGGCCCACGTCGAATCCCTCGGCCATGTGCAACTGCTTCTGCACCTCGACCAGCGGGGTCTCGTTGGGATTGACGGCGAGGGTTGCGCCCATCTTTCGCGCAAGCTCGAGACGATAGGGGTTCATGTCGGTGATGACGACATGGCGCGCGCCGGCGTGCTTGACGACGGGTATGGCCATGATGCCAATGGGCCCGGCGCCGGTGATGAGAACGTCTTCGCCGGTGACCGGGAAGGAGAGCGCGGTGTGCACAGCATTGCCGAATGGATCAAAGATGGCGGCAACATCCTTGTTGATTCCGGGATTGTGTCGCCAGATGTTGGCTACGGGCAGGGAGACGAATTCCGCGAAGGCGCCGGGGCGGTCCACCCCCAATCCGAAAATCTGCGCGCAAAGATGGCGTCTGCCGGCCATGCAGTTGCGGCAATGGCCACAAGTCACGTGGCCCTCGCCGCTGACAATGTCGCCGGGATGGAAGTCCTTGACATTAGAGCCGATCTGAACGATCTCGCCGACGAATTCGTGTCCGATGGCCATGGGGACGGGGATGGTCTTCTGCGCCCACTCGTCCCACTGATATATGTGCACGTCGGTGCCGCAGATGCCGGTTTTCTGGACCCGGATGAGGACGTCGTTGATCCCGATAGTCGGTTCAGGGATGTCTTCCAGCCAAAGGCCGCGCTCGCGCCTGCTCTTCACCAATGCCTTCATCGAGTACCCTCACGCCGTGCGTGCGGCCGGGACGTTGCAGTCCAGCAATGAGATGCCCGGCCACTCAGGCAATCATTCTCGAACAGACCACCTGCCCGCAAGGGCCGCTCTGCAGGCGACAAAACTGCGGTATTGCGAGGTGGTCGAGTTGTGTTGGGGAGGGGGCAGGGCGGCTGGGCCGCAGGGCACGATTTCCGGAACGGCGCATGGCAATGCAACGAAGAGTGGCGCGGGTGACAACAAAGCTATTGACTCGATAGACTTGACCGTTGTCGACGTGTGGTATTCTTCGCCCTCCGGGTTCGCCGGCGGGAACAGCATCTGAAGTTACGCGTCGTCCCGGATAGCGCGACACTCCGGGGCCGGGCAGTCCAGCCGCTACGCATCTGAATGAACGAAGGCAGGGCAGAACCGTGGACATGAGAGACACACTTGGAGTCTTGCTTGCGGGCGGAGCCGGTGAGCGGCTTTTTCCCCTGACTCGCGACCGCGCCAAACCGGCCGTCCCGTTTGGCGGACACTACCGCATCATCGATATCACGCTTTCCAACTGCATCAATTCGGGCTTGCGCAAGGTTTTCATTCTTACCCAGTACAAGGCTCTGTCGCTCAACCGGCACGTACGCGAAGGGTGGACGGGCGTTGTGGGATCCGAACTGGGCGAATTCTTCGAGCTGTTGCCGCCCATGCAGCGCACCGGCGCCAACTGGTACATGGGGACGGCCGATGCGGTGTACCAGAATATCTATTCGATCGGCAGCGAGCAGCCGCAGTACATGATCATCCTGTCGGGCGACCATATCTACAAGATGAATTACGCCCGCATGCTGGAGCATCACCAGCAGACCAAGGCCGAGGTGACGCTGGCCACGCTGCCCATCAATCCTGACGAAGTCTCGCGCTTCGGCGTGGTCGAGGTGGCGCAATCGGGCGAGGTGGTGGGCTTTCAGGAAAAGCCGGCGACTACCACGATTCGGTCACCGTTCAACCCGGACACCGTGGATGCCTCGATGGGGATTTACATCTTCAACACTGAGGTATTGCTGAAGGCGCTGATTTCCGATGCGGAGGACCCCGACTCGAAGCATGACTTCGGCCACAACATCCTGCCCAACCTGCTGGGCAAGAAAAAGATGATGGCCTACAGCTTTGTGGACGAGAACAAACAACAGGCGCTTTACTGGCGCGACGTGGGCACGCTGGACGCCTACTACGACGCGAACATGGACCTCTGTTCGGTATCGCCCATCTTCAACCTGTACGACCGCAGCTGGCCGATCCGCACGCGGGTGCGGCAGTATCCGCCGGCTAAATTTGTCTTCGGTGAGCCGGGGCGCACGGGCATGGCCATCAATTCGGTGATTACCGCGGGCGTGATCATCTCCGGCGCGTCGGTATCGAACTCCGTGCTGAGCCAGGATGTGCGCGTGAACTCGTATACCGAGGTGGATGCGTCGATCATCTTTTCCCACGTGAACATCGGGCGGCATTGCCGCATCCGGCGGGCCATTATCGACCGCGATGTGCATATCCCCGAGGGGACGGTGATCGGCTACGACCCGGTGGAGGACAAGCGGCGCTACTTCGTCACGCCCAGCGGACTGACCATTGTGACGCGCGATGCCAGCCTGTTCGAAAACCCGGTGGATCCGGAGTTTCTGGAGCGGTACTGATCCAGGGGTCGAGTGATCAGTGGTCTAGAGATCAAATTGACGGATCGAGTGGTCAAGGTGAGCCTCGGCGGAGGCGCAGATGGACTCAGGTTCTCGCATTGTCATCGCACCGGGGCGGCCGGAAGCTGCGCCGTCGGACGCGGGTTCTGGCGGAGGGGATGGGCGCATTCGGTGCCCGCTGTGCCGCTGGGAGCCGCGGGCGGAGGATCGCTGGATGTGCACGAATTGCAAGCACACGTGGAACACCTTCGACACGGGCGGGGTGTGTCCGGGGTGCCTGAAGCAGTGGAGCAGGACGATGTGCCTCTCGTGCCACAAGTGGTCGGCGCATTCCGACTGGTATCCGAAGGAGTAGTGCGAGGCCGCCTTAGTCGTCTGAATTTTTTGGCATGAGGCTCTGGATCTCATCCCAGTGCTGTTCGGCGAAGTCGAGATTGGCCTTGCTCACCATCTCGAGTATCTTGGGCGGATATTCCTTGTAGGTTCCGGATTTTTTGAATCCGACGGCCATGGAAGTCTCCATCAGCGTCATGAGGCATACGGCGTATTCGCGGGGGGAGAGCCCGTTCTGCCGGATAGCGGCCACGGCCTGGGGATACTTCTGAATGTTTGCCACCATTTCGTCGAGGTTCTTGCTATCGCCGGAGTCCTTCATTTCGGGATGATTCTTGCTGTAATCCATCAGCGCCGTGGTGGCGCCGGCCATCTTGTGGAGCTTGTCCATGGTCAGGGTATAGTCGTGAATCTCCCTGGCGTCGCTTGGGGAGATGTCGTGGCTGGACTGGGCGGAGGCTGCCACGGAGAGCAGGACAGCCGCGAACAGAAGCGCGATGACTCGCAGGGTTCTAAACATATGGTTCCTCCTGGGGAAGGGTGTATCGCGTCCAATTCGCGCCATTGTAGCTGAAAGACAATTCGCCAGGCAGAGTGACGAGAGTAACTGCGGAAAAGGCCGAAAGAGTGGGCCGATTGTGTGCGGCCCGGTGGAAGCAGTGGACCGCGCCGGTCTCGCTGAAGCGCCCTTGTTGGCGGCGCATCCGGGTTCGGAGCGAGGCGAGAGGTCATGCGCCGGAGGTGCGGAAAGCGGGCTCGGATCAGATGGTCTCATTCGGCCACGATCCGTTTCGGAACCTGTTGGACCGCACTCGAACTTTCTTCACAGGCGAGGTCCCGCCCGCCGCGTTAGAATGCTATTCCGAACGTCCCATGCCGCTTTGGGAACCAGCCTCCACATGGCTGCGTATAGCCAGCGTATGCAGTGCGTTGGCACATTACGCTGGAGCGATGTGGGTCTGGGGGTGTGGAATCCCCCGGCTCGGCCTGCCACAGCCGGAAAGAAATCGGCAACGTCGGCGGCGCCACGCCTCGCCGATGCAGGTGAGGCGGTGCAAGCGGGTGTCCGGGTGAACAGCGAGAAGCACCGTGGCGAGCCTGCTCGCCCCATGAACGAAGGAGCCCGCAGCATGGACCAGGCCAGACCGATCGAAGTCGACTGGTCGCAGACCGTCCGCCGCTGCATGGACGGCGATTCCGCCGCCTGGGCCGAGCTCGTCCGCTCGCATCATAAACGTGTGTATGGACTTTGCTACCGGTTTACCGGATCCCCCACCGACGCCGAAGACCTGACGCAGGACGTGTTTCTCAAGATCTACTCGAACCTGACCAGCTTCGATACCACCCGCGGCAGTCTGCAGGTGTGGATCACCACGATGACTCGCAATCTGCTGGTCGACAACTTCCGGCGCACGAAGAATCTGCGCGCGACCGGCTCGCTCGATGACGGGTGGGACCAGGCCGAGGAACTGCGGCCGGTGGACCGGCTGGTGGGACGCGAGCCTTCGCCCCACGAAATGGCGGCGCGTAAGGAACTGGAGAAGATGGTGCAGGAGGCTTTGTCGCGAGTATCTGTGGAATTGCGCGAGGCCGTGATATTAAGGGATTTGCAAGATATGGATTACAAGGAAATCGCCCAGGTGCTGGGCATCCCCGAGGGAACCGTGAAATCGCGCATTAGCCGGGGCCGCGCGGAACTTGCGCGCCTTCTGGAACGTAGTAAACGGGAGGTGATGTAAATGCCCGAGCGTACGCACATTCCGACATCTCCCGCCTGCGGACAGTGGGAAACCCTGTTGGCAGACGCGCTCGACGGGCAGCTCCGGGCGGATGACGAGACCACCTTCACGGCGCACATGGCCGGATGCACGGCTTGTACCGCGCTTTTTGACGAAGCCCGCCGCGGACAGGAGTGGCTGGATTTTTTATCCGCCGAGCCGGAGGTTCCCGCGGATCTTCTCGATAAGATCCTGGCGCACACGGGCCCTGGGCAGACCGCCGGCACAAGCCTGATCGCGGATGGCGTTCCGGACGCAATGACTGCCGGAATCCCCCTGCGCAGAAGCGCCCCGGCGTGGCAGCGGCCTGGGTTCATGGCCTCAGTCCGGCGCTTTGCCGAGCCGCGGCTGATGATGACCGTGGCGATGGCGTTTTTCTCCATCGCGCTGACGCTGAACATGACCGGGGTGCGCATCAGCAAGCTGCGGCTCGCCGACCTGAAGCCGACTTCGATCCGCATGTATATGCAGCGGCAGATCACGGTGGCATATACGCCGCTGGTCCGCTATTACGATCACCTTCGCCTGGTGTACGAAGTGCAGTCCCGCGTGCGCGAACTGCGCCGCAACAACGAAAGCGAAAACGACCAGCAGAAGGCGCCGCAGCCTTCCGGCGACTCGAAGCAGAACCCCCACAAAGACGGCGGATCCCGCGTGACTCCGCCGCAGCAGTCGGTCACACCGGCGCTCAGTGATTTGGATTTACTTGAGACATCGCTATCACTTCACGACCGGCCCGCGCATTCCATCGGCGCCGCAGGACAGGGACACGTCCTGAGGGGCCCGGGCTCCGCGAAGTCAGGAAAAAGGAGCAGTTTATGGACTGCGTAAATCATAGCGGTGTAACCGCATCCGCCTTCTGCCAGAACTGCGGCAGGGCTCTTTGCCCCAACTGCGTGCGCTACGGCGCGGGCGGTCAGGTTCTCTGTGAGCCGTGCAATCTGGCCTGGCAGGCTGTGCCGAACCCGTTTGTTGCCCCGCCGGTCAGCGCCCCCAATCCATCCGTGGCCGCCGTTCTGGGCATTATTCCGGGCGTCGGCGCCATGTACAACGGGCAGTTCTTCAAAGGGTTTATCCACGTCGTGATCTTTGCCGTGCTGATCAGCATCACCAGCAACGTGCACGGGATCTTCGGGATTTTCATCGGCGCCTGGGTGATTTACCAGTCGTTCGAGGCCTTTCACACGGCTAAGGCGCGGCGCGACGGCCAGCCTCTGCCCGATCCGCTGGGCCTGAACGAGGTAAGCAACTGGATGAACTTCGGCGGCAAAACTCACTATCCGCCGGTCAATCCCATGCCGGGTGCGCCCGGGATGCCGGGTGCGGGAATGCCGGGTGCCGCGGGAATGCCCGGAGGGCCGGGGCCGGCAGGAGCGCCGGGAACGCCCGGCGGCGCGGGCAGCACGTACCAGCCCCCCTATCCCGGCTACCAGGCCGGAGGGCAGACGGCACAGCCCGGATGGCAGCCCTATACGCCGCCGCAAGGCTACGCCGGTGTTCCGCCGATTCCGCCGATTCCACCGGTCTTCTGGAAGCGCCGCGAGCCCATCGGGGCCGTAGTTCTCATTGCTCTCGGCCTGCTGTTCCTGCTGGGGCAGCTCGATATTTTCAACGGCAGGCTGTGGGAGTTCACCTGGCCGCTGATGCTGATCGCCCTGGGCGTGTGGCTGATCCTGCGCCGCTCCGGGCATCTTCCCGGAGGGCCATCAGGCAATCCTCCGTCTGACGGCGGACCCGGAGGTGCACAATGAACCGCTACATTATGATTCGCCGTCTTACCGGACCGGCCATCCTGCTTCTGATCGGGGTGCTTGCCCTGCTGGCGCAGGCAGACGTGATCCGATTCTGGCCCCTGTTCTGGCCGCTGCTGCTGATTCTGATCGGCGTTATCAAGCTCGCCGAGCGCGCCGCCCTTGGCAGCGAAGGCTACCCGCCGTATTCCGGTGCGCCCTATCAGGGCTACGGGAACCAGCCCTATCCCGGCGCGCCTGCGCAGCCGCAGCCGCCGGTGAATGAGACCTCGATCGTTCCGGCCAACCGGAACAACGACCAGGCCAATGGAGGTGAGCTATGAGCAGCATTCCTCCCAATGTGCCTCCCGGCTCGCCGCCTCCGGGCGGAATGCCTCCGTACGATCCGCAGACGCAGTGGCGGGTTTATCGCGAACAACAGCGGGCAGCCTGGCGTGCCCAGCGGGACGCTTGGAGAGCCCAGCGCCATGCGTGGAAGAGCGGCGTGCAGGGCGCCTATGTGCCGCGCGTTCCCTCGGTGATTGGACCGCTGATCCTGGTGGCAATCGGCGTCATCGCCCTGCTCATCTACTCCGGCCACATCGATTCCGCGCAGTTCTGGGACTGGTATGGGCACTGGTGGCCGCTGCTGCTGATCGGAGCCGGCCTGGCGATGCTTGGCGAGTGGGCTCTGGACGCGCGCTCCAAGACTCCCGTGCGGCGCGGTGGCAACTTCATCGGGCTCCTGGTGCTCCTCGCCATTGTCGGCGTGTGCGCTTCCTGGGCGCACAGCAACTGGAACTGGATGCACTCCAACTTCGGCGATAACGACGACTTCTTCAACATGCTCGGCCGCCCGCAGCACGACTTGGACCAGCAGGTGCTGAACACGCAGATTCCCGCCAATGGCGTGGTCGACATCGACAATCCGCGCGGCGACGTGAGCATCACCGCTGGCGAGGGCGGCAACGTGCAGGTGGAAGCGCACGAAGTGGCGTACGCCGACTCGGATGGCGAGGCGCGCAAGATTTTCGACTCGGAAAAGGCGAGCGTCAAGGTCGCGGGCAATGCCGTGCAGGTGTATTCCTCGGGACATAGCAACGGCAGGGTGAACCTGACGCTGGTGATTCCCAAGTCGGCGCACGTGACCATCAACTCCGGGCACGGAATTGTGGATGCGGCGGGCCTGGGCGCCGGGGCCGTAATCACCGCGCGGCACGGCGAAGTTCATCTGAACACGATTCAGGGCTCGGTGCAGGTACACTTCACGTCCGATCGCGGCGACCTCTCCGCGCACCAGATGAACGGAGATCTGACCGCGGATGGCCGTTATCGTGACCTGACGCTGACCCAGGTGAAGGGCGCCATCAGCGTGAACGGCGACCTGACCGGGACCGTGCACATGGAAGATCTTTCCGGGCCGGTCCATCTGCATACCACGGTAACGGATATGCAGTTCGAACAGCTCCCCGGCGACATGACGCTCGACGATGAAGATCTCCGCGTTACGGAAGCCAAGGGGCCGGTGCGGGTGACCACGCATTCCAAGAACGTGGAGCTCACGCAGATCTACGGCGACACGTTTGTGGAAGACCGCAATGGAAACATCTCCATCTCGCCCGCGGGCGCATTCGGTATCGATGCCAAGAGCACCAGCGGCGAAGGCAACCTGGAGATCACCTTGCCGCCCAACGCTTCAGCCAACATTAGCGGATCGACCCACAACGGCGACATCGAGTCCGAGTACCCGCTCGATGTGAATGGAGATCAGAGCAAGACCGTTACCGGGCGCATTGGCACAGGCTCCGCCAAGATCGTGCTCAGTACGGATGTCGGCGATCTGCGGATCAAGAAGGGCTCGGGATTCCCTGCCACTCCTCCGCCGCCCGCCAGCGCCGAGACGCCCGGTGCGCCTGAGGCCCCGGCCCCTCCCAATGCGCGGCACCTGAAAGCGCCCAAAACGCCGCCTCAGGCTCCGGTGGCGCAATAAATTCCTCTGGGCGATCGAATAGGCGCGGAAGCTCATGGCTCCGCGCCTATTTTTATGGCCTGGCGCCGTGCCGGTAGCATGAATCTATATGCCTTGCTTCCCTGTTCGTACGATTGCGGGTGCCTTTCTGCTCGCTTGCCCGCTACTCGCCGCCACCGCGCAGAGTGGACCGAAACAACCGGCCGGCTCACAGGCCGCGAATTCCGCGCCGGCGCTGCCGAATAGTTCGGAGACGCTGGTTGTTGTCGGTTCGGCGACTCCGGTGCCGCTGGCTGAAGCCTCGGCTACCGTGCTGGTCCTTCCGGTCGAGCCGGAGCTGCTGCGCATTCAAAGTCCCCTTGACGTGCTGCGGGAAGATTCTTCAATTTTCCTCGAGCAGCGCGGCGCCGGCGGAGCGCAGTCGGACTTGGTACTGCGCGGCGGCGGCTTTGCCCAAACGCTGGTGCTGGTGAACGGATTCCGCATCAACGACAGCCAGACCGGGCATCACAATCTCGATCTGCCCATTCCGCTTGAGGCCATGGACCAGGTTCAGGTCCTGCACGGCGCCGGCTCCACGTTGCATGGAGCGGACGCACTTGCCGGCGCAGTCGACTTCCTCACGACGGCGCCCAAATCCGGCTCGCTGCTCGTGCGCGCGGGCGGCGGCAGCTTCGGCCAGAATGAGCAGGTGCTGATGGCGGGGGGCGTGCACCGGAGCTGGAGCGGACGCATCACGGGAGATCGCAACTTTTCAACCGGCTTCATGGCCGACCGCGACTACCGCAATGAAGATGGTTCCGCCGAGGGCTGGAGCGGCTCGCGGCTCGGCATCACCGATCTGCTCTTCGCGGCAAGCGATCGCGCGTTCGGCGCCAACCAGTTCTACGGGCCTTATCCGTCGTGGGAGCGGACGAAGGGCTGGTTCGGCTCCATTCGCCAGGAACTCGGCACGAACAACGTGGCAGCGTTCGGCTACCGCCGGCACACGGACGAATTCGTGCTCATCCGCGATCAGCCAGAGATCTACGAGAATAATCATGCCGACGGCTCGTGGCAGGCATCGTTGCGCCGCACCCAGAGCGCCGGTCGCGGCTCTCTCGTGCTCCTGGGGCTGGAAGCGGATGGCGACTCGATTCGCAGCAACAATCTTGGCGTGCACGCGCGCAACCGCGGGGCGGGCTACGCCGCCTGGGATCTGCATCCGGCGAAGCACCGCTGGACGCTCTCTGCGGGGTTGCGCGAGGAGATTTTTTCCGGAGGCGCCCAATCGGTTCTGTCTCCGCATGCGGCAGCGAGCGTGCGCCTGACCGCCGGAGTGAAGCTGCGGGGCAGCGGGGGCTATGGATTCGGCATTCCCACCTACACGGACCTCTACTACTCCGATCCCACGACCCTGGGAAACCCGAATCTCAAGCCGGAGTCGGCGTGGTCGGGCGAGGGTGGGTTCGACTGGGTACGCTCGCGGTTCACCCTCTCAGCCACAGGCTTCTACTCGCATCAGAACGACACGATCGACTATGTGCGCAGTTCGCCCTCCGATCGCTGGCATGCCGCGAATCTGAGCGGCCTTCAGTTCCGCGGGGTGGAGTCGTCGTTCACCTGGAAGACGGCGCAGGGGCAGTCGGTTCGCGTCGCCTGGACCTCACTCTTCGGCGCGCAGGATGCGCTTCACGGGATACAGTCGGAGTACGTCTTCAACTACCCCGTCGAGAACGTCCATGCACTTTGGAATTACGCCTTGGGGCGTTACCTGGCGCTGTCGAACGAGGTGCAGGTAGCACAGAGATTCCAGCGCACCGCATACCCGGTGTGGAATGCTGCGCTTGCCGGAAGGTGCGGAGCATTGCGGCCGTATATCCGGCTGCAGAACGCGGCAAATACCGGCTATGAGGAGATCACCGGTGTGAGGATGCCTGGGCGCGCGGTGATTGCCGGCCTTGTTTACCAGCTAGGCCGCTGAGTATCGGCAAGCGCTGTGAGAAACTGCGTCCCGGCTACGCCGCCGAGTGACTCCGCCCCGTTCGCGGCATCGCGGCCACATTGGCAAGCCGGAACTCCGCGATGAGGGGCAGGTGGTCCGAAGCCCATAACGCGGTTCGCGAACGCCACAGCCGGGAAAACTGCAACTGCAGCGGCTCGTCGTAATAACAGTGGTCCAGGCTCACGAGCGGCAGCATGCCGGGAAAGGTCCGCGGGTAGCGGGCCGCATGCCGGGGACGAAATGTTTGAAAGCTCGATTGCAGCAGGCGCGTGGTGAGCCCGCGGGTCCACTCGTTGAAATCACCCAGCACCAGCCGCGGACCGACCAGGGCGGGCTGCTCCAGCACCTCGGGGTTCAATAGCTTGCGTGCCTGGTAGCGCCGCTCCATGTGCCCGGTGCCCAGGTGAACGTTGAAAACATGCACCATCCTGCCGCGTGTCACCTCGATTTCAGTCTGCAAAACGCCGCGCGGTTCGCGCCCCTCGCGCGAAAGATCGTGGTTCTTCCAGCCGAGGATGGGAAACCGGCTCAGCGTCATGTTGCCGTACGTTCCGCCCTGATACTCGCGGTTGACACCGAAGGCCACATGAAAATCCGGGAACGTCTCCGCGATCAAGTGCGCCTGGTTCAACTGCGGCGGCCCGGTGGGATCGTTGACGATCTCTTGCAGACAGAGAATGTCTGCCTCGAGTTCCTTCAGCACGGAAAGAATGCGCTCCGGCACAATGCGCAGATCGAACCCGCGGCACTTGTGCAGGTTATACGTGGCGATGCGGAAAATCGGGGAGGAAGAAGTCATTGCTGACGCTCGAAAACCCAGCCTATCAGTTCTGTTGCCCGTTCGGTAACCCCTCGATGCCGCCAATCCTCCAGCGTAATTCGCTGCGCCTGCCGCAGGTCCGCCTCCATGTCGCTCTCCAAGCGCTGGGCCACTGCAGCATTGCGCATCGCCATGTTCACCTCATCGTTAATGCCGAACGAGCGGTTGTCGAAATTCGTGGAGCCCACCACCGCCCATTGCCGATCGACGATGAGGATTTTCGCATGGATCATAGCCGGCTGGTACTCATAAACCGTCGCGCCCCAGTGTAACAATCGTCCGTAACCGCCGCGGCTGGTGCTGCGCGTGAGCATGTGGTCACTCTTGCGGCCCGGCACCAGGACCCGCACCTTGACGCCACGTTCGATAGCCTGGCAAAGCTCCTGCATCAGGCTCTTGTCGGGCAGAAAATAGGGCGTGGTGATGGAGATGCTTTCGCGCGCCGACGCCAGCAGCAATTGAAACAATACCCGTGCTCGGGTCGAGCCGCCGGCGCTCGGTGTGCTGTTGATCACCAGCGAAGTGACCTGCCGCGGACAATCGATCTCAGGGAAATACGCATCGCCCACCAGCAGTTCTCCTGAGGAGCAGAGCCAGTTCTCCGCAAATGTGGCCTGCAGGTTGGGCACCGCTTCGCCCTCGACGCGCACGAGGGTGTCGCGCCAGCGAGGAGCTTTTCCGCTCCCCTTGTACCACTGATCGGCGACGCCGGCCCCGCCGATGAAGCCGATGCGGCCGTCCACAATCAGCAGTTCGCGATGCGTGCGGTTATCCAACCCCAGCAGCCGGTACCACTTCAGCCCGTTGTATCGCGCTACCTTTCCACCGGCATCGAGAAGCGGCCGAAGGAAATCGCCGCGCGCTCCCATGCTGCCGAAGGCGTCCACCAGCAGGTTGACCTGGACGCCGGCTCGGGCGCGCTCGGCCATCGCCTCTACATAAAGCCTGCCGATCTCACCCTTTTGAAAGATGTAGGCTTCCAGATCGACGCTTCTGCGCGCGTTGCGAATGGCCTCAAGCGCCGCAGGGTAGAACCGGTCGCCGTTGGTCAGAACCTCGATCACCCCTGTGCGGTTCACCTTTGCATCGGCCAGCGATTCAATGAGGTTCAGGAAGTCATCGGAATCATTGCGCGGCAGGTCTTCCGCGCCCGTGATGCGGTAGGCGGGCATGGGGCCGAAGAACCCACCTAGAACGTGCATGGCCATCAGCACGAACGCGACGGCGCCCACCACCACCCATGATGTCGGCAAGGTGACAGATAGCAGAATCATCATCGCCACCCCTGCCTTTCTGCCATCGTTTTGCAGGCCAACCCGTGCCTCGTCACCCTCGCTTGCTCCCGACCACGACTCTTTTGGATGCAGCAGCATCGCGCACCGGCAGTTTCCAGAACGTCACGAAAGTTTCGTTGCGTTCGTGGGCCGGCGGATGCTAGCTTTGCAGGCGTACCTCGGTCCTCCTCGCAGCGAGTCCGGCCTGTTGGGCATTCGCCCGAAGGGCAGTTGGACCCACCGCAGGTGGCTATCTGCGCACCCTGGCTTCTGGGGAGCGTGGATGGAGGCGTTCAGAAGCGCACGGGAAAAGTGCGCTCGCCTTAGGAGAGGTAAGCCCGCTTTTCCAAGCATTCACGCCTTTACACACGAAGGAGAGAAGCCATGGATAATGCTGCGCAACATCACGCGATCAATTACATCGAGTTTTCCGCAAGCGACGTAGGGCGCGCCAAGGAGTTCTACGGCAGCGTGTTTGGATGGAAGTTTCAGGACTGGGGAGCAGAGTACGTCGGCTTCGACCGGGAAAGCGCCGGGATTGATGGCGGATTCCGGCTTGGCGAGGAGGGCGAGGCGCCGGACGGGTGCGCGCCGCTGGTGGTGCTCTATTCGCGCGACCTGAAGGCGACGGAGCTAGCGATTACCGCGGCAGGAGGAAGCATCGTCGTGCCCACTTTCGAGTTCCCAGGGGGGCGGAGGTTCCATTTCTCGGATGGGCTGGGGAATGTGCTGGCGGTGTGGTCGGAGTGAGTTGTCAGTTTTCAGTTGTCAGTAACGAACGGCGCATCCGTTGCGGGATGCGCCGTTTGGTCTTGCTGCGAACTGTGAACTACGAACTGCCAACTGACAACTGGCTTCTACGCTTCGACCTTCTCGTACTTCTTGGGCCGGCGATTGGCCTGGAGAATCTTCTTGCGCAGGCGCAGATTCTTCGGCGTCACTTCCACAAACTCGTCATCGGCAATGAACTCGATGGCCTGCTCCAGATTCAGCGCCTTGTAGGGCACCAGCCGGATGGCATCGTCGGCGCTCGATGCGCGCATGTTGGTGAGCTTCTTTTCGCGGACGACGTTGACATCGAGGTCGTTGTCGCGCGAGTGCTCACCGACCACCATGCCCTCGTAAACGTCCACGCCCGGGCCGACGAACAGAATCCCGCGCTCCTGCAGACCGTTGAGTGAGTAGGTGGTCGTGAGGCCCTGCCGGTCGGCGATCAGCGCGCCCGTGGGCCGCTGCGGAATCTCGCCCTGGTATGGGATGTAGCCGTCGAACAGGGCATTCATCACGATGGTCCCGCGCGTCTCGGTGAGCATTTCGCTGCGCAGCCCGATCAGCCCGCGGCTCGGCACCCGGAATTCCAGACGTACGCGGCCGGAACCGTGATTGTGCATCTTGGTCATCTCGCCCTTGCGCGGTCCCAGCTTCTCAATCACCACGCCGGTGTGGGTTTCCGGCACGTCGATGGTCAGATGCTCAACCGGCTCCATGCGAACGCCGTCCACCGTCTTGGTGACGATCTCCGGCCGGCCCACCATCAGCTCGAATCCTTCGCGGCGCATCATCTCGATCAGAATCGCAAGCTGCAGCTCGCCCCGGCCCAGCACCTTGAACGTGTCGGGCGAGCCCATCTCTTCCACGCGGATGGAGACGTTGGTCAGCAGTTCCTTCTGCAGCCGCTCGCGCAGGTTGCGGCTTGTGACGTACTGGCCTTCGCGCCCCGCGAACGGACTGTTGTTCACGCTGAACTGCATCGCGATGGTCGGCTCGTCAATCACGATGAGCGGCAGCGGCGAAGGGGTCTCCACGCTGGTGATGGTCTCGCCGATGTTGATGCCCTCAACGCCCGCAACGGCAACGATGTCGCCCATCGTGGTCTCGCTGGTTTCAGTGCGCTTGAGCCCGCTGAACGTAAACAGCTTGGTGATCTTCGTCTTCTCGAGCGAGCCGTCGCGCTTGGAAATGTTCACCTCATCGCCGGCGCGCAGCGTGCCCTGAAACACGCGGCAGATGGCGATGCGCCCGAAATAATCAGAGTAGTCGAGGTTGGTGACCAGAATCTGGAGCGGGGCTTCGGAGTCGCCCTTCGCCTCGGGAATCGTCTTCACAATGGCTTCGAAGAGCGGCTGCAGGTTCGTGCCGGGCTGTGCGGGATCGATCGTCGCGGTACCCAGCTTGGCCACGCAGTAAAGCACGGGGAAGTCGAGCTGGTGCTCGTCCGCATCGAGATCGATGAAGAGGTCGTAGATCTCGTTCAGTACTTCCTGCGGGCGCGCGTCGGGGCGGTCAATCTTGTTGATTACCACGATGGGCGGCAGCTTGGCCTCGAGAGCCTTGGAAAGCACGTAGCGCGTCTGCGGCAGCGGGCCTTCGGCCGCGTCCACCAGCAGCATCACGCCGTCCACCATCTTGAGCGCGCGCTCCACCTCGCCGCCGAAGTCGGCGTGGCCCGGCGTGTCCACAATGTTGATCTTGCCGCCTTCAAAGTTGATGGCGGTGTTCTTGGCCAGGATGGTGATGCCGCGCTCACGCTCCAGTTCGTTTGAGTCCATCACGCGCTCGGCTACCTGCTCGTTGGCGCGGAACGTCCCGGCCTGGCGCAGCATGGCGTCGACGAGGGTGGTTTTGCCGTGGTCTACGTGCGCGATGATGGCGATATTGCGTATCGTCTGGTTCACTGGAACGGTATGTCCTTCTTGACGGATTCCGGCCCGAGGCCGTGAGGTGGCAACTTCAAAGGCGGCGCCAGCAGGAGTGGTGCATGCCGCGGGCCGCTCGGAGAGGATGATTCCTCAATTTGCCGCATAATGCGGCAGTTTTCATTGTAACAGTTGGACGGGGGCTAGTCTTTGCAGCCACTTGGGCAGGCACCGAGCGTGCAATCGCAGGTCAATGATTGCCAGCGGCAGATCGTTCGACTCCGCTGCGCTTCGGTCAGGATGACACCTTCGAGTTGAGTTTCAGGATGCACTTGCAGACAGATCGGCACTATGGCGCGATCTCGGCAGCAGATCGGAACGGAAACGTTCGCATCGCACTCATGCGGTGGGAGTTCGCAAATTTGCCGCGGTAGATCGGATGGCGAGGATGACAAATCAATTACAAGTGTGTCGGAGCTGATTGCACAAAGATGACGTGCGGATGACACTTCATCCGGGTGAGTCGCTCACAATCTTCTCGACAGTTTGGCGCTCCATCGCTCGATGGTGCTTCTTCCGCACGTCTGTCGCGCGTCGGTGCAGATATTTGCCGACGGATGACCAGGCGATGACAGGGCCGCTCCGAGATCGTGATACGGCCAAAGATGCACTCCAGGAAAACTCCACCAGCGCAGCTGCCGTTCGGGGCCACGACTCAAAGGGCCTGCCATGCAGGCAATTGGAGGATTGAGATGATTTATGCTCCAAGATCGTCGACCGCACTTGCGGCCGCTGTCCTGCTGCTCCTTATCGCTTCCCCCGGGAGCGCGAAGGCGCAGTTGGGGCCGAACCAAACAAGCGGGTTCGGTAACGGCAACCTGATCACCTTGACGTATTTACAGAATTTCGATTGCGTGGATCAGCCGAAGCTGGACTTGGATTTCAATGGAAAGATGGCGCAATCGGACCCGAATGAGATGCAGATACCGATCTGCCAGCCCATCACCGAACCGACCCAGGATCCGTCGGGCGGAGACATCAAACATACGGCGGCGCTCTACGTGCTGGTTCCCATGTTCTCGGTCGATGATGACCAAAACCCGGATGACGCGATGGCTTGCCCGAACGGCGGAAGGTCCAATGAGCTCTGCGGAAACGCTCTTGGCAAGGCGCTTATCGCAATGTTCGGCTTTGTTCCGGAAGCGTGGAAGACGATGGTGAATCCCGCCATCACGACGCAATGCCCCGACCCGAGTAATCCTGTGGCGGGCACCTGCACGATGCACGCTTCCTCGGTGGATCTGTCAAAGACGCTCCTGGCGCTGAACAAGATCAAGGGACCCTTGACCGCGCCGATATTCGTTCCCACTCCGAATCACAGCCACGTGGTGGACAATTCCCGGGTCAACACCGGAGCGATCTGGTGGGAGGTCAGGCCGGTTCTGATCATGAACCAGGCGGACTGGCCGGCAGCGGATGGAAGCAGCGGCATCACGTCGGCCAGGGCAATGGATGATGCTGAAGCTGCGGGGAGAGCAATCGAGGTTGGCTCAAACTTCTTCCTGTTCTTCAAGTCGCATCTTGCGGAACACACAGCTCACTAAGACTAGAACCGCCGGCTCGCGAATATAAAAATGATTTCTTGATAGGCAACCGTGTAACCGATTCGCGAGCCGGTACTCTCTGGAATAGACGGCGATTCGATTCGTATATCCCGCGACCGTCTCCACATGCCGTTTCCATGACGGCGACGCTTCCCATGGCCCTCGAATACTGAACGGGTTCCGACCCCAACTGCGCGCATGACGCGGCGTTCCTGCTTCGTGCGCGAATGGGTTTCCGTATCTTTTCGCCCGATGGGCAGAGGTGGTGCGCAATGAGACGAATGCTTGGCCTGTTTTTGATCGTTCCGGTCGTGTTGCTGCTGATGGCAGCCATCGACGAGTCCTCGACCAGCTTTAACGAACACGATGGGCACTCCGGGTCCAGTGTGGAGGAGAACGCAGAACAACTCATCGACCAGGGCAGGCAGATCTTCCGCTTCGACACCTTTGGCGATGAAGGGTTCTGGACCGATGCGCTGCAGATGCAGAAGCCGGTCAGTACGCTGCCACCTGCGACTGCGCTTGCGTTGGGGCTAAAGGTGGATGCCGACGCTCTACCGCCTTCGCTGATTGAAGCCATCAAGCACGGGCAGGTGAACCTGAACGATCCGGCGGTGACCCTGGCATTGATCAAGCTGAACGCGGTACTCGGCGTAAAGGGCACGTTCAATGGCAATACGCTTACGCGCGTCGGTTTTACCTGCGCGCTTTGCCATTCAACGGTGAACAACTCCGTGGCGCCGGGAATCGGGAAGCGCATCGATGGGCTGGCAAATCGGGACCTGAATATCGGCGCGATTGTGGCAACGGCGCCGAATCTGGCCCCGGTGGTGAATCTGCTGCGCCTGGCGCCGCAGGACGCATCGATCACCGCCAACGATGTGCGCACGGTTCTCAACAGCTGGGGACCGGGCAAATTCGACGCGGAACTGTTCCTGGATGGCAAGGCGGTGAATCCGGAGCAGAAGACAAATGGGGTTGTGACGGGAACGAACGTTTCCGGCTCTGTGCTGATCCCCAACGCACACGGACTCGCGGGACACAATCTGCATACGTGGACGGGCGGCTGGGGAACCGTGAGCTACTGGAACGCCCTGGTTGCGGTGAACGAAATGCACGGCGTGGGGACGTTCTTCGATGAGCGCTTCGATGACGCCAATCAGTTTCCGATTGCCGCCGCAGCCAAGCTGGGACACATTTCGGTGGATCCGGACAGCGATCAGGTGACAGGGAAACTGCCGGCGCTCCACTTCTACCAACTGGCGCTTCCCACACTGAAGCCGCGGCCGGGGGTGGATTTCGACAAAGCCGCTGCGGCACGGGGCGACGAACTCTTCAGTGGCAAGGCGAGCTGCAATAGCTGCCATCACGAGCCCTTGTGGAGCGAACCCGGATGGAACCAGCACACGGCTGAGGAGATGAAGATCGACAGCTTTGAAGCCGATCGCGCGCCCGGACGAGCCTACCAGACGATGAACCTGGCGGGGCTGTTTGTGCGCGAACGCGGCCTTTACATGTTCCCGCAAAACAAAGGCCGGTTCTACCACGACGGGCGGTTCAAGAGCCTGATGGATGTAGTGAATAGCTATGACGAGCGATTCGGCCTTGGCCTCACGGACCAGGAAAAGCACGATCTGGTGGAGTACCTGAAATCTCTCTAGGTGGTCGCGCTGCAACGGCAGAATATGCAGCGCCAGCGGCCGAGCGGGAAGAGAATTCCACTCGGCCGTTGGGTTTGGGATTAACTTGCCTTGCGCAAGCGGTCCTCATCGCCGTCCACCCGGAGTTCTTCGCGGCGCACGGTTTCTTCGCGGTTTTCCGTGTTGGTCACCTGGCGCTTGCCCACTTCCACCTGCTCGCGCACGACCGGCTCCTTTTCGATTCGCACCTGTTCTTCTGACAGGGGGATGCGGATCTCTTCCGAGTCACTGCCAACGGTGGCGCCGGGGGCGGCCTGTTCTCCCTTTACCGGAACGCGCTCAACCACCAGTTCTTCGCGGGTCACCGGCACCTGGACGTTTTGAGTTTCTGTGACGGTTTCCTTGCGCAGCCGCACTTCGCCGCGCTGTACACGATCGCGATGTACGCGCAGGACTTCGCCGTAAAGCTGAATGCGGCGCGGACTTTGCACATCGGTTGTGGAGGAACTCCGGTCCGCATAGGCCGCGTCGCCGGTTTCGGAGTAGCTACTGGTCTGTCCGGTGTTGGACGCGCCCAGATCGGCGCCGTTCGCTTCAAGGATGCTTTCGGCCTCGTCGCGCCGGCCGGCGGCGTTCACCATCACGATGATGCCCTCGCCCGCGCGGCCGTACTGCTGGCTGAAGTAGCGGGAATGATCCGTGGTGGTCCCCCAGGACTGGTCGAACTGGTCGGGGTCGTAGTCGTACACGCCAGTCTCATGTGTGATTTCGCGCGTGGCCAGATCACCGCGAGTGGGTTCGTCGGCGTAGGGCTCAGCGCCTTCGCTCTCGAAAAAGCTCTTGATGCGATCCCAGAAGCCGCCGACAGCCTGGCCGGCTTTGCGGCCTTCCTGCCGCATGTGGCTTTCACTCGTGTCGTTTGTGCTGGTTCCGCTGGTGTATGTCTGGTTGTCGGGCTGACCTGCAAGGCTGATCTGGTTACGTGTGAACCCGGCGGCGTACAGCTCGCGCACAGCGGCTTCCGCCTGGGTGTCTGAAGCGAAGTATCCAATCACGGTGGGGTCGGTCTCGTAGCTTGCCATATATATACCTTTCCTGAGCTAGGGGTTGGGGGTTGCGCGACTCCTCTCCTGCCTGCCGCGTGGCATGCGAGGAGCGGATGCGTTGCTCACCGGTTGGAGAGATCGGGTCGTGCGCGATCTCGCATTCTGGTTCTTTCCGGTTTCGCATGTATGGAAGCGTGATCGTGGGAAGAGGATGGATGGCGTTTTTTTCCTGAGTGCATCGCGCCGATCGCCTGCCGGTGGAAGCTGCGATACGACGCCGACACAGGTTGTGATGACTTACTGCCGGTCGATCCGTCTGTCAGACGGTACTCTCTTTTCCGCGCCGTCCCAGTTGACTTTTTACATCCAATCACGAGCCCACCGGGAGCGACCTGCGTATTCTGAAATCATGGTTCGCGCTTCGTTCTGCTGGGGAACCATCCTTTCGGTTTTTCTTTCCCCCGCTTTCGCCTACAATCAGAAATCTCCCGCGGCAGGCAACGAGCCCCCCAGGCAGCAGGCGCCTACTGACGTCAAGGTGCCGCTACTTCCGCGGCCGCTGCACCTCTCCGATTTCGGCGATATGCGGCCGCGTGCCGATCTGGGCGACCACCTGGCCGAGGTCACCGGCTTCATCCAGCAGACGCCCCGGGACGGAGAGCCGGCTACGGAAAAAACCGTAGTCTGGATGGGCCGCACCACCAGCCATCTCTACTTCGTCTTCATCTGCTACGACCACAATCCCGCCGCCATCCGCGGGCACTTGGCGCGCCGCGAAAATATCCAGGCAGACGACTACGTATCCGTACTGCTGGACTCGTTCAAGGACCAGCGCAAGGGAGTGCTGTTTGAAGTGAATTCCGCCGGCGTTCAGGCGGACGCTGCATGGACCGAGAACAACGAGCCCGACTACAGCTACGACCAAGTGTGGGATTCGGAGGGGCGCGTGACCAGCAAGGGATGGATGGCGATGATTTCCATTCCCTTCAACAGCCTGCGATTCCGCCGCTCGGGTCCCGACTGGGGCGTGGTCTTCTATCGCAGCCTGCCGCGCAACAGTGAACAGGATTTCTGGCCGCGAGTGTCCGCCCATATCAGCGGCATTCTGAGCCAGGAGGGCACTCTGCACGGCATGGAGGGGTTGACCGAATCGCACAATCTGCAGATCGATCCCTACGTTATCGCTCAGAATGAACGCAATCTGAACGATTTGGCTCCGCTGAATCCGTACTTTAGCTCCCGCCACCTTGAAGCCACCGCTGGCGCCGACTTCAAAGCCATCTTCAAAGACAGTATTGTGCTTGACGGCACCATTAATCCCGATTTCAGCACCGTTGAGTCCGACCAGCCGCAGTTCACCGTGAACCAGCGCTACGCTGTTTACTTTCCTGAGCTGCGCCCGTTCTTCCTCGAGAACGCCAATTATTTTTCCACCCCAATCACGCTTGTCTACACGCGCAATATTGTGCATCCCACCTATGGCGCCCGGCTTACGGGCAAAGTCCACTCCACCAACCTGGGGTTTTTCGCGATCGACGATCGCGCCCCCGGCGAAACGCTTGCGCCTGACGATCCCAACTATCGCAGCCACGCCACCTTTGCGGTGGCGCGCGTATCCCAGGACTTCGGCAAGGGATCGAGCATTGGCGCTATCTACACCGACGAGGAATTCGGCGGCGGCTGGAACCGCATTGGCGGCATCGACGCGACCTTTCGCCTGACTAACACCTGGACCGCCGATGGCCAGTGGGTCGAAAGTTCCACCCGCGCCAGCGATGCCGACGGCGGCGGCTATTCGGCCGGCCCCGCCGCCTACTATGACGTTCAGCGGCAGGGCCACGCCTTCAATCTTTTCTCAAACGGCGGCGACTTCAGCGTAGGTTTCTTGTCCAACCTGGGATTTATCCAGAGCAGCAACATCCGCAAGAACCACACCCACGTCAACTACCAGTGGTTTCCCAAAAGCAAGGTGTTGCAAAGCTGGGGCCTTGAAGGAAACGAGAATTTCGCATTTGACCATCAAGGGAACCGAGTCTACCGATATATCACAGCAGATCCGTTTTTCCTGCTGCCGCGCAGCACGGTGGTCGCCCCGCTGGTCGGCGAGAACTCTGACACCCTGGGGCCGCAAAATGGAGTCCTGCTGACGCATAACGAAAACTTCACCGAGAATTTTGTAGGATGGGTAACGCGCAGCCAGCCCTGGACCCAGCTCAACTTTAACCTGGTGGCCATCCGCGGCGGCAACGTGAACTACAACCCCGCGCCGGGGCAGCCGCCCGCGCTCATGAACCAGCAAAGCCTGCAGTTCTTATTTACCGTGCAGCCCATGCGGCAGTTGACCACCGACAACACTTACCTGCTCGACCGCGACTTCGCGGTGGCGAACCACGCCTTCGTGTACGAGAGCCAGACGTTCCGCACCAAGGTGAATTACCAATTCACGCGCGCCATTTCCGCGCGAGTCATTTTGGAATACGACACCACGCTGGCCAATCCCGCCCAGACTTCGCTGCAACGCACCAAGCAGGTGGGCACGCAGGCGCTGCTCACCTGGTTGCCGCATCCCGGCACCGCAATTTACATCGGGTACAACAACGACCTGCAAAACCTCGACCGCACCCTCTGCAATCGCCTGCAGAACGGCGCCTGCGATCCTAACAACACCGTCGTGCCACGCTCTTCAAGCTACCTCAACGACGGCCGACAGGTATTCGTCAAAGCGTCGTATCTGTTCCGGTTCTAAAGGCCGCTCACAGCATTCAACTGAAAGCTGATGGGCGACGCCTGAAAGCTCCAGTTTCCGCGATGGCGTCCGGCGTTTTAGACTGGCTGGCAGCATGAAAACTGTCGATTCGATTCGCCGCCTGCTGTTTCTAACCGCCGCCGCTGCACTGCTTGCGGTGGTATCCGCACCGCGCGCTGCAGCCCAGCGCAACAGCGGCAACCTGGTGATCTACTCCATCGATGTGGAGGGCGGCCAGGCCACGCTGCTCGTTTCGCCTTCGAAGGCCTCGCTGCTGGTTGACACGGGATGGCCCGGCAACAACGGCCGCGACGCCGAGCGAATCCAGGCGGCGATGAAAGATGCCGGCATCGATAAGATCGACCACGTGCTCATCACCCACTTTCATGTCGATCACGTGGGCGGCGTGCCCAACCTCGTCGCCAAGGTGAAAGTGGGCGAGTTCCTCGATCATGGCGTCAACCGCGAAGACTCCGCCATCACGCGTCACGACTATGCGGCCTACGTGAAGGCGATTGGGAACACCCCGCGCCGCACCGTGCATCCTGGCGACACCATCGACGTTCCCGGCCTCACGACCATCGTCCTCACCGCCGACGGCGAGCACATCCAGTCCGTGCCCGGCGTAAAGCCGGCGCCCAATCCCTACTGCGCCAGTGAGCCCAAATGGGAACTGGATCAGACGGAGAATCCGCGCTCGGCCGGAATCCTGGTGCGATTCGGCAAATTCCGCTTCCTCGATCTGGGCGATCTGACCAAGGCTAAAGAGATTCCGCTGGTCTGCCCGAAGAATCTGATCGGCCAGGTTGACCTTTATCTGGTAAACCACCACGGTTTCAACCTGTCGAACACCAAGGCATTTGTGTGGGCGATTCATCCCAAGGTTGCGATCATGAACAACGGTGCGCACAAGGCTGGCAGTCCTGAGGCCTGGCAGACCGTGCATGAGAGCCCGGGCCTGCAGGATCTCTACATGCTGCACACGGCTGAAGACTCCGACGCGGCGCACAACAGCGCCGAGGCCCTGATCGCGAATCCCAAAGGCACCGCGCAGGACGGCGCATACTTCAAGGTAGTGGCGCATGCCGACGGCACCTTCAGCGTGACCAATTCGCGCACCGGGCAAACGAAAGAATACAAGTAGCGGACTCGCTTTGGGGCAAGGCGTTGCCCGCCACCCGCGGCGCATCCAGCTTGCTCTCATAATTTCGTTCGCTCGCAAAACGGAGGTTTCCATGGGTATTTCGCGTCGTGAGTTTATGGCCGGCGCGGTGGCCGGCGCGGCGTTCTGCGCGGCTCCGGAGAGGATTCGCGCCGCAGCGGCAAGCTGCCCGTTCCGGGTAGCGGTCATCAACGACGAAATCTCGCAGGACTTCGACCATTCGTGTTCCGTCGCCGCGAAGGACTTCGGCCTGAGTTGGATCGAGCTGCGCGGCATGTGGAACAAAAACATCACCACGCTCGATGCGAACCAGATTGCGGAATCGAAGCGGATCCTCGCAAAGTACAACCTGAAGGTGACCGACATCGCCAGTCCCCTGTTCAAGGTGGATTGGCACGGCGCCCCGACATCCAAACAAAGCGAGCGGCGCGACACCTTCCACGCCGACGAAGATTTCAAAGCGCAGGATGCGCTGCTTGAGCACTGCATCGAGCTGGCCAAGGACTTCGGCACCGACCGCGTACGCTGCTTCGATTTCTGGCGTCTCGATGACGTAAAGCCATACCGCGCGGCCATCAACGACAAGCTGCGCCAGGCTGCGCGTCGCCTCGCCAGGGAAAACCTGATCCTTGTGCTCGAGAACGAGATGTCCTGCAACACGGCCACAGGCGAGGAAGCAGCCGCCACCCTGGCCGCGATCCCTGAGCGCAACTTCATGCTCAACTGGGACCCAGGCAATGCCGCCACATTCCCCAATTCCAAGCCCTATCCAAACGGATACGATCTGCTGCCCAAAAAGCGCATCGGTCACTGCCACGCAAAAAACGTGGTGCGCAAACCCGACGGCAAATGGGAGTGGGCGCCGGTGGGCAAGGGTGTCGTCGACTGGGCCGGCCAGTTACGCGCACTCAAGCGCGATGGCTACCGCTACGCTGTGAGTCTGGAGACACATTGGCGCGGCGCCGGCACGCCCGAAGCATCCTCGCGCATCAGCATGGCGGGCCTCAAAGACGCGCTCAAGCAAGCAGGAACCGGCTGCTGATCGGCATTACGGAGTGACCAGCGGAGCCGGCGGCTCATCGGATTGGCGCGCCGGCTTCGGCTGTGATCCATGGCTGTTCGTTGCGACTGATTTCGCAGGCTATTTTGCGCTCGATACGTCCTTGCCGCTTTGGTCGACCGGAATGTTGTGATTCTGAGCCACCTTTTCGGCAATCTGCAGGTGCTGGGTGATGACGCCGGCTCCCTGCTGCGCCACCTGCTTCAGCGTTGGATCCTGGGACGCCTCGGCTTCTTCCTTGAATTTCTTCAGGTCGTCCTTGTGATCCTTCACCATTGCGGTGATGTATTCCTTGTCAAACTCCGCGCCGGTCAAGCCCTGCAGCTTGCTCATCAACTTCTCGTCTTTCTTTGAAGGGCCTTTCGGCACGCTGATGTCGAGCTGCTTTGCTTCGGGTTCAAACCACTTCTGGTTCATCTGCGAATGATCTGCCGCCAGCTTTTGCGCGAACTGCTTGACGTCCTGGCTCTGGGATTTTTGCTGGGCAAGCTGTGCCAGCTGAATCTCGCCTAAATCCCCCTGCATGGCATCGGAGACAAAGGCGTGGTCCGCCATGCCTTGCGCAGACGTGTCGGGAGACGTTCCCCCCTGCTGCGAAGTCATGCCAGGCTGGCCGGGCTGGGTGGGCTGAGTCGGCTGCTGCGGCTGCTGCGGCATAGGCGTGCCACCGGGGCTCTGAGCGAGCAGAGTTGCGCTCGCCAGCAGGGCTGCTGCCGAATACGCAGCCAACCGGATCGTGAATCGATTTGCGGTCATCTCATCTCTCCTTTTCGACGGGCGCGCCGGCGTGCTGTGGTCGGGCACACGTCTTCTCCGGTGTATTGCGATGCGGGACCGGGAAGAGAGTTTGTCTTGCTTTCAGTTTCGAGCGGGGACGGCCGACAAGCATCGAGGAACCGAAACGGCGTGCCCAGGGGCGACAGGCCCGCTTTACTTGGAATCCAATGCGGCGTTCTTCAATTCCTGTTCCACGACTCACCGCGACCCGCAGGCACACCCTCTTCACCCAACCCACAGAGTGTCATCCCGGCAGTCCGCGCGCTTTCTTCAGCGGACGGAGGGATCCGCAGTTGCTTTCCTCCAGCAGACAGGACCAACGAACAGGAAATGCAGACCGGCCGATCCCGTGCAACGCCGCAACCTCAGCCCGCGCGGAGTGAAAATGCCACGCCGATGAGCGCACGTCGCGCAGGCTTGGCCAACTTGGAGAACACAGCGTCGAGGCTCGAGTAGCCGAATTCCTGCACGCTGTTCACTCCGGTAGGTCGATTTCAAGGCAGCCGAGCGTGAACGCATATGGAAAGGGTCCGCCCGTGCCGGTGTCGTACGTCCCATCGAAGAAAATGAACGCGCGCCGGCGGGTCTGTTCCTCGAAAGCCAGCGAAGGCTTGAACGGCCCGCTATGCCAGCCTTTGTCTTCACAGTTCATGATCTGCACGGGGTCGCTCCAGTCCGCAAGCCTGCTGCCTGGCTGCGTGGCGTGGCACCACCACAGACCTGCCTGCTCCGGCTGCGCGGCTTCAGCGATTCTTGAAAACACCGCCTCAAACCCATCCCCGCGCCGGCGCACGCAAAAGTCAAAAATGCGCATCTCTGCGGGCGCGAAGAGCGTGCGCGTTTCCCACTCGCGGCCGTCACGGCTCTCCGCACAGCCGTGCACAAGGTAATTTTCCTGATGCGATCCGGCGACGTACCACATCAGCCACTTACCATCGTGATAAAGAACGTTGGGTTCGAAGACGCTGCCGCGCTCCCACTCCTCTGTGGCGCGGAAAACGGGCTCGGGCTGCGCCTGCCAGGATGCACCGTCCCATTCGAGGTAGCCGATGCTGTACGGGCCCCAGGCATGATCCGATGCGCCGGCGTAGTAGATGCGCTCCACCTCGCGGCCGGCGTTCCGATCGAACCCGCGGACGTAGCTCGGACAGTGGCGACCTCCGTCCCCATCCCATGCCCCGCTCGCGGCAGGTGGGACAAGAGGGATGAGTTCGCCCGATGCATCGCGGGCGAGTTGCCATCCCGTCGCAGACAGAGGCACACCCGGCGCCAGTGCGGCTGTGAACAGTTGCGGCGCACCTACCTGGTGCGCCTGCCCGGCGAGAACCATCTGCCACTCCCCTGCGCGCCACACGACGCTTGCATCCAGCACCTCTGCGCCGTTCGAGCCGGTAGCAGGGTCGTTGGGGTCGAAGATTTTCGTTTCGGATCCGTGCATCAAGGTTGTGCACGCTGCAATCGGCGTGCCGGGGCTAGGATATCAGCCGCACTCCTGACTTCATGCTCCTCCACATATCTTCCAGCGCATCGCAAGCCGTATTGGTTCCGTCTTCATGGGCCAGCTTGCGCGCGATAAGCGAAGCGCGGCGCGCATACCTCGGCTCTTCCAGCAGCAGTTGCAGCTTGCGCGCTACGCGAACCGGCGTGTAGTTGCTGCGCTGGACGATCCGCCCCACCTTCAGCCTCCGCATGCGGCGCGCGTTGTCGGGCTGATCGTGCGAGTACGGCATGATAAGCATCGGGCGCCCAGCCTGCAGGCAGTTGGCCGTGGTGCCCACTCCGCCCTGGTGCACCACCACCGAAGCGCGCGGAAACAGCTTCGAATACGGCGCGTACTCCGCCACGCAGATCGACTCCGGCAGCTCGTGTTGCGGACGGTTGCGCTGGTCGCCGCCAATCAGCAGAACTGCGCGCACGCCCAGCTTCATCGCGGCCCGTGCCGAGTGCTCGAAGAAGCGTCCCGCGGCCAGCACCGCGGCCGAGCCAAGCGTAAACACCACCGGCGGCGGCCCGGCGTCGAGAAACTTTTCCAGATGCGGCGGCAGCTTCGCGTTGCCGCGGTCGGCATCGTAATAGCAAAAACCCGTAATGCGCGTATGTGCCGGCCAGTCGCGCTGCTCCGCGCCCAGCACCCGGCTGAAAAGCGCCAGCACCAGGTGCGGCGAGTGCTTGGCCTCGAAGATGGGATTGGCTCCGCGCCCCAGGCCCAGCTCCTGCCGCAGCGCGTAGACGGGCTCGGACCATCTGCGCGTGGTAAACCGTGCCAGCCGCTTCATCACCCGTCCCATGCCCGGCGTGCGATCGGCGCGCGCCAGCCGCGGATAAGGCGGCAGCACCGGCGGATCGGATGCCGAGAAAAACGACAGCGGCGCAAGCACGTAACTGGCCCAGGGAATTCCCGTTTTTTCCGCTACGATTGGCCCGGCATAGTTAAGCTCGCCCAGAAGCAGCAGGTCGGCCCGCCGTGGCTGCGTCGCCGCGGCAAGCAGATCGTCGTAGGTCTGGCGCAGCACCGGAAACAGAAATTCGCGAAGCCCGCGCTCCGTGCCGCGCTTCACGTCGTAAATCATCTCGATCAGCATCGTATCCGCCGGATCGATGTCCGGCCGGATCGCATGAAACTCCAACCCCAGCGGCCGGATCTTCCCCTCATACACCGCGGGCAGCGCCATTACCGGCGTATGCCCGCGCCGCTTCAGTTCGAGCGCGATGGCAATGAGCGGATGGATGTCGCCATACGTGCCGATGTTGGAAAGGACGATACGCAATTGCGAGGCCTCGCGGACGGTTTAAGCCCGCAGGTAAGAGGTTAATGCATTCGCTGAAGCGGCACGTGCTTCTCAAATTTTCGCCCGCCTTGGGATACAGTGACAACATGCAATCCTCATGGAAGCACGCGAGCATGATGGCGGTCGCAGTGTGTGTCTCTTCGTTGCTGCCGCCGGTGGTGCTGGCGCAGGACTCAGCAGCGAGTGCCTCGGACGTTCCTCTCGTGCTCCACATCAGCGCCCGCGAGGTGGTGATCGAGGTAGTTGCCCGGGACCAGCATCATAACCCGGTGACAGACCTCAAGCAGGACGAGTTCCAGGTGTTTGACGCGGGAAAGCATGCGGACAAGGCTCCGCGCCGCATTCTGTCGATGCGCATGATCGACCCGCACAAGGATGAGAGCAGGGCCGGCGCGAGTGAAAGCGGTTTCCGCATCAGCTCCGGCGCAGTATGTGCCCTGAATGCCACCAGGCACTACCAGCTCGCGATCCAGGCGGCGCCGGAACCAGGCAATCACGAAATTGTGGTGAAGACCACTCGGCCCAAGGTCACGCTATCGTTTCGGCGTCATTACTACGTGGGTCCCACCCCGGACCAGGTGAAGCCGCGGGACCGCAAGGCCGCCACTGAAGACATCGCGCTAGGGGAGGCCGCATGCTGGCATTCCTCCACCCCGCCCACGCTGGTGCTGAGCGCACATCCGGTAGTGGTGCCCGGCGACAAGGCGACGCGCTATGTCGTGGCGATCCGGCCCGAGTCGTTTCCTGACATTGGATTCAACGAGTCGAATACGCGCATTCAGCTTGACTTCGGTATGTGCACATTCGATGCCCTGGGGGCGTTTACACAGTACCTGCACTCCACCGTCGCGAGAGAGGTGACGGGAAAAGATTTCGAGCGTGCGCAGCAAAGGGGAATCTCCAACGTGCTGGAGATTCCCGGGGCCGAGCCTCCTTACCTTGCGCGGCTCGTGGTGCGCGACCGCGTCACCGGAAACATGGGAATCGTGGATGTGGCCCGGCCCGTTTCACTTGCGGCACAGGCCGACAAATCAAAAGCGCTCACGCGCCCTGTGGGGTCCGTGCGCAGCTTCGGGGTCATTACGCCACGCGAGAATGATTTTTGCGGCGACGTGTACGAGCTCTCATCCGGTACGGCGCAGTTGCCGGATTTCTGGAAGCTGGAACCTGTGGCGTCCATCTATACCGACAAACTGGAAGTCTGGGATCAGGATATTAACCAGGCCGACGGCATTCCCGGCGCAACCCATACGAATCTATGGTTCGGGGTCGACTACTACGGGGAGTTCTACGTAACGAAGCCGGGCGATTACGAATTCGAACTGCAGGCGGATGATGGGGCCAGGCTCGAAATCGACAACCAGGAGCTGATCGAACTGGATGGACTTCATCCTGTGATGGTGAAGTCGGCGCACATTCACCTGGCTGAGGGAGTGCATACGGTTCATGTGCCGTATTTTCAGGGAACTCCCACGCGTCTGGCGCTGGTTCTGCGTGTGAAGCCGGCCGGAGAATCCATGCGCATGTTCAACCTGAATGAATTCGCAGCACCGCAGAAGAAGGAATAAGAAGCGTACCTTCAACTTTTTCGCCGCCCGCTCGTTGATTCGCGTTACAGTGGCGGCAATGACTTCCAGGCACAGTAAAGTCAGCATCATCGCGATCTCCGTGCTGGCCGCCGCCGCCGGCTCGCTGCTGCACGAGGGCCTGGGCCACGATCTCACCGCCTGGCTGCGCGGCGACATCGTCACCGAGTGGACCAGCAATCACCTGAACAGCGTGCGCCCTGACCGCCTCGTCGACGCCGCCGGTACGCTGGTGAACCTCGCCGCCGGATTTATCCTCCTTTTCGCCGCGCGCGCCGCCGGCCGCCGCTGCAACGTGCGATATTTCCTCTGGCTTCTTGCCGCGCTAAACCTGCTCGACGCTGCGGGATACTTCCTCTTCTCAGGCGTGGGCAACCTCGGCGACTGGGCGCAGGTGATCGCTGGACTGCCGCACCAGGGCGCGCTGCGCGTCGTCATGGCCTTCACCGGCGCGCTCGCGTATGTCGTGTTCCTTCGCTTGCTGATGCGCGAGTTGCGTCCGTTCTGCCCCGATCGCGGCACTTACAACACCGTCGGCCGCCTCCCCTACTGCGCGGCGTGCGTCTTCATGTGCATCGCCGGCGCGTTCGATCCCATGGGAATCAAGGTATTTCTTATCTCCACCGTGCCCGCGCATTTCGGCGGACTCTCTGGCCTTCTCTGGGGTGACGTCTTCCTTCGCGGCCTGCCCACGCCACCACAACCGCTCCTCGTCCGGCGCAGCATTCCTCTCTGGATCACAGCCATCGTTCTCGGCGCCGCCTTCGTGGCACTGCTCGGCGGCGGCATCGATTTCGTCCGCTGACCATGCGCGGGCGTCAACTTCGCCACCGTTCCATCCGTCTCAGAGACAGTTCTTCATAATCGGCTCACCCGCCGGTGGTAGCCTTTCAACATTTGCTGAGGAGAAATGACGCACATGCGCAACGGACTTCGTCGTCTCGCACTTCCCCTGCTGGCAGCGGCTGCTCTGTGGCCTTCCGGCATGCTCCATGCCCAATCCAATTACCAGGTGATCGACCAGTGGAAGATCGGCGGCGATGGGTTCTGGGACTACATGACCGTCGACCCGGCGGCTCACCGGCTCTATATCACGCACGGCATGAAGGTCGACGTGGTCGACACCAACTCCGGCAAGGTCGTCGGCCAGGTCACGGGCTTGCACGGCATCCACGGCGTAGCGCTCGACCCTGACGGCAAACTCGGCTACATCTCTGACGGCGGCGGCAACGCGGTTGTGGTCTTCGATCGCTCGAATCTGTCCACGGTGGCCACAATCCCCGCGGGCACCAATCCCGATGCCATCATCTATGAGCCGGCAACGCAGACTGTCTGGGCATTCAACGGCCGCAGCCACAACGCCACCGTCATCGACACCAGCACGCGTAAGGTGGTGGCCACCATTCCCCTCCCCGGCAAACCGGAGTTCGCTCAGGTCGACGGCAAAGGGAACGTCTACGACAACATCGAAGACAAGAACGAAATTGTGCATCTCGACGCGCACACCAAAAAGCTGGTGGATACGTGGCCCATCGGCTGCGAGTCACCCTCTGGCCTGGCCCTCGATAACGATCAGCACCGCCTGTTCAGCGTCTGCGACGGCAAAAAGATGGCCATCACCGATGCCGAAACCGGCAAGCAGCTAGGCACAGCGGCCATTGGCGACGGCCCCGATGCGGCCGCCTTCGATGCCAAGAACAAGCTGGCATTCGCCTCCTGCGGCGAAGGCGTGCTGAGTGTGGTGAACGCTGCTGGGTCCGGCTACAACACCGTGCAGAACGTTGCAACCCAGCGCGGGGCGCGCACCATGGCTTACGACCCCGAGAACGATCGCATCTACCTGGTAACCGCGCAGTTTGGCCCGCGCCCGGCGGCTACAGCCGAGAATCCGCACCCCCGCCCCGCCCTCGTACCGGGCAGCTTTACCGTCATCGTCGTTGGCCGCAAATAGAAGCCTTTCGTGCATGAAAGTCGTCCTGCTCATCGGCGCCGTGCTGCTCGTCGCCGCCACCGTCTTCGCTGACTACAAGTGGCGGCGATGGATGGCGGCGCGGCGCCGGGAGCGTGACGCGGAGCACGATCGCCACACCTGATCCAACCCAGATCGCATTCCACCTGCCTCCTTCCGCCGCTCCTGGCCATCGACGCGGCGCATGTCATCCATTCGTTACAATCGGAAGCAGGGGGCCGTCCAATTCTCATGGTTCGTTTCCTGCGCGCCTCGGGCGCTCATTTTGCCGTTGCATGTTCCCTGCTGGCGCTTGCCGCCGCGCCCAGCCTGCGCGCCCAATTCGCGCCTCCGCCCACCACCCAGGTGCACGATCCCTCCGCGCTCAAGCCGCCGCCGGGCGCACGCGTCGCCATCGTCGAATTTGAAGACATGGAGTGCCCCGACTGCGCGCGTGCCAACCCGCTGCTGAAGGAAGCCAGCGAGAAGTACCACATTCCCTGGGTGCGCCATGACTTTCCCCTGCCGCAACACAATTGGAGCTTCCAGGCCGCGGTAAACGCCCGCTGGTTTGACCAGAAGGGCGGCAAAAAGCTGGGCGATGAGTATCGCGACCAGGTATTCGCCAACCAGCCAAATTTTGGCGAAGAACCAGCGCGCATGGCGGACTTCACCCAGAAGTTTGCCGCCGACCACAAAATTGCGTTCCCGTTCAACGTGGACCCGCAGGGGAAGCTTGCCGCAGAGGTGAAGGCCGATTACAGCCTCGGCCAGCGCATCGGCATTGAGCACACCCCCACCATCTGGGTGGTCACGGCGCAATCCAAGGGTGCGCCCTTCGTCGAAGTGGTCGATCGCAGCAAGCTGTTCCAGTTGATCGATCAGGCGCTGGAAGACACAAAAAACGCCGCGCCCGCCGCGCATCACACCGCGAAACGCCCGACCAGCAAATAGATGAGGCATTAGGCATTAGGCAACAGGCATTAGGGAACAGGGAACAGGAATGAGGTGGTGGTTCCCCGTTCCTTCTCCCTGATGCCTAACAAATGACGGCTGACAAAAACTGACGGCTAATGCCTAATCCCTGTTCCCTGTTCCCTAATGCCTGTTGCCTGCTTTACTCGTACCGCAGCGCCTCGATGGGATCCAGGTTCGCCGCCTTCCATGCCGGGTAAATCCCAAACAGCAGCCCGATGGCGCAGGACACGGTAAACCCGATCACCACCCACAGCGTGGATAGCGTCGCCGGTAATCCAACCGGCAGGAAATAGACAATCCACGTCAGAATCGCGCCAATCACGACGCCTATGACCCCGCCCAACGCGCAAAGCGTGATCGCCTCCGTGGTGAACTGCGTCAGGATTGTTCGCTTGGTGGCGCCGATGGCTTTGCGCACCCCAATCTCCCGGGTTCGCTCCGTCACGCTCACCAGCATGATGTTCATCACGCCCACGCCGCCCACCATCAGGCCCACGCTCGATACGGCGATCATGAACAGGACCAGCCCTCCGGTGATCTGGCCCCACAGTTTTGTGATCGAGTCCGGTCCGAAAATCTCGAAATCATCCGGCTTGGCCACCGGGACTTTGCGCCGGATGCGCAGCAGCTCGCGAAGCTCCTCCTGCACCAGCGACTTGTTCTTGGGGTCGTCGTACTTCACGCTCACCCACATGTCCTTGTCTTCCGGGTGCAGGTTGTGGAACGTGCCCATGGGGAAATACACCTGGTTGTCGGCCTGGTTTCGGCTGCCGCCAAACGGCTGCTTCTGCTTGTCGAGCACTCCGATCACGGTGTACAGGCCGGTTTCGATGGTTACCTGTTTGCCAACTGCGTTTTGCCCGCCGAACAGATCGTCCCACGTATCGTGTCCCAGCACGCACACGTGCGCCGCCCGCTGATCTTCCGCGTCGGTATACATGCGCCCCTCGAGCAAGGTGAAATTGCTGATCACGCTCACCTCTGAGGTCGATCCGGTGAGAATGGTTCCCGCCACTTTCTTGCCGTTGTACTTCACGCTCACGGCGCCCACGCGAAACTGCCCAACGTGCTGGATACCTCCATCGGCGGCTACCACATGCGGCAGCTCACGCATGGCTTTGACGTCGTCGAGGGTCAGCTTCTTGCGTGCCAGCATTTCGATCGTCGGCCGCACTCCGATCACCGGCATCTGGAACACCCAGATCACATTCGACCCCAACTGGGCCACGAAGTCATTGACCCGATTGTTGACGCCGTTGATGACCGAGGAAATGGTGATTACGGTGGAGACGCCGATCACGATGCCCAGGATGGTCAATCCCGAACGCAGCTTGTTTGCGCGCAGCGTTCGCAGCGCCATCTTCACCGATTCGCGTGTTTGCCCTTTAGCCATAGGTTGCTCCGCAACAGTTCAAAGTTTTCAGTTGTCAGTTTTCAGTTGTCAGTAGCTGCCGGGTCACAGTGATTCGATCAATGCGAAGATCATTTTGCCAACCTCCTGCGATAGCCCGAGCGCGGCGTCGATGCGAGGTGCGCTCGCGAGGTTCAGCTTTCGAGCGAGTTCAAGTTGTGTCTGCACCTCGTAATTCGATCCTCTTGCGATAGCGAGAAACTGCTTGAACTCGCCTACATTCTTTCTCCCGGTTCCTTCCGCGATATTGCTCGGAACGGACATTGAGGACCGGCGGATCTGGCTCGTCATGCCGTACAGATCTTCGCGAGGAAATGCCTTTGAGAGCTCGTAGACTGAAGCCGCCATATCCATGGAGCGATGCCAGACTTGCAGATCCCGATATGCCTGTCCCATCCGTCGTGCCTCTTACTGACATCTGAAAACTGCCCACTGAAGACTGAAAACTGACAACTGAAAACTCGCTCCACTACATTTCTGCCCGCAACGCGACCACCGGATCGAGCTTCGCCGCCTTGCTCGCCGGATATACGCCGAAGAAAATGCCCACGAACGTGGCCAATGCCAGCCCCAGGAAAACCGCCCATATCGGTACCGCCGTGGGAAAGCCCACCACCACCGTGATGATCTTACCCACAAGAACTCCGCCCATCACGCCCAATGCGCCGCCCACCAGCGCGAGAAATCCGCTTTCGATCAGGAACTGCAGCAGCACGTCGCGCTGCTTGGCGCCCAGTGCTTTTCGCACTCCGATCTCCCGCGTCCGCTCCGTTACGCTCACCAGCATGATGTTCATGATCACCACGCCGCCCACCACCAGCGCGATGGAGGCCAGGCCCAGAACGACGGCCGCGAAGATCGAGCTGA
>Ga0134126_10000911_pt1 | contig 37390 bp, 40 predicted proteins | sample KB31752_FD_96881 | JGI IMG/M metagenome (GOLD analysis project Ga0134126, IMG submission 96881) | Terrestrial soil microbial communities with excess Nitrogen fertilizer from Kellogg Biological Station, Michigan, USA - KB3-175-2 | ecosystem: Environmental > Terrestrial > Soil > Unclassified ...
CCCGGAGGTCCGTCGGTGCCATCCCGTCCTCCCCCGCCAAGCGTGCTCACGTAAATGCCCTCGGGCCCGCAATGGATGGTGTGTGGACGCGAGTAGCCGGTCTTCCTGAAGAGTTCCTCGGGCTCGATGATCTTGTGAATCCGCGCCTTCGTGGGATCGGGCTTGGTGTCCACGATGTAGATGCGCGACGAGCGGAGTCCGGGGATGATGAGATAGCGCCGCTCAACGAAGGCGTGTCCGGCGAGCGGAGACAGGGCCGACGAGCAGGCGTTCCAGCCGCAATGATGAAATTCGTCGCCCGTGCTCGGCATGGACACGGTGTGGACGACCCGGCCGTAGGTCGGCGAGGATGGTTTGACGTCGACGACGGCGAGCGCGTCCGGCCTGGAAAAGTCGGGGCTGAGCAGCAAGGTGAAGGCGAAGTTCTCCGCTGGTGCTTCCATCGCAAGCCTGGGCGATGCGTGAAAGGTGGGATCTGGCCTCATGGTCATGGCATTGCCTCCCAATTTGCGTCGGCCAGCGTCGACATGGCTACGGGCAAGAGGCAGTGATGTGCCGGCTCTTAGACCCAAGTCCGCGAACTCAACTGGCGCATGCACAATACGCGATTACGCCAGCGCCGGGAACGGCAAGACGTAAAACGCCAAGACTTGTGACTGCCGCCCGCAATGAAATTACTTCAGCAGGATCTGGCGGAAGGGGTATCCGGAGTGTGGCTCTCCGGTTGCTGTTGATGAGTGCGTCGATCGGCCTCACCCCCTGGATCCTCGATCGCTTCGGGTGCCATGGACGCCATTGGGGCCCAAGCGATCCTTTCGGATTAGTACCTCTGAAATCTCACGATCCGTCCCGACTTAGGGCAGACTGCGCTCGCGGCCCTCCATGATCCAAGCCCCTGCTTCCCGGGGCCGCCGGCCTCGGTACACACCGGATGTACCGAGGCCGTTTGGTTTTTCGCAGGAGTTTGCAATCGCTGCGCTTTTCATGGATGCCGTACTCGAAGACATGAGTGCTTTTCATGTCGAGAAGAACGGCATCAAGGCCGATGCCATTGCCGCCCGGCAATTCCACGCGCTCAAGCAGTCGAGAAAGTTGAGGCTGCACGGGGTTCAGGCCGTGTTCCATCAAACGCGCGACAGGTCTGATGGACGCCTTTGTTGCGCAACCGAATAACCAATTTGTCACAAATCGCCATTACTCTCCCCCTCCGACTAGCGCGCAAGAAAAAAGGTATCCTTATGGGAAAGCCTCCGCGTGCGGCTGTAGCCAAATGCCCGTACGAACTGGTCTTCGTAGTCGATTCTCTCAAACAGCAGATGTTAGATCTCAAGGCCTTACGCAAGAAGGTGACCGAAGCCGAAGCCGCAACTGCACGTCGCCAAAGGCGAAGCAAGCGAGGCGGCCGCGACGGTTGACGGGGCCCCACGCGCGGCCATAAACAAGTACGGTGACGTTGGTAGCAATGCGGTAGCACAGTCGCGGTACATTCTTGCGACGACCGAAAAAGCAGAACGACATCAAACACGGAAGGGTGGCCGAGTGGTTTAAGGCACCGGTCTTGAAAACCGGCGTGCCCGCAAGGGTACCGTGGGTTCGAATCCCACCCCTTCCGCCAGTTCCGTCCACGTTTCCTGCGAACTCACAACTGTTGTTGACCGTCGGCCGTTTGTCGGCGGCCCTTTCATTGTTCGATCACGGAACGCTCGAACGCGACGCTTTTTAATAGCGGCCGCAATCGGCGAGCGCTTGTGGCTGTCCCAGGCAATCGTGATAGGCCGAAGACCTATACCCATAGAGACGCGCGCACTGACGGTGCCAGTTGCCGCACAGGTCCTCCGATCCCTCCCGGTATCCGCCTCGATAGGAAGCTCCGCCGCAATCATACCGCGCCTGTGGTTGATTCATGCACTCGTTCCACCGTTCGGTACCGCCGCCATAGAGCCGGGCACATTGTCGCTGCCAGTTGGCGCACTGCACCTGAACGACGCCCCGACCCGTCGGGCTCAGATGAGTGAATGGCATTGCCGCCGAGCTACCGGCGCTCACTGTCAGGATGCCGGCAACAACCAGTAGTGACATCCCTGAATTTCTCATGTGTCCGTCCTCCTTGAGAGGCTTTGGCAACCGCAATGGGGATGGCCAGGTTCCAATCGGCGAGGAGAGACATCGCGCGGGGCTCCTTCGCCGCGCTTTGCCGATGATTTTTCACTCCCGAGCAAAAGGGAACCGGAACTTCCGGTAACCCTGAGCTATTTTGGGGTGAGAGGACGCACAAAGACACGAGGCGCGCATGAGGATCAAGATCCTTCCCTCCGATGAAGTTTTTCTCGGACTCGCTGTCGGCTGCACCGTCTTCCTCATTGAACTTGGCATCCTTGCGCTGTCGCTCGACTGATAATCTCTGAAGGACCTTGCAACTGAACTATTCTCAGTCATCAGCGTTATGGGCAGCGGGCCGGGTAATTGCGCGAGGCGGCCATGAGCGCGCTGTGGGAATGGGAAAAGATCGATAATTTCGGTTCGCTCCGTGAGCGGGATAGCTTCCTGGCCTGGATGCAAGATCAGGTCGCGCGTGGCCTCTCCGAAGAGGTAGACACTCCCGCGAGTCAATCGCCCGAGCCGGGTGATCGTTGGTTTCGATTTGTTCCGACCGGCGCGCTCTGGCGTCTGGTGCCCGACGAAAACCCATATGGACCGGGGTTCTGGCCGGTTTGCGAACCTCCTCATACAGAAACGACTGCAGGCAGATCGTCGGTGGCCGCCGGTTGATTATCGATAGCTCGCGGCCGATGGCCGATCGTCGCCGGTACGGCGATCAATTATGGCCTGCCGGTGAGGCCTTATGCCGGTCCCGGCTACTACTAATGACCTGAAAGCGTCATCGCCTCGCGCGGCATCTCTCGCGCGAACACCCTCACCGCCCGCGCCGGCCACGATGGCCAGGGGCGGTGTAAAGCCCTCCGCTGGGGCCGCCATAGCAGGTCCGTCCCGGCTTTGCCCATCCACAGGGCGGATAGGCCGGCTTGCGGCCCCGCACCAATTCGAGGCCTGCGTTTGACGCTCCGGGCGTCACCAGTTGCAGCTCGCTTGAAAGCGGCGCAAGCATCAGCCCGATCGCGACAGCAACCATCAGTCTCCGGAAAGAGGTCATCCCAATGCTCCCTTCAGTGAGAGCATCAGGCCTCAGTCTTTCACGCTCGTCTTGGACCGATTGGCGCTGTGGTTGGACTGTGCGGTGTTGATCACCTCCCCCACCTGAGCACCACAGGATCGAGCTCCTTCGCGATCTCGATCAACCCCGCGCGCGTTGCCGGATGCAGCGGCTGCAGCGGGTGGCGCACGATGTCGGAGGCGATGACGCCGCCTGCCTTCATCAAGACCTTGCTGGCGGCCAGACCGCATTGGCGGTTCTCGTAATTGATGAGCGGCAGCCAGCGCCCGTAGGCCAGCACGGCCTCGCCGCGGCGGCCGGCGAAAAAGGGATCCATGATCTGCCTGATGCCGTCGGGATAGCCGCCGCCGGTCATTGCGCCGGTGGCCCCCGCGTCAAGGTCGGCCATCAGCGTGATCGCCTCCTCGCCGTCCCACGGCCCCTCGATCACGTCCCCGCCTGCGGCGATCAGAGCACGCAGCTTGTTTGCGGCGCCCGGCACCTCGACCTTGAAATAGCGGATGTTGGCGAACTCCTTGGCCATCCGCGCCAGGAGATCGACCGACAGCGGCGTGCCCGCGACGGGCGCATCCTGGATCATGACGGGAATGCCGACGCTATCGGAGACCACGCGAAAGAATTCGAAGACGGCCGCTTCAGGCACGCGGAAGGTCGCGCCGTGATAGGGCGGCATCACCATCACCATGGCGGCTCCCGCCTGCTCGGCCTGGCGGCTGCGCGCCGCGCACACGGCGGAGGAAAAATGCGTCGTCGTGACGACGACAGGCACGCGGCCCGCGACATGGTCGAGCACGGTGTGCATCACGCTCTCGCGCTCGGCGTCCGTCAGCACGAACTGCTCGGAGAAATTGGCGAGAATGCAGAGCCCCTGCGAGCCCGCATCGATCATGAAATCGACGCAGCGGCGCTGACCGTCGAGGTCGAGATTGCCCTTGGCGTCGAAGATGGTCGGCGCGACGGGAAACACGCCGCGATAGGGTCGCTTGGAGGTCATGATCGAAATTCCCCGGGAGTAACTTTGAAACGCAGGGCCAGCGATCCTTACCCGATCCGATCGGTGGGTGCGATAGGTCGAACAGCGCCTGAACGCAATCGTGGGCGGCAAGCCCCGGCGAAAACGCCGCGCCTCCCTGTTCAATTCTGCATCGATTTTTGGACGGCCTGCGGCATAATTCAAGATGAAGGGGAAACGCAGCAATGACGACCAAGGCCAGGACAAGGCGCGCCACTGAGAATGGAACCAGATTCGACGCCGTCGTGGTTGGCGCCGGCTTTGCCGGCATGTACATGCTGCACCGCCTGCGCGGACTCGGCTTCACGGCTCGCGTGTTCGAGGCCGGCAGCGGCGTCGGCGGCACCTGGTACTGGAACCGCTATCCCGGCGCGCGTTGCGACGTCGAGAGCATGCAGTACTCTTTCTCGTTCTCGGAAGAACTGGATCAGGAGTGGATCTGGTCCGAAAAATATTCGCCGCAGCCGGAGATCCTCGCCTACGCCAACCACATCGCCGATCGTTTTGATCTGCGCCGCGACATTGTGTTCGACACCCGCGTGACCAAGGCGACGTTCGATGAGGCTGGTAAGCGCTGGCACATCGAGACCGATCGCGGCGACAAGGTATCCGCGCGCTTCTGCATCATGGCGGTGGGCTGCCTGTCGGCGCCGAACCGGCCGCGCTTCGAAGGCATCGACGATTTCAAGGGGCCGATCTACCACACCGGCGAATGGCCGCATGAGGGCGTGGACTTCACGGGCTTGCGCGTCGGCGTGATCGGCACCGGCTCGTCTGCGATCCAGTCGATCCCGATCATCGCCAAGCAGGCCTCGCAGCTCACCGTGTTCCAGCGCACGGCGACCTGGTCGGTGCCGGCCTGGAACGAGCGGCTCTCGCCGGACTATCTGAAGCAGGTGAAGGCGCACTATCCGGAGCTGCGGGCGAAGGCTCGCGCCCGCCCGACCGGCTTCTACTTTCCCTTCAACATCAAGCCGGCGCTGGAAGCGAGCGCGGAGGAACGGGACAAGCAGTACGAAGAGTCCTGGGCGCGCGGCGGGCTGCCCTTCCTCGGCGCCTTCGGCGATCTCCTGTTCGAGAAGGAAGCCAACGACACCATCGCCGATTTCGCACGGAGGAAGATCCGCGGCATCGTCAAGGATCCGGCGGTCGCCGAACTGCTGTGTCCGGAAAACGTGTTCGGCTGCAAGCGGCTTTGCGTCGATACCGGCTATTTCGAGACCTACAATCTGCCGCATGTGAAGCTGGTCGATGTTTCCAGGACCGGAATCGAACGCTTCTCGGCCGGCGGCATCGTGGTGGACGGGGTCCAATATCCCGTCGATGCGATCGTCTCCGCGACCGGCTTTGCGGCGATGACGGGATCCTATGACAAAATCACCATCGCCGGCCGCAGCGGTCTGACGCTTGCCGAAAAATGGCGCGTCGGTCCCCGCACCTATCTGGGGTTGGCGTCGGCCGGCTTCCCGAACCTGTTCATGATCACCGGGCCCGGCAGCCCCTCGGTGCTCGCCAGCATGATCCAGGCAATCGAGCAGCATGTCGACTGGTTGGTCGATTGCTTCGGTCACATGCGCGACATCGGAGCGAGCACGATCGAGGCGCGCGTGGAAGACGAGGACGCCTGGGTCGAGCATGTGAACGAGGTCTCGAAGGTTTCGCTGCGCTCGACCTGCAGCTCCTGGTATGTCGGCAGCAACACCCCGGGCCGTCCGCGCGTGTTCATGCCCTATATCGGCGGCTTTCCGATCTATGTGCAGAAATGCAATGAGGTCATGAGTAGCGGCTTTGACGGCTTTGTGCTGGAGGGCGCGACCAAAACCAACAAGCCGCCGCAGGTGCGCCTGACTGAGCGCTGGCGCGCGCCGCTCGATATCGAGGTGATGTCGCCCGCCGCCGTCGCCGCCGGGCGCGTGCCGGTGGTGTAAGGCCGTTATCCGCTTGCGGCTTTGGCGCAATAGTCTCGCCAGAATTTTCGGTACCCCTCCTCCACATGCCGCGTATAGATCGCGCAATTGCCGGCCGCTGAGCTTGCGACCTGCGCCGGCAGGCTGGCGCGCAGCGCGGCGAGTTCGGCAGGTCGGGACGCGAATTTCAGCGCAATCGCGAGATAACCGTCCTCGTTATCGGCGACCCAGTCGTCGAGGCCGACCGCCTTGACGATGGCGCCACCTGCGCGCGCCGCCGGGCTGTTGCCGAGTTTGGTGACTACGGGAACGCCGATCTGCAGCGGCTCCCAGGTCGAAATGCCGCCGTTTTGCGGGAACGGATCGAGCGCGATGTCGATGTCGGCAAACATCGCCAGATGCTCGAGACGGGTGGTCTTGCCAAGGCAACGGACGCGATCCGCAGGAATGCCATGGGCAACAAAGCGGGCGATTAATCCGTCACGCAGAAGGGAATCGCTCATCGAGGGGTTCTTGACGACCATCATCGAACCCGGCAATGCGGCCATCAGCTTCGACCAGAGCTGCAAGGCCGGCTCCGAAATCTTGTCGGTGCGGTTGAACATGCCGAAGGTGACGTGGCCGTTGCGAAGCATCGGCAGCGGCGAAGGCTTGATCACCGGCGGCCGCTCAATGGTAATGAGCGAGGGCAGGTCGTAAACCTTTTCCGCAAAAAGATGCCGGACTGCGGGTGGAATGGTGACGGCGTCGGCGAGCAGATAATCGATGGTCGGAAGCCCCGTGCCGGTCACGTTGCCAACCGCTGTGACCTGGATCGGTGCTGGCTTGCGCGCAAATACGGAGAGTCGGTGGCCGGCGGAATGTCCGGACAGATCGACGAGGATGTCGACCTTGTCGGCCTGGATCCGGTCGGCCAGCGTCTCATCGGCAAGCTGCCAGGCGTCGACCCAGCGATCGACCATCGGGCGAAAGCATTCCGTCGTGCCGTCGTTCAGCGGCGAGCAGGAATAGGCGATGACCTCGAACCGCGCATGATCGTGGTGGCGCAGGATCGGCATGAAGCCGAGTGCGGCAGAATGATCGCGGAAGTCGGAGGAAACATAGCCGACGACGATGCGCCGCTCCGGGTCAAAGTTGCGCTCGCCGAGCGACTGGCGCGGCAGACGCGAGCCGATCGCCTCCCACCAATATTTCCGCACGGCCTGAAGCTGCGCAAAATCGGTTCCGGGCAGGAAATCAAGCGCGAAGATCTTCTTGGTGATCGCGTCCTCATAGTCCGGCTTGATGGCGAGCGCGCGGTCGTAATGCTCGATCGCGGTGGCGATGTCCCCCTGCATCGCAAAGCAGGCGCCGAGCAGGCCCCAGCCGATTTCCGAATTCGGATTCCGGGCCAGCACCTTGTTGCTGGCCGCAATCGCCACTGCCGTGTTTCCGTTGAGGAGGGTGATTGTGGCCTTGCCGCAGAGCGCCGGATCCAGAAGGGGTTCAAGAGTGAGGGCCGCGTCAAACTCGACTTCCGCCTTCTCGAATTGGCCCAATTGCTGATAGAGCCGCCCGCGTTGGGCGATCACGCCGGCCGCATCCGGCTTGATCGCCAGCGCCGCATTCAGCGCCGCGAGCGCCTGATCGAAATTGCGCAGGTTCATGCTGACCAGGCCCTTGCCGAGCAGGGCCGGCACATGGCGCGGCAGCAGTGCGAGCGCGCGGTCGAAGCTCTCGTCGGCCTCCTTGTTCCGGCTGGACAGCAATAGCGCCATGCCGCGGTTGCTATGGGCGTCGCCGTAATCCGGCTTCAGCGCGATGGCGCGATCGTGGGCGGCGACCGACTCCTCGAAACGGAAAAGATTCATCAGCGCATTGCCGAGATTGGTGAGCGCGGTCGGGAAGTTCGGCTTAAGCGCGAGAGCGCGTTCGTGGCGGGCCAGGGCCTCCTCGTGGCGGCCGAGCCGGAACAGCGACAATCCAAGATTGGATTGCGCTTCCGCCGAGCGCGGGTCGATCTCGACCGCACGCGCCAGGACCACCGCCGCCTCGGCATATCGGCCGCAGTCGTTTTCCGACGCGCCGAGCAGATGCAGGGCGTCAAAATGATTGGGCAGATCCTTCAGGATCTGCCGGCACAGCGCCTGCGCCTCCAGATGCCGGCCCTCGCGGTAGGCCTTGATCGCGGCCGGCAACAGGACTTCCGCCTGCTTCCTCGCCTGCTTTTGCAGCCGTGCGTTCTGAAAGGCACGCGAGCCGACACTGCTTTGCAATTGCGATTCTCCGCTCCATCCTCGCGATGGCTGCTAGATTCTCGATGATTCGCGTCCGGTTGGCGAATGCCTTCTCTCGGCAATTTGGCGCTCGGTTAAACGTTGTTAACCATCCGCGTTCTAGCGTTGATTCGCTGACCTCACCGATCTGCCTTCAGGTACACCGTGGTGCGCATTGCTCATTCTTCCGGCAAGACATTGGACGATCGGACGAGGCTCGAGTCCGCGGACAGCCAGGCGTTGCGGCTTGCCTGCGGCAGCGCCAATTCGATCGCCTTCGTTTCCGGCAATTTCAACGTCGTTCACCCGGGCCATCTCCGGCTGCTGAAGTTCGCGGCCGAACAGGCCGACGTCCTGGTCGTCGGCGTCAATTCCGATTCTTCCCCGGGTGTCACGGTTCCGCAGCAGGTACGGGTCGAGAATGTGTGCTCGATCAGCATGGTCGATTACGCAGTCTCGCTCAACGTTCCGGCACAAACCTTCATCGCCTCGCTGCAGCCCAATGTGGTGGTCAAGGGCAAGGAGTTCGAGCAGCGCCAAAATCCCGAGCAGAGCGTGGTCGACGCCTATGGCGGGCGCCTGGTGTTTAGTTCCGGCGAGCTACGCTTCGCCTCGCTTTCGCTGGTTGAGCGGGATTATACCGATCCCGATATCGCCTCGGTTACCAAGCCGAAGGATTTTCCGAGCCGGCACGGCTTCGAGATCACACAGCTCAAATCGACTCTGGCCAGCATGGCGGGCATGCGAGTACTCGTGATCGGCGACCTCATCATCGACGAATACGTCACCTGCGACGCGATCGGGATGTCGCAGGAGGATCCGACCATCGTGGTAACGCCGATCGTGACCAAGACGTTCGTCGGCGGCGCCGGCGGCGTCGCGGCGCACGCGAGAGGTCTTGGCGCCGATGTCCGGTATTGTACGGTGGTCGGCGAGGACGAATTCGCAAGCTTTGCACTCGAGAATCTGGAAGAACAGGGCATCCGCTGCGACTGTTTCGCAGATCCCACGCGGCCAACGACCCGCAAACAGCGCTACCGCGCGCTGAACAAGACCTTGCTGCGCGTCAACCATCTCCGTCATCATGCACCGGGTCCTGATATCCAGGGCAGGATGCTGAAGGCGGTCGAACAGGCCCTGCCCGACTGCGACCTCCTCTTGTTCTCCTGCTTCAACTATGGCTGCCTGCCGCAAGACCTGGTCGATGCCATCACGGCGAAAGCACGCGCCAAGGACGTGATGCTCGCGGCCGACAGCCAGGCCTCGTCCCAGCTCGGTGATGTCTCTCGCTTCCGCGGCATGTCGCTGATCACCCCGACCGAGCGCGAGGCCCGTCTCGCGCTGAACGATTTCGAGACCGGACTTGCCGATGTCGGCGAACGTCTGATCCACAAGGCGAATGCCGACAACCTCGTGATCACGCTCGGTGCCGAAGGCTTGCTCGTCAACACGCTCGACAACGGCACGCTCGTCACCGACCGCCTGCCAGCACTCAATCCCTCGCCGAAAGACGTCGCCGGGGCCGGCGACAGCTTCTTCATGAGTTCGGCGATGGCCCTTCGAGTCGGCGCCGACATCTGGCAGAGCTCCTATCTCGGCGCGCTCGCTGCCGCGCTGCAGGTTTCGCGCGTCGGCAACAGCCCGATGACCGCAGCCGAGCTGGTCGCGGAAGTCGACGGCTCGAGCTACGAGCACGACTAGAGGAGAACGACGATGCGCGCGCTTCTTCTCGCTGCCGGAATGGGGCTTCGCTTGCTGCCGATCACGGCGACCACGGCCAAATGCATGGTTGAGATCAACGGACGGCCGCTCCTTGATTATTGGTTGGAGCTTCTGTTCCACGGCGGCGTCGAGCGCGTTCTCGTCAACACCCACTGGCTCGAGCACCAGGTCATCGGCTTTGTGAGGGCCTCCCGCTGGGCCGCGCGTGTCGATCTCGTGCACGAGGAGGAACTGCTCGGCACTGGCGGAACCGTGCTTGCCAACCGCGGGTGGTTCGCCGGGCAACCCTTCGTCGTTGCACATGCCGACAACCTCACCGACTTCGACGTTCGCGGCTTCATCGAGGCGCATCGCCGGCGGCCGGCTGATTGCGCCATCACCATGCTCGGCTTCCGGACCGACGCTCCCCGCTCCTGCGGCATCCTGGAGGTCGATGATCGCGGCACCGTGACCGCCTTTCACGAGAAGGTCGATGATCCGCCCGGCAATCTCGCCAACGGAGCGGTCTATCTTTTCGAGCCAGAGGTCGTCGAGGCGATCGCGTCCTTCGGCCGGCCGGTGGTCGACCTCTCGACCGAGATCATCCCGCGCTTCATCGGCCGCATCATTTGCGTCGAGACGCACGGCTATCACCGCGACATCGGTACGCCCGAGAGCCTCGCGCGCGCCATCGCAGATACCGCCCCGCGGCGCTCCAGCCGCGCCAGCATCGCCTAGGGGAGCATCATGAAGGTCTTTCTCACCGGCGCCTGCGGCTACAAGGGCAGCGTTCTCGTTCCGAAGCTGTTGAAGGCAGGACACGAAGTAGTGGCGTTCGATATCATGTGGTTCGGCAATTTCCTTGAGCCGCATCCGGACCTCACCGTCGTCAAGGGCGATATCCGCGATCCCGACGCCTACGATCTGGCCGGGTGCGACGCCATCATTCACCTGTCGAGCGTGGCGAACGACCCTTGCGGCGATCTCGACCCGAAGCTGACCTGGGAAATCTCGTGCCTTGCGACCATGCAGCTCGCCGATCGCGCAAGGCGAGCCGGCGTCAAGCGCTTCATCTATGCTTCGTCCGGCAGCGTCTATGGCATCAAGGACGAGGAGCTGGTCACCGAAGATCTCGAGCTGTTGCCGATCTCAGAATACAACAAGACCAAGATGTGCGGCGAGCGCATCGTGCTGTCCTACAAGGACGACATGATCGTGCAGATCGTTCGTCCCGCGACCGTCTGCGGGTTCTCGCCGCGGCAGCGGCTCGACGTCTCCGTCAACATGCTGACCATGCAGGCACTGACCAACGGCCGCATCACGGTGTTCGGCGGCAACCAGACCCGCCCGAACATCCACATCGACGATATCACCGACCTCTACCTCTTCCTGCTCGACCATCCCGAGCATCAGGGGATCTACAACGCCGGCTTCGAGAACATCTCGATCCTCGATATCGCGAACATGGTGGTGAGGCACGTCGACGCCGATATCGTCGTGACGCCCTCGAACGATCCGCGCAGCTACCGTGTCAATTCGGACCGCCTGCTCGCCACCGGCTTCCGTCCGAAGAAGACCGTGGAGGATGCGATCACGGAGATGATCGGCATGTACTCGCAGGGGCGGCTGAAGAACGAGGACCGCTGGTACAATCTGAAATGGATGGAGCGGGAGGTGGTGAAATGACCGTGGCAGTCGCCCTTCCGCAACCTTCGGCCCTGTTCAGCGACTATTCGGAGCGGCTGAGCGCTGCGCTGAAGGAGTTCGACTGGGCGCCCGTCGAACGGCTTGCCCATGATCTCCTGGATTGCTGGCGCACGGGTCGGCAGGTGTTTCTGGCCGGCAATGGCGGCAGCGGCGGCAACGCCAACCATCTTGCGAACGATTTCCTTTATCCGCTCTCGAAGACCCCGGGCTCGGGACTACGCGCGCATTCGCTGTCGGCCAATCCCGCCATCATCAGTTGCCTCGCCAATGACGAAGGCTATGAGCGGATTTTCTCGATGCAGCTTGCGGTGCTGGCGCGCGAGGACGATGTGCTGATCGTGATGTCGGGCTCGGGCAATTCGCCGAACATCCTCGCGGCCCTCGAGGAGGCCAAGGTGATCGGCATGACCAGCTATGCCCTGCTCGGCTTCTCCGGCGGCAAGGCCAAGGCGCTCGCCGACGTGCCCATTCACTTCCGCGTCGACGACATGCAGATCGCCGAAGATGCCCAGATGATCGTCGGCCATATGCTGCTGCAGTGGCTCTACGGGCAGCGCGACGGCGTCAACGCGCAGAAAAACCAGGCGGCAGAGCTGCGGCGAACATGGCGGCGAATGAAAAATACCTGATCCTCGGCTCGAACTCGTTTTCGGGTGCGACGCTGGCCGATCATCTCGCGGCCGAAGGCCACGACGTGCTGGCGGCGAGCCGGTCCGCGGAAGCGCATCCGGCGTTTCTGCCCTACAGGTGGCGGGCACGGCCGGGCCGCGTGCGCTTTGCGCGGATCGATCTCAACCGTGATCTGTGCACACTGAAGACGCTGCTCGCCGCCGAGCGCCCGACCCATGTCGTGAATTTCGCCGCGCAAAGCATGGTCGGCGAAAGCTGGCTTCACCCCGACCACTGGATGATGACCAATGTCGTCTCGACCGTGCGGCTGCACGAGCTCCTGCGCAACTATGACGGGCTTGTCCGCTACGTCCATGTCACGACGCCCGAGGTCTATGGCTCGACCGATGGTTGGGTGACGGAAAGCGCCCCCTTCAATCCCTCGACGCCTTACGCGGTCTCGCGTGCGGCCGCCGACATGAGCCTGCGCACGTATTTTGCCAACTACAAGTTTCCGGTCGTCTTCACCCGCGCCGCCAATGTCTATGGTCCCGGTCAGCAGCTCTATCGCATCGTGCCGCGTACCATCGTCGCCGCCATGGGCGGCGAGAAGCTTCGGCTGGACGGCGGCGGCAAGTCGGTCCGGGTCTTCATCCACATGAGCGATGTTTCGGATGCGACGTTGAAGATCGCGCGCAGCGGCAAGCTCGGTGAGGCCTATCACATCTCCGGCTGCGAGCTGGTCTCGATCCGCTCGCTGGTGGAAACCATCCTGAAGCAGCTTGGGAAATCCTTCGACGAGTGCGTCGAGATCGCACCCGAACGGCCGGGCAAGGACACCGCCTACATGCTCGACACGTCAAAGCTCAGGAGCGAACTCGGCTGGCGCGACGTCGTTTCTCTCGAACGCGGTATCGAGGACGTCATCCGCTGGGCCGACCAGTTCAAGAGCGAGCTGGCCAAGCAGCCGGCGAAATACGTCCACAAGCCCTGAGGGAGAGCGCGATGGGGAGAGGACGATGAATATCGTGGTTCGAGCCGCCGACGGCGGGATCGATGCGCCCGCCCTGACGCGCCGCGCCGCTGAGCTGCGCGGCAAGATCATCGGGATGTCGCATGCGGCTCAGGCCGCGCACCTCGCCTCCTCGCTATCCTGCGCCGACATCGTCACCGCTGCCTATTGGCATGTGCTCAGGATCGATGCGGCGCGGCCGAAGGATCCCCTGCGCGACCGCTTCATACTTTCCAAGGGTCATGCCGCCGCCGCGCTCTACGCGGCGCTGGCGATGAAGGGCTTTTTCGCGCTTCAGGAGCTCGACACCTATTGCCAGGACGGCGGGCGGCTCGCCGAGCATCCGCCAGCCAACTTGTTGCCCGGCGTCGAAGCCGCCACCGGCTCGCTCGGCCATGGCTTGCCGCTCGGCTGCGGCATGGCACTGTCGGGCCGGATCAAGGGAGAAGTGTTTCGCGTCTTTGCGCTGCTCTCCGACGGTGAAAACAACGAGGGCTCGGTGTGGGAGGCCGCGATGTTCGCCGCGGCCCAGAAGCTCGATAATGTCTGCGTCATCGTCGACTACAACAAATGGCAGGCCACGGCTCGCTCCAACGAGACCTTGATGCTGGCGCCGCTCGCCGACAAGTGGACGGCATTCGGCTGGGACGCGCGCGAGATCGACGGGCATGACGTTGGTGCGGTCGCCGAAGCGATGCAGCGCGTGCCGAACGGATCGGGCAAGCCGGTGGCGCTGATCGCCCACACCGTCAAGGGCAAGGGCGTGTCGTTCATGGAAGATGACAACAACTGGCATTACCGCGCGCCGACCGCGGATGAGGTCGTGAAAGCCCGAAAGGAGCTGGGGCTCGCATGAGAAACGCCTTTGCGGACGAACTGACCAAGCTCGGCGATGAGGACGCGCGCGTGGTCATGCTGTCGGGCGATATAGGCAATCGCCTGTTCGACAAGTTCAAGGCAAGGCACGCGCAGCGTTTCTTCAATTGCGGCGTCGCCGAGGCCAACATGATGGGGGTGGCTGCCGGCATGGCCATGAATGGCCTGCGGCCGGTCGCCTACACCATCACGCCCTTCATCACCACGCGCTGCCTCGAGCAAATCCGCACGGATGTCTGCTATCACGAGGCGCCGGTGACCATCGTGGCGGTCGGCGCGGGGCTCGCCTATGCCGGCCTTGGGCCGACCCATCATGCCTGCGAGGATATCGCCTTCCTGCGCTCGCTGCCGAACATGGTGGTGATCTGCCCCGGCGATTCCTTCGAAGTGCGCGCAGCGCTGCGCGCCTGCCTGCAGCAGGACAGGCCCGTCTACATCCGGCTTGGCAAGAAGGGTGAGCCGGTCGTACATTCCGGACCGCTCGCGGATTTTGCCATCGGCAAGGCCATCACAATGGCGCGCGGCAGCGATGCCTGCCTGCTCTCGACCGGCAATATGCTCCCCGAGGCGACCGAGGCGGCGCATGCGCTGGAGCTGCAAGGCATCTCCACCGAGGTGGTCAGCTTCCACACCGTAAAGCCGCTCGACGAGGCGTGCCTGACTGATGTGTTTGCGCGCTTCCCGCTGGTCGCGACCATCGAGGAGCATTCGCGCATCGGCGGCTTTGGCGCGGCCGTTGCAGAATGGCTGATCGATAACAGCGTCAGGCCGCGGCAATTCATCCGCTTCGGCACGCCGGATGCCTTCTTCAAAAAGTCCGGCGAGCAGGACTATGCACGCGAAGTGCTTGGCCTTTCCGCGCCCCAGATCGCGGCAAAGGTCGCGGACGCATTGCGGCAGACGAGGCAATGAAAACCACCGCCGCCCTCCTCGTTCAGACCGGAGCCCCGCTCGTCGTCGCGGAGATCGACACGCCTGCGCTGAAGGCGGGCCAGGTGCTGGTCGAGATCGCCTATTCCGGCGCCTGTGGCACGCAGGTGATGGAATGGCGCGGCGACAAGGGCGAGGACAAATGGGTGCCGCACTGCCTGGGTCACGAGGGCACCGGCACGGTGCTCGAGATCGGCAGCGCCGTGACCAAGGTGAAGGCGGGCGACAAGGTCGTGCTGTCCTGGATCAGGGGCTCTGGTATCGAGGCTGGCGGCGTTGTCTACGCCTGGGGCGAGAAGAAGGTCAACGCCGGCGGCGTCACCACCTTTCAGCGCCATGCGGTGGTCAGCGAAAACCGGCTCACGCTGCTGCCAACCGAATTGCCGATGGATATCGCCGTGCTGCTCGGCTGCGCGGCGCCGACCGGCATGGGCGCGGTTTATAATGTGTTGAAGGCTCAGCCGGGCGATGCAGTCGCCGTGTTCGGCACCGGCGGCGTCGGACTTCATGCCATCATGGCGGCGGCCCTCGTCGGTGCGATGCCGGTGATTGCCGTCGATCCCAATCCGACCCGACGCGCGCTCGCGCCGCTTTACGGCGCCACCCACGTGATCGATCCGACCGGCGTCGATGTCCTCACGGAAATCAGGAAGATCGTCCCGCAAGGCTTGGATATTGCAGTGGAATCATCGGGCGCGCCGGCCGCGATGGAGCAGGCCGTCAACGCCACACGCCAGCAGGGCGGCCGTGCAGTGGTGATCGGTAATGCGCGGCATGGTGCGACGCTCTCGCTCAACCCTGCCGTCTTCAATCAAGGCAAGAGCCTGCTGGGCACCTGGGGCGGCGACAGCGTGCCGGATCGCGACTATGGCCGCTTCGCGCGTCTGCTCGCGGCTGGCCGCTTTCCCGTGCGCAACCTGCTGTCGAAACCCTATGCGCTCGAGCAGGCCGATCAGGCCTTGCAGGATCTCGCCTCCGGCAAGATCGGCCGGCCGCTGATCGACATGTCGCTGCGAGCATAGCCATGCGGATCGGGATCGATTTCGACAACACGATCGCCTGCTACGATGGCGTCTTTCACGCCGCGGCACTGGAGCGCGGGCTGATCCCCGAACATCTCGGGCGCGACAAGAACAGCGTGCGTGATCATCTCAACGGGGTCGGCCGTGCCGAGGATTTCACGGAGCTGCAGGGCCATGTCTATGGCGCCCGCATGGATCTGGCGGCACCCTATCGCGGCTTTGCCGATTTCGTCTCGGCTACGCGGAAGGCTGGGCACGAGCTCTTCGTCGTCAGCCACAAGACGCGATACCCCATTCGCGGACCAAAGTATGATCTGCACGCCGCGGCGCGGAGCTTTTTGGCAGCGCGCGGGCTGGTCGGCGCGAGCAGCGGGCAAATCGATCCAGGCCAAATCGATCCGGACAACGTCTTCTTCGAATTGAGCAGGGAAGAAAAAGTCGCGCGCGTGGCCCGCCTGCGCTGCGATGCGTTCATCGACGATCTCCCGGAAGTTTTTGCGCTTCCGGGTTTTCCAGCGGGCGTGCGCTGCATCCTGTTCGATCCAGAGAAGCAATTGGCGGCTGCCGCAAGCGAAGGACAGTACCAGCGCTGTTCGTCGTGGGCCGAGATCGCAGCGGAGCTTTGCCATGCGCACGTCTGACGCGTTGGCGCGCGACGACCTGCTTGCGCTGGCCGCGACGCTGACCGGTCGCGCCGGCCTTGGGCGCACGCGATCGCTCACGCGCCTCGATGGCGGGAGGAACAACCAGGTTTTTCGCGTCGAGCGCGATGCGGGCGCGGCGCTCGTCATGAAGCGCTATTTCACCGACGCGCGCGATAACCGCGACCGGCTTGCGGCCGAATGGAATTTCCTTGATCGCGCCTGGGGCGACGGCGTCCGGGCCATTGCGCGGCCGCTGGCGAAGGATGATAGCGCCCAGGCGGCGCTCTACAGCTTTGTTCCCGGCCGTAAGCTCGCTGCCGTGGAGCTTGAGGTCGGGCATATCGATGCCGCCGCTGATTTCGTTGCCGCTATCAATGCGCGGCCACTTGCAGGGCTTGCGCCCGCTTCGGACGCCTGCTTCTCGATCTTCGATCATCTGCAGCTTGTCGAGCGCCGGCTCTTGCGCCTGGCTGCGCTCGATCGCGAGGCGCCGCATGTCGCGGAAGCCGAGCGTTTTGTCTTCGCGACGTTGCGCCCGATGTGGAAAACCGTAAGCGCGCAAGTGACGCGCGAGGCCCGCGCGCTCGGCTTCGATTTGCATCGGGAGCTGGCCGAATCCGAATGCTGCCTGTCGCCCTCCGATTTCGGCTTTCACAATGCACTCGCGGACGCCGACGGCCGTCTTGTCTTTCTCGACTTCGAGTATGCCGGGCGAGACGATCCGGCCAAGCTGGTCCTGGACTTCTTCTGCCAGCCGCAAGTGCCGGTTCCGCCTCGCTATCGCGACCGATTTTTGGCGCGCCTGGCGCTCGACGATATCACGCAAGCGCGTTGCATGGTCCTGCTCGATGCCTGCCGCGTCAAATGGGCCTGTATCCTGCTCAACGATTTCCTCCCCGTCGGCGCGGCGCGCCGTGCCTTTGCCGAGATGGGCGAGCGGGAGGCGCGTTGCGCGGTGCAGCTGGAAAAGGCAAAAGCGATGCTCTCGGAGATTCGCCCAAGCGCATGATCCGGAAAAGTGTGTAGCGGTTTTCCGACAGATCATGCGCCGACAAAAGGCTCACGCAGGAATGGCCTATCGCGACTTCATCAGCCTGATCCATACCGCAACCAAGCGCGATTATCTCGCTCGCGTCACGCAGCGCGACAAGGCCGAGGTCGCCGAGCTTGCGGTCAAATACGATTACGATTACTGGGACGGCAGCCGCGAGACCGGCTACGGCGGCTACAAATATGATGGCCGCTGGCGCAAGGTCGCCGACGCGATGGTAGCCGCCTATGGCCTGCGTCCCGGCATGCGCGTGCTCGATGTCGGATCAGGCAAGGGCTTTTTGCTGCACGATTTCACCGAAAGCGTGCCGGGGATCGAGGTTGCCGGAATCGACATCTCCGCATATGGCGTCGCGCACACCATCGAGGGCGTGAAGCCGTTCTGCCAAGTCGGATCCGCGGCCAGGCTGCCCTACCCCGACCGGCATTTCGACCTCGTGATCTCGATCAACACGCTGCACAATCTCTACAACTACGAGCTCCATTCGGCACTCCGCGAGATCGAACGCGTCGGCCGCGACGCCAAATACATCTGCGTCGAGGCCTATCGCAACGAGCGCGAGAAGGTGAATCTGATGTATTGGCAACTCACCTGCCGCATCTTCCACACGCCGGCCGAATGGGATTACGAGTTCAAGCAGACCGGCTATGCCGGCGATCATGAGTTTATTTTCTTCGTCTAGCGACCGGAGAGCAGATGCCGAATGCAAGGTGCAGACTCTGTAGCGAGGTGCTGAACGGCAGCGCGCTATCGCTCCAGCGGATACCCGTCTGCAATCGCTTCACGGCGAAGCCGGAGGTCGTCGAGCGACACGATCTCTCCCTGTATCAGTGCCGGCGGTGCCAGCTTATGCAGCTCGGCGTGCCGTTGCCGGTCGAAGCGGTGCGGCCGCGGCTGCCTTGGATCAAATATCGCGAACCGGACGCGCATGTCCAGGCCGTGGCGGATCATGTGCTAAACGAACTCGGCGGGAAAGCGGTGACCTCGTTTGGCGTCGGACCGTTCGATCAGCCCCTGCTTGATCGGGTCGCGCAGCGCGGCTTGCATGTATCGGCCCTCGACGTTCGGCCCATGCGGTCTGATCGGGATTGCGGCTATCCCTATCTCGAGACCTGGCAACTCGGATTGAATGCCGAGCACCTTTCAGGCATCGCCAGACTTCACGGCACCGCCGACATCGTCTCCTGTCGCTATCTGCTCGAACATTGCCACGATCCGCTCGGCGCATTGCGCGGGCTCAAACACCTGCTCGCGACGGACGGCGTCGTGATCGTCGAGGTGCCCGACAGCACAAGGTTTTTGGCGGCCTGCGACTATTCTTTCCTGTGGGAGGAGCACGTCAGCTATTTTGTCGAAACGACACTCCGCCATCTCTGTGCAAAGGCCGGCTATGAGATGATCGGGTTTCATCGCGCACCCGGTGAATTGGAGGATGCGCTGGTTGCGATCCTGCGGCCGGCGCAAGACGAATGCGGCGACGTGCCCGCCTCGCCCTGTGGTTCAATACCCGAGCTGTTTGCGAGCTATATCGCCAACCTCGCCCCAAGCCGGGATTTCGTGAGTTCATGGGCGGCCAAGGCGGCCGGCCCGTCCGGGCATGGTCTGGCGCTGTACGGTATCGGGCACCAGGCCGTGATGTTTGCCAACGCGATGGACCTGTCCGCTCATATCACCACGGCGGTCGACGATGACCCCGACAAGCGCGGCTACTATCCGCCGGGGTTCAAGGTTCCGGTGGTGCCGTCGGACGCACTGCTGCAGGATACGAAGGTGCGGGCCTGCCTGTTTGCGGTCGCACCGCGGATCGAGCAAAAGATCAGGGATCGTCTCCGACCGCTGTGCGCGCGTGGCGTCACGTTTCGATCGATCTTTGCCGGGGTGCCGGGATCGCTGCTACCGGGATCGACCCAATGGCATTAGTACGGAAATCACCGGGAGTGTTTCTCGCGGAGGGGCCGATCGCGACGATCGGTCCTGAGGACATCGAGCTGTTGCGGCAGGCCGTCGGCCAGACGCCGAAACGGCGCGCGCGCATCAACGCGCATCCCGGGCACGACGATGCGCTGCATGAGATGATCATCGCCATCGAACCCGCCTCCTACCTCCGGCCGCACCGGCATCCCGGAAAGAGCGAGGCTTTCCACATCGTCGAGGGCGAAGTCGATATCGTCGTCTTCCGCGACGACGGCGCGATCGACGAGATCGTCTCGCTCGGCGAGAAAGGCGGGCTTCGTCCGTTCTACTACCGGATGTCGGAGGCGCGGTTTCATACGCTGATCATCCGCTCCGATCTTCTCATCGTGCACGAGATCACCAACGGCCCGTTTCGGCCCGAAGGCACCACCTATGCGGCGTTCGCGCCCGGCGAGGACGATCGCGCGGCCGCTGCAGCCTTTCAGGCTGATCTGATTGGACGGGTCGCAGCATTCAGGGAGAACAGACCGTGAGCGCCCCGCACGCTGTTGTCGTCGGAGGAACGCGCGGTCTGGGCCTTGTCGTGGTCGAGCGGTTTCTGGCGCGCGGATACGCCGTGACGGTCATCTCGCGCTCGCCCTCGCCAAGGCATATCGGAGATGCGAAGGTCCGTCATCTAGCGGCAGACCTTGAACAGGCTGAAGCCCTCGATGGCATCTGGTCCGCGGCCAGCGATGGCTTCGGGGCGATCAGCTATCTCGTGCTTTGCCAGCGCTTTCGCGGCACGGGCGATCCCTGGGAGGGCGAGCTGCGCGTTGGCCTCACGGCCTCAAAGCGTTTGATCGAGGGCTTTTCCGATCATTTCGCCGATGGAGGCGACCGCGCCATCGGCGCGGTCAGCTCGGTCTATGCGCAATACGTCGGGGGCTCTCAGCCGGTCGGTTATCACGTCGTCAAGGCCGGGCTGAACGAGATGGTCCGCTATTATGCGGCCACGCTTGGCAGGCGCGGCATCCGCGTCAACGCCATCATGCCGCTGACCTATCTGAAAGAAGAATCTCGCAAGTTCTACGAAGGCAATGTCGGCCTGATGGAGCTCTATCAGAGGCTGGTTCCCCTGCAACGCATGGGCACCGCGGAGGAGTCGGCCAACGCGCTGAGTTTCCTCTGCAGCGAACAGGCGTCCTTCATCAATGGTCAATCGCTCCTGATCGACGGCGGGGTGTCCGTGATCTGGCCCGAGGAGGTGGCGAAGAGCTTTGTGGGCCTCAAGGAATAAGAATCGCGATGACCGCTGAGCGCATCAGGCAGAACGTGCACCAGGTGACGCGCAAATCGGCCTGTCGCCTGTGCGGATCGCGGGCGCTCGAGCTTGTGCTGCCGATCCGGCCCTCGCCGATCGGCGATGCCTTCATCACTGCCGATCGATTGCAGGAGAAGCAGGAGCTGTTTCCGCTCGACTGCTATCTCTGCGGAGACTGCGGCCATCTGCAAAATCTCGACGTCGTCGATCCCGAGATCCTGTTTCGCGACTATACCTATCGCACCTCGGTTTCCCTCGGGCTGGTCGAGCACTTCAAGAGCTACGCGCGCTCGGTCGTGTCAGGCCTCGCGATCCCCAAAGGCAGCCTTGTCGTGGAGATCGGCAGCAATGATGGCTCGCTCTTGAAGGCGTTTCAGGCCGAGGGGATGCAGGTGCAGGGGATCGATCCCGCGCGCGACATTGCGCAGGCCGCAACCGCGCAAGGCGTTCCCACGATTGCCGACTTCTTCACCAGCAAAGTCGCTGCGCAGATCGTGACCAGGAGCGGCCACGCGGCGCTGTTCTGTGCCAACAACGTGTTTGCCCATATCGACAATCTCTCCGACGTTGCAAGCGGCATTCGCGTCCTGCTTGCGCCGGACGGGGTGTTCGTATTCGAGGTCTCCTACATCGTCGATATGATCGACAACATGGTCTTCGATACGATCTACCACGAGCATGTCTCCCATCACGCCTTGCTGCCACTTGAGGCTTTCCTCAACCGTCACGGCCTGACGCTGTTCGACGCGATGAGAACCGGCACCAAAGGCGGTTCGATCCGCGGCTTCGCGCAGCTCGCATCGACTGGAAAGCGTGCGAGATCGGCACAACTATCGGGATTGATGAAAGAGGAAGCGCGGCGCGCCATCACGCGGCACGACATCTATCGCGACTGGTTCAAAGCCATCGAGCAGCGCAAACAGGCGGTGCTGACCTGTCTCGACGCCGCCCGTCTCGAAGGGAAGACGGTCGCTGGCTATGGTGCCTCGACCACGACAACGACCCTGCTCTACCATTTCGAGCTTGCCTCCCGCCTGAGCTTCATCGTGGACGACAACCCGCTCAAGCAAGGCCGCTTCAGCCCTGCCGCCCATATTCCGGTTCTGCCGTCCAGCGAACTGGCCAGGCGAAAGCCGGACATTGTGGTGATCCTCGCCTGGATCTATGCCGAGCCGATCATCGGCCGTAACGCCGCCTTTATCGAGAATGGCGGGACATTTCTCGTGCCGCTGCCGGTGCCGAAGACGATCGACCGCAACGGTCCTTCGTCCCTTGGCGCCATGTGAATCGCATGACTGCGCGGCTTGGCGTTTGCCGGCAATATCCGATTGAAAGTCCGAGGATTTCGGCCCAATACTGGCTTTGATGTGGATCGAGGGTGGTCACAGGCCGGCTCGCGACGCGATTTGGAATCGGAAGGAGAAAGACTCTCCGCCCGATTTTGTTGAAGGAGATTATTTTGAAGCGCTTTATGCCAATGACGCTGCTGTTGCTGATTAACGCCGTGCCGGCTTTTGCCGAAAAGCTTGTCGATCCCACCACCGTTGCGCCAGAGTATCGCCAATCTGCGGCGAAGCGTCGCGCCGAGCAGCTCAAGCAGCTTGAATGCTCCCACAAAGCCGACGCTCAGAAGGTGATGCCGCGCGATCGCACCGCCTTCCTGCTGCAATGCATCGAGGCCGACGCTGGCACGAAATAGCCGGCCACAATGGTCTGCGGGCAGGTGCGCTACTCCTGCGCCGCACGTTCGCGCGCGAAACGGTTGATAACGCGTAACTCCGCTTGCCGCCTGGGACGGATTGCGGAAGATTTTCCGTGTTGTGACGTATGAGCGTGGGGGCGTGGCATGCGTAAGCAAGACGTGACGTTCGACTATCGTCGTTATCGGCAGTTGCTGGCCGACGCCGACAATGACGACAAGCGGATGGCGCTGATCAACATCCTGATCGAGGAGCGCGCCAAGGATCGCCTGGCGGCTCAGATCGCCACCGACCGGGCTGCTATGACGGCCACCACCATTGCCAGGGTACTCGGCCCCTCGCGGCGTTGATCCAATGCTTGCGGTGGGACGTGTCGCGCGGGCGAGGACCGCCGCACGCGATCGCGTTCCGATCCTGTTAAGGATGCCCAGAAATCAGGCAGAAAGATTTTGGGCCTAAGGAAGTCCCCTCTATGCCCATTCATGGGCCAACAAGGGGGCAAAATGAAAATGATTTCTTCCGTTGCTGCCGATCGCACGTTCAGGGCGATCTCGATGTTTTCCGGCTTTGGTCTCGCCCTGTCGTTCTGCCTGATGGCGGCCGGCGCGGACCTGACTGCCACCTGGCTCTAATCTCTCGGCCCGGCACCCGCAAAGCGTTTCGCGCCGATGCGGGGGCCGGAACCCGAAGGATCGTTCATTGCTGTTGTCTCGCCGCGCGCTGTTGGTCGCGCTAGTCCTCACCACACTCACCCTCGCCAGCACAGCTTGCGGCTTCGCAGCCCCCACCGCCATCGTCAGCGATGAGGGGATGGCTGCTTTGGTCGCAAAGCCCGTCGCGCTGCCCGACATGGCTCTTGGATCGGACACGGCGCCGATCACGATCGTCGAATATTCCTCGCTGACCTGCCCGCACTGCACGGCGTTCGCGCAGAACGTCTTTCCGATGCTGCAGTCGCGATATATCGACACCGGGAAGGTCCGCTTCGTGTCGCGCGACTTTCCACTCGACTTCAAGGCCGCCGCGGCCTCGATGCTGGCGCGCTGTGCCGCCAACGGCGATGCATCGAAGTTCTTTGAAGCCACCATGATGCTGTTCAAGCAGCAGCAGGATCTGGTGGAACACACCACCGACACACTCGCAGCGATCGGGGCCAAATTCGGCATGACGGTGTCAGAAGTCGAAAAATGCGTGAAGAGCGATGACATGCTCGACAAGCTGCAAGCCGCGCAGACCTTCGCCCACAACCAGTTGAAGGTCGGGGCGACGCCGACCTTCTTCATCAATGGCGCGAAGGTGGAAGGCTCGATGTCGTTCGAGGAGCTGGAAGCAAAGCTCTTGCCGCTGTTGAAACACTGAAGCGGTCTCGCCCGCATCGGCGTGCACGTTTGCAGGCTAGTGATACGGAATAGGGTCCCTGCCATCACCACGGCATCACGGTTCGTTGCTTCCTGTCACGAAGCTTGAACTCGCGGCTTGGAACCCTGCGCGGAAAACGCCGGCTCAGGAAGGTTCCTTCAAAATACTGCCGACACCGTTACACAATTTGATCAGCGAACTCCTCCGAATCGCCCCGGTTCCACACTCCTATTGCGCCGGGCAGCTGAACACCCACGAGCCCTACCTTGAATCGCAAACTCCTTACTCTCCTCGCAGTCATCTCACCCATCGCTTGCGCACATGCCGAAAGTGGTCTCGCCTCCTACTATGGCGGTCGCGGACCTTCCGGCGGGATGACCTGTGCACACCGGACGCGTCCCATGGGAAGCATGGTGACCGTCTCCTATCACGGCCACACCATCCGCTGCCGCGTGAACGATCGCGGTCCTTTCATAAGAGGACGCGTCATAGACTTGTCCATCACTGCCGCGCGCGCGCTCGGCATGATGAGCGCGGGTGTCGCGAAGGTATCGCTCGGGGGTGACTGAGACCCGCGTGGCCTGCTCAGGCGTATTCACTCTCGTGTTTGCGGCGGCGCAACAAATGTCAGGCCGATCCGGTTCTTCTGGATCCAGGCGACGCTACACTCACGGACGGTCGCGCCGTCGTTCATGACCAGACGAAAGCGCGCCGGCACGAACGCGGGATTTTCCACGTCGATGGCGGCGCCATTGGAGGAGATATTGCGCACCACGCAGCTCATGACCGATCCACCGGCCGAGACCAGGGCCGGCTCGTTGATCTCGGTCCGCTGGTGTCTGCGCCGTTCTTCCATGGTTCTTTCCTGATCATTTTTCGCGGCTGCGAGACCGGCAGCAATTGCTGAAACGAATCGAGGCCCTGTCCTACCGCATCTGGCTTCCGTGACGCAAATTGCCACGGCCCCCAACGCGCCGGGGTCGCCACAGCCATTCAGCCATTCGCAGCAAGCGCGTGTGCGTATAGCCCAGCGCATGCTCTCTGCTCGCGAGCCGGCTTGCCGTTCGCGGCGGTCACAGGTTAGCCTTGGCTATCGCGATGCGCGGCGCGCGACGCACGCCTTTATAATGATGAGCAGGCGCCGGTGGGGTGAACGGCATGTTCAATGAGCTCGACCGCAGGACGAGTCTGGCCGGCAGCCAGATCAAGATCCCGACCGCGGCCGGAGAGGTAGCGGCGACGGCTCAGGTTCGGCAGGCATGGAGCTGGCCATGATGATTACGACTCCCGTTGAGCTGTCCGGCGATCGAACGGTGGTCGCGCGTGCGCAGGAGCTGCAGTCGGCGGTGGCGGCCGCCTCCGACGAGATCGAGAGGGATCGGCGGCTGCCGCCTGCCCTTCTCGACAGGCTGCACGAGGCGAAACTGTTTCGGCTCCTGTTGCCGCGCTCCGCCAACGGGATCGAAACCGATCCAGTGACCTTCTTCCATGTGATCGAGACCATCGCGCAAGCGGACGCGTCCGCCGCCTGGTGCCTGAGCCAGGCCGGCGGCTGTGCGATGGCGGCAGCCTATCTCGATTGGCCGGTGGCGCAGGCGATCTTCGGCAACGATCCCCGGGCGGTGCTCGCCTGGGGTCCCGGCCCCAACGTCAGGGCGATCGAGTGCGAAGGCGGCTATAGGGTCACCGGCGTCTGGGCGTTCGCCTCCGGCGGTCGCCACGCAACCTGGCTGGGCGCGCATTGCCCGATCCTCAAGGCCGACGGCTCACCGCGGCTCGATGACAAGGGCAAGCAAGCCCAGCGCACCATGCTGGTGCGCACGGAAGACGTCGAATGGACCGACATCTGGAATACGGTGGGTTTACGCGGCACTGCGAGCGACCAGTTCGCGCTCGACGACTTTTTCGTGCGGTCTGATCACTCCATCATCCGCGAGTTCTGGCGCGAATGCCGCGAGGATGGTCCACTTTATCGCATGGGCAACGGCACCTGCTACCAGGTCGGCTTTGCCGGCGTGGCTTGCGGTATTGCCCGCGGCGCGCTCGATTGCTTCATCGGTCTCGCCAAGAGCAAGGTGCCGCGCGCCGGCAAGAGCCCGCTCAGAGACAATGCCGTCGTGCAGTCGGGTCTCGCACAAGCCGAGGTCAATCTGCGCGCGGCGCGCGGCCTCGTCCTGCAGACGATGACGGAGATCTGGAAACATCTCTGCGCTGGTTCGATCATCACGGTCGCGCAGCGCATGTCCGTGCGGGTGGCCGCAACCCATGCGATCCACAAGGCTCGCGAGGCGGTCGATTTCGCCTACAACGCCGCAGGCGCGACTGCGATCTTCGAGAGCCATCCCCTGGAGCGCCGCTTCCGCGACATCCACACCGTAACCCAGCAATTGCAGGGGCGCCTCAGCCACTTCGAAACGGTCGGCGCCTGGATGATGGGCGCCGAGGCCGACCTCACTTGGATATAGTCAATCAAGGAGAAGAACCATGCCGCTTGGCGGACTGCAGCATTACACGATCGAGCCCCAGGACCTCGAAAAGACCAAGGGCTTCTATGTCGACGTGCTGGGACTGGAGAACGGCGCGCGCCCACCCCTCGATTTTCCCGGTTACTGGCTCTATTCCGGCGGCCAGGCCACCGTGCATCTGATGGGCACGCGCAAGCCGCGCGAGGGCATCGTGGTACGTGGCACCGCGAAGAAATACGAGGATACCGGCCGCCTCGACCACATCGCCTTCGCCGCGACCGATGTCGAGGGTGTGCGCAAGCGGCTCGCCGAGAACAAGGTCCAATACCGCGAGCAGATCGTGCCGCGCACGGGCGATACCCAGATCTTCCTCTACGATCCCGACGGCGTCGGCGTGGAATTGAACTTCCCGAAGAGCTGAGATTTTCGTCTTCCGCTACCCGATATCGTCCGGTCCGGCGGCAAGCTCGGGGGCCGGCCGATGTCGTTTGTGCGGTCATCGACGCGACAAGGTCACCGCCGAGCCATGTATGCGGCGTGAATTGGTCTGCATTTCTTCAACATTGGGTGGCGACGTGAAGGCGCCGCGCCGCTGCGGCAGGATAGCTGGGTGCCGGGCCTTTAACCTACCCCAGGGCACGCGCGCCCGGCTATTCGCCGCCGCGGCACGCGCGGTGTTGTCCGCTGTCTGGTTTATTGTCGGCGCATGATCTCCGCACAAACGCGTCGCGTTTGTCGCGAGGAAAACGTCTCACACCTTTCCGGAGCATGCGCGGCTAGTCGAGCCCGCGCTCGTGGCTCAGGCGCACCATCTCGTCGATGAAGAGCTGCTTTTGCTTGTCGTCGAGGCTCGCATAAAGCGGGTCGGCAGCGTCGGCGATGTTGCGCTGGTCCTGGGCTCGGTCGACGAGGAACTGCGCTTCGTTGCGCATCTGCTCGATGATGTCGTCCGGCGGATCGCGCTTGGCACGCGCGATGCGCAGATTGAGCCGGTCGGCACCGTTGCGACCAAGATCGTGCATGGCGCCGGAGAAGCCGGCCCAGTTCTTTTCCTGGTCGGGTGTGAGATTCAGCTCATTCTTGATCCGCTCGACATAGGCGTCGCTGCTGGCGACGATCTGCTCGGCCGTGAGCTTGGGCTCGCCGTTCTGGGTGAGCACCTGAACCGCCTTGGCTTCCTTCGTCTCCTTCGCTCCCTTTACGCCCTTGGAAACAGCCTTCGCGGCTTTGGTCGTCTGGTTGCCTTGCTTCTCGTTCGGTCTCGGCTTGCCGTTTGGATTATTTGGATTGTTTCCAGTGACCACGCCAACCACACCGCCAACCACGCCTACCACGCCGCCGATGGCGCCGCCCAGCACACCGCCGACCGGCCCTGCGGCCCTGTTGCCTTCGCGGGCGCCCTGCTGGACACCCTTGACCAACCCTTGTGCATCGACGATCCGCGGCACGTTAACGAGAAGGACTGCGGCAACCCCAAGCGCAACGCACAGCCCTAACCGCGTGCGCAAGCCTGATGTCGGGCTGGTCATTGTTGGTCTCCATCATCGAAGCGGGATTTTTATCCGGCGAGAGTCTTGGAACGGCAGCAGTCTACCTGATTGTGATTCTAGCGTGGTGCGACCGAATTCGTCTACCGCGGCACGCTGCGAATACGACCAAGAAAAGCTTGCCAGGCAAAGCTGTTACGCTTGACTGCGGCAGATTTACGCCAGCGCGTCACGTGAGCCCGTTCGGTCCGCCGGCTCGTCGTGTGCAATGCAAAATCGATCGCGTTCGAGCACTGGCGACCGGGCGGCGAAACCACCCCGCCCTGTTCTGACGCACAGCGTTAGGTCTAACGTCGTACTCACCTGATTTCTCGACAGAAGCCGACATTTCTGCTCTGATCGCGGATGACGAAAATCCCGGTGCTTCGGCGCGTGCCCGAAGAAGAACAACAAGACAAGAAAAGGGATTTCATTGCCGGCCTGACCGCCGGCGCGACGAAGGGTTGAGACTCATGGCTGAAGTCAACTTGCGCAAGGTGGTGAAACGCTACGATGACGTCGAAGCGGTACGCGGCATCGATCTCGATATCGCCGACCATGAGTTCGTGGTGCTGGTCGGTCCCTCCGGCTGCGGCAAATCCACCACGCTCAGAATGATCGCGGGCCTCGAGGACATCACCGACGGCGACATCATGATCGGCGGTGACCTCGTCAACGATGTGCCGCCGAAGGACCGCGACATCGCAATGGTATTTCAGAATTATGCGCTCTATCCGCACATGACAGTCGCGGAGAACATGTCGTTTGGCCTGCGCCTCAAGCATTACCCGAAAGCGGAAATCAAGAGCCGCGTCGCGGAAGCCGCGCGCATGCTCGATATCACCGACCTCGTCGACCGCAAGCCCAAGCAGCTCTCCGGCGGCCAGCGCCAGCGCGTGGCGATGGGCCGCGCCATCGTCCGCAATCCCAAGGTGTTCCTGTTCGACGAGCCGCTCTCCAATCTCGACGCCAAGCTGCGCGTGCAGATGCGGATCGAGATCAAGAAGGTGCACCAGAAGGTCCGCACCACCACGGTCTACGTGACTCACGACCAGGTCGAGGCCATGACCTTGGCCGATCGCGTCGTGGTCATGAACAGGGGCAAGATCGAGCAGATCGGCACGCCAAACGAACTCTATCATAGTCCGGCGACGCGCTTCGTCGCAGGCTTCATCGGCTCGCCGGCGATGAACTTCCTGCCCTGCCGGCTCGAAGAGGCTGCCGGAAAGCTCAACTTGCACCTCACCGAACGCCTCTCCTTCCCGGTGCCGCTGGCGCGCGTCGCGCGTTACCAGAACGTGCCGCGCAACGAGAAGCTCCTGCTTGGCATCCGGCCCGAGCATCTCACCGAAGCCAACGGACACCTGGCGCCCGGCTTCGAGACCTTCGAAACCATGCTCGACGTCACCGAGCCGATGGGGATGGAGACGCTGGTCTATTTCACGCTCGACGGCTCGCAGGTCTGCGGCCGGGTCAATCCGGGCGCCGGCGCGCGCGATGGTGCTCCGCTCCGATTGGCTGTGGACCTCAACAATATGCACCTGCTAAACGAGGGGACCGGCGTCGTCCTTTGACGGCGAAGAAAAACCCCAAGGGCGGGAAATGGCCACCAACACGAAGAAGATTTTCGTCACTCAAACCATGTCGCCGGGAGCGCGCGCTCTCCTCACCGAACGGGACGATGTCGAGCTCGTCGAGTTTCCCAACCTGATCTCGTCCAGGGATTTCCAGGCCATGCTGAAGCAGCATGCGCCGGTCCATGGGGTGGCGCTTGGCGCTACCCGCTTCGGCGAAACGGAGCTGGAAGCCTCGGGCGGCATGCAAGTGGTGACGCGGATCGGCGTCGGCTACGACGCGGTCGACGTGCCCGCGCTGTCGCGCCGAAAGGTGCCGCTGATGGTGGCGGGCGCCGCGAACTCACCGTCGGTGGCCGAACAGGCTCTCTTCATGATGCTGATGCTGGCCAAGCGCGCCAACGAAATGCATGCGATGGTAAAGGATGGCACCTGGGCGAGCCGGCTCGGCGTGTTGCCCTTCGACCTCTATGGCAAGACCGTGCTGATCGTGGGTTTTGGGCGGATCGGCACACGCACTGCCAAGCGCTGTCTCGCCATGGAAATGAAGGTGCTGGTGTACGATCCCTACAAGCCGGCGACCGAGATCACCGCCGCCGGCTGCGAGGCGGTGCCTGATCTCGACGCCGCGCTGCCGCGCGCGGACTTCGTCACCGTCCATTGCCCGAAGACGCCGGAAACGGTCGGCATGTTCAATGCCGCACGCTTCAAGCTGATGAAGCCGACTGCCCATCTCATCAACACCGCGCGCGGCGGCATTGTCGATGAGAAGGCGCTGCATGAAGCGCTGGTCTCTCGCAATCTCGCAGGTGCCGGCCTTGACGTTTTTGAGCAGGAGCCGCCCCCGGTTGGCCAGCCGCTGCATGGTCTGCCCAATGTGATCATGGCCCCCCACGTCGCAGGCGTTACCGTCGAGGCCGTAGACCGCATGAGCGAGCAGACAGCGCGGAACATCCTGAGCGCGCTCGACGGCAGGCCGATCCGGCAGAACGTCATCAATCCGGACGTGCTCTGAATGCGCTCTTCATCGTCACAGCGGCCGCCCGACGACGGCAGCTCCAAGAGTTCAGCAGGTTGCGCTATGGCGTTCAAGGAAATGGCATTCAAAGAATATGGCAGCTTTGACGCAGTCGGTCTCGCCGAACTTGTCAAGAGCAAGCAGGTCACGCCAACGGAGCTGCTCGACGAGGCCATTGCGCGCACCGAAAGGGTCAATCCCGATATCAACGCGGTCGTGGTCAAGCACTACGACTTTGCGCGGCGGCAGATTGAAAAAGGCCTGCCGCAAGGGCCGTTCACCGGCGTGCCGTTTCTTCTGAAGGACCTCGATCTGCTCGAGGGCACGCGGACGACTTTCGGCGCGAATGCGCTGAAGGACGACGTCGCCGACCATAGCTGCACGCTCGCCAAGCGTTTCCTCGACGCCGGCCTTACCATTTTCGGCAAGAGCTCGAGCCCGGAATTCGGACTGATGCCGACCACGGAGCCACGTCTGCATGGACCAACCAGAAATCCCTGGAATCCGATGCATTCGTCCGGTGGGTCGTCCGGCGGGGCGGCGGCAGCCGTTGCCGCGCGCATTCTCCCCGTCGCGCACGCAAGCGACGGCGGCGGCTCGATCCGCATCCCCTCTTCCGCCTGCGGGGTATTCGGACTGAAGCCGACCCGCGCGCGTAATCCGACCGGGCCGGACCGCGGCGAAGGCTGGGGCGGGTTTTCCTGCGGCCATGTGGTCAGCATCAGCGTACGCGACAGCGCGGCGATGCTCGATGCGATCTCAGGCCCTGAGCCCACCAGCATCTATTATGCGCCGGCGCCGGAACGACCCTTTGCCGAAGAGGTCAGGCGCGAGGCGGGCCGCTTGCGTGTCACCTTCACCGACCAGTCGCCTTACGGCGAGGCGATCGACCGCGAAATCTCGGCAGCCGTGCATGATGTCGCCGCGCAGCTCGAAAAGCTCGGCCACCACGTGGAGCAGCGCGCGCCAAAACTTCCCGCGGATCCGGCTCAGGTGATGATGACCATCGTAAGCGCCAACACGGCGCTGACGGTGCTGCAGGCCCAGCAGCGTTTCGGTCGCCCCATGACAAGCGCAGATTTTGAGAACCTCACGCTGGCCATGGCGCACAACGCGCAGCAGGCCAGCGCGACCGACTATGTCGCGGCCCAGTCCGCCGCCTACCAGATTTCGCGCGCGCTTTCGGAATTCATGGCGAGCTGCGACGTGTTCCTGGCGCCCACCCTATGCGCGCCGCCGCTTCGGCTCGGCGAGCTCAATTCGACGTCGCAGGACCTCTCGCATATTGGCCCAGCGCTTCGCCGCTACATGCCCGGAACATCCATGTTCAACATCTCCGGCCAGCCGGCTATGTCGGTGCCGCTGGCCTGGAGCAAGAGCGGCTTGCCGCTCGGCATGATGTTCGCGGCGCGATTCGGCGATGAGGGAACCTTATTTCGCCTTGCGGCACAGCTTGAGCAGGAGCGGCCCTGGAAGGCGAAACTGCCGCCGGTCTGCGCCTAGTCATTGCCCATATGTCCCCTTTCGGGACACCGCGGCGACAAAGCGCAGCCTTATTCGGAGTCGAGTAACAGCGCGGGGCGCCCAGTGGAATCGACAGCGCCTTTGGACATCGGAGACCGGCATCTTGAGTCAGAGCGACCCGACTGATCATGCGCTCGCGACCATCGCGCGTATCCTCGATCAACCGGAAACGCCTCCCGGGGTGGACAGACCGGCAGGAGACGCCAGGCCAGCCGTGCCGGCCATGGCGACCACGGACGGCGAAGTCTACTCCAAGCTCGGTCCCGGTCCGATCGCGGCAATCCGTTTCAAATGGACCGCGCGCCCCGGCGGCAACGGCGAATATTTCGTTGATGAGACGATTGGCGAGAGTTCGGCTCCAATGGTTTCCGGCCCGATGAGCCGTGAAGCCGCGATTGCGCTGGTCGATGAACGCGAAAGCGATGCGCGGCGGCGTTTCGACCAACTGCGATCCGAGATGACCGGAAGCGCAGCTGCCGCCGAGAGGGTCGGTAAGGGCGAGGTCTGAATCCGGCAGGCTCCCGCGGCACGATCATCATGTCTGTGCGCGGCGTCAGCTGCTGATAGTGACCGCATCGACCTCGATTCCTGCAACCACAGCGCCTGCTTCGTGATGATTTGAGCATGTTTCGCAGCGAAATCCGGTTGCCAGACCGCAAATGATGGGCACGTAATTGGACCCAAAGTCGCAGGCCTGCGACTTACGTCGTGAGAGTGATATAGATCACTTAAGGCAGAGTGTCCGCAGCATAGTTTTGGCCCTTTGGGGATTGCGCTGCTTAGGAGCACATCATGAAGAGGCTATTGGCGATGGCCGCATTGCTGCTGGCAAGCAGCGCCGCACAGGCCCAGTACCAGTTCGAATATGGCGGCCGCACCATCCGCATCGACCCGGACCGCGGCACCATTTCGATTCCGGGCGTCTATGACAACACCGGCAGAAGGTCGAAGCGCGCTCACGAGCACAACAAGCCGGCCTCGCAGGACGCCAAGACCGACACGCAAGCCGCCCCGGCTCCGGCGCCGCCCGCCGATACCGCAGCGGTTCCTCCGCCCGCGGCGCCAGCCCCACCTGCAGCGCCGCCGCCGGCAACCGCAACGACCACGCCACCGGATCAACCGGCTACGACCGCCAACAATGCGCCGGCAGATGCTGCCACGCAGCCACCCCCGGCGCCACCTGTGCCTGCACCATTACCGCCGCTGCAGCAGACCGCAACGCCCGCAGCACCCCCACCACCTCCTCCGGCGCCGACGGTTGCGGCTGTGCCGCCAGCCCCTCCGCCTCCGCCGCCCGTTCACGCCGATCCGAATTCGCCGATCGGCGTCTGGCTGACGGAAGAGAAGGAGGGCAAGGTCCGGATTGAGCGATGCGGCGCCAGTCTTTGTGGCTTTTCCGTCGACACCAAGACCAACGCCAATGGCGAGCAAGTGCTGATCAACATGAAGCCGGGCAAGGATCTCAAATGGAGCGGCCGCATCCTCGATCCCAACACTGGCAGCACCTATGATTCCACCATCGCGATGAAGGGCTCCGATAAGCTGCGCGTGCAAGGCTGCGCCTTCGGCGGCATGTTCTGCGGCGGCCAGACTTGGACCCGGGTGGACTAGCCGCATGGGTATTCTGAATGCGATAGGGCCCCGCTTTCCCGCGAGGCCTTATTCATTTGCGCCTCAATCGCTTGTGTCCCAATCATTGTGTTCCAAGTCACGCCCTGGAACTGCAGCGTGACAGCCATCACATCGCGCCCTCCCGAGGGATGCGAAAGTCCTTCCCGTCCAATCCGGGAAGAGGACTCACCATGGCATATCTCACCAGGATCATTGTTGCCGCTGCGATCGCGATTGTTGTGGGATCGCCGGTCACTGCATCGGCCACCGCTGCTGGCGCGGCCTTTGACGGCCAATGGAACGTGCGCATCGCCTCCTCAAGCTCCGAATGCGGCGACGGCCAAACCGTCTCCATCGGCATCAGCAACGGCCAGGTCTCAAGCTCGATGGTGAGCGCGTCGGGCCGCGTCGTCGATGCCGGCAGCATCACCGTCACGCTGTCGAACGGCCTCAAGAGGGCTATCGGCTTCGGGCGCCTTTCGGGCGTGTCGGGATCGGGCACCTGGCACGGCGCGCTGTGCAAAGGCACCTGGACCGCGTCGCGGATCTAATCTCCGGGGCGCCCTCAACTCACGGCGGCGCCGTATTCCGCGTCGGTGACGTGCTCCATCCAGGTCACGTGGGTGCCGTCCTGCGATTCCTGCATCGCAACGTGAACCATGCCGGTGGTAGGCGCGCCGCCGTGCCAGTGCTTCTCGCCAGGCGGGATCCAGACCACGTCGCCGGCCCTGATCTCGCGGATGGGCTGGCCCTTGCTTTGGACCCGGCCCACGCCTGAAATGACGTAGAGCGTCTGTCCAAGCGGATGGCTGTGCCACGCCGTCCGCGCGCCGGGCTCAAAGGCCACGCGGCTGGAAACGATTCGCGCCGGTGCCTGTGGCGTGATGATCGGGTCCTGCCAGACCGTTCCAGTGAAGCTTTCCTTCGGCGCGCGGCGCGTCGGGCGCGAGCCTGCGAGATGGATGTCCATGGAGATTCTCCGTTGGCTGTGCGCCGATCGCTCCGACCTACTTCTTCGACGCCGCGTAGCGCGCCTTGGTCTCGGCATTCATCGGATAGAGTCCGGGTAATTGCGCGCCATTGTTCACTTCATTGACGATCCAGGCTTCCATCCGTTCCTGCTCGGGGCCCTCGGCCAGCACGTGATCGAGCATGGCCTGCGGGATCAGGACTGCGCCGTCCTGGTCGGCCACGACAATGTCATTGGGGAACACGGCGACGCCGCCGCAGCCGATCGGCTCGCCCCAGCCGACGAAAGTGAGGCCCGCGACCGACGGCGGAGCGGCGAAACCGTCACACCACACGGCAAGCCCGGTGCCGAGCACGCCCTCGACATCCCGGACCACGCCATCTGTGATCAGCGCCGTCACGCCGCGCTTGACCATCCGGGCGCACAGGATGTCACCGAAAATGCCGGCGTCGGTAATGCCCATGGCATCGACCACCGCGATGCAGCCCGCCGGCATGGCCTCGATGGCGGTGCGGGTCGAGATCGGCGACGACCAGGACTCGGGGGTAGCAAGATCCTCACGTGCCGGCACGAAGCGAAGCGTGAAGGCCGGCCCCACCAGCCGCGGCATTCCCGGTTTCAGCGGGCGCGCCCCGCGCATCCAGACGTTCCGCAAGCCCTTCTTGAGCAGGACCGTGGTGATGGTGGCGGTGGTGACACGGGAAAGGATCTTGATCGCATCGGGGGACAGAGACATCGAGAAAACAGGCTCCCAAGGGATGGACAACGGGCGGATTTCACGGGCGGCATCTTGCGGGGTGGAAGCAGCGCGTCAAGGGCGTGACAAGCACGAGAGTTTGAGCGAAAACGCATGCCATGGCCGCTCCGCTTCTCCCGCCTCGCCTGCTGCCGAGTGGCGACAGTGCCGTCACGGTGGAATTTTCCCGCACCATCGATGATACCGCCAACCAGCGGGTGCTGGCGCTCGACCGGGCGCTAGCTACTGCCGGCATTGCGGGCATCACCGAGGCTGTGCCGACCTACCGGTCGCTGCTGGTGCATTACGACGCCGAGGCAATCGATTTCAGCGCGCTGAGCGCGAAACTGCTGGCGCTGGCAGTTGCGCCGGCGCCGCCGGCCGCCAAGGCCCGGCACTGGCGCGTCCCCGTTGCTTATGGCGGGAAGAACGGGATTGATCTGGAGGATGTCGCCAAGGCGCTGAACATGACGCCCGAGGAGATCGTGGCGCGGCATGCCGGCGGCGCCTATCGAGTCGCCATGATCGGCTTCACGCCGGGATGGTCGTATTTGTCGGGCTTGGACCAGTCATTGCACATGCCACGCCGGCAGGATCCTCGGGTGTTTACCCCGGCAGGAACCGTTTCCATCGGCGGCGTGCAGACCGGCATCCAGTGCCTCGCGGCGCCGAGCGGCTGGCATCTCCTGGGTCGTACGCCGGTTCGGACCTTTCAATTGCACCGTGACCCCATCTTCCTGACCGAACCCGGCGATGGCGTCACCTTCTATCAAATCGACGCCAAGACCTTCGCCGAGCAGGACCGCGCGGCGGCGGCCGGCGAAATCATCGCCGAAATGGTCAGCCCATGAGCAAGCTCGTCGTCTCCGCGATCGGTCCGGCAAGCTCGGTGCAGGATCGCGGCCGTTACGGCGCCCAGCGCTATGGCCTGGTGCCGAGCGGCGCGATGGATCACCTGGCACTGGCCGCCGCCAATGCGCTGCTCGGCAACGATCCGTTCGCGGCGTCGATCGAGATTGGCCCGCTCGCGGCGTCATTCACTGCACGCGACGGCGCGGCTCGCATCGCGCTTGCCGGTGCGTCCCGCCGTGTCGACGTCGCAGGGCGAGCCGCAACTATCAATACCTCGATGACGCTGGCCGACGGCGAGACGCTGACGCTTGGCGTCGCCAGAGGCGGCGTGTTCTCCTATCTCGCGATCGAGGGCGGCATTGACGGCGGGGCCACGTTCGGCAGCCGCTCCGTCAATCAGCGCGCCGGCCTCGGCAGTCCTTATCCGCGACCGCTGCAGGCAGGTGACGAATTTCCGGCGAGAGCCGCCAGCGGTGAGGCCGACCGCAGGATCGAGTTGCCGGAGGTCTCAGGGCCTATCCGCGTCGTGCTCGGCCCACAGGACGATGAATTTTCGGACGAGGCCAAGGCTCTGTTCCTCGACAGCGAATGGAAGATTTCGGCAGCCAGCGATCGCATGGGCTATCGCCTTGAAGGCCCCGCCATCAAGCATCTCGGCGGTCACAACATCGTCTCCGACGGCACCGTCAACGGCAGCATCCAGGTGCCCGGCAACGGCGCTCCGATCGTGCTGATGCCGGACCGTGGCACGACCGGCGGCTATCCCAAGATCGCAACCGTCATTTCGGCAGACTTCGGGCGTTTAGCCCAAACGCCGGCCGGGACCGCCTTCCGCTTCAAGGCCGTCAGCATGCAGGAAGCGCAGGCGGAAGCGAAAAGGTTCGCGCAATTGCTGCGGACCCTGCCCGACCGTCTCCGCGCTATCGAAGGCTTTGAGCTC